>CXWL01121278.1_pt1 | contig 10356 bp, 8 predicted proteins | sample 590931 | NCBI WGS metagenome assembly CXWL01 (sample SAMEA3498368, study PRJEB10139) | groundwater metagenome | biome: water well; material: biofilm material | place: Germany | collected 2015-04-27
GCACGACAAGGCGCACCGTCCGGCAGCGGCCTTCTCGGGCGGCATGCGGCGCCGGCTTGGCATTGCGCAGGCGCTGCTCAACGACCCGGACATCCTGGTGGTCGACGAGCCGACCGCGGGGCTCGATCCGGAAGAGCGGCTGCGCTTTCGCAACCTGCTGGCCGATCTGGGCTTTCACAAGCTGGTCATCATTTCGACCCACATCGTGTCCGACGTCGAATCCATTGCCGGCCGCCTGGCCATCATGAACAAGGGCAAACTGGTGGGCTGCGACACGCCTGACGCCATCCTCGGCAACGCGCGCGGGCAGGTCTGGTCCGCCAGTGTTGACGCCGGCGACTACGATGCGCTGCGCGCGCGCGTCCATGTGCTGCACGCGCAGCGCCAGGGCCAGAGCGTGGCGCTGCGCATTGCGCACGGCGCCTCGCCGTGCGCGGGCGCGCAGCTGGTCGAACCGAGCCTGGAAGAGGCGCTGATGGCGCAGCGCTACGCGCTGCAGGAGGCGGCATGAACCTCGCCCTGTTCCGCTATCTGGTGCTCAACGAAGTGCGCTTGCGCCTGCGTCGCAGCTCGACCCTGGTGGCGCTGCTGGCGGTGACGATCATCAGCTGGAGCATGATCGGCGACCCGGCCGGCGGCAACGCCATCATCGTCATCGAAGACGCGCGCGTGCTCTATACCAGCAATGTGATCGCCATCGGCAGCGCTTCGCTGGCCGGCCTGCTGTTCGGGCTGGGCGGCTTTTATCTGGTGCGCGGACGCAGCGCCGAAGACCTGCGCAGCGGGACCGGCAGCGTGATCGGCGCCGCGCCGATCGGCAACGCGCTGTTTCTGGCCAGCCGCTGGGCCGGCGGCGTCGCTTACCTGGGCACGCTGATGCTGGCCTTCATGCTCACCATGCTGGGCCTGCACCTGGTGCGCGGCGATGGTCCGATCGAACTGCTGGTGTATCTGCAGTACTACGCGCTGCTGTTGGCGCCGCTGCTGCTGTTTACGGTCAGCTGCGCGGTGCTGTTCGACAGTGTGGCCTTCTTGATGGGCAAGGCGGGCGACGTGCTCTATTGCATCCTGTACTGCGTCCAGCTGGGCGCGGCCATCAGCGCCACCGCAGTGGCGGCCAAGGTGGTGCCGCTGGTAACGGTGTTCGATTTTTCCGGCATCGGCGCCTGCATGCTGCTGATCCGGCAGGCGGTCGACTCGACCGCCATTTCGCTCGGTGGCGGCAGTTTTGATGCGGCGCTGGCGCCAATCACGCTCACCGGCGCGCTGTGGACGTGGGAGCTGGTGGCGCTGCGCTGCGCCAGCGCCGTACTGGCGCTGCTGCCGCTGCTGCCGGCCGCGCTGCTGTTCCACCGCTTCTCGCCCGACCGCGTCAAGGTGGCCACGGCAGCGAAGCGGCGCTCGCCGCTGGACGTGCTCAATGGCTGGCTGCGCCCGCTGGCGCGGCTGGTCCAGCCCTTGTTCCGGCTGGCCGCGCGCCTGCCCGGCCTGCCCGGCCAGGTGCTGGCCGAGGTTGCGCTGACGCTGGCCGCGTCGCCGTCGGCGCTGGCCGCCTTGCTGCTGCTGGCGCTGCTGGCGCTGGTGCTGCCGGCGCCGGCGCTGGCGCCGCTGCTGATGGTGGCCTGCGCCTGGTGGGGCGTGCTGGTGTGCGACCTGAGCACGCGCGACGGCCAGGCCGGCATCGAAGACATCAGCGGCGCCGTGGCCGGCGGCGCGCTGGGGCGCTACTTGCGCCAGTACGCCGCCACTGCACTGCTGGGGTTGGCCTTTTGCGGGATGATCGCGCTGCGCTGGTCGCTGGCCCAGCCCGCTGCCGCGCTGGCGGTGGTCACGGGCGTGCTGGGGATGGCCGCGCTGGCCAGCCTGTTTGGCCGCTGCGCTGGCACGCCGCGCCTGTTCTTGGCGCTGTTCCTGTTCTGGAAGTACCTCGAGTTCAACAAGGTGCCGGTGCCGCTGCTGGACGCGTTCGGCAGCATGGGCCTGGCGTCGCCCGCGACCGCGCTGACCCATGGCGTACTTGCCGCTGCCGCGCTGGCCGGCGGCCTCTGGTGGACGCGGCGCGCGCGCTAGAACGAAGGACTTGACCCACGGCCCGGATTGCCGCACACTGCAACGTTAATTTAATAGCAATGTGGAATCTTATTCATGTTTACGCACACTCCGATGCGCGTGCTGGCGGCCGTTGGCATCACGCTGCTGGCCGCCTGTTCCAGCCCGCCGCCGGCGCTGCCGGCCGCGCCGTTGCCGCTGGCCACGTCGCCGTTCATGGCGCAAGTGGTGGGGCTGCAGTGGATCAATCCGCTGCAGCGGCGCGACTATCCCGTCGAATGGCAGCTGCTGTGGACGCTGGGCGCGGTCCAGCCCAACAAGGCCGATCCCAAGGCCAAGCCCCTGCCCAAGAAATACAAATCGGTGCAGGCGCTCAACAGCATTGCCAGCGGGCGCGGCGGCAAGACAAAATTTGCCGCCTACCACCAGAAGTACGTGCGCGAACTGACCGGCCAGTTCCACGATAACTACTTCTCCAGTTCGCAGTACTTCTACAACGCCTTCTCGCTGCAGGACCGGCGCACCTGGCGCGAGCTGGCCGGGATCCGGGTCGAATACGCGCTGCCCAAGGGCTGGCTCGATCCGCTGGTGGCAGCCGACGTCGCGCGCGACGCCATCGTCGAGCGCTTCGAAATTGGCAACAAGTTCGCGCCCACGCTGTGGTCGCACGCCACGCCGCCGGACGTGCGCGTCACGCTGGGCGGCGCCAACGCCGGCTTCACGTCGCTGGAACGGGCGCTGGCCTACCTGGAAGCGCATCCGGCCCAGACCGTGTGGGTGATGAGCTGGGACGCGCCCAGCTATCCGCCCAAGGACAAGCAGATCAACGAAAACATGGTGCTGCTGATGCTGGCCGGCCCCGACTACAACACCGAACGCGCGCCGCTGGCCTGGCTGGGCTACCCGGCCCGCGCCGCGGCCGGCGCCGGCTGGCAGGCAGCGCTGGAGCAGGCCAGCCGCAATGTCGGTGCGCGCGCGGCCGACATCGGCTACGTGATCCACGACGCGGGCAACCAGGGCGCGGGCGCTGCGCCGCGCCGCGCCGCGCTGGCGGCTGCCTTGTCGGGCGCGGTGGGCGGCTTCGATTTTGCAGCGCAAGCGTTCGATACGCCGGCGCTGCTGGGCCAGACGGGGGCGGCCAGCGCGCTGACCAATGTGGCGCTGGGCATTGCGCATGCCAACCACTTCGGCAGGCAGGTGCTGGTCGCGGGCACCACGCAGGACAATGAAGCGACCGCCGTGATCGTCTCGCCGCCGGCCGTGGTGCGTCCGGTCGACCCGGACGCGCCGTGGCACCGCACCCGCGTTGGCAACCTGGCCTACAAGCCGTGGTGGGGCCTGCGCCATGACGCGCGGCTGGGCGCGCAGGGCTGGTCGAACTAGGCTAGACGGCCAGCTGCTGCAGCAGGTACAGGCGCTGGTACAGGCCGCCGTCGATCTGCATCAGCGCATCGTGCGGGCCGGATTCGGCAATGCGGCCGTGGTTCAGCACCACGATGCGGTCAGCCTCGCGGATGGTCGAGAGCCGGTGCGCGATGGCGATGATGGTCACCCGCCCGCGCAGCTCATGCAGCGCCTGCTGCACGATCTGCTCGGTCTGGCTATCGATGCGCGAGGTCGCTTCATCAAGCAGCAGGATGCGCGGCTTGCCGGCCAGCGCGCGCGCAATCGCAATCAACTGTTTCTGGCCGCTCGACAGGCGCGCGCCGCTCTCGCCCAGTGAACTGTCGTAGCCGCCGTCAAGCGCCATGATGAAGTCGTGCGCGTGCGCCGCGCGTGCTGCCGCTTCGATCTCGTGCTGCGCCAGGCCGCGGCCCATGTCGATATTCTCGCGCGCTGACGCCGCCAGCAGGAAGGGGTCTTGCGGCACCAGTCCCACCTCGGCGCGAAAGTGCGCATTGTCGATCGCCGCCAGCGGCGCGCCGTTGATCTCGATCGCGCCCGGCGCCGACGGGTAGTAGCGCAGCAGCAGCGCGAGCAGGGTCGANNTTGCCGGCGGCGTGTTCGGGCGCGCCCGCTTCGTCGAGCAGCGTGGCCACGCGCGCGGTAGCCACCACCGCCTGCTGCAGGCCGCTGAACTGCATCGTGATCTGGATCAGCGGCTCGACCACGCGCGCGATATAGCTGATGAAGGCATACAGCACGCCGACCTCGATCGCATTCATTTCGCGCTGGCCAAAACTGTAGATCACTACTGCCAGCAACACCACATTGAGGAAGTCGAGCGCGGGGCGCAGCAGGAAGGCGTTGGCGCGCAGCTCGGCCAGGCGCGCCTTGTAGTGGCCGTGGTTGGTGGCGCCGAAGCGCGCTTCGAAACGGGCTTCGGCGTTGTTCGCCTGCAGCACGCTCATGCCGCTGATCGACTCGGCCATCTGGCCGTTGATCTCGGAGCGCAAGGCGCGCGCGCGGGTGACCGCTGGCGCCGACAGGCGCTGGTACAGGAACACGATGGCCACCACCGCCGGCACCAGCGCCAGCACGATCAGCATCAGGCGCCAGTCCAGCCAGGCCATGGCGATCATCGTCCCCACCAGCACGATCAGCGAATCGAGGATGGCAAACAGCACCTGGATATACAGCGTCTTGACCGCTTCGGTGTCGTTCGTCACGCGGCTGATCANNGCGCTGCACCGAGCGCATGGCCAGGCCCGACAGGCGCACCAGCTGCAGGTAGCGCAGGCCGGAAGCGAGCCAGCCGGTCAGCAGCATGGCGCCCAGCAGCGTGGCCATGCGCGGCCAGTCCAGGTCGCGCGGCAGCAGGTGTTCGTCGATCAGCGCCTTGCCCAGGATCGGGCCGGCCACTTCGAGCGCGGCGGCCAGGATCAGCCAGAAGGTGGCCCAGCCCAGGTGGCGGCGGTCCGGATGGGCGGCGCGGCGCAGCAGCGCGAACGCCTGCGCCGACTGGGCGCGCATGGCTTTGGGTGTGGTATCAGAGTGCATCAAGACTGGCCTCCAGTTGCTGGTAGCGCCACTGGCTGGCGTACCAGCCGTCGCGCGCGAGCAGCACCTCGTGGGTGCCCGCTTCGGCAATGCGCCCGTCGCGCAGCACCACGATCAAATCGGCGCCGACCACCGCCGAGAGCCGGTGGCTGGCGATGATGGCGCTGTTTTGCACGGCCCCGCGGCGCAGTTGTTCGAGGTGTTCGAGGATGCGCGTTTCGGTGCCCGTATCGACCGCCGACAGCGCATCGTCAAGCAGCAGCAGGCTGGCGCCGGCCAGCAGCGAACGGGCGATTGCCACGCGCTGGCGCTGGCCGCCCGACAGCGTGATGCCGCGCTCGCCGACTTCGGTCTGGTAGCCGGCCGGGAAGCGCAGGATGTCGGCGTGGATGTCGGCCATCTGCCCCGCGTGCTCGATCTCGGCGCGGGTGGCCTCTGGCCGGGCCAGTGCGATATTGTCGGCAATCGTGGCCGAGAACAGGAACGACTCCTGCGGCACCCAGCTCAGTGCACGGCGCAAGGCCGCCAGCGTGTAATCCTCCAGCGCGTGGCCGCCCCAGGCAATGCTGCCGTGCTGCGGCGCGCCCTGGCGCATCAGCAGCCTGAGCAGCGTGGTCTTGCCGGCGCCGGTGGGGCCGACCAGGCCCAGCGTCTGGCCCGGCTGCAGCGTCAGCGAAATGTCGGCCAGCGCCGGCGTGCTCTGGCCAGGATAGGTGTAGCCGACCCCGGACAGCACCAGCGCGCCCGGCGCAATGTCGGGCAGGGCGCCGTGGTCGTCAACCGACAGCGGGGCGTCGAGCAGCGGCTGCAGGCGCGCCAGCGCGGCGCGGCCCCGTTCGATCAGCGACAGCACCCAGCCGGCCGCAAACATGGGCCAGATCAGCTGGCCCAGATACATCGTGAAACTGGTCAGGGCGCCAATGGTGAGCTGATTGTGCCAGACCAGATAGCCGCCCAGGGCCAGCGTCAGTACGCCGGCGGCGGTCAGGGTCCAGCCGACGGCCGGCTCGTAGGCCGCCTCCCATTGCTGGGCGCGCAGGCTGGCGTCGGCCGCGCGCGCGGCCAGCTGGCCGAACTGGGTGGCGCTGTGCTGCTCGAGCCCGAGCGCGCGCAGCGTGCGCACGCCGGTCAGCGCCTCTTGCACATGGTCGTTCAAATCCGAAAAACACTTGAGCGAATCGGTGGCGGCCACGTGGATGTGGCGCGAAATGCGCCAGAACGCGAACGCCATCAGCGGGAACGGCAGCAGCGCCACCGCCGCCAGGCGCCAGTCGACGCCCAGCGTCATGATCCCCAGTACCATGACCAGCGTCAGCGTGCCGTCGAAGCCGGCCAGCATGGCTTCGCCGGCGGCCATTTCGATGGCGTCAATATCGTTGGTGGCCAGCGCCATCAGGTCGCCCGTGCGCTGCTGCTGGTAGAAGGCGGGGCCCTGGGCCGACAGGCGCGCGTAAAAGCGGGTGCGCAGTTCGACCCCCAGCTGGTAGGCGGCGGCGAACAGGCGCAAGCGCCAGCCGACGCGCAGCAGATAGATCGCCAGCCCCATGCCGAGCAGCTGCGCGATATCGATCATCAGCGCGTCGGCGCTGAGCGTGTGCGCGGCCAGGCCGTCGATCATGGCGCCGATCTTGCGCGGGATCAGGACGGTGAAGGCGGCCACGCCGAACAGCATGGCACCCGAGGACAGGTAGGAAGGCCAGTGGCGACGCACAAAATTGAAAACCAGCCGCGATAAACTCATTGACCACCCTCATGTCGCGGCCAGAAACAATTAACGGGCCGAAGCCCGTTAATTTACTACTTTTGATTCAAGCGCGCTGAGGGCGCCTGAATATGCCTTACTTCTTCTTGCCGCGGCCCTTGGCCGGTGGCAGGTCGAGCTGCTGCTGGGCGAGCGGGGGCGGTGCGGCGTCGACCGGTTCGATGCCGCTCACTACCAGCGGCGCGCTGGCTGGCGCGACCGGGGCTGCGACCGGGGCGGTTGGCTGCGGCTTGGCAGCGACCTTGCTGACCGCTTTGGCGAGCGGCTTGGCCTTGACCGGCAAGGCGGCGGGCGCGCTCGGGACCGGCTCGGCAGCGGCGGCGAGCACGGCGACCGGCTCCTCGGCGGCCGCTTGCAGCTCCGGCTCCGGCTCCGGCTTGACCAGCGCCAGCGGTGGCGTGTTCGGCTCAGGCGTGGCGGGCGCGGGCGTGGTGGCCGCGCCGGCGCTCGACGTGATGGCAAGCAATTGACGCTGATAGGCCAGCATGCCTTCGAAGGATTCCTGGGAACGTTTGGTGAGTGCAAACAGATCGCGCGGATCCTTGACCGCCAGCAGCTCTGCCACGGCAGCGGACGATTGCGCGACCGACGCGCGCGACACCTGCAGGTTCAGCGCCAGAATTTTCTGTACGCTCTCGACTGCGCGGGCACTGTAGTCCTGGAAAAAATTGATCTGTGCTTCGACCTGCGACTTGCGAACTGCGGAAAACTGTTCCGTGAGTGTGCTCATAAAGGTTTCCTTTGGATGTTTGTGACGCGGTGCAATATTGCTTAGTCTATCCATGATCTGCAGCATTGAAAAGAACTTTCGCCGCCTTTATCGTCAATAATTATTGCATCGCAGCACAAACCCATTCCCCTCGAACACCGGGGTCAGACCACTTTTTGCTGCAAACCGGGGTCAGACCACTTTTTGGAAAAGTGGTCTGACCCCGGTTTGCAGCAAAAAGTGGTCTGACCCCGGTGTTTAAGCAACTACAATGACACGGTCGTCAGCACAGGAGAACCCATGGATATCGTGATTCGCAATGCCAGCCTGGCCGATGGCCGGCGCCAGATGGATATCGCCATCGACAACGGCAAGATCGCCGCGCTCGGCGCGCAGCTGCCGGTGCAGGGCGCGCGCGAAATTGACGCCGAAGGCGACCTGGTCTCGGCCCCTTTCGTCGACGCGCACTTTCATATGGACGCCACGCTGAGCTACGGTTTGCCGCGCGTCAATGCCAGCGGTACGCTGCTCGAAGGCATCAGCCTGTGGGGCGAGCTCAAGCCGGACCTGACCCAGCAGGCGCTGGTCGAGCGCGCCATGCAGTATTGCGACTGGGCCGTCGCGCGTGGCCTGCTGGCGATCCGCTCGCACGTCGATATTTGCGATGACCGCCTGCTCGCCGTCGAGGCGCTGCTCGAGGTGCGCCGCCGTGTCGCTCCTTACCTTGATCTGCAACTGGTCGCCTTCCCCCAGGACGGCATCTTGCGCAGCCCGAGCGCGCTGGCCAACCTGAAGCGGGCGATCAACCTGGGCGTGGACGTGGTCGGCGGGATTCCCCATTTCGAGCGCACCATGCAGGACGGCGCCGCGTCGGTGCGCCTGCTGTGCGAGTTCGCCGCCGAAAAAGGCCTGCGCGTGGACATGCATTGCGACGAGTCGGACGACCCTTTGTCGCGCCACATCGAAACGCTGGCTTATGAAACCCAGCGCCTCGGCCTGCAGGGCCGGGTGGCCGGTTCACACCTGACGTCGATGCATTCGATGGACAATTACTACGTCAGCAAACTGCTGCCCTTGATCGCCGAAGCAGGTGTGGCCGCAATTGCCAATCCCTTGATTAACATCACGCTGCAGGGGCGTCACGACAGCTACCCGAAACGGCGCGGCATGACGCGGGTGCCAGAGCTGATGGCCGCCGGCGTCGATGTCGCCTTCGGCCACGATTGCGTGATGGACCCGTGGTACAGCCTGGGTTCGGGCGACATGCTCGAAGTTGCGCACATGGGACTGCACGTGGCGCAAATGACGGGCCAGGAGGCGATGCTGCGCTGCTTCCAGGCGGTCACCGACACGCCCGCCAAGATCCTGGGACTGGAAGGCTATGGCATCGCCCTCGGCTGCCACGCCGACCTGGTGCTGCTCGATGCGGCCAGCCCGGTCGAGGCGATCCGCTTGCGCGCTGCGCGCCGGCTGGTGATGCGGCGCGGGGTGGTGGTGAGCGAAGCGCCGCGCGCGCGCGCCACGTTGAATCTGCCGGGCCGCCCGTCCGCCACCGGCTTTCGCCTGGAACGGGCATGAGCATCCACATTCTTGATACCGAGCGCCTGCGCCTGCGCACGATCGACGTGGCCGATGCCCCGTTTTATCTGGCACTGCTCAACACCGACGCCTTCATCGCCAATATCGGCGACCGCGGCATCCGCACGCTGGAGGCGGCGCGCGAGGCGATTGAGTCCGGCCCGATGGCGATGCAGCAGGCGCGCGGCCACTCGATTTATCTGGTTGAACTGAAAGCGACCGGCGAAGCAATCGGCATGGCCGGCCTGATCAAGCGCGATGGGCTCGATGACGTCGACCTGGGCTACGCCTACCTGCCGCAGCATTTCGGACGCGGCTACGCGATTGAGGCGGCGCGCGCACTGCTGCCGCACGCGCGCGAGCGGGTCGGGCTGCGCCGGCTGGTGGCCATTACTTCGCCCCACAACGCGGCGTCGAACGCGCTGCTCGAGAAAATCGGCATGCAGTTCGAGGGCGTGATCAAGCTCGGTCCGGATGACAGCGGTACGCGTTTCTACGCGATGTCGCTGGAATAGTTCTCCTGCGCCATCGTCAAGGCGGGCGTGTTTGTTTTTTTCGTTGCGTGCAGGGTAAGTTGCATTCTGTCTATATAATCGGAGAGCTACCACGTCGTTCCCACTCTCGCCCCACTCTCAAGGATTCCCATGTCAGACCATAAGAGCATGCAGCTCGCCAAGATTATTACCAAGTACGAGCGGGAGCTGCTCGAAGTCTGGTTGTCCGGTCTGATGACGCGCATGCTGCGCCGCGACAAGAACGCCGAAGCCGAACTGCGCCAGCAGGCGTCCCGTTTCCTGCCGCTGCTGGTGCAAGCGATCGAGCGCGGCGCCACCAGCGACATCGAAGCGGCCGCCTGGGACGATACCCGCCACATGCTGACCGAAATCTCGCAGGCGCGCGTGCGCCAGGGCTTCTCGTCGATCGAGACCGCCAGCTTCATCTTCTTGCTCAAGGATCCGCTGTTTACCTACTTGCGCGCCGAACTGGCGAGCGACCCGCTGCTGCTGATCGAAGAGACCGCCGCCACCAGCAGCCTGTTCGACCGCCTTGGCTTGTTTACTGTCGAGGTGTACCAGAAGGCGCGTGAGCAGATCATCCTGCGCCAGCAGCAGGAATTGCTGGAGTTGTCCACGCCCGTGGTGCAGCTGTGGGACGGCGTGCTGGCCCTGCCGCTGATCGGCACGCTCGACAGCGCGCGCACCCAGGTGGTGATGGAAAGCCTGCTGCAAAAAATCGTCGACACCGGCGCCTCGATCGCGATCATCGACATCACCGGCGTGCCGACGGTCGATACGCTGGTCGCCCAGCACCTGCTGAA
>CXWL01000219.1_pt1 | contig 10352 bp, 8 predicted proteins | sample 590931 | NCBI WGS metagenome assembly CXWL01 (sample SAMEA3498368, study PRJEB10139) | groundwater metagenome | biome: water well; material: biofilm material | place: Germany | collected 2015-04-27
CCTCAGACAAGGCGTTCAGCAGGACCGGACCACAGAATGACCCACTCAAAGGTGCGAAGACCCCTTTTAAAAAGCGGGTTCCTGACCGACCGACCGACCGACAAGACACTACTTCTTTAGGTAAGTCCGAGTGCGCGACTGAACAAATTAGCCATACGATTAAAAATAGCAGTCATCCAAAGCAGGGCGGATTCTACTGTCCCCATAACAATTCAGCAATACAAAATACCAACCCCCTCCTCTGTAGGGGGTTGGATATCGGACAACGGAAGTGCCTCCTTAGAATGGAGCGTGGAGATACCCGAAGAAAGATGCCGCAGTAGGCAACACAGACCTACTGGCTATTGAGCTCTGCGAATAGATTAGGGCGGGAAGTATCAGGAGTACGGATTACTGAAACTGGGCGGCGAGGTCGGACGGCTTGAAGACGCCCCGCTCGGTGATGATACCGGTGATCAACTCCGCCGGCGTGACGTCGAAGGCTGGATTGTAGACGGCGACCCCTTGGGGTGCGATGGGGTGACTGCCGTGGATGGTGGTGACTTCGAGAGGATTGCGTTGCTCGATGGGAATATCGGCGCCGGTTTTGGTCTTCAGATCGATCGTGGAATAGGGGGCGGCGACGTAGAAGGGAATCCCATGAGCCCTCGCCAGCACCGCGACTGAATAGGTGCCAATCTTGTTGGCCACATCCCCGTTCGCGGCAATGCGATCGGCGCCGACGACGCAGAGATGAATCTTCCCTTGGCGCATGAGTGAACCGGCCATGTTGTCCGTGATGAGCGTCACGGGAATCTTGTCCTGCATCAGTTCCCAGGCCGTGAGCCTCGCCCCCTGGAGCACCGGCCTGGTTTCATCGGCAATGACCTGAATCTGCTTCCCCTGCTCCCAGGCCGCGCGAATGACCCCGAGCGCGGTGCCATAGCCGGCAGTTGCCAGCGCACCGGCATTGCAATGGGTCAGAATGGTTTGGCCGCTGGCGATGAGTACCGCTCCATGCTGCCCCATGGCTTTACAGAGCGCGATATCTTCATCGAGAATCACTTGCGACTCGTTCAGCAAGGCCGCTTTGATCGAGGCAATGGGTTGCATGCGCACCGAAGCGAGCAGGCGCTTCATCCGTTCGATGGCCCAAAACAGATTCACCGCCGTCGGCCTGGTCTCTGCCAAATGGTCGCAAATCACGAGCACCGATTTGGCGAAGGACTCGTAGTCGGAGGCCATGACGGTCTGGGCGCCGAGCGCGACTCCCATCGCTGCAGTCACCCCGATGGCGGGAGCGCCTCTGACTTTCAATGTACGAATAGCATCGGCGACGGTCTGATAGTCCCGGCAATCCAGAAACTCGACATACTCAGGCAGCCGACTCTGATCGAGCAGCCGGACGGCGCCATCTTTCCATTCAACGGTGGGAACCATGAGGCATCTTGTAGCGGGAACTGCGGCACAGTGCAAGGGGGAGGCTTAATGTCTCTGACGACCGCTCCATTCTAAAATCGTGATCATGACCACAATCAAGCAGGCTTGTACGAGCAGCAGCACTGCCTCAGCCGTTCCGGCATGACGAAGAGCCAAGGCCGCCAGCCCGAGGCAGATCGTCATGAGACAGATCATCGCGACGCTCGCCTGACGGGATCCCAATGCACGCTCCAACCGATGGTGGAGATGGTCTTTGCCCACGTAGTCGAGCCATTCCTTGATGGAGTGGACTTTTCCCGTCGCCACCCGCTCCACGGTGATGTGAATCATGTCGTAGATCAGCACGCCGAAGATGAGGAGCGGATTGCTGAATGAGACGATGGGACTATGATCCGCCCAATTCCCCTTGACGGCCAAACAGGCCAGCGTGAACCCGAGGAAGGTCGCCCCTCCATCGCCCAGAAATATCACGGCAGGTTTCTTCCGTCGAAAGTTATAGGGAAGGAATCCCAATCCCGATCCGATGATGGCGATGGCAAGCCAGCCCACTCCAGGCTGGTTCGTCTCAAATGCCACCGCCCCCATGAATCCGGCAATGAGAATCGCTAGTCCCGTAGCCAAGCCATCCATGCCGTCAAAAAAATTGAAGGCGTTGGTGATCCCGACGATCCAGAGCAACGTCAGCAGCACGTTCGCCACATCGCCAACAGGACCGATAGGAAACAGGGTCAGCACCTTCCCCGTCGAGATGACGATTGCTGCAGCAATCACCTGGGCGACCAATTTCGACGAGGCAGGTAATTCCCAGACGTCGTCGACCACACCGACGATCAAGAGCAACGATCCGGCGACCAACGTCGCGATCATCCAGTCCGGCAAAATTGAATTCAGCAGCACCGAACCCAGAAAGCCCAGATAGACGGCCACCCCACCGAGTCTGGGAGTCGGATACACATGGATCTTCCGGTCAGAAGGCTGATCGACCAGCCCCCACTGATGACTGAGATGCACCATGAGCGGCGTCAACGCGCCGGCGCCAAGAAACGCGAAGAGCAGGATATAGAGCCACCTAAGCCCTTCGAACACGAAGAGCTGACGTATTGTTGGAATGGCCAAGGCTACGACGCCCAGCAAGGCCCCAAGCACAGCAGGCGTCAGCCAACGCCAACTACTACGGACTGAGAACGGCGACGTCTCAACGCCGATAGCTTTCACGAAAGAACCTCGTCCAACGATTGGAGAATCTGCCTGGCCTCGTCGTCTGTGAGATCGGGATAGAGTGGAATCGATAATGCTGTTCGGTCTGCTTCGTCGCTGTTAGGAAAACCGGACTGATCTAGATAGCGGTGGAGCGGTCGAAAAACCGGCTTACGGCAATGAATCCCCTGCTGTTCCAATGTGCTGATGAGACGCATGAGACCATCGGGATTGGTCCGGAAATGCGGAAGTCTGACCACATAGCGATAATATCCGTGCGTCCTGCCAGGAGGCGCAGTCGGACAGACGGCAGTCTTGGAGGACAGTGCAACACGATAGGCTGCCGCCAGGATTTGGCGCCGTTCATGAAAGGCCGAGAACCGTCCCAACTGGGACAACCCAAGCGCCGCTTGTATGTCGGTCAGCTTCAAATTAAAAGAGAAGGGGTTCAATGTCGATGCACCGTCATATTCGCGCAGCGACCGGACTCGTTCGAAATCCCCCTTCACATTCGACAGCACCATCCCACCTTCTCCGGCGCACAGCAGCTTCGTCGCGTAGAAGGAGCAGACCGTCAGCCGTCCGACCGTCCCGACAGGCCGGCCCTGTTCCGTGACTCCCAACGTCTGCGCACAATCTTCAATCAACGGAGCCCCGATCTGCTCAAGTGCGGTCAGATCGGCCGGTAGTCCGAACAGATGCGGGACGATGATCGCGCGAGTCCTCTTCGTCACGGCCTGGCAGGCGGCGAGTGGATCGATATTGAACGTATCCAGGTCGATATCGACAAGCCGGGCCTGGGCCCCGACCCGTTGCGTCGCAAGCCACGGCGCCTGGCAGACGTAACTCGGCATGATGACTTCGTCGCCGGCTCCAACGTTGAGCGCCCGCAGCGCCAGTTCAAGCGCCGCAGTCCCGGAGCTGACAGCCACCCCACCCCGCACCCCTACGAACGATGCCATGTCGCGCTCGAATCGCTCGACCCAGGGCCCTTGGGCAATCTGCCCTGAACGCAGCACCTCAGCCGTCGCGCGCAAGTCTTCTTCGTCGATAGCAGGCCGCGAATGGGGAATGATGGTCGCCACAGTCGTCATACGCCGATATTAATAAACAATCGCAGCGGAACAAAGCCTTCTGCGTTTTTCACCCGGCCCTGGATGCCACGAAAATGCGCCCCGGCCCGAATCACATCCACGATACTCAGACCTTCGATGTTGGTTTTTTTCACCTGCGAGGCATGGGCCTCGATCGATTTCACCTTCTCCTCGACCACTTGGTCGATATCGACGAAGACGGTCGGTGAGAAATTCTGGGTGGTCGGCCCTTCGTAGAACAGCACGTTCTTGGTGTAGCGAGTCGCGGTGATCGTACTCATCGCCAGATGCCGATGATCCTGATGGGTATCGTCGTGATAGTGCGAGAAAATGAAATGCGGCTGCACGTCCTCCACCACCTGCTCGATCTTCTGAATCACGTCCAGCCCCATGGGCACCGCCGTGTCCTTGTATCCGCCCCAGAAAATCTTCTCGACACCCAATTGTTTTGCCGCTCGTGCCTGCTCGCGTTTGCGTATACCGCTCGATCCACCCTTATCGCCGGCGGTCATCACCATGAGAAAGATGCGATGTCCCTTTTGCGCATACTTGAGCAACGTCCCCCCGCACCCCGCCTCGATATCGTCCGGATGCGCGCCAATGGCCAGAATCCGCATCGGTACTCTACGCTCAGTTGCCATCCCATCCTCCTCGCTTATCAGGATGCTGAAACAGTCCGCCAGCTTCGTTCTCGCCTCGAACGCATCCTCAACGTAGCCCTAGGGCTACGCCTCCGGTGCGTTCGTCGACTGCGGCTTTGCTGGACAGCCTGTTTGAGCATCCTGCATGACTATATCGATCTCACCACTCGCAGCCATTCCATTGTTCGATGTACATCGTGCCACAACAGTTTTTCCGCCGGATCTTACTGCTTTGTTACCGCATTTACGTTTTGCCCAGCCCGCGCTTCGCGCAATCGCGTCAACGCCTCCGGCCCGCAACAACACAACAAATCGATCGCCGACATCGCCGGCATAAACGGTTCATAAACTTGTCGATACAGCGGATGCTGGAATTGTTGCATCTCTAGCTTCAACCCGGACGATTCAAACCGAGGCACGTCCAGATAGGCATCCCCGCCGGGGCCAGACAGATAGACCGATGCGCCAACGGCATGGCACAGATCGATCAATCGATCGGTGGGCTCTTCGCGCGCCTCCCACTCCGACGCGCACCGAACGGGCGTCGTAATCCCGAAGGCCCCCAGTAACCAGCGGATGACCGCGAGATTCACGTCATGCAACCGTTCCCATGGGGCCTCATAGAGGCTGCGCAACTCCGGCAGATAGCGGTCACGAAACGGAGCCTTCGCATAATGGATCTCGAGCGCCCGCAGATGTTGAGCCCGCCAGTTCACCGTCTGATTGATTCGCACATCCTTCACCAATTGACCGAAGCGATGGATCACCGGCACCGTAATCCATTGGCAACCGTCCGCCGTTCTGATCCGATTACGATTCTGCCATTCATTCTTTTTGAACTGCACCGTGTCCAATGCAATAAATAGGTCCGCCTGATCGATCTTGTCCAGATACCCTAACCAGGGCAGGAACTGCGGTTGATGAATGGTGACACGCATAAAATCAGTGATCCGTCATGAGTGATGGGTGATGGGTACGGAGCTGCGCAGATTCTCTCTTATGCCCTAGTCGCTTCGCATCACTCATCACTCATCACCGATCACCCATCACTTCCCCACAAAGATCGGGTTACTCAACAGTTCTCCGCTGCCGGTGATCTCTACGCGATAGGTCATCCACTCTGCTGTCGGCATGGAGGGGTCTGGCCAATCGACGAGCAAAGGCGTCTCACCTGCCAATTGCGCCACGACCTGCCCGGAACGAATCAGCCGCACCTTCACAGGATGGTGCCCGTGATCGGCCGCAGAAATCGAGAAGCGGACCATCAGATCGCGAGCGCCGACAGGATCCAGCCGATCACCCATCGAGGCCGATCTGGTTCCACCCTGGCACAGGACTCGAAACTCATCCAACCGAAGCTGGACATGGGGATCCCCCTCTCCCACTGCGTACGCGCGACCTGACCCAAGCGCCTCCAGCACCGCAGGCATGGTTCGTTCTTTGACCAAGAGCACCGTGACCACACGATCCAGATCCTTCCCGGCATCCTTCAATCCGTGAAACGCTAATTCCCCGATCAACACCGGAACCGGCCGCTGCTCATCTGTCGGCACTTGAAGCAATCGATCCCAGAGTTCACCAGGCTGGTGGATGGTTCGCCCATCCTGATAGAGCCCGCCGAAACCGGCATACCCGGTCGTCTGCAACAACGATTCCAGATGAGCCTCCGTCTTGACGGTGACCGTTCCCAGTGGCCCGAATCCATATTCATGAAAGTCTCGCGCTTCCGTCATCGACCAAAACGACAGTCCGCCCTTGTCCCTCACATCATTGATGAGAGCCTGATAGGGACGATACCCCAGCCCTGCGTCATAGGAACTAAACGCCGGCTGACTCAACGGCCAGGCATTGGCCACCAGCGCCACCGCCAGGACGATCAAAACCACAGAAACTATTCGCCGTGGGGAACGCCGGTCAGCCGCAGGCCGGAAGGGCCTCCAGAGCCAGACGGCGGGAACGACCAACAGGATCGGCGCGCCGTTCACCGCCACCTGCCAATCAACAATGTAGGATCCCGGGTTCCCACTGGCAGGAAGGGACCGGTAATCCTCCGGCTTGGTCAGGCCGAGCACCAGGAGGTTGCGTTGCGCATTGTGCATCGTCAACGTGCCTGCTGCGAGAGAGCCAGTCCAAAAGTAGTAGGGTGCGACTTCAACCCCAGGCACAATGATGAGTTTCGGATGACGGCGCTGCGAAGCCGCGATCTCATCGAGATACCGTTCAATCCCATACTCCAGCACGGATGAAAAACTCACTCGCTGTTTCAGGATACCCCGCAAGGGCCAGAGTCCATACTCATATCGCAGCGAGAAATTATCGGTCAGCAACAGCACATCTAGTCCGAGCTGTTCCGCCCTTGCAGCCAAGGCTTCAACCGTCATATCGCCGGTACTGGCGGTACTATGGACATGGAACGTGGCCAACAGTTGCTGGCGATCATCCGACGCCTCGACGCGCCCAACCATGCAACACAGCACGACCGCCAGCGCCATCAACGGCAGCATCAGCCGCCCGACCGTTCTCATCTGTCTCTCTCGCTTACCCATGAACACGAAGCGCCTCGGCAAAGATGGATTCGATGGCATGGACCATGGAGAGCGATCCATATCGGCTATCCACGCTGCGGCTCGCTGCGACACCCAACTGCCTGGCCCACTCCGGTTGTTCGAGCATCCGACGTAACGCCCCTGCCAAAGCACCGGCATCGCCTGGCGGCACCAGCAAGCCGGTCCGTTCATGATCGATCACGGCTGGAATACCGCCGACGCGGGAGGCAATCACCGGAAGTCCGGATGCCATGGCTTCGATCAGCGCACGCCCCATCCCTTCATTGAGTGAAGGCAAAACAAACAGGTCCATCCCCGCGAGGCAGATATCGACATCGTCCCTATGACCGAGGAGATGCACGGCATCGCGGAGACCGAGCGATTCCGCTTGCTGTAACAATGCTTCCCGCCGATCCCCACTCCCGACGATCACGAGATGGAGAGAGGGAACATTCTGCTTCAACAGGGCAACAGCTTCGATCAGATGTTCATGGCCCTTAATATCGGTGAGCCACCCGACCGATCCAACGGCCAGCGCATCTGCGGGGCAACCGAACCAGTCCGGCTGTTGTTTCCCTTGAGCCCTCGCCTGGCCGAACTTCTCACGATCAATCCCGCTCGGCACGACAACGAATCGGTCTGCCCTGCCGACGGTACGATCGAGGTGGTCCTGCCGCTCCGCGTCCGTCAATGCGATCAGACGGTCTGTGATTACGCTCAACCCTCGTTCGATCTGAAGAAACAGCCATGACCGGAAGGGACCGAAATGGCCGTAGAACACATGGCCATGCGGCGTATGGACGATGACGGGCACCCTCGCCAACCAGGCTGCCATTCGTCCCACCACGCCGGCCTTCGACGTATGGGTATGGACCAATGCCGGCTGCTCTCGCCGGAAGAGGCCAATCAATTGCCACAAGACCTGAAGATCTTTCAGCGGGTGAACTTCTCGCGTCAGGGAAGGCAGCAGCAGCCAACGAACTCCGGCCCGATCGAGCCGCCGGCAATTCTCCTCTGTCGCGGCCTGTCCACCTTGCGCATCCCACGATCCCGGATAACCAGCCACCACTAGCGGCTCGAACTGCGTACGATCATGCCCGAGGGCCGTCAACATCGTGTTCTGCGCCGAACCACCATAATCGAGACGCGTGATCACATGAATCACCTTCCTCGCCCCAGTCATCTGTCCAGCTTTCGAACCAGCGGCAAAGAGACGATCCAAATGAGCCGTATGGGCGTCCCAGTTGAAGCGCCGCTCCACGACCTCCCGGCCTTTGTTCGACAGACGTTCCCGCTCGCCAGGCTGCTCACGGAATCGCGACAGCCATAATCCTAAGGTCTTTGCGAGAGACCATCCGTCTGTCCCTTCCGTCACCAGCAGCGGATCGACCGTTCTCAATACTTCTGGAATCGCGCCAACTGGCGTCCCCATGACCGGGGTACCGCAGGCCAGCGCTTCGACCGTGACCAGGCCGAACCCTTCGAGCTGCAGCGTCGGCATCACGACCAAGTCAGAGGCCTGGTAATACTTCGCCAACTGTTCCTCCGGCACGAACCCGAGCAACTGTATGGAATCTTGCAATCCCTTGCTGCGAATCAGCTCCTCCAATCGCGGGCGGAGAGGGCCTTCCCCGCCAATCAAGAGAAGAAGATTCCGCCGCTCCTCCCCGAGAAGCGTCATGGCTTCAATCAGGTGTTCCAACCCCATGCGAGGGACCAGATTCCGCACCGTGAACAATACCCTGCGGCTCTCGGAAATTTTTAGCTCTCGCCTGACCTCGCCCCGATCCTCGGCCGGATAGAACATGGCAAGATCGGCTGCACCAGGGACCACCGTAATGTCCTTCGGCGCAATGCCATGAGCGGCCATGACCTGTCGTTTCATGAATTCGCTCAAGACCACCACATGATGACAGCGGCGCATCACCATGCGTTCAATCCACCGTCTAGCGCGCGCGCTCAGCTTCCGTCTGACTCGTTCCAATGTCGAAGAGGCCCGCTCCGCCCTCGTGAGGTATTCCTCATGCGCCAGCGAATGACAGACATAGACCCAGCGACCAACCCTGCGAAAGCGAGACAAGATCGGACCGAGACCAGCCAATGATTGATGGATGACCCCGACATCGATAGGACTGGTCTGTCCCATCACATCGAAGGCGCGCAGGGAATTCTGTACCGAAGACCAGACAAAGGCCGGCTCGCTGGTTCTGGTCACAGGATAGCGCCGCTCAGTCACGTTGCCGATCGAGCATGTCGCCTCGGCAGACTCGCAGGGAGCCCGCACGATGACGCGCACGTGATGGCCCAGCTTGGCGAGGCCCAACGACTGCTGCCGAAGGACTCGCTCGGCGCCGCCGATTACCCGCTCGATCGTGACCTCTGAGAACAAAACGACGTTCATACCGCGCCCACTCCTATCGTCTGGTGAGCAACAGGCTGCGCCACCTGCCGATGCCACAGTTCCAACACCATGAGCGCATAAATCTGATCGGTAAAATTCCGTCTCCCGCTCTGATGCTCAGCCAGCAACCACTGCACATAGGAAGGATTGACATAGCCTCGCCGGCGAATCGCCTCATCGGAAAGCAGATCCCGGCTCATCTCGCGTAGATCCTCTCGCAGCCATCGCCCAAGCGGCAGCATGAATCCTCGCTTCGGACCAGAGACAATGCTTCGAGGCAAGAGGTCTCGCAGGGCAGACCTCATGAATCCTTTCAGCTTCCATCCTTGCAGTCTCGTGGCAGCCGGTAAGGAACAGGCAAAGGCCAGCAGATGGTGATCGCAAAACGGCACTCGAAGTTCGAGTGAATGGGCCATGCTCATCCGATCGCCCATCCGCAACAGATCGTCCGACAGATACGATTGCAGATCGACACCCATGGCTCGATCAGCCGGCTCATCAGACGGCCATTGATCGAAGAGACTCCTGAGATTGCGGAGCGCCGAGCTATCGGCGACGACCGTACGCAGTCCCTCGGCCAGCAACGGTCCATTCCATCCGGCTGGTTGAAACGTCGTCCAGCGGAGATATTGTTCATGGAGNNAGCCGCCGCACGCATCCCGAGATAGCGGGGATACCCGCCGAAGAGTTCATCTCCGCCGATACCGGACAGCGCCACCGTCACGGACTGTCTGGCGACCTCGGACACCAGATAGGTGGGGATGGCGGAAGAGTCGGCAAATGGCTCCCCCATCCCGGCCACGACGCGAGGCAGCAGCGACACCACGTCCGGACGTAACAGGGCTTCCGTATGGTCGGTCCCGAAGTGCGTCGCGAGGAGCCTCGCGGCCTTGAGCTCATTGTACGATTGGTCTTCCGGCGCCTCATACCCGATGGAAAACGTTTTGATCGATCCAGGAATGACCTCACGCATACAGGCCAGGATCGATGCGGAGTCCAGCCCACCGGAGAGAAACAAGCCGAGCGGGACGTCGCTGACCAAGTGGGCCTGTAC
>CXWL01127722.1_pt1 | contig 10351 bp, 10 predicted proteins | sample 590931 | NCBI WGS metagenome assembly CXWL01 (sample SAMEA3498368, study PRJEB10139) | groundwater metagenome | biome: water well; material: biofilm material | place: Germany | collected 2015-04-27
CCGTCAGCGACCAGGCCGCGCGCGGTGACGGTGGCGCCGCCGGTCAGGCGCGACTGCGTCTCGGTGATTATCGGCGGGCGAACTGCGCAGGAATGCTTCTGACACCGGGACGACGGATTCTTCCTTACTCAAGACTTTTTCGGGATGAGCGATATGGACAAAGGCATCGGGCAGCACACCACGTGCGCAATGCGGCTGGGCGCAATGGGCATCATGCTGGCGCTGGCGCACGGCGCCGCCGCGGCGGCCCCGCCTGCCGCCGCAGCGAAAGGACAAGCCCGGCGCGCCGACACGTCACCGCGTTGCAGCGGCGAAGCGGCGCGTCCGGGCAGCATGGCGCTGCAGGTCGGAAAATCCAGGCTGATGCGCCTGCCGGAACCGGTACGCCACCGCAGTGTCGGCAATCCGGGCATCGTGCAGTCGATGCTGGTCGCGCCGGATACCTTGTACCTGGTCGGGGTCGACATCGGCACCACCAACATGATCATCCAGGGCAAGGGTGGCGCGTGCAGCGTGATCGACATTACGGTGTCGATGGACCCGGGCGCGTTGCAGGCCACGCTGGCCAGCGTGATGCCCGAGGAAAAGAACATCCGCGTGCAGGCGGCCGCCGACTCGCTGATCCTGACCGGCGACGTGTCCGATGGCGCGGCTGTGGCACGGGCCAATGACCTCGCACAGGCCTTCGTGCGGCGTGCCCAGCGTCCGCTGGCACAGAAGAGCGACGACAAGGACGCACCGTCCACCCCGGCCGGCGCCGCCAGCGCGGGATCGGGGCCGCGCATCGTCAACATGCTGTCAGTCAGCGCCCCTCAGCAAGTGATGCTGGAAGTGAAGATCGCCGAGGTGTCGAAGACCCTGCTCGAACGGCTGGAAGCGGGCACCACGCTGAAGTTCAACCACGGCAGCTGGGCCACCACCTTGCTGTCGAATTTCCTGACCGGCACCGCGCGCGGGCTGCTTGACGCCCGCAAGACCAATGGCAACCAGCTGACCCTGGAGGCGCACAAACAGGATGGCCTGGTGCGCATCCTGGCCGAACCGACGGTGATGGCGATCAGCGGCCAGGAGGGTAGCTTCCTGGCCGGCGGCAAGATCTTCATTCCCGTCGCCCAGGAGAACAACCGGATCACGCTGGAGGAAAAGGAATTCGGCGTGGGCCTGCGCTTCACGCCGACTGTATTGTCGGGTGGCCGGATCAACCTGCGGGTGGCGCCTGAAGTGTCGGAAATTTCACGCGAAGGCATCGGCATCAGTGCCGCCGGCTTTACCGGTGGATCGATCCTGCCGCTCATCACGACCCGCCGGGCCAGCACCACGGTCCAGCTGTATGACGGCCAGAGCTTCGCCATCGGCGGCCTGATCAAGAACAACCTGGTGAACAACCTCAAGGGCTTGCCGGCACTCGGCGAGGTGCCGGTGCTGGGCGCCCTGTTCCGCAGCACCGACTACCAGCAGGACCGCACCGAGCTGGTCTTCGTGGTCACGGCCCACCTGGTCAAGCCCTTGCCGCCCGACTTCACCCTGCCGACCGACAAGCTGATACCCGCCAGCCGCGCAGAATTCCTACTGGGCGGAAAAATGGAAGGCCGGCTGCCAGAAGCCGAGGCCAGGCCTGCAGTCCAGGCAGCGGCGCCGGCAGCCGATGCCGCGCGCGGGTTCGAACTTAAATAGGAGGCGCCATGGATACCCGACTTTGCAGCATTTCGCGCAGCTTGTCGCTGCTGGCGCTTGCCGCCACCGTGACTGCGTGCGCCGAAACGACCCCGCGCTGGGACAGTAGCTTCGGCAACTCGGTGCGCAGCACCTTCGCGGCCCAGGTCATCAATCCGGCGGCCGTGCGCAACACCAACCCGGCCGGCGGCATCGATGGCCGCGCCGCGATGGCCGCGCAGAAGAAGTACGAGAGCGGCGAAGGCGCGCAGGAGACCTCGTCCGCACCCTCGACCATGATGATTGGCAGCGCCGCAAAATGATGATGAGCTCGCGCATCACGCCCCCACCTGGCCGCCACCGGCGCGGGTCGGTCGCGGTGATCTATGCGATGGTGCTAATTCCCATCATCGGCTTCGCCGGACTGGCGCTCGACCTGTCGTTTGCCTACACCCGCCGCACCGAGATGCAGAGCGTCGCCGATGCAGCCGCGATGGCGGCGGCGCGCGCGCTTGACGGCACGCTGGCCGGCATCGAGTCTGCCAAGACCGAAGCGCGCGTCATCGCCCAGCGCCAGAAGTACAGCTTTGGCCGGGCCGTGGTGTGGGACGACGCTGCGCTGCGGTTCAGCGACTCGCCGGACAAACCGGACGAAGACTGGCTGCCCGCCAGTTCCGTCAATGCCGCCAACGCCGCCAACCTGTATTACGCCAAGGTCGATACGCTCGAGCTGGGCGACGCTTATGCAGAGGTGGATGTCGTGTTCACGCGGGTGCTCGGTGGCGCGCGGGAAACGATGAGGATCGCCGCGCGCGCGATTGCAGGACGCACCAGCATACAGGTGGTGCCGCTGGCCGTCTGCGCGATCACGAATACTCGCGTGTCGACACGTGACGTCGACCAGGGCGGCACGGTGCTGAAGGAGCTGCTGCATTATGGATTTCGCCGCGGGGTCAGCTACAACCTGCTGAACATGAACCCGCACGGGGCAAGCGCCGTCAGCTACCTGGTCAATCCACTGGATTTTCCCGACCAGCCGGAGCACCTGAACCACCGCTCGCTGGCCGTGGTCCGGCCATTCGTGTGCAGCGGATCGATTGCCGCCAGCAACGTTCGCACCGGGTCGAAATTGTACGTCGCCGATCCGTTCCCGGCCGCCCTCACCGCCGAGCTCAACGCGCGCTTTTCGAACTACAGCGGATCCAGCTGCAACCAGGTGCCGGCGCCGCCTGACCGCAACATCAAGGAATTCGACGCCTGGTATTTCGGCTGGTGGATGAATTCCGCGGGCGCCATCAATGGCAGTGCCGAACCGCATGTCGTCGGCGGCGGCAAGCTGACGATCGCCGATCAGTCCGCCGCCGTGGTCGGTATCACCAAGGCACACTATGGCCCGCTGTGGGCGTACTCAAAGGCCGTTCAACACGACAGCGGCGCAGCCGATGGCGTCGGTGCGCCGTTCCTCAAAGCGGACTGGCGTTACCTCTACCCGGTTGGATCAGGTGCGGATCTCAGCAGCACTTACAACGACACACTGGCCAGCCCGTATAACGCAAATGCCGCTCCGCACCGCGCTATTGCGCCGGTGGCGAGCCTGGCGCAGCGCCGCGTTCTGAACATACCGTTGCTGGAATGCCCGGTGCCGGGCAGTTCCGCCCGTGTACTGGCGGTCGGTCGATTTTTCATGGGTTCGCAGGCCGATGCCGCGATACCAGCCGTGCACGGCGAGTTCGGCGGCCTGGTGCGGGATGACGAGCTGGCTGCAACCGTGGGGTTATACAAATGAACGCCAATTGCGCGGCACGCAGAACGGATGCGCAGCGTGGGATAGCTGCAGTCGAGCTAGCGCTGATACTGGTGCTCTCTTCCTTCATCCTGCCGGTGGTCTTCTTGTTTTCACGCGTGTTCTACCACTACAACGTGCTCAAGCAGGCGACCCAGGATGCCGCCAACTACATGGCATCGGTGCCACGGATCGAGCTGATCACATCATCAGGCATGTCAGCGGCCAAAGCCAGGGCGGAAAGAATCGTAGCCGATGCTGTCGCTGGTTCAGGAATCAAGCCGCCCGAAGAGCTTGAGGTGGAAATCCGCTGCAATAACGCGATGTGTTTTTCGTCGGTTCCCGTCAATGAGGTGCAGGTCAGCGCCGGGTTCATCCTGTTCGACGATTTCTGGCGCGACACCGGGCCATGGTTAAAAGACGAGTACGGTCCGAGCTGGACGTTTACTGCAAGCTCAAGCGCAACCTTCCAGAACTAGGACCGTGTCATGAACCAGCTCCGTCCACGATCTGTCATGCCGGCCGGCCAGCGCGGCGCCACGGCTGTCGAATTCGCCATGGTCGCGCTGTTCTTCTTCACCTACATATTCGCGATGTTCGAGCTGTCGCGCGCGCTCTACCTTTGGAACACGATGACCGAAGTGACGCGCCGCGCCGCCCGCAGCGCGGCAGCATCGGGTTTCGACGCCCCATCGCAAGACGTGATCCGGCGCCGCGCCATGTTCGACGCCACCAGTCTGCCGATGGCCGGCGATATCACCGACGCGAACCTCGCAATCGACTATCTGCAGGCCGACGGGGAAACGCCGGTTGCCGCGATGCCGCTGTGCCCCACCGAGAACCTGATCAACTGCACGGCAAACCCGAACGGCCCGAGCTGCATTCGCTTCGTGCGGGTGCGCCTGTGCCTCGACGGCCCGGGCAGCTGCTCGCAGCTTCCGTACACGTCCATGACAGGGTTGGAGAACTTCGTTCCCGGCTCGTTCTCGTTCCCCAGGTTTACCACCATTTCGCCGATCGGGTCGCTGGGCCGCAGGCCAAGCATCACAACGACATGCCCGTAACCGGCGCGCCATATTGAGCAGAGGAGTGACATGAAAGCGTTGATCATCACCCGCGACAGCGATTTGCACGCGGAAATCGCGTCCCAGGGGACGGCGCGCGTGCCGCCCATCAGCCTGGCGGCCGTCCGCGCCAGCCTGCGCGAGGCGCTTGACCGCCTGATGCCCGACAATCCGGGCGTCGTCATCATCGATGCGACCGACCCCGAGATACACGAGGGCGACCTGCTCGAGCGCCTGGCCAAGCACTACCAGTCATCGTGCTTCATGCTGCTCACGCGCGACCATCCCCAGGACCTGTTGATCCGCGCGATGCGCGCCGGGGTGCGCGAAGTGCTGCAGCTGCCGCTGGTGCACCGTGCCTTCCACGAGGCGATGGACCGGGTCGCAGCCGCCGTCGGCGTCAACGACATGCGCGATGGGAAGGTACTGGCCTTCATCTCGTGCAAAGGCGGCAGCGGCGCTACCTTCATCTCGACCAATTTCGCCTACGCGCTCGCCACGCTCGCCGAAAAGAAGGTGCTGCTGATCGACCTGCACGGGCAGTTCGGCGACGCCACCCTGTATGTCTCCGACCAGAAGCCGGCGATGACGCTGTCGGACGTCTGCAGCCAGATCGCGCGCATCGACGGCGCCTTCCTCGATTCCTGCCTGGTGCACGTCACCCCTGGCTTCGGCATCCTCGCGGCGGCGGACGATCCGACCCATGCCGTCGACCTGAAGCCGGAGCACATGGACACCATCCTGCGCGTGGCGCGCCAGCATTACGACTACATCGTGCTCGACGTCGGGCGCCAGATCGACGCCATCTCGCTGCGCGCCCTCGACAACGCAGACCTGATCCATCCGGTGCTGCAGCTGGCGCTGCCCGACATCCGCGATGGCCGCCGCCTGCTCGACATTTTCCGCTCGCTCGGCTATCCGGTCGACCAGACCCGCCTGATCGTCAACCGCTACGAAAAGGGCGGCAAGCTGCGCCTGCAGGACCTGCAGAACGCGCTGGGCGCGGACGTCATGCACACCATCCCCAACGACTACGTAGCGGCAACCGACTCGGTCAACCAGGGAGTGCCGGTGCTCGAGCTGTCGCGCTCCAGCGCGGTCGCCCGCAGCCTGGCCGACCTGGTCGAACTGGTGACGGCGCGGCGCGCCCCTGAAGTCAACAAAGGCCTGTTCGACCGCCTGTTCGGCCGCGCCGACACCGAAGCGTGATATCACGGAGACTGTCATGACCCTGCGCGAACGCCTGTCATCATCCGACGAAGCCAGGACGCTGGCCGCGCCACTGGTAGCCGAGCCAGCCAACCACGTCTATCAGGACCTGAAGAAGACGATGCACCAGATGATCCTTGACCGGATCGACCTCGAGCGCCTGAAACGCCTGACCACCGAGCAGTTCAAGCACGAACTGGCGCTGCTGATCCAGCGAATCATCGAGGAGGAGCGGATTGTCCTGAACCAGAACGAGCGCCACAACCTCGTGCTCGACATCCAGCACGAGATGCTCGGGTTCGGCCCGCTCGAGCCGCTGCTGAACGACACCACGATCTCTGACATCCTGGTCAACACGCACGCCAAGGTCTACATCGAGCGGCGCGGCAAGCTTGAGCTGACCGACGTAACTTTCCACGACAACGCGCACCTGATGAAGATCATCGAGAAAATCGTCTCTCGCGTGGGCCGCCGCGTCGATGAATCGAGCCCGATGGTCGATGCGCGGCTGCCCGACGGTTCGCGCGTGAACGCGATCATTCCGCCGCTTGCGGTGGACGGTCCGATCTTGTCGATACGGCGCTTTTCGTCCACGCCGCTGTCGGTGCAGAACCTGCTCGACTACAAAAGCCTGACGCCGCCGATGGTGCAGGTGCTCGAGTCGCTCGGCCGGGCCAAGATCAACATCCTGATCTCGGGCGGCACCGGCAGCGGCAAGACCACGCTGCTGAACCTGATCTCGGGCTTTATTCCCGCCAATGAGCGCATTGTCACGATTGAAGACGCGGCTGAACTGCAGCTGCGCCAGCCGCACGTCGTGCGTCTCGAAACGCGGCCGCAGAACATCGAAGGCAAAGGCGAAGTAACGCAGCGTGCGCTGGTGCGCAACGCCCTGCGCATGCGCCCTGACCGCATCATCCTGGGCGAGGTGCGCGGCGCGGAAGCACTCGACATGCTACAGGCGATGAACACCGGCCACGAAGGCTCGCTCGCCACGATCCACTCCAACGCGCCGCGCGATGCACTGTCGCGGCTTGAAAACATGGTCGGCATGGCCGGCGTGACCCTGACGCCGCGCGCGGTGCGCCAGCAGATTTGTTCGGCGGTGACGGTGGTGCTGCAGGTGACGCGCCTGACTGACGGTGCGCGCAAGCTGGTCAGCATGCAGGAAATCACCGGCATGGAAGGCGATATTCTCGCAATGCAGGAGATCTTCCGCTTCGAACAGACCGGCGTCGCAATCGATGGCAAAGTGCTGGGCCGGTTCTGCGCGACCGGCGTGCGGCCCCGCTTCGCCGAACGCCTGCGCATGTTCGGCGCGCCGGTACCCGACTCCGCGTTCGATCTGTCGCGCGTCTACGAATAACCCGCGGGAGCCAACATGGACGCAATCTATTACGGTTTCGCGGTACTGCTGTTNNGGCGCCGAAGGCGGCAATGGCGAGGTATCGATCCTGAAGCTGCGCCGCTACAGCAAGAACGACGGCGTCGACAGGCTGCTGCACAAGATGCGGATGGCGAATGCGATCGACCGGCTGATCCTGCAGGCGGGCGTGCGCTGGTCGGTATTGCAGTTTATCGTGGCGTCGGCAGCCATGACGCTGTCGGCGCTCGTCATGGTACAGGTGTGGGCTGTGCCGCTGCTGGCCAAGGTGATCATCATCGCGCTACTGACGGCTATTCCGTACTGGATGCTGCGGCGCGCGCGCCGCCAGCGGCTGATCAAGATCGAGCAGCAGCTCCCGGAAGCGGCAGACTTCATTGCACGCGCGCTGCGGTCCGGGCACTCGTTCACAAACGTGCTGCAGATGGTCGGCTCCGAGCTCCCTGAACCGCTGTGCGGCGAGTTCCGCGCCGCGCACGAAGAGATCAACTATGGCGTGCCGCTCAACGAAGCGCTGCACAACCTGGCTGAGCGCATTCCGCTTACCGATCTTCGCTATCTCGTCATCGCGGTGCTGATCCAGCGCGAGTCGGGCGGCAACCTGGCCGAAATCCTTCACAACATCAGCCACATCATCCGCGAGCGGCTCAAGCTCGTCGCACAGGTAAGGGTGCTGTCCGCCGAGGGGCGCATGTCTGCGTGGATCCTTGGACTGCTGCCGTTCGTCGTCATTGTCTTGATGTCGATGACGAGCCCAAAATATGTCAGCCTGCTGTGGACCGACCCCACGGGNNTTGTCTTCGGCATCGTCTGCGGCCTGGCGCTGCTCGCCATGTTCATTTTCTCGCCCGCGTATTTGCGCACCCGGCTTGATACCTTCATGGGCAAGGCCGAGCCGAGCGCGCTGGAGACCGGCGGCTGGGTCGAGAAGGCGGCCAAGGTGGCGCAGCCATTCTCGCGCCTGTCGCTGCCTGAAGAAGGATGGGAGAAATCGAGCCTGCGCACGCGCTTCATGAACGCAGGCTGGCGCAACCCTGCGGCGGCGACGCTGTACTTCGCATCAAAGTCGGTGCTGGCGCTCCTGTTCCCCGGCGCAGTCGCGTTGATGCTGGCGGTCTTGGGAACGCCGATACCTGGCCAGCGCCTGCTGATGGTGCTGCTCGTGATGGCGGCGATCGGCTACTACCTGCCGAACGTGATCCTGCGCCAGATCGCGTCGCGCCGCCAGCGCGAAATCTTCGAAACCATCCCCGATGCACTCGACTTGCTGACGGTCTGCGTCGAGGCGGGCCTGAGCCTGGAGCGCGCGTTGATCAAGGTCGCCGGCGAGATCCACATCAAGAGCGTCACCCTGGCGCAGGAGCTGCAGCTGGTGCTGATGGAAATGCGGGCCGGCTTCACGAAGGAGAAAGCACTGCGCAATTTCGCGCTGCGCAGCGGCGTGGAAGACGTCGATACGCTGGTCGCGATGCTGATCCAGTCCGAGCGTTTCGGCACCAGCATGGGCGACTCGCTGCGGGTCCACTCGGACAACCTGCGCACCAAGCGGCGCATGGCTGCCGAGGAGACCGCGGCGAAGATCGGCCTCAAGCTGCTGTTCCCGCTGATCTTCTTTATTTTTCCCACGTTGCTGATGGTCCTGCTCGGACCCGCCGGAATCCAGATTGCCCGCACCCTGCCGGCGATGACCGGCGCAGGCCAATGAAGTCTGAGATGGAGAATGCGATGAAAACGAAACTGAAGCGCCTGACGACCGTATGCGCGGGTGCGTTCCTGTTTGCGGCATGCGCCGACCTTGGGTATCGCCCAGTGCCGGATGCGCAGCCAGCGCAGGCATCGGCTTCGGCCAACGAAGCTTATATACTCGGACGCAGCCTGCACATGGCGCGCCGCTTCGAGGCGGCGACGGCGTCCTACACGGCCGCCCTGAAGGCCGATCCGCAGCACGTCAACGCGCGCAATGGCCTGGCGACGCTGTACGCGGAACAGGGCGAGTTCGCCAAGGCGATCCCGATCTGGCAACAGCTGACGCGTGAAGCCGACGGCAAGGCAGGGCCTGAAACCGCATTCTTGTTCAGTAATCTCGGCTATGCGTACTTCCTGGACGGCCAATACGACAACGCCTTGTCGGCGCTGGAGAAAGCCTGCCTGCTCGATCCGCTCAACTACCGCGCCTGGAACCACCTCGGCAGCGCGCTTGAGAAGCTGGGACAGCCCGCGCGCGCGCAACTGATGTACAAGCAGGCGGCCGCGCTGCGCGAGCACGACTTCAAGGCGGATCACGCGCTGGCGCAGCGCGCTGTCGCCCCTGCGATCGAAAAGGCGGTCAAGGCCAGCCCGCGTGAGGAAGATGCATGGGCGACGACCGAGGTGCGCCAGCTTGCCAATGGCATGTTCGAACTGCGCCGGATTCCTTCCGCCTTGCTTGCGCGTGCAGGGGACACGCCGGGGCCGCTTCCAATTCCGGTTCCGTCGGAACAACCGGCCGTGCTTCCTCCAATCGCAGCGCCGGAAAAGGCGCTGCTCGAGATCCGCAACGGCAACGGTGTGACTGGCATGGCCAAGGCCTTATCGGCAAAGATGGACCTCGACACCTTGCGCGTCGTGCGCCTGTCGAACCAGCGCCCGTTCGACGTCCGCCGGACGCGGGTCGAATACCAGCCAGCGTTCCGCGAGGCGGCGCAACGGCTGGCCGAGCGCTTTGGCAACGCCGTCATGGTGGAAGCGGGCGGCGTCAAGCCGGCTAACATGCGCCTGGTAATTGGCCGCGACATCGTCAACCGCAGCTTTGCGCTCAAGCCTGTTGCTAAGGAGCTGCCTACCACGTTTGTCCAACATCAAACCCGGCCCATCGGCTCGCGCCACAATGAGGAAGACCAAACTCTCAAACCTGGAGCATAGCCATGACACTCGCACGCAGCTTTGCCGCTTTCCTATCCGCCCTGGTGATCGTCGCGCTGCTTGGCTGCGCGCCGACCGAAACACGGGCAGGCACCGGACAATATATTGATGACACGGTCATTACAGCCAAGGTCAAGGGCGCGCTGATTGCCGACCCTGAGCTCAAGGCCACCGAGATCCAGGTCGACACGTTCAAGGGAACGGTGCAGCTCAGCGGCTTTGTCGCGGCGCCGGAGCACGTTCAGAAAGCGGAGCGCCTGACGCGCGACATCGCCGGTGTTAAGTCAGTGAAGAACGATATCGCGATCAAGAGATAAGCCGCCATAAACAACAAAGCCGCCTTTGATAAAGGCGGCT
>CXWL01124666.1_pt1 | contig 10350 bp, 8 predicted proteins | sample 590931 | NCBI WGS metagenome assembly CXWL01 (sample SAMEA3498368, study PRJEB10139) | groundwater metagenome | biome: water well; material: biofilm material | place: Germany | collected 2015-04-27
CGTGCAGGACAACCGGCTCAGATGCTGTGCGGATCGACGTCGACCAGCCAGCGGATCACGCCCTTGCCCTCGGGCGTGCGGCGCAGTTCGTGCAGCAGCGGCTGCCAGCTCGCGAGCAGGCGCTGCAGCGCGGCGCGCGAAGGGCTTTCGATGAGCATCTGCGCGCGCTCCACATCGGCCACGCGCTGGATCGAAAGCGGCACCGCGGGGTAGCGCGTGACGATGTCGGCGCCGGGCAACGCCTCGGCCGCATCGGCCGCGATGTTCAGGAAGGCCTGCGCCACCGATTGCTCGCGCGCATCGGCGCGCAGCAGCGCCTGAAACGCGAAGGGCGGCATCGCGGCGGCCCGGCGCTCGTCGAGTTGCTGCTTGGCGAACGCGGCGTAGTCATGCTTGCGCAGCGCCATGAAAAGCGGGTGCTGCGAGTGGAAGGTCTGGATCCACATCTCGGCGGTCGCNNGCCACCAGCGTGATGCGCCGGAAGTCGTGGCCCTTGGCGATCATCTGCGTGCCGACCAGCACATCGACTTCGCCCGCATGCACGGCGGCGAGCTGCGATTCGAGCGCGCCCTGTTTCTTGGTGCTGTCGGCGTCGATGCGCGCGATGCGCACCGCGCTGCCGTCGGGCCGCTTCACCGCGGCGAACAGTTCGGCCAGGTGCTCCTCGAGCCGTTCGGTGCCGCGGCCCACGGGCGCGATGTCGGGGTTGCCGCAGGCCGGGCAGGCGCGTGGCACGCGCTCGGTGAAGCCGCAGTGGTGGCAGCGCAGCGTGCGGTCGATCTTGTGGAACACGCGGTAGGCGCTGCAGTGCGGGCATTCGCTCTTCCAGCCGCAGTCGCCGCAGGCCAGCACCGGCGCATAGCCGCGGCGGTTCAGGAAGATCATGCTCTGCTCGCCGCGCGCGATGCGCTGGCCGATGGCGTCGAGCAACGCGCCCGAGAGCACCGTCTTGGGCGGCTGCAGGTTCATGTCGACCAGCCGCACCGCGGGCAGCTCGCCCGCGCCGATGCGCGAGGGCATCTCCAGCCGCACATAGCGTCCGCCCGGGTCGTCGCCTTCGGCGGGGCGGCTCTGGTGCCAGCTTTCGAGCGAAGGCGTGGCCGAACCGAGGATCACCTTCGCGCCCTCGCGCTGGCCGCGCCACACGGCGAGGTCGCGCGCCGAGTAACGCGCGCCTTCCTGCTGCTTGTAGCTCGGGTCGTGTTCTTCGTCGACGACGATCAGCCTCAACCCCGGAATCGACGCGAACACCGCCATTCGCGTGCCCAGCACGATGCGCGCGGCGCCGCTGTGCGCGGCGAGCCAACTGGCGAGGCGCTGCGGATTCGTCATGCCGCTGTGCAGCGAGACCACGGCCTCGTCGCCGAAACGCGCCTTGAAGCGGGCTTCGAGCTGCGGCGTGAGGTTGATCTCGGGCACCATCACCAGCGCCTGCGCCTCGGGGTGGCGCGCGAGCAGGTCGGCCACGCAGCGCAGGTAGACCTCGGTCTTGCCGCTGCCGGTGCTGCCGACCAGCAGAAAGGTGCCGCTCTCCGCCTCGATGCGGGCGAGGGCCGCTGTCTGTTCCGGGCTCAGCGCGATCAGGTTGGCGGCTTCGGCCGTCTGGGCGACGGGGCCGGTCGTCGTCTTGCGCTTGAGGCGGCGCGCGAGTTGCGTCGTCGTCAGGTCGCGCAGTTGCGGCGGCAGGGCGGCCAGGGCGATCTCGCCGATCGAGCGCTGGTAATAGCGCGCGGCAAAGGCCACGAGATCGCGCCAGGCTTCGCCGAGCGGCGCCAGCGCGTCGAGCGCGGCGCCCACGGGCTTGAGCGCCATGTCGGGCTCGGCCCCGGCCAGCGAGGTCGCCTCGTTCCAGACCACGCCCAGCACCTCGCGCCGGCCCAGCGGCACCCGCACCAGCGTGCCGGGCACCAGCGGGGCGGCACCGGCGTAGCTCAGCAGGTCGCCGAGCGCGGCGTGCGCCGGCGTCTGCACCGCGATATCGAGACGCCACGCCAAGCCCGCCGGCGCGCTGTCGGGCGGCGGCGGAGCGGAGTTACCCGGGGTCGGGGCGTCCGTTTCAGGGGCGGGGCTGGCTGTGGAGATGGGGGACCTTGTTGGCAACGTTTGTTAATGCGACTTTGAGCAAATCCACTTAAGTCGTTGATTTTCCAGTGCTTTGCCCGCCATCCAGAGTTTCTGTGGATAACTTTGTTGACAACAGGGCTCGACACGCTGGCGAGCCTTGAAAATCAAGGCTCTCGCTGGATTGCCCCAAAAAAAAGCAAAGTTCAAATCCTATATAAATCAACAACTTACGCGTGCTATTGGTTTGGGAGCAAAGANNGGACCGTTTTTGGGCTTGACAAACGGATTCGGAGCGATTTTTCCGGGGCGTCCCGCGCGTTCGCGTGACCTGCCCCGGGCGTCACAGTTTCAACCGCGCAGGGCGCGCGATTGCGTGTGGACCGCTTCGACCAGCGCCGCCACATGGTCGGGCGGCGTGAACTGGCTGATGCCGTGGCCCAGGTTGAAGATGTGCGTCGGCCCCTGCGCATTGCGGTCGGCGTGCGGCTTGCCGAAAGCCTGCAGCACCTTGGCCACCTCGGCCTCGATCTGCGCGGGTGGCGCGAACAGCACGTTCGGGTCGATGTTGCCCTGCAGCGCCTTGGCCTTGCCGTCGCTGCCTTCGGCGATCTGGAGGCGCGCGGTGGCGAGGTTCACGGTCCAGTCCACGCCGAGCACTTCGCAGTCGAGCGCACGCATGGCCTCGAGCCAGAGGCCGCCGCCCTTGGTGAACACGATGCGCGGCACGGGCTGCCCGTCGGCGCCGGTGCGCTTCAGGCCCGCCAGTACGCGTGCGGTGTAGGCGAGGCTGAATTCCTGGAAGGCGCCGTCGGCCAGCACGCCGCCCCAGCTGTCGAAGATCATCACGGCCTGCGCGCCGGCGTCGATCTGCGCATTGAGATACGTGGCCACCGAATCGGCATTGACCGCGAGCACGCGGTGCATCAGATCGGGGCGGCCGTAGAGCATGCTTTTCACGAGCCGGTAGTCGCTGGAGCCCGCGCCTTCGACCATGTAGCAGGCCAGGGTCCAGGGGCTGCCCGAGAANNTCGGGCACTTCGAGCGCGGCGACGGCGGCTTCATCGCGCACCGGGCGGGCGAAGCGCGGGCCTTCGCCGGCCTCGAACGACAGGCCCAGGCCCATGGCGTCGGGCACGGTGAGGATGTCGGAGAAAAGAATGGCCGCATCCAGCGGATAGCGCGCGAGCGGCTGCAGCGTGACTTCGGTGGCGTAGTCGGTGTTGGTCGCCAGCCCCATGAAGCTGCCGGCCTTGGCGCGCGTGGCAACGTACTCGGGGAGGTAGCGACCGGCCTGGCGCATGAGCCAGACGGGCGTGTGATCGGTGGCCTGGCGCCAGCAGGCTCGCAGGAATGTGTCGTTTTGCAATGGGGCGAAAGGCATTTCCCAATTGTCGCAGGGGCCCGCGCATTGACCGACAGCGCAATTTGAGTTGCCCCAACCCGCCGCGGCGCGCCAGGCGGCTGCGCAGCGCCGAGCATCCGGCTCAGACAACAACTCCGGATGGATACGGGACATGGCGCAACAGGTTTTCGACTTCGTGGTGGTGGGGGGCGGCTCGGCCGGCTGCGTGCTGGCGAACCGGCTGGTGCTGGCGGGGCGCAGCGTGCTGCTGCTGGAGGCAGGACCGCCCGACGACGACCGCTTCATCCACATGCCGGCCACGTTCGTGCGGGTGCTCGGCACCGAGCGCGCCTGGGCCTACGAAAGCGAGCCGCAGGCGGCGGCTGGCGGCCGCAAGATGTTCGTGCCGCAGGGGCGCACGCTGGGTGGTGGCAGTTCGGTCAACGCCATGGTCTACATCCGAGGCACGCCGGCCGACTACGACGGCTGGCAGGCGCAAGGCTGCGAGGGCTGGGGCTGGAACGACGTGCTGCCCTGGTTCCGCAAGGCGGAGTCGAATTCGCGCTTCGCCTGCGAGCGCCATGGCACGACCGGCCCGCTGAAGGTGAGCGACACGCGCTACCGCCATCCGCTGAGCCTGGCTTTCGTGCGCGCTGCGCAGCAGGCGGGCCTTGCCTACAACGACGATTTCAACGGCGCCGCGCAGGCGGGCGTGGGCTTCTACCAGACCACCACCTTCGAGGGGCGGCGGGCCAGCACCGCGGCCACGTACCTCGCGGCCGTGCGCGGCAACCCGAAGCTGACCGTGGTCACGGGCGCGCATGTGCTGCGCGTGCTGACGCAGGACGGCGCGGCGACCGGCGTGGCCTACCGCACCGGGACCACGGGGAAGGACGGCACCGGCGAGGAAGTTGTTGCCACTGCCCGCGAGGAAGTGATCCTCTCGGCCGGCGCGCTGGCCTCGCCCAAGCTGCTGCTGCTCTCGGGCATCGGCCCCGGCGAGCAGCTGCAGTCGCTCGGCATTCCGGTGGCGCACGCCTTGCCGGGCGTGGGCGAGAACTTCCAGGACCACCTGGAGGTGTCGGTCTACGGCCGCACCCGCGAGCCCATCAGCCTGCTCGGCAACGACCGCGGCTTCGCGGCGCTCAAGCACGGCCTGCAATGGACGCTCTTCAACACCGGCCTCCTGACCTCCAACGTGGTCGAGAGCGGCGGCTTCGTCGACACCACCGGCCAGGGTCGGCCCGACCTGCAGTTCCATGTGCTGCCGGTGCTCGTGGGCGATGTGGACCGTGAGCCGCTGGCCGGCCATGGCCTGTCGATCAACCCCTGCTTCCTTCGCCCGGCATCGCGCGGCAGCGTGCGCCTGCGCAGCGCCGACCCGATGGCGCCGATCCTGTTCGACGGCGGCTACCTGCAGGCGCAGGAAGACGTCGACACGCTGGTGCGCGGCGTGAAGCTCGCGCGCCGCATCCTGCGCGCGCCGGCCTTGCGCGAAGTGGTCTCCGAAGAGCTCGCGCCCTCCGCGGCCGACGACATGGCCGACGACGCCATCGAGGCCTACGTGCGCCAGCGCGCCAAGACCGTCTACCACCCGAGCGGCACCTGCCGCATGGGCAGCGACGGCATGGCCGTGGTCGATGCGCAGATGCGCGTGCACGGCGTGGCGAAGCTGCGCGTGTGCGACGCCTCGGTGATGCCTTCGCTGGTGAGCGGCAACACCAACGCGCCGACCGTGATGCTGGCCGAGCGCTGCGCGGCCTTCGTGCTGGGGCAGTCGGCATGAGCGCGGTGCCAAAGGGTGCAGCAGCGGGTGCGTGTGCCCGCGCGCTGTCGGGCAACGAACACTGCACGTTCGGTCAACCGCGCGCGTGCCTCGAAACCTAGAGTCGATTCCAACAAGGAGACAAGGCGAATGAGTTCCACAGCTTCCACCGCTTCCATGACCGGCAAGGTCGCATTCATCACCGGCGGCGGCACCGGCATCGGCGCGGCGGTGGCCGAACAGTTCGTCGCGGCCGGTGGCCGCGTGGTGCTGATGGGGCGCCGCCTCGCACAGCTCGAAGCGGTGGCCGCAAGGCTCGGCGGGCTGGCTGTTTCGGGCGATGCCGCCAACACTGCCGACGTGCAGCGTGCGCTCGCCGCGGCACGCGAGAAGTTCGGCCGCATCGACGTGCTGGTCGCCAACGCGGGCGGCCACGGCGTGGGCGATGCGCTGTCCACCGACGATGCCTCCTGGGCGCTTTCGACGCGCCTGAACCTCGACACCGCCTTCGTCTGCGCACGCGAGCTCTTGCCCGAGCTGATCGAGCGCCGCGGCAACATCGTCGTGCTCTCGTCGCTCGCGGGCCACTTCGCCGGCCCGGGCGTGATCGGCTACGTGACGATGAAGCACGCGCTCATCGGCCTCGTGCGTTCGCTGGCGCGCGACTACGGCAGGCAGGGCGTGCGCGTGAACGCGGTGTGCCCCGGCTGGGTGCGCACCGAGATGGCTGACGAGCAGATGCAGGTGCTCATCGACAAGTACCGCCTGCCGGGGGCCGACGCAGCCTACGACCTCGTCACGCGCGACGTGCCCATGGGCCGGCCCGCCAGCCCCGAGGACGTGGCGAATGCCGTGCTGTTCCTCGCCTCGCCGCTGGCCGCGATGGTCACCGGCAGTTCGCTGATGGTCGACGGCGGTGCCTCTGCGGTCGACCTGCCCACCATCGCCTTCGCGCACGACGCCTGAGACAGAAGGAAGTAACGCCATGAACAACAACACCGCAGTCACGAAACCCGCGGACTGGAAAAACTACGACGACTTCGCCGCAGGCATCGCCACCAACCGCCTGCCCGCCACCGATGCGCTTGCCGGGCAGACACTGAAGCTCGCCCTGCCCGACTTCCAGCTCACGCTGCAGCCGCGCACGCAGCACACGCTCGACTGGCAGGAGCAAGGCGCGCGCGGCGGACAAGGCCAGGGCGACTGGTACGAAGCCATCGAGGTCGCGCCCGAGACTTTCTTCCTCGACATCACGCAGGCCAGCCGTCCGACAGAAGCGCTGAGCGTCGTGGTCAACACGCGCACCCGCCGCGTGCTGGCGATTCGCTGCCGCATCGTCAGCGCCGACGAAGCCGCGGGCCAGCCGCGCGTGCCGCAGGACTTCTGGGTCGGCACGCTCGAGGGTGGCACCGCGACGGGCCCTGTTCCGCAGCCCACGCGCGACCTGATCGGCCTGCGCACCTGGCAGATCTACAGCCCCGAGCACACCTACGAGCACACCTACCTGAGCGCCGAGCGCTATGCCTGGCAGTGCCTGGTCGGCGTGCAGCGCGGCCATGGCGACGTCGACCTCGCGAGCTACTACAGGTTCGACGAGGACCAGTACGTCTTCACCTTCCGCGAGTTCCTGATTCCGGTCGCTTCGGTGTTCTTCTTCAACTTCGCGAGCGGCCGCTCGACCGGCAAGTTCCTCGGCGTGACCGGCGCGGGCGAAGTCGCCAACAACCCGGCCGGCGCCTTCATGCGCAAGGCCTCGCAGACCTTCTATCCGTCCGAGTTCGGACCGGTCTGAGCCCCGGCTTTTCTGCTGTCACCCCAAGGAATCATTTTTCATGCGTACACCCCATCAGATCATTGCCGATCACTACGCCGCCTCCGACCGCCAGGACCTCCCCGCCATGCTCGCCGACATGGCCGACGACGTGCAGTGGACCGAGATGGCCGGCTTTCCCTGTGCCGGCACGCACGTCGGGCCAGCACAGGTCATCGAGCGCGTCTTCAAGGTGCTGGGCACCGAGTGGGAGGGCTACCGCTTCGAACTCGAGCGGCTGGTCGATGGCGGCGACACCGTGGTCGGCATCGGCGACTACCGCGGCCGCTACCGCAAGACCGGCAAGGACATGCACGCCCGCGTCACGCATGTGTGGCAGGTGCAGGGCGGCAAGGTGCGCCGCTTCGAGCAGTTCACCGACACGCTGCTCGTGGCGCAGGCCATGTCGTGAATGTCGTGGATGTCGTGAGTCAGGCCTCTTTCTTTCATTCAACGCATAGCCCCGGAGTCAACCCATGAACCTGCGAGACCTTTCGCTCGAACACCTCGGCCTGGTGGGCCTGCTGGCGCAGCGCCGCCGCGGCAACCACATCGACGGCCGCGAGGCGGCACCCGCCAACGGCCTGTACCTGCCCGTGGTCGATCCGGCCACCGAGATGACCGTGGCCGAAGCACCCGACAGCGATGCGGCCGATGTGAACGCCGCCGTCGCGAGCGCGCGCCGCACCTTCGAGAGCGCGGCCTGGAAAGGGCTGCGCCCGGCCGACCGCGAGCGCATGCTGTACACGCTCTCGACCCTCATCGAGTCCCACGCCGACGAACTCAGCGCGCTCGAGACCCTGCAGAGCGGCAAGTTGCGCGGCATCGCGCGCATGGTCGACGTGGGCGGCGGCGCGGAGTTCGTGCGCTACATGGCGGGCTGGGCCACCAAGCTCGAAGGGCAGACGCTNNTTTCCGCTCGCGATCGCGCTGTGGAAGGTGGCGCCCGCGCTCGCCGCCGGCTGCACCGTGGTGCTCAAGCCTTCGGAAGAAACGCCGCTCACCGCGCTGCGCCTGGCCGAACTGGCGATCGAGGCGGGCTTTCCGCCCGGCGCCCTCAACGTGGTGTGCGGCCGCGGCGCCACCGCCGGTGCCGCGCTGGCCGCGCACCCGGACATCCGCAAGATCAGCTTCACCGGTTCGACGGCGGTAGGCCGGCACATCGGCCATGCGGCCGTGGAAAACATGGCGCGCTTCACGCTGGAGCTGGGCGGCAAGTCGCCGCTGATCGTGCTCGACGACGCCGACCCGGCCGCGGCGGCGCAGGGCGCGGCCAACGGCATCTTCTTTCACCAGGGGCAGGTGTGCACCGCGGGCTCGCGCGTCTATGTGCAGCGCGGCATCTTCGACAAGGTGGTGCAGCAGCTCGCTCAGGTCGCCGAGGGCCTGCACATCGGCTCGGGCTTCGATCCGAAGGCGCAGTTCGGACCGCTCGTGTCCAGGCGCCACATGGACCGCGTGATGGCGCACATCGACGGCGCGGTGGCCGAGGGCGCCACGCTCGTCACGGGCGGCAGCCGCGCTTTCGAAGGCGGCTGCTTCGTGCGGCCGACCGTGTTCGTCGATGCGCAGCCCTCGATGCGCATCGTGCGCGAAGAGGTGTTCGGACCGGTCGCCACGGTGGTGCCCTTCGACGATGTCGAGGACGCCATCCGCATGGCCAACGACAGCGCCTACGGCCTGGCCGCGAGCGTGTGGTCGAACAACCTCTCGGCGGTGAACCGCATCGTGCCGCGCCTGCAGGCGGGCGTGGTCTGGGTCAACGCGCACAACGTGCTGGACAACGCGCTGCCGCTGGGCGGCGTGAAGCAATCGGGCTACGGGCGCGACCTGGGGCGTGCGGCGGTCGAGAGCTTCACCGAACTCAAGAGCGTCTGCATGGCGGTGTAGGGAGGGCTGCCCTCGCCCTTGCCCTTGCCGCACAGGTTCCGATCACAACGACAGGAGACAACACCATGTTCAAGCAGAAGAAGATCGCGCGTTCCGTACTCGGCGCGCTGGTTGGCGCCCTCGGCCTCGCGGGCGCGGGTGGCGCATGGGCGCAGTCCGGCCCCGACTGCGGCCTCAACACCGGCAAGCCCGCCACCGGCGAGCCCATTCCCATCGGCGCCGTGGTCGGCAAGACCGGGCCCGACGACTTCAGCGCCTCGGGCCAGGCGGCGGCCGCGTACTTCAAGTGCGTGAACGCCAACGGCGGCATCAACGGCCGGCCGGTCGACTACATCGTGGTCGACGACCAGTGGAACCCCGAGACCGCCGCNNAGCACCAGCTTCGTGGAGTGCGGCGCCAACGCCAAGATGTACGCCGACGAAGGCGTGATGGTGATCGCCGGCACCGGCGTGCCGCGCGAATGCTTCAACGCACGCAACTATGTGCCGGTGAATGCGGGGCCGCGCGTGTCGGCCACCATCGCCGCGATGTACGCGGCGCAGAAGTACAAGTCCAAGAAGATGGTCTGCATCATTCCGAACATCCCGAGCCTGGGCAACTGGGCCTGCGAAGGGCCGAAAGAGTGGGGCAGGAAGAACGGCGTGGAGGTCGAGACCATCGCCATCGACCCGGGCTCGGCCGACGCCACGTCCACCATGCTGCAGGCGGCCGCGAAGAAGCCCGACACCATCATCATGAACGTGCCAAAGGGCATCCTCGTGCCCATGCTGGCCGCCGCAGAGCAGCAGAACCTGGGCAAGAAGATCCACTTCGTGTCGTCCGCGCCGGCCTACAACGCCGACGTGCCCAAGGCCATCGGGCCCTACTGGAAGGGCAACTTCGACGTCAACCTCGAATTCAACCCGGTCGAATCGGCCGGGCCCGACAACAAGAACTGGATCGCGGTGATGGACAAGTACGGCGCGAAGAGCGATCCGCGCGACACCTTCTCGCAGGGCGGCTACGTCGCCGCGCGCATCGTGACGCAGGCGCTGCTCAAGATGGACCCGAAGAAGATCGACCGCGCAGGCGTGACCGATGCGCTGCGCAAGGTCAGCGACTTCAGGAGCGACATCCTGTGCAAGCCCTTCTACGTGGGCAACGGCAACCGCCACAACGCCAACAACAGCGGGCCGGTCGCGAGTCCGGATGGCAACGGCTGGCGCTTTGCGCCCGGCGGCTGCCTGACGGCGGACGATCCGGAGCTGGTGGACATTCGCGCCGACGAACAGAAGATGGGCCTCAAGTAGGCGCNNGCGCTCTCGGGCGTGGGGCTGGTGGTGCTCTATCGCTCCTCGGGGGTGCTGAATTTCGCGTTCGGCGCCATCGGCGCGCTCGGCGCGTATGTGGCCTGGTCGCTGCTCGAGGCGGACTGGCCGCAGGGCCTCGCGTGGTGCGCGGCCATCGTCGCGTCGATGCTGCTGTCGCTGGCCTACGGG
>CXWL01033896.1_pt1 | contig 10349 bp, 5 predicted proteins | sample 590931 | NCBI WGS metagenome assembly CXWL01 (sample SAMEA3498368, study PRJEB10139) | groundwater metagenome | biome: water well; material: biofilm material | place: Germany | collected 2015-04-27
TGATGCCGCTCATTCTGGAGCTCGAGCAGGCCTACAAGGATGCCAAGGCCGATCCCAGCTTTCAGGCGGAACTCGATTCATTCCTTGAGCACTATGTGGGCCGTCCCAGCCCGCTCTATTTCGCCGAGCGTCTGACCGAACATCTGGGCGGGGCAAAAATTTATTTCAAGCGCGATGAGCTCAACCATACCGGCGCCCACAAGATCAACAATGTGATGGGCCAGATCCTGCTTGCCAGGCGCATGGGCAAGAAGCGCATCATCGCCGAGACCGGCGCCGGCCAGCATGGCGTTGCCACGGCCACGGCCTGCGCCCGCTTTGGCCTGGAATGCATTGTCTACATGGGCTCGGTCGATATCGAACGGCAGAAACCCAATGTGTTCCGCATGAAGCTGCTGGGGGCCGAAGTGGTGCCCGCCCTTTCTGGTTCGCGCACCTTGAAAGATGCATTGAACGAGGCGCTCCGTGATTGGGTCGCAAATGTTGAGGATACGTTCTACTGCATTGGAACTGTAGCGGGCCCCCATCCCTATCCGGAAATGGTGCGCGATTTCCAGTCGGTGATCGGCATTGAAACCAAACGCCAGATGCTGTCCCGCGAAGGCCGCCTGCCGGATTCACTTGTCGCCGCCATCGGCGGCGGCTCGAACGCCATGGGCCTGTTCCATCCCTTCCTCGATGACAAGGATGTGGAGATCATTGGCGTGGAAGCGGCGGGTCTCGGCCTTCGCACCAAGAAACATGCGGCCTCCATCACCGGCGGCAGGCCCGGCATCCTTCATGGCAACCGCACTTATTTGTTGATGGATGATGATGGCCAGATTACCGAGGGCCATTCCATTTCCGCAGGTCTCGACTATCCCGGCATTGGTCCCGAGCATTCCTGGCTCCATGACATGAAGCGCGTGCAATATGTGGCGGCAACCGACAAGGAAGCACTCGCCGCGTTTCAGCTCTGCTGCAGGTTGGAAGGAATTATTCCCGCACTTGAACCTTCCCATGCGCTGGCCCATGTCACGAAGATCGCCCCCACCAAGCCCAAGGACCATTTGATGGTGATGAATATGTGCGGCCGTGGCGACAAGGATATTTTCACCGTGGCGGATATCCTCGGAGTGAAACTGTGACGGGCCGCATCGAACGCCGTTTCGCCGAGTTGAAACAAAAGGACCGCGCCGCACTGGTGACTTTTGTGACCGCCGGCGATCCCGATTACGAAACATCGCTGAAGATCATCAAGGGCCTGCCCAAGGCCGGGGCCGACATCATTGAATTCGGCATGCCCTTTACCGATCCCATGGCCGATGGCCCCGCCATCCAGGCCGCAGGCCTGCGCGCCCTCCACGCTGGCCAGACCATGAAGAAGACCTTGAAGCTCGCGCGCGAGTTCAGGGCCGGCGATCAGGAAACCCCCGTGGTATTGATGGGCTATTACAATCCGATTTACGTCTATGGCGTGGACAGGTTCCTGAAGGATGCCAAGTCCGCCGGCGTCGATGGCTTGATCGTTGTCGATCTTCCGCCTGAAGAAGATGACGAGCTCTGCCTGCCCGCCATGGCGGCCGACATCAATTTCATCCGCCTTGCAACGCCCACCACCGATGACAAGCGCGCCCCTGCCGTGTTCAAGAATACCAGCGGCTTTGTCTATTATGTTTCGGTGCTCGGCATCACCGGCACCAAGGCGCCCGATCTCAAGAGCGTTGAGAAGAATGTGAACCGCCTGCGCAAGCACACGAAGCTGCCGATTGCCGTGGGCTTTGGCGTGAAGACCGCGGTTCAGGCCCGCGCCATTGCCAAAAGTGCCGATGGCGTTGTGGTGGGCTCCGCCCTCGTGAACGCCATTAAGAACAGCCTGACGAAGGCCGGAAAGCCTTCTCCAAAAACCGTAAAAGCGGTACACTCGCTGGTGAGCGATATTGCCCGTGGCGTGAGGAGCTAGATCAGGTGAACTGGATCAAGAATTTTGTCCGGCCGAAAATCCGCTCCATTCTTGGCGTCAAGCGCGATGTGCCGGAGAACATGTGGATCAAGGATCCCGAATCAGGCCAGATGGTTTTCTACCGCGACCTTGAAGCCAATCAGTTCGTCTTTCCGGGCTCGGACCACCACCACCGCATGGCCCCGGACCTGCGCCTGAAATCCATGTTCGACGACGGTGTTTATGAAACCCTGGAATTTCCGGCAGTGCCGCCCGATCCGCTGAAATTCAGGGACGAGCGCAAATATGTCGACCGCTTGAAAGAGGCGCGCCAGAAGGCCAACAGCGAAGACGCCATTCACGCAGGCTTCGGCACGCTTGACCAGCTACCCATCGTCATCGCCGTCCAGGACATGGGTTTCATTGCGGGTTCGCTGGGGACAGCGGCCGGAGAAGCAATCATCACCGCCATGCGCTTTGCCGTTGCCAAGAAATGCCCCTTTGTATTTTTTGTGGCCTCTGGCGGCGCCCGCATGCAGGAAGGCATCCTGTCGCTCATGCAGATGCCGCGCACAACAGTCATGGTGCAGGAACTGCGCGCCCATAAACTGCCCTATATCGTTGTCCTCACCAACCCGACAACCGGCGGCGTCACCGCCTCCTATGCCATGCTGGGTGATTTCCATATCGCCGAACCCAAAGCCCAGATCGGTTTTGCCGGCACCCGCGTCATCGAGCAGACCATCCGCGAAAAATTGCCTGAAGGTTTCCAGCGCGCTGAATATCTGCAGGATCATGGCATGGTTGACCTGGTGGTCCATCGCCACCAGATGCGCGAGACCGTCAGCCGGGTGGCCCGCATCCTGATGAAGACAGTGGAGTTGCCGGGGTCCAACAGCGGGGCATTGGTTCCGATCAGCGTTGAATAATATCTTGGCACGCAGTGATGCCATATTGAACCGGCTGCTCTCCTTGCATCCCAAGATCATTGATCTCAGCCTTGAGCGCATGGAGCGGATTCTGGCGCGGCTGGGAAACCCGGAAGAAAAACTGCCGCCGGTTATTCACGTGGGCGGCACCAATGGCAAGGGTTCTACCGTTGCCTATGTCAGGTCCATTCTCGAGCAAGCCGGACTCAAGGTTCATTGCTACACCTCGCCCCACCTCGTGAAATTCCACGAGCGGATTTATGTGGCCGGTGAAACAATCGCCGAGGAAAAACTCTCGGCCCTGCTGGAAGAATGCGAGGCCGCCAACGGCGACGCTCCCATCACGTTTTTTGAAATCACCACGGCGGCGGCGTTCCTGGCTTACGCGCGAACCCCGGCGGACTATCTCATTCTTGAAGTGGGTCTGGGTGGGCGGCTTGATGCAACCAATGTCGTTGCGAAGCCCAAGCTCTCCGTGATTACGACCGTTGACTATGACCATCAACAATATCTCGGGAACACCCTCACTGCCATCGCCCATGAGAAAGCGGGCATCCTGAAGAAGGGTGTTCCCGCCATCATCGGCGTGCAGCCCGACGAGGCGCAGGCCGAAATTGAACGCATAGCCGAGCGGACTGGCGCCCCGGTTTTCATTGCCAACCAGGACTGGCAATCCTTTGAGCAGCATGGGCGCCTGGTGTTTCAGGATGAAAATGGCTTGCTTGATTTGAGCCTTCCGCAGTTGAAAGGCCGTCATCAGGTCGACAATGCCGGCAATGCCATTGCGGCAATCCGCCTGCTCGATGACAAGCGTGTATCGGAACTCCATATTGAACAGGGGCTGAAGTCGGTGGTCTGGCCGGCGCGCATGCAAAGGCTGGGGGCAGGTGCCCTCACCAGTCTCCTGCCGAAAGATGCCGAGCTTTGGCTTGATGGCGGCCATAACCCGTCGGCGGGCCGCGTCATCGCCCGGGCCTTTTCCGATATCAACGACCGCCATTCGCGGCCATTGGTACTCATCTGGGGCATGCTCAACACGAAAGATGCCGCCAGCTTCATCGAACCCTTTGAAGGCCTGGCGCAGCGGGTGGTGACGATTGCCATTCCGGGTGAGCCAAATGCTGTTTCCGCCGACCAGCTCGCCGAAATCGCCCGGAGCCGGAACCTGTCGGCGGAGACCGCAACCTCTCTTGAAAAAGCCTTGGGGCAGGCATCGCTGACGACACCTGCCCCAAGATTACTGATTTGCGGTTCACTCTATCTCGCAGGCCATGTGCTGAGCCTCCACGAGAATAAGCCGATGTCCGGCGTTTCAGGCACCGCTAGGCGTTAGATCGACTGTTCAATCCAGGATTGCAACTGGCCCTTGGGCGCGGCCCCAACCTTGGTCGAGGATACCGCCCCACCCTTGAATACCATAAGGGTAGGAATGCCCCGGACCCCGTATTTTGAAGGGGTTTGGGGGTTTTCATCGATGTTGATCTTGACGATCTTCACCTTGGGGCCAAGCGTCTGGGCAATTTCCTCCAAGGCAGGGCCGATCATTTTGCAGGGTCCGCACCATTCCGCCCAGAAATCAACCACGACCGGCGTTGTGGACTTGAGGACATCCGCATCAAATGAGGCGTCAGATACTTTATGGGTGGACACGATTGATTCTCCGCTATTCCTTGAGTTGCCATTGAAGGTAGGTATCGCGGGGGGCCCGGTCAAGGGCGGCCACGTTCAGGTGATGGCTGCCATGCTGGAAATGGCTTTCCGCAGCGTGTCATCGGCAATCCAGTCCAGGCGCGGCAGGCTGGTCCAGAGAATGGCAGCACGGACGGGTTTGCCGTCATAGGCCTGCCCGAGGGTTCGGGCATAGGAAGCGAGCTGCAGGACATGAGGATGGTCAGCTTCGAGCTTATCCGGCACGTTCCAGTCGGTTTTGTAGTCGAGCACGAGAATGTCCTTGTCCCGCACCACAAGCCGGTCAAGCCGTTCGGTAATGCGCTGGCCATCCTGCAAGATTGATCCGATGCTGACTTCCGGCTGGCTCTCTGGACCGAAAAAATCGCTGTGATCGGGATGCGCAATGAGGCCGCAGATTTTTTCAGCCAATCCCGCATCAAGCCCGTTCTTGGTTAGAACGCGCCTGGCAAAATTCAATCCGGCGTCGGGCGCCATGCCGGGCAGGTCCTGCAGGATCTTGTGGATGGCGCGCCCGCGGGCGACCGCCACCTTGGAACCAACCTCACGGCGTCTACGCACTGGCGTCGAACCTTGATGAACAATATCTGGATTTTTGAACAGCCAAGCGGGAGCGTCGCGTGCTACCTTTGGCAAAACAGAAGCCATTCCGTTCCGGGTGGGGTCCGGACCAAATCGCCAGCATGAAGTGCCGTCAGGGGATTGGGCGGTCCGCAGAATGCCCTGGCTCTGCACCGCCTCTTCCACCAAAGTGTACCAGCTGTTCTCCGGACTCTCCCTGTGGATTTTATAGCCGCAGACATAAAGCTCGTCGCGCGTCCGGGTCATCGCCACATAGAGCAGGCGGCGCTGCTCCTCCAGTTCCGTTTGCTTGTCCCTGTCCTTCCATATCTCGATGGCCTGGGATTGCGCCAGTCCCGACAGCCGCCAGAAAGGAAGTGTTGGTCCACCCGATTTTGGTTCAACAAACATGAGGGCTGAGGTCGCGTTGCTGCGCGGTGTGGAGGTGGTGTCGGGCAGGATCACGATGCTAGCCTCCAGACCCTTCGCGCCATGCACCGTCATCAAACGGACTTCACCGCTGCCATGATCCATATTGCGCTTGATCTCGGTATCCTCGGAGGCAAACCAGGTAGCAAAACCCGCCAGCGAAGATGAATGATTTTCCTCATAGGAGAGTGAAACCTCAAGCAGCGCATCAAGCGCATCTCCCGCCTCGCTTCCCAATCGCGCCAGAAAAGCCTTTCGGGTTCTGATCAGGACCATCGAGAGGAATTCAAAGGGTCGCAAGCTTTCGGAAGCCTTAAGCCAGTCTTCCAGAACCTTGCGGGCTTCCCTGCAGCTTGCATCATCCGAAGCGCATAGCCTTGCCCATAGGGACGTGGCGTCGCGCCCATGAGCCAGCTTGAAAAGTTGATCCTCCGTCAACGCTGTTGGCACCAGCGGGCTTTTGAGGACGCAGGCCAGCGAATAATCATCCTCGGGCAGGAGCACGAATTGCACCAGGGCCATCATGTCGAGGATGGCGATATTCTCCGAAAGCTTGAGGCGGTCCGCTCCCGCCACCGGGATTCCGGCCTTTCGCAATTCACTGATCAGGATATCGAAAAGCGCGCTTCGGCTGCGAAACAGGATCAGGATATCGCCCGCCTCGACCGCTCGGTTGAGCGCCATGATGTGGCGTTTTCCAATCCAGGATTTGATCGTTTCCGCCAGCTTTTGCGCCAATTTGCGAAGGCCCGACCGCGGCGGATACTGGTCGACGGGGGCCTGCCACGGCTCCCGTTCCACCTTTCCATCGGGTTCCATCAGGGGCCAGAGCTCGAACAACCCGGGCTCGCCACCCCGGTTCGACTCATGGTGCAGATTTTGCGGGTGAACGCCGTCCAGCCCCACGCGGGCCCGCGTCCCTTCTGCAAAAACCATATCAACCGCTTTCAACACTTCCGTCGTCGAGCGATAGGAAATGGTGAGGTCAACCGTGCTGAAGGGCTGGCCCACATTGCCGATCTGAGTTCCGAATATTTCGCGCGATGCCTCGAAGGCGGCCGGATTTGCGCCTTGGAAACTGAAAATAGATTGTTTGCGATCACCGACCACGAAAAGCGTGCGGTCCGGAATTTCCCGGCTGCCCGTTCCGGCAAAGAACTCACTTGTCAGCGCACTGACAATTTGCCACTGGGCAAGGCTCGTATCCTGCGCTTCGTCTACAAGGACATGCTCGATGCCGCGATCAAGCTTGAACAGGACCCATTGCGCCGTTGCCTTAACGACAAGCAGGTCACGGGTTTTCAGGATGAGATCGTCGAAGTCATAGGCACCGCGCAGTTTTTTGGCCGACTCGAATTCGGAAATCATCGCCTCTGCGAGAGTAAGCAAGGCGCACGTCGCGTCAATGCGCGTGAGATTGTCGATCTGCTCGATCAGAGCGAGGCAGCGGGCCATCTCCTGTGAAAGCCACTCCCGGATCCAGGAATTATCCTTCAGAAGTTTTTCCGTAATGACCGAAGCAATTTTTTTCGGCTTCTCGCCATCGGCCGTATAGTAGATGCGCCGAACTAGATTTTCCGCCTGAGCCCTGTCATTTTCCTTGAGAAGGGCAGAAAAATAACCTGCTGTTTTTTGGTTGGTGGCAAGGGAGCCGGAAAGTACCGGAATTATTCTTTCAATGGCCGTTCTGTCAAACCCCAGCAATTCCATCCTGAGATTCTCGATGCTGTGTTGCGGCTCTATGGAAAATTCGGCCCTGAGCGCCCGGCCAATGTTTTCAATGGAACCATGCGCAGCTATCGCATCTTTCAGAACTTGGCGCTTTGAAAGCAGGCGCTCGAGAAGCGCATCGAAACTGTCGGAATGGGTGTGGCGGGTTATGATTTCCAGTGCGCGGGCGAAAGGTGAAGACTCATCGCCCTGCGCCTCGCGCAGCACCTGATCGCGGGCTTCCCGAAGCAGCTGCTTGGATTGGCTGGATTCCAGAACTTCAAATCCAGGCGCAAGCCCGGCCTCGACCGGAAAGAGCTGCAGAATTCTTTCACAGAAAGCATGGATTGTTTGAATCTTGAGGCCGCCCGGCGTTTCCAGCGCCGCCGTGAACAGCCGCCGCGCCCTGGACAGCGCTTTTTGATCCACCTCATCATGCCCCATCTGGACGAGCTGTTTGGTGAGTGCGGCATTGGAAAGGCCAACCCACGCGCCAAGCCGTTCATGCAGGCGGTTGGCCATCTCCTTGGCCGCAGCCTTGGTATAGGTAAGGCAAAGGATCGACATGGGATCGACGCCTGCGAGCATGAGGCGCGTCACCCGATCCACCAGCACATGGGTTTTGCCGGAGCCCGCATTGGCGCCCATCCAGGCGGATGCCGCCGGGTTGGAAGCGGTTTTCTGTTCAGGCGTGGCGCTCTTGGATTTGGCCATCAGCTATCACCTGCCAGGATCCATTCGCGGTAGCGCGAGAGATGGTCATAGTCGCAAACCGCTTCGACATTTTCGATGGCGTAGCGCGGGAGATAGGCGAGACTGGGATTCTGGTATTTTTCCAGAAGCCCAATGAGACGTGCAAGATGCTCGCGCGCCACTTCCATGGGCGCAAGATCAACCGACTTCATTTCTCCCGGCGGAATGCCGCCGGTTATCCTGATGTAAGTCAGGTCGCTGGTCTCGTGGCTGCCCACATGTTCAAAGGCGCCGCGCTCGAGCATGGCGGCTTCCAAAGTGAGTTGGGGCGAAAATCCTTCTTCTATTTTTTTGACGCTGGGTATTGCCCCGGTCTTGAAATCGACAATGCGCGCCCTGCCGTCGGAAAAAATATCAATGCGGTCAGCGCGCCCGCTGAGGGTAAAGTCAGCCTCGCCAATTTTCAGAGGGAGGCTTCCCTTCACTTCCGCAATGACTTCCGCCACATCGCTGCGCAAGGAAACTTCGTTCTCGACGATCCATCTGGCGAGGCGCTGGAATCGGGCCCACCAGAAACCCATGATTTCCGGATCATTGCGGAAGGGCCGGAATATCTCTTTGCCAAGGGCGACGAACTTTTCCGCTGCGTCCTCCGGCAGGGCTTTCGGATAGAGCGTGAAAAAATCACCAATGGCCTTGTGGAAAAGCGTGCCGCGCAGCGCTGCATCAGGCGCCGCCGCAATATTGGGCAACGGCCTGAGTTTCAATACGGCGTCGGCGTAAATCGCGTAGGGGTCGCGGATCAGCGTTTCGACCCGGCTGACGCTGATCCGTTTCGGCCTTGCATCAACCGGGGGGCGGGGTTGAGGTTTGCCATGAGGCACCGGCCGGACATTATCGGCCTGATCAAGCCGCGCGGCCCAGGCCTGCCAGGGTTCGGAAGGCATACCCTCGGGCTCTTGGCCAGCTGCTTTCAGGATTGTCTGCAGGCGCAAAATCCAGCGCGAGGGAATGGCCGGGTCCATGCCGTCGCGCCGCGCCCAGGTAAGAAACACCTGCGGCGCGCCAAAGGCCTGGACAAAATCATGGGCCTCCTGGCCAATACTGCGCTCCGGCTGCTGCATGCCGAAGACATCGCGCATCGGCCGGTTAAGCCACGGGCCCGGGTCCGGTAGCCGGGGCCATGTGCCTTCATTTAGCCCGCCGAGAATAACCGTTTGCGGATGCACCAGGCGGGCTTCCAGCAAGCCAAGGATTGAAAGCCGTGTTCCGGCGTTTCTGATGTCCCGGACCGGAATTCTTTGCAAGTGCCGGCGGATTGTGGCGCCGGCGCGTTCGACACTGCAAACGGGAAGCCGCGGGGATTCCTGCCGCAAGCTTTCAACGAGCGTTTCCAGTTCCTCTGCTTCAGGGCCATCCCAGAATTCGCCGCCCGCAATCTTTTCCGTCACGGACATCAAGCCATCGAGATGTTCCCTGAAGGTGGTGACGGAGCGTGGCGAGAGTGGGTTTAATATCTCAGCAACGCGCGCAAGACATTCGTGCATTTTCCGCCAGTCATTCTCCTTGAGATGGGCGACAATGGGATGAGGGTGAGAACCGCCTTTTAATTCCGATTGTGCTCGGTCGAATGAGGGCAGCAAACCCTCCAACCCATGAATCATCGGCAGGGAGCGGAACATGGCAACCTCGAAATGCCGTGCCGAAGCGCTGAATTGCGTTCGCTCGAAACCAAACTTTGCTAGCGGATGGCTGAACAGGTTTTGCAGCGCGGAGGCCGAAAAATTTTCTTCGACCAAGTCCATAAGAAGAACCAGCAGGGAGGCCGCACCGAATCGGCTGAGCGGTTCGCCGGCGGAGTCATCAACCCCGATGTTCCAGCGCGAAAGATTTGCTTTCACCCGCCGCGCCAGGTCGCGGTCCGGCGTAACCAGGGCCATGTCGCCTGTTGGTTTCTCCAAAGCCTGGCGCATCATCAGCGCAATGATCGAGGCCTCGTCATTCTTGTCGCGCGCTTCGACAAGCGACACATTTTCAAGGGCCTGTTTTATCCTGCCGCCCTGGCCCGCCAGTGCCTGTTGCCAGTCATCGGAGACGTCTGAGGGCCGCATGAGTTCACTTGCCAGCCAAGCCCGGTCTCCGGAAGCCGTTCCAAGCGTAATGATGTTTTCACGCTCGACGCCGATGGCCTCAATAAGCTGCTTGATGGCAAATTGCGGATGCTGCGGCGAAACCGCCTCCCAGCTTTTTGCATCCATCCCCTCATCAAGCGCAGGCAGGATCACCGCACCGTTTTCCAGAGAGGAAATTGCTTTCAGCAATTCCCGCGTCGCCGGAATGGTGCCCGTGGAGCCCGCGGCGATAACCGGGCCAGCGGGAGGATTTTCAGCCAGCCTCTTGGCCTCCAGGCGAATGAG
>CXWL01039772.1_pt1 | contig 10349 bp, 11 predicted proteins | sample 590931 | NCBI WGS metagenome assembly CXWL01 (sample SAMEA3498368, study PRJEB10139) | groundwater metagenome | biome: water well; material: biofilm material | place: Germany | collected 2015-04-27
TTCCATGGCCATCCTCATGTTCGCACGGCGGTCCCGCCGCGCCGGGCCGACCTCCCTTTGAGAATAGAGTCCGCGCCCGATGATCGAGATCGCGCCGCCCGAATCCCGCCTCCTCGCTCCGCTCGACGCGCTGAAGCAGTCGTTCGGCTATTCAACTTTCCGCCCCTACCAGGAGGAAATCGTCTCCGCCGCCCTGGCCGGCCGCGATGTGCTGGCCCTGCTGCCCACCGGAGGGGGGAAGTCGCTGTGTTTCCAGTTGCCCGCGGTGCTGGGCACCGGGCTTACGCTGGTGATCTCGCCGCTCATCGCCTTGATGAAAGACCAGGTCGACGCGCTCCAGGCGAACGGAGTGGAAGCCACTTTTCTGAACTCTTCGCTCGACTCCGACGATGCGCGCAGCCGGTTCCGGGGCCTGTGGCGCAATCAGTACCGCCTTCTCTACGTGGCCCCCGAGAGGCTGTTCCAGGCGAGTTTCCTGCAAAGCCTCACCGAGTGGGGCGTCAATCGGGTGGCGATTGACGAGGCCCACTGCATCAGCGAGTGGGGCCACGACTTTCGGCCCGAATATCGTCGGCTGGTCGAACTTCGCGAACGTTTTCCCGCCATCCCCTTCATGGCCCTCACTGCCACCGCCACCGAGCGGGTGCGCAAGGACATCGTCAACCAGCTGCGGCTCAAAAACCCTTTTGTCTGCATCGGCAGCTTCAACCGCCCCAATCTCTCGTATCGCGTCATCCCCAAGTCGAAGCCTGCTGACCAAGTCCGACGTCTCATCGCCGATCACCGCGGGGGCGCCGGCATCGTCTATTGCGCCAGCCGCAAGGCCGCCGAGTCGGTGGCCGAGAGCCTGNNTTCGTCCGCGACAAGATCCAGGTCATCTGCGCCACCGTGGCCTTCGGCATGGGCATCGACAAACCCAACGTCCGTTTCGTGATCCATCACGATCTGCCCAAAAACGTCGAGGGCTACTATCAGGAAACCGGCCGGGCCGGCCGCGATGGGCTGGCGTCTGAGTGCGTTCTTCTCTTCAGCGCCTCGGATGTGGCGAAGCAGCTCAACTTCATTGAAGAGATCAGCGACGAAGCCGAGAAGCGGGTAGCGAAAAACCAGCTGCGTCGCATGATCGACTACGGGGAGACCACGGGTTGCCGGCGGGCCAATCTGCTCGAGTACTTCGCCGAGCGGTTCACCGAGGGCAACTGCGCCGGATGCGACAACTGCATCACACCGCGTGAAGTGTTCGACGCGAGTATTCCCATGCAGAAGCTGCTCTCCACCGTCTACCGCGTGCGCTCGGCCGCCGGTTCGTCCGGCCGCGTTCCCACCTTCGGTCTGATGCACCACGCGAACATACTCACGGGGAGAACCACCGAGCAGATCACGCGTTGGCATCACGAAGGACTGTCCACCTACGGCATCGGGAAAGAGTTCTCTCCCGAAGAGTGGCAGCAGATCGGCCGCGAGGCCATTCGCCGCGGCCTGCTCAATCAGATGACGGGGGACTATCCAACGGTCGACCTCGCGGGGCCGGGAGCCGAGTTCCTGAAAACGCGCGGCCCGTTCGAGATGCCGCGTCCGGTGGCGCCGCGAAAAGCGGTGGCGGCGGCGGGCGAGAGGCGTGGCAAGGGCTCGAAGGGCAACGCCGACGAGGCGCCCTACGACGAGTTCCTGTACGAGAAGCTCAAGGCGCTGCGACGCGCGTTCGCCGACGAACGCAACGTTCCAGCGTTCGTGGTCTTCGGCGACGCCACCCTGCGCGCCATGGCCAGAGAGAAGCCCACCACTCCCGACGCCTTCCTGGCCGTGAGCGGCGTCGGCCCGGCCAAACTCGCGCAGTTCGGCGAGAAGTTCCTTGGGCTGATCCGGGGGGCGGATACGAATCCTCTCGGCTGACCAAAACCCGGGCGGAGGCCCGACCGTCGTAACCTCGCCCCGCCATGAAACTCCCCATCTACCAGGTCGACGCCTTCGCGGGCGAAGTCTTCCGAGGAAATCCCGCGGCGGTCGTCCCCTGCCCGAACCCGCTGTCCGTCGAGCTGATGCAGAACATCGCGATGGAGAACAACCTCTCCGAGACCGCGTTCATCCACCGCGCGGCCAACGGGCATTACGACATCCGCTGGTTCACCCCGGCGGTCGAGGTTGATCTGTGCGGGCATGCCACTCTTGCCGCGGCCTACGTGGTGGTGAACGAGCTCGAGCCCGGTCTGCCTTCGGTCGCCTTCAACTCGGGCGTGGGTCTGCTCGAGGTCGACACCCGCGACGGCACCCTCATCCTCGATTTCCCCTCGCGTCCGCCCCGCGCGATCGACATGGCCCCCGCGCTCGTCGAAGCCATGGGGAAGGCCCCTATCGAAGTGCTCAAGGCCCGCGATCTGGTCCTTGTTTACGAGAAGGAGTCCGACGTAGTCGCGCTCCGACCCGACTTCCAGAAACTAGGCCGCGCTTCTACCTTCGGGGTCCTCGCCACGGCTCGCGGGAACAACGTCGACTTCGTGTCCCGCTGCTTCTTCCCCGCGGTGGGCATCGACGAAGACCCGGTGACCGGTTCCGCCCACTGCACCCTGATCCCGTTCTGGGCCGAGCGGCTGCAACGGAACACACTCACCGCCCTCCAGCGTTCGGCTCGTGGCGGGGAGCTTTTCTGCGAACTCAAGGACGACCGCGTTCACATCGGTGGTCGCGTCGTGCCCTACCTCAAGGGCGAAATCACTGTCCCGGAGACCAGCCACTCATGAAGATGCCCGCCCTGCTCAGCCTGACTCTCCTCGCCCCCGCGCTGGGCGCGGCCCAGCCCGGCGACGTGGGCGCGCTCCTCATGTCGGATAAGGCCGTGGTGACGGCGCTCGAGCGGGCGAAGACAAACGAACCGGAGATCATCGCGGAACAGATTCGTATCTGCGAGATTCCAGCGCCGCCTTTTGGGGAGGAGAAGCGGGGCCTCGAATTGAAGGCCATCTTCACCCGCCTTGGTCTGAAGAATGTCCGGATCGACGCGGTGGGCAACGTCCTCGGCGAGCGTCCGGGAAAGGCGCCGAAACCCCACCTCGTGATGGCCGCGCATCTCGACACCGTCTTCCCTATCGAGACCGACGTGAAAGTGACGAAGGATGGTCCGTGGCTCAAGGGGCCGGGTATTGGCGACGACTGCCGCGGCCTGGCCGTGCTGATCGGAGTGGTTCGCGCTCTCGACGAGGCCGGTGTCACAACCGAGGGCTCGATCACTTTCGTGGGCAACGTGGGTGAGGAGGGACTTGGGGATCTGCGGGGGACCAAGGCCCTCTTCAACGAAACTCTCAAGGGGCAGATCGACCGCTTCGTCTCGGTGGACGGATCGGGCCTCGGCATGACGCGGGTGGGCGTGGGCAGTTTCCGTTATCGACTGGCGTATAAGGGGCCGGGCGGCCACAGCTACGGGGCCTTTGGCCGCGTGAATCCCATCCATGCCCTGGGTCGCGCCATCGCGGAGATCGCGGAGTTTCAAGTGGCGCAGGAGCCGAGGACCACCTTCAACGTGGGCCGGATCGGTGGCGGCACTTCGGTCAATTCCATTCCCTTCGAGGCCTGGGCCGAAGTTGACATGCGCTCCCACGACAAGGCGTCTCTCGATGCCCTGCACTCCCGTTTCCTCGCCGCCGCCGATGCGGCGGCCGCCGCCGAGAACAAGCGCTGGGGTAAGGGCACCATCACCGTGGTCAAGGAAAGCGTCGGTGTGCGGCCCGCGGGCGAGACCTTGGCCACCGCCTACATCGTGCAGGCGGCGGAGTCCGTGACCCGGGCTCTGGGCGCGGCCATCGACTGGAGCACTTCCTCGACCGACTCGAACGTGCCCATGAGCCTCGGCATTCCCGCCATCACCATCGATGGTGGGGGGGATGGCAAGGATGCGCACGCGTTGACCGAGGCCTTCGATACCACCGATTCGTGGAAGGGCACCCAGCGCGCCGTCCTGCTCGCCATCGCACTCACGCGACGATAGGGGCCCGGCGCTTCGGAGCCGTTATCATCGCTTGATGCGACTCCATACACTTCTCGTTTTCGCCGCGGCCGCGGGTGCGTTGAGCCTCGCGGGCGGCGCCGCTCCGGTCCAGGCCCAGGCCGCGGGGAAGATCACGGGCAAGATCTCCTTCAATGGCGTGGCTCCCCCACCCATCAAGATCCGGATGTCCGCCGATCCCCGCTGCATGAAGGGAAATCCCGCGGGGGCTGAGCGCAAGCAGATCGATGGCGTGAACGGCGGCCTCGCCGGCGTCATCGTCTCCATCAAGTCCCCGGTCAAGGGAACCTTTCCCGCGAAGACCACGCCGGTGATTCTGGACCAGGTGGGGTGCATGTACACGCCCACCACCGTCGCCCTCCAGGTGGGCCAGATCCTGCGTATGCGCAACAGCGATGAGACGCTGCACAACATCCATTCCCGGCCGACCATCAACACCGGTTTCAACGTGGGTCAGCCGCGCAAGGGCAAGGAGGACGACAGAACCTTCGACAAGCCCGAGACCTTCTTCCCCGTGGGTTGCGACGTGCATCCCTGGATGCGCGCCTACATCGCGGTGTTCGCTCATCCCTTCTTCGCGGTGACCAAGGACGACGGCACCTTCGAGATCCCCGGCGTTCCGCCGGGTGAGTACGAGATCGAGGCCCAGCACCCCACGCTCAAGATCCTGACCGGCAAGGCCGTGGTCAAAGCGGGTGGAGCGGGCACCGTCGACATCACCTACACCCTGAAGTAGGGCGTTTCTCATGAAGCTCCTCGCCCTGGCCCTCCTGGCCGGATGGGCCACCTCGAACACCGCCCAGATCGCAAAGGGCAAGGAAGTCTTTGAGACCGCCTGCCTCGCCTGCCACGGGGCCGACGGGACGGGCAATCCGGAGTGGGAGAGCGAGGTCCGGCCGGTGTCTTTCGCGGACTGCGGCACCACCGCCGAGCCCACCGCGCTCTGGAAGTCGATCGTCGTGAACGGCGGTCCCAAACACGGTCTCTCCGAGGTGATGCCCGCCTTCGGAGAAGCATTCCCAGCAGATGAACTCGACGCGGTGGTCGCCTACCTCCGCACCTTCTGCAAGACGGCCGACCGCTATCCGCCCGGCGATCTCAATTTCCGTCGTCTTATCGCCACCGGCAAGGCCTTCCCGGAAGCCGAGGTGGTGCTGAAGACCAAGATCGTGCCTGGCGAGGGCGAGACCGAACTCGAGGTGGTGTATGAGAACCGCCTCGGTCCGCGGTTCCAGTATGAGCTGGAGTTCCCCCTGCGGCCCAAGGCCAACGACGAAGGTTATGGCGCGGGCGTGGGGGACCTCGTGGTCTCCGGCAAATACGTTCTCGGTTTCAATCGCGCGAAGCTGCAGATTCTCTCGGCTGGCCTTGAAGTGGTCCTTCCCACGGGAAACGAAGGTAAGGGGCTGGGCGTCGGCACTCCCGTGTTCGCTCCGTATCTCGCGTTCGGCAAGGGCTTCCGCGGCAGCGTGATCCAGGGCAAGGTGGCTGCGGAGTTTCCCGCGGACACCGACCGGGCGGCGAGGAACTATCGCTACGCCGTCGCCTACTCCTTTCCACCCATCGGCTTCTCTCGCACGGGCTACGTGCCTGCGGTGGAACTGATCGGGGCGTATACCCCGCGGAACAAGAGCCACGCCCAGACCGCGGTGATCGGGGTCTCGAAGGCGCTCAATAAGCTGGGCCATGTGATCGGCTCGGTGGGCATGGGCTTCCCGCTTAGGCCCACCGGCGGCCCTCGGCCGAAGGAGTTCCGGGCCTACGTCTTGTGGGACTTCGGGGACGGCCCGATCTGGACGGGCTGGTAGGACCGCGGAGCCCCTTGATGGAGTCGCCGCTGCTGTTTCTCAAAGGCGACCCTGGTCGGCTGCGCCCCCCCAAGTCGCGCGATCGCACCGGAAAACGTGCGAGTCCCCCGCGGATCCGCTGTCCGGCCTGCGGTTGGGAGCCTGGGCGAGACGATCACTGGAGTTGCACCTGCGGTCACGCGTGGAATACGTTTGATACCGGCGGCGAGTGTCCGGCGTGCGATCAGAAGTGGACCGACACGCAGTGCCCACAGTGCCACGTCTGGTCGAAGCACCGCGACTGGTACGCCGACGATGAGAGCTGATCGCGCGTGAAGGCCGTGGTCCTCGCGCGCGGTCTGGGCACGCGGATGAAGGCGGAGAGCGACGACGCGGTTCTCCGTTCCGACCAGCTCGCGATGGCCCGCACCGGGGTGAAGGCTCTGGTGCCTCTCGAGGGCCGGCCGTTCCTCGACTACGTTCTTTGCTCCCTCGCCGACGCGGGTTGTTCGGAGATTGGTGTGGTCATCGGCCCCGAGCACGACGTCATCCGAGACCGCTACACCCGAGTCCTTCCGCCCCGACGCTTTCGCATCCGGTTCGTGATCCAGGAACAGCCGAGGGGCACCGCAGACGCGGTACTCGCCGCCCTTACCTTCGCGGCGGGCGAGGAGTTCCTGATGATCAACAGCGACAACCGCTATCCGACCAGTGCCCTGCGGGCACTGGTCGACTTGGGCCGGCCTGGCACCGTCCTCTTCACGCCGGAGGGTCTGGCTGCTCACTCCAACATCGAACCCGACAGGATCAAAGGCTTCGCGGTGGCAAAGGTGGGCGCGGATGGCGGGCTCGACGCACTCATCGAGAAACCGGAGGCGGCGGCCATGGCTACGCTCGGCCCGCGCCGCTTGGTCAGCATGAACTGCTGGCGCTTTCCGCCCGCGGTTTTCGAAGCCTGTCGCGGCCTGAGTCTCTCGCCGCGCGGGGAATACGAGATCACCGATGCCGTGGCGGCGTTGATCGCCTCCGGGCATCGCCTCATTGTTCTGACCAGCGAGGAAGGCGTGCTCGACCTCTCGAAGCGGGGCGACATACCCGCAGTGCTGAGCCGGCTGCGCGGCGAAGAGGTCGAGTTGTGAGCCCTCTGGTCGACGAACTCATCGCCGCCGGTCTGAGCGCGGGCGCTTCGGAGAGCCGGGCCGCGATGTTCGACCGCGCCGAAAGGGCGCTGCGAGCAGTGGGAGTCGAACCGAGGCATTGGGTTCATGTGCCAGGCCGCATCGAAGTCCTGGGCAAACACACCGACTACGCCGGCGGGCGGAGTCTTCTGGCCGCGGTCGAACTGGGCTTCTGCGTGGTCAGCGCCCCGCGCACTGATCCCATCGTCCGCCTGATCGCGGTCGACCGCGCCGAGGAGGTGTTCCTCTCCTTCGATCCCGGCGCGGCGACTCCGGCGGCGCCCGCCTGGGTCGTCTATCCCGCGGCCGTGGTGAGGCGCCTGGCCCGCGACTTCAATCAACCTCTCCAGGGCGCTGACATCGCCTTTGCGAGCGACCTCCCTGCATCATCCGGACTCAGCAGTTCGAGCGCTCTGCTGATCGCGACCTTCGAGGCGCTGAGCCTCGCGAACGATCTGGATGATCGCGACGATTTCCGCGCCGCGTTTCCCGGCCCACTCGACCTCGCGGCCTATCTCGGCAGCGTGGAGAGCGGCCGGCCGTTCCGGGTATTCGCAGGGGACGCTGGCGTTGGCACCTCGGGAGGCAGTCAGGATCACACCGCCATCCTGGCGAGCGAGGCGGGCCGGATCATCCAGGTGGGCTATGCGCCGCCCCGAATCGAGGGCAGTGTCGCCCTGCCGCGGGACGTGATCTTCGTGATAGCGGTGAGCGGGGTGGCGGCGGAGAAGACCGCGGGCGCGCGGGAGTCGTACAACCGCACGGCGGCTCTTTCCGCTGCGCTTCTCGATCTTTGGCGCTCGACCACCGCACGCACCGACGCGACCCTGTTCGAGGCGGTGACCTCGAGCCGCGATGCCTGCGGTTTGCTGCGCGAGGCGATTCACTCGGGCGGAGCAGCGGGGTTCGGGCGGGCCGATCTCGAGGCGCGTCTCGACCAGTTCGTCGACGAGACCCTCGTCCTCATTCCCGCGGCGTTCGACGCCCTCGGGGCGGGAGACCTCGAAGGGTTTGGCCGGGCAGTGGATCGCTCCCAGCGGGGGGCGGAGAACGGCCTTGGGAACCAGATCCGCGAAACCAAAGACCTCGCCCGCCTCGCCCGATCTCTGGGAGCGCACGCAGCCTCAGCTTTCGGAGCGGGTTTTGGAGGCAGCGTCTGGGCCCTGGTGAGCCGCGCCGAGGCGAGTTCTTTCCAGGACGCCTGGGAGCGCGCCTATCGCGACCGCCACGACCGTGCCTCGGCCTGTTTCTTCGCAACCGAAGCGGGTCCGGCGCTGATTCATCCTGGTGCAAATGGCTCAGGCGCACGGGGTTCCATGACCCATAGAATCGACCCACCATGAGCAACGACTGGAAGAGCCGGATCGTTTCCCCCGACGACGCGATGGCCCTGATGAAGAACGGGATGAAGGCTTACATCCACGGGGCCTGCGCCTCGCCCACGCCCCTGCTCGAGGCCATGGTGGCCCGGCCCGGGTTGAGCGACGTCACGTTGTACCACCTCCACGTTGGGGGAGAGGCGCCTTTCGCCCGGCCTGAACACGCCGAGCGGTTCCACTCGATCTCCTTCTTCACCGGACCGAACGTGCGCAACCTTATCGAGAGCGGTCACGGGGACTTCGCGCCCGTGTTCCTCTCGGATGTCCCGGGCCTCTTCTCGGACGGGGTGATTCCACTGGATGTCGCTCTCATCCAGGTTTCGCCCCCCGATCGCCATGGCCAGTGCACCCTGGGCACCTCGTGCGACGCGACCCGCGCCGCCGTCGACAGCGCACGCATTGTGATCGCGGAAGTAAACGAGCAGATGCCCCGCACCCATGGCTACACCGCGGTGCCGTTGTCGCGAATCACTGCCCTGATCCACACCAACCGCCCCCTCGTCGTTCACAATCCCGACCCCATCGACGAGGTCACCTCGCGCATCGGCGAGATCGTGGCGGGTCTGGTCGTCGACGGGTCCACCCTGCAGATGGGCATCGGCGCCATTCCCGACGCGGTCCTCGCCCGGCTGCACGGCAAGCGCGATCTCGGCATCCACACCGAGATGTTCTCGGACGGTCTCGTCGACCTGGTCGAAAGTGGGGCGGTCACCAACCGGCTCAAGAAGGTAAAGCCAGGCCGGATCGTGACCAGTTTCATTTCCGGCACCCGCAAGCTGTTCGACTTTGTCGATGACAATGCGCTGGTCGAATTTCACCCGAGCGACCGCACCAACGACACGTCGGTCATCCGCCGCAACGACAACACCATTGCCATCAATTCGGCCCTGCAGGTCGATCTCTCCGGGCAGGTCTGCGCCGACTCCATCGGCCATCGGATCTACTCGGGCATCGGCGGGCAGATGGACTTCATGCGCGGGGCGGCCCTGTCGCGGGGCGGAAAACCCATCCTCGCCCTGCCCTCCCGCGCCAAGGGCGGCACCTTGTCCCGCATCGTGGGCGAATTGACCGCGGGGGCCGGGGTTGTGACCACGCGAGGGCATGTGCAGTGGATCGTGACCGAATATGGCGCGGTGAATCTGCACGGCATGCCCCTGCGTCAGCGTGGCGAGGCTTTGATCTCGATCGCTCATCCCGACTTCCGCGCCGAACTCGGCCGGGATCTTGCGCGCATCCGTCACTTCACTTTCCGGGGCGCGGCGGTGGCTCCAGGAGCGTGAGGTTCCTGCTTCTCCTGATCGCGATCTTGTGCGCGGCCTCGACGCTTGACGCCTCTGCGAAGCCGAAGCTCTCGCTGAGCGTGGCGCCCACCCACGGCTCACCCTCGACCCTCTTCGTGTTTCGCGCCCTGCTCAAAGGCGTGCAGGACACCGAAGACTTCTACTGCCTGAGCACCGAGTGGGTCTGGGAGGAACAGGCCGACTCCAGTCTTAACGAGGCGGAGTGTCCGCCCTTCGTTCAAGGTGAGACCCGGGTCGACCGCAGTTTCGTCGAAGAGCAGAGCTTCCGGAGGCCCGGTCCTCACCGCGTGCGGGTCGTCCTGCGCAAGGGCGAAAAAGAGATCGCCTCGGCCTCGATCACCGTCATCGTGCGCGATATGCAGAGTTCACAACAGGAGTCCCCATGAATCTTCGTCCCCTATTCAGCGCCGCCGCCGTGATCCTGCTCGCCGGTGGCCTCGAAGCGGCGCCCCAGTCGAAGGCGCCCACCAAGGGCATGAAGGCCCCGGCCGCCGCGGCTCCGGCCAGGCGGCCGCTGGCGCACCGTGACTACGACGCCTGGCGTCAGGTGGCGACGCCCGTGCTGTCGCGCGATGGTCGTTATTTCGCGTACTCGTATATGCCTCAAGAGGGCGACGGCGACCTCGTGGTGCGCGATCTCAAGACGGGCAGGGAGCAGCGTTACTCCGTGGGCGCGCTGCCTCCGCCGCCGCTTCCCGATCCCGACG
>CXWL01012147.1_pt2 | contig 10348 bp, 12 predicted proteins | sample 590931 | NCBI WGS metagenome assembly CXWL01 (sample SAMEA3498368, study PRJEB10139) | groundwater metagenome | biome: water well; material: biofilm material | place: Germany | collected 2015-04-27
CAAGCAGTTGCGATCGTGACCGAGACTATGGAGCCTATTGACGAATCGAGGAATCGACTCCCACTGATATTTGACATTGATGTGTTTCGTACGGCGGCCTTCAACATTCAGGACAATGTAATGTGGGAGGCGTTCGAGTACCTGCACGATCTCAAAAATGATATATTTTTCAAAAGCATTACACCCAAGACAAAGGAGTTGTTCCAATGAGCATGGCGACAATTCGTTCTCCGCAAGCACTACAATATCTCTCNNTACAATATCTCTCTGTCGTGGGAATGAGTCGGGATTCCCAAGTGGTGACGGAACAATGGCTCAAATCGGAGGAGCACTACTGGCTTCCGATCACTCGAAGGCCACAAGGAGACGTAGGAAAGTTTCAGTCGCTCGCTGAGACTTGGCGTCGAGAGGTGCAATTTCTGTCCTCCGTTACTGAAATGGTGCTCCATCCGGCCTATCAACGCATTATCGGGATGGGTACCGCAGTCGTTCCCCACCTGCTTCGTGAGCTTGAGCGCAGACCAGATCACTGGTTTTGGGCGCTGACCGCGATTACAGGGGCCGATCCCGTCAAGCCAGAAGATCGAGGCAAGCTGAGAAAGATGACCGAGGCCTGGCTCAGGTGGGGCAAGGAGCAGGGACTGACCTGGTGAGCGAAGACCTCGAATCCATGTTTCCCCATCTCGCCCATTCTGCTTATGCGATCACGAGCCCTTCTACCTCTGAGTACAATTGCATTGCCTGGGCAGCCGGTGATGTTGAGCGATGGTGGTGGCCCGTTGCTGGATCTTTCGCTTACTGGCCGCCAAACACTCCTTTGCAGGAATCCCTCGATGCCTTCATCAAAGCGTTCGGTTCGATTGGATTTACTCCATGCGGAGACACGAATGTTGAGCAAGGATACGAGAAAATCGCGCTGTACGTGAATGAAAACGGGAAGCCGACCCATGCAACCCGGCAGCTTCCCAACGGCCGATGGACCAGCAAGCTTGGCAAAAGCCAAGATATCGAGCATGAGCTTGAGAGCTTAAGCGGTGCAGTGTATGGAGTAGTGGCGCAGATTCTCAAGCGGCCAATCGACGAATAATCCCCTGAAAAGTCTCTCAACGCATCACTGCATATGTGAGAAGCGGCGCGTTGGTCTGACCCTGATTATCTTGAACGACGTGAGCGGGAAGTGTTCAACACGTTGGCAACGAACTAAACAAGATCATTGAAGAACTAAACGGGGCGTTAGCGGCGTGAGTAAAGTAGTTGAACAAATCGATACCGTGCTTGCAGAAGATCTTCCACCCGGGTGGTCGTTAGCAACTATTGAAGATCTTGTTGGGGCAGACGGGGTATTCGTGGATGGAGACTGGGTTGAGAGCAAAGATCAAGACCCTACTGGAGATGTCCGGCTAATTCAGCTTGCTGACATTGGAGATGGTGAGTATCGCAACAAGTCTGATCGCTTTCTGACTTCTGAAAAAGCAATAGAGCTTGGGTGCACTTTCCTAATGAGGGATGATGTCCTAATAGCAAGAATGCCGGATCCTCTTGGTCGAGCATGTATTTTCCCCGGTGATCAGAAAAAATCCGTTACCGTTGTAGATGTTGCAATCGTCAGGTCAGGCAATGGTGCGTTCAATCACCGATGGCTTATGTACTTCATCAATGCCCCCGCTTTCCGCACCTCTGTGGCCTCTCTTCAGAGCGGAAGTACTCGTAAGCGCATATCAAGAGGGAATCTTGCCCGGATATCGCTACCAGTTCCACCCCATGGACAACAGAATAGAATCGTCGCGGAGATCGAAAAACAATTCTCCCGCCTCGACGAAGCCGTCGCCAATCTCAAGCGCGTCAAAGCCAATCTCAAGCGCTATAAAGCTGCCGTTCTCAAAGCTGCCGTCGAAGGGAAGCTCACCGAAGACTGGCGCGAGCAACATCCCGACGTCGAACCAGCCAGCAAACTCCTCGAACGTATCCTTGCAGGCCGACTCGCCAAGTGGAATGGGAAGGGAAAATATAAAGATCCTGTTAAGACTAATACCGCGAAGCCACTAATGCTACCAGTGGAGTGGGAATGGACGAGTCTGGATAGTCTCACGGCACAAATCGGGGATGTGGATCATAAGATGCCCAAGGCTATTGACGGAGGCATTCCGTACATCAGCACCAAAGACTTCACTGGTGACAATCAGATTGACTTCGATAAGGCAAAAACAATTTCGATAACCGACTACGAGCGGCTTGCAAGAAAAATCAAGCCCGAGCCAGGAGATATCCTACTCTCTCGTTATGGAACAGTAGGTGAAACCAGAGTGGTGCCGACGAAGCCAATCTTTCAAGCATCTTACAGTATTGCCATCCTTAAACCCCTGATTCCATTCGTCAACACCAAATATTTACCAGTCGTTCTAAGATCCCAACAGTTGAAATCGGAAATGTCTGAAAATGTTCGAGCCAGCAGTCAGCCAGATCTTGGATTGGAGTACATACGGAAGCTGTCAATACCGCTTCCTTCTCTTGGTGAGCAGGAGCTCATCGTCGCCGAAGTGGAGCGTCGTCTATCTGTCATCGAAGAACTCGAAGTCGCCGCGGAAGCCAACCTCACCCGCGCCGACCGCCTGCGGCAGTCAGTCCTGAGAAGTGCTTTCTCGGGAAGGCTTGTCGATAGCAATAAAACAACAGCAAATTCAGATTGTCAGATAGTTTCTACTAACTCAGCATCGATGAGTCCGTTTTAGTTGGGTTCAGAGGAGGAAATATGAAACTGACCGAAGAGACCGATCAACTGCTTCGTTGTTTGATGCACATCCTAGGCCGAGCCTCTATGCCAATTAAAACTGTATACGATCTAGTAGGCCGAGGAGATAAACAGATTCAAGCCTTTAACCTTTGTGACGGTTCGCTGAGCCAGAGCGAGGTTTCTAAGAAAACCAAAATCGATCAAGGGCAGCTAAGCCGAACCTTCACACGATGGGTTGAAAACGGAATTGCATTCTGGATCGGAGTAGGCAAAGACGCGAGGCTTCTGCATATCTATCCTCTTCCATCCAACACCAAGCCGAAAGCGAAGAAACCCAAGAAATCTAAGAACCGGTGACACCTTCTGACTGCTGGATTCGACATGATAATCAAGGGCTGTGACGTTAAGACCGTATTCATCCTGGGTGCAGGTGCTACACGTGGGGCTATTAGACACGTCATTCATAATCGAAAGCGCATCAAGCCTCCGCTTAATGCAGACTTTTTTAAAGTTGCTGACGCATACGCTAGCGCGAGAGGGAAGAATTCAACTGATGCCAAACGACTAGCTAGGATCAAGCGTGTATTCAAGGAAGAGATCCCGATGAAGGGACTTCCAACGATGGAAGAGGCTTTTAGCCTTCTCTACATAGTAAAAGATTTTCCTGAGATTTATCGGAAAAGGCCTGGCAAGAAGCCGGTGCCAGGCAATCGGAAGGAGATAGACGATTTTCTGTATCTCACTTTCGATATTCTAGCTCTCCTCGACCTGAATAAGGAACCTGAAACAGGTTACGACCGGTTGGCAGGGCAATTGGGGCCAGCGGATACAATTATTTCTCTTAACTATGACACGCTCCTCGACTCGGCTCTCGTCCGGCGTGGTTGGAACCCAAAGAACGGCTACCGACTCGGAGGCGGAAATAGAAAGGTAGAATGGGGACCCAATCAAGTAGATCACAACACGCACCTCGCCGGGGTTTCGCTTCTGAAGTTGCATGGGTCGATTAACTGGTTCGTTCGCGGAAGCTATGCAGGCCTCTCCAAAGTTTTTTCGAGCAAGCCTGTGCTTGTGAGTGGCCCACGAAGTAATGAAATTGGCGGCTACATTCGACAGATCGTTCCTCCAATATATGGAAAAATATTTGAGCATGGTCACTGGCGGAAGCTCTGGACAAATGCATTCCAAGCATTGTGCGAGGCGGACCTTTTCGTACTGATCGGATGCTCGCTCATCGACACTGATTTTCATCTGCGCGCTCTAATCAGCCGTGTAGTCAGACACAGGAAAGAATCAGAACAGCCATTCAGTAGGGCGATACTTGTTGCTGATACGAAAACTCGCCGTAAATGGCAGAAAGCACTGAAAGGGAGCTGCAAGACAACGACCGGATTCCCCCGTTTCGAGGCGTTTCTCAAAAAGGAGCTGAAAACATGAGTGCTGATGTGAATGAACGGCTTGCCCTAGCACTTGAAAGGATCAGCAAAGTGCTCGGCGCCCTATATGCTTCACAGATGGGTGATCTTGACCAAGGCCTCAAGGCGGAACGTCTTAGCCGATGCGGCTTCTTAAACACTGAGATTGCTGATTTGTTGGGAACAAGCTCAAACTCAATTAACGTCGCGCTTCATAAGACACGCAGACAAAAGAAGAGTGGGAAAGCAGCTTCGTCTAAAAAGTAAAATTGCAGCCTAAGGATTTGATCAATGACATCCTCAGCTATCGTTCAAAAGCTCTGGAACTACTGCAACGTTCTCCGAGACGACGGCATGTCCTATGGTGACTATGTCGAGCAATTGACGTATTTGCTGTTTCTCAAGATGGCCGATGAGCGGACGAAGCCGCCGTACAACCAGCCCAGCCAGATTCCCGACAAGTATAGTTGGCCCAGCCTGCTCAAGAAAGACGGCGAAGACTTGTTCGGCCATTACCGTCATCTCCTTGAAGACCTCGGCAAAGGGAAGGGCATGCTCGGCCTGATCTTCACGAAGGCTCAGAATAAGTTCCAGGACCCCGTGAAACTTCGGCGGTTGATTGTGGATCTCATCGACAAAGAGGACTGGTCCACGATGAGTGCCGATGTGAAAGGGGATGCCTACGAGGGCTTACTGGAAAAGAACGCGCAAGATACCAAGTCCGGCGCGGGCCAGTACTTCACTCCCCGGCCGCTGATCGCTGCGATGGTTGAGGCCATCGCTCCAAAGCCCGGCGAGACCATCTGCGACCCGGCCTGCGGGACCGGCGGATTTTTCCTGGCCGCACATGACTACATCGTGAAGCACTATCCCAACCTGACCAAGGAGGAAAAGCGACAGCTCAAGCAAACCACGTTCAAGGGATGGGAATTGGTCCAGAGCACGGCCCGGCTCTGCGCGATGAACCTGATGCTCCACGGAATTGGGAGCGACAAAGAACTCCCGATCATGTCAGGAGTCGATTCCTTGGCCGCTGATCCTGGCGATCGGTTCGACATCGTGATGACCAATCCGCCGTTCGGGAAAAAGAGCAGCACGACCATCGTCGGCGAAGAGGGGCAAGTCTCCAAGGAGCGGGATATCGTCGAGCGTGACGACTTCTGGGCGACGACATCAAACAAGCAACTCAACTTCGTCCAGCACGTCAAAACGTTACTGAAACAGAATGGCCGCGCCGCCGTCGTGGTACCTGACAACGTGCTTTTCGAAGGTGGGGCGGGAGAAACCGTCCGGCGCAAGCTCCTGCACGAGTGCGATGTGCACACGCTCCTGCGTCTGCCGACTGGGCTCTTCTACGCCCAAGGCGTGAAAGCCAACGTCCTCTTCTTCGACAAGAAACCTGCGAGCGAGACTCCTTGGACCAAGAAGCTCTGGATCTACGACCTCCGCACCAACCAACACTTCACGCTCAAGACCGATCCGCTCAAGCGCGAAGACCTGGACGAGTTCGTGCAATGCTACAACGGCAATCTCGACCGGCCCGACAAGCAAGCCGGCGGCAACCGCCACACCCGCAAAGCCACCTGGTCCGACAAGAAACCAGACGGCCGCTGGCGTGCCTACAACTATGACGAACTCGTCGCCCGCGACAAAGCCAGCCTCGACATCTTCTGGCTTAAAGACGACAGCCTAGAAGACTCCGCCAATCTTCCCAACCCAGACATCATTGCCCAAGAAATCGTCGACGATTTAGAAGCGGCTTTGGAACAGTTTCGACTGATTGCGAATGATCTAGGCGGGGAGACTCCGACAGAATCCGCGTGAAAAGAGTCATGGATTACGCGATGCGGAACAGAGGTTTTGAACAGGATGAACACGATTCCCCCTTTCACGGCTAGCCATGCGGCGCTCTTGGTGCGTTTTCTGTCCTCGCCGCAGCGCCCGAAGGACACATTGAACTATCCGCAACTGGCGGGGTTTTTGTTCGCGATGGCGAATGGGCCGGAGTTGATCCCTCCTTCAAAATGGATTCCGATGGTCTTCAATGACCAGGAAGCCCGGTATGAGACTCACGACGAAGCGGAGCCGGTCCTGCAGGCGTTGCTGGCTCTCTACAACGACTGCGGTCTGGCGCGAACCGAGGGGAGTGCATCGCTTCCGCCAGGCTGCGAGATCAGACCTGCACCGTTGGACAATTTGGATGCTGCTGCGTCGCTGAGCCAATGGGCTCAGGGGTTTTCAATGGGGCATGATTACCTTGTGGAGATCTGGAACGACTATACGCCGGAGGAATTGGATGAGGAGCTGGGCTCAATACTGATGGTGCTGACGTGTTTCGCCTCTCCGAAACTTGCCAGGGCCTATCATCAAGAGGGGGAGGGGAAGACGAGCTTCGAGCAGTTCATCGAGACGGTGGCCTCGATTTTCTCCGGTGCGATGCGAGAGTATGCGCACCTTGGACGGTCGATCTATCAGGCGCGGCTCGAAGCAGGAGATCTCGGCCATGAGCCGTCGGCTTCCCCGGAAATAGGCCGAAACGACCCCTGTCCGTGCGGCAGCGGGAAAAAGTTGAAGAAGTGCTGCGGCACGACCTGACGGCAGTTCATGGCTCATTATCCAAACATTCTTAAAAAAACTAAGGGGAGGGAGTCTGTGTGCGGCTCCACTGGCGTCCAGCATGAAGGCGGCGGAGGAGTTTCCGAAGGCTTCCGCCTGAGGGCCGTTCCGGGAGGCGCTGGAGCGATGGGCTATGCCACCCCTCTCTTTGCTGCATCGATTGAATGGTGTGAGGGACGGGTTAGGCGCGGCTGGCTTCGAGGCGATCCATGCGTGTTTTCAGGGCAGAGAGGTCTGTTTCGAGCGTATGGATGCGTTGGTCGAGCTGAGTAAATGAGAGCCGTAGGAGAGCCCGCATTTCTTTGAACTCGTCGAGAATTTCGCCACGGTGTTCTTGTAGCTCATGTCGAATCGTGGCGTGACCTTCCGCGATCTGACGGATGTCGCTTCTGAGCGATTCGGCCACCACGCCAAAATGACGTTTGATCTCTTCCATCTGCTCGGCATTCATGGGTCGTTTCTATAATCTGATTTGCTCAAAAATGCAACGGGGGTTTCCGTTAGTGAGGCGAGAATGGTTGTTTTTCAAGAGAGATGGAACAGCGTCGGTTCCATGACTCTTTCGAAGGCCCCGCGAGTTACGCCTGCCGGGCCGTTGACCGTTCCATTCTCCTCCTCCACACGTGGTTTCGTGCATCTCTTTCCCGGACAGGAGCTGATGGCTGAACGCTGACGGCTGATAGCTTTGGGCGCACGAGCGCCCTGCGCGTCAAAGTCCCTTGCCGTATTTCTGCTCGTGGAGTTTTTTGGCTCGGGCGATCCATTGATCGCGGGTGATGCGTTCGGGAAGGGTTTCGAGTCGGTCGGCAATCTGTTTCAAGTTCGTGGCGTCCCACTGCGCAATCTGCCGGAAGGTCACGATGCCCATGTTGTTGAGGGCTCGTTCGAAGGCCGGTCCGATGCCGCGAATTTCAGAGAGGTCGTCTTTCTCCGGCGAGCCCGAGGGAGCTGGCGGAACGATCTGTAGCGTCAGCTGATCGCCGGCCGGCTGGATCGGACGTGGCGCGACACCGCCGTCGGTGCGAATCCGAAGCGCGGCCCGGACTTCGACGAGTCGCTTCCGGAGGCGACTGATTTCTTCTTCCTGTTCATTCGCCACTTTTGCCTGGCCCGCGAGCGCTCGTTGAACGGATTCGACGGAGTCGATGTGTTGCTGCAAGACGGCAATGTGCTCGTCCTTTTCTTTCAGTCGTTGCTCGTGAGCGAGCCTCTCTGCATGAAGTTCATCGACGTCTCTTCCGGTATGCTGCGATGGCGCCTTGTCGGACTGATGGAGCTGTTCAAGTTCGCCGATGCGGCGGTCCCGCTCTGCCAATTGTCGCTCAATGTCATGCAGCGCGGTTCGGTGCTGCGTCTCCCGCTCACTCAGTTGCACTTCGAGCCAATGGACACGTCCTTGTGCCGGCTCCAATTCCTGAATCCGTGCCTGGAGTCGAGCGGTTTCTGACTGGCGTTGTTCCAAGGCCGCGATGCGTTGGTGCAAGGGCGACAGCTCTTCTGCCTTACGCGCCAGGGCCTGTTGCGTGAGTTCGAGCGCGGCATGGGATTGGAGAAGCGCTTCTGCCTGCACAACGGTTGCCGCTTCGTTGTCCTTGACCTGTGAACGAAATGCGGCCAATTCGGATTCCATGTCTAACAGGCTCTGTACAGCTACGCGGAGTTCTTCTTGCGCAGCATGGAGCCGCGCGGTGCAGGAGGTGAGTTCCTGTTGCGCCGATCGCGCGAGTGCGTCCGACGAGGTGAACTTGTTTTCATAGAGTTGGGCGGTCGAGGCGGTGGCTTCGAACTCAAGCTGAGCCAATTCCAGCGCCTGTTCTTTCTCCTGCACGGCATTGACAAGGTCGGAGAGCTGTTGTTTCAGCTCGTTCACCGACAGGCGCTGTAAGAGCCAGATCGTGACCCCGCCGATGCCCGCAGCGACGAGGAGGCATCCCAACATTTGACCGAGGAGCATGGTCATAGGTCGGCCTGTCCTTTCACGCGTAATTCGATACGACGGTTGCGTTGGAAGCCGGCCCTGGTCTGTGCCGCTGACAGCGGTCGTGAGGCGCCATACCCGACAGCCGTGAACTGGTTGGTGAGACCGTGGCTGATAAANNTCGGCGCGGCGGCGGCTGAGCTGCACGTTATAGTCTGACGCGCCATACTTGTCCGTATGACCTCCGATTTCGATGATGGCCCGAGGGGCCGTACGCAACACAACGATCAATCGGTCTAATGTGGCACGACTCCGTGGAGGCATCACGGTCGTATTGGAATCGAACTCAATGGAGGCGCGCGAAAGAATCTCGTTCAATTTTTGTTGCAGTACGGGCGGGATGGGGGGAAGTGGCGCCGCGAGGATATGTTCCTCCAGCGCAAGTCCTGTTTGCGCAAGGGGAGCCATGTCACGCAACAGTATAGCTTTGGTCTGTTCGCTGTCGACCTGGCCGCTGAGGACAACCGACCGTCCGTCGATGATGATCGAGCCATGTTCCGTCATCTGTCCTAAGACGGGAAGGATCTGGGACATAGGGCCGGTCCAAGCGGCTGGACCCACGTTCGGATCCACCGTCAATTGATCGACCACACGCCCAGATTGCGCGCCATAGAGCGCGTGGGCTCGTTGAAGGATGGCCGTTTTATTGGTCTGATTGGGAAGCGAACCACGGAGGGTCAGGATGCCCTGCTCCAACCGCGCATGCAACGTGGCGGGAGAGAGGGGGACAGTTGCAGCTGGCGGCGTCAGATGGCGTGGCAGACAGACCATAGCAAGGAGCCCGAGTGCAACGGCACCTGCGGCGAGGATCACGGCACGCATCATGAGTCTACTCTTGGGCTGTAGGTAGCTGGCGGGACGCGTAAACGTACCATACTGAGTGGGCGCATGCCAGGCAGGATTTGTCTGTCGGCTTCGCCTCATCCTGCCGGGTAGCAGTGGGGGAGCTGCGATGTTTCGTTCTTCGATGCTGGGGCGCCATTCCTCTTGTAAGGCGGGTATTCATTTGTTATTCTGCGCCCGCCTTCCGATTCACGTAACTTCTATCGATCGTTTCCCAAGGAGAGATCTATGGCCGGCATCAAGCGGGCACTTATCAGCGTATCAGACAAGACCGGTGTGGTGGAAATGGCGAAAGGCCTCGCAGCGTTAGGTGCCGAGATCCTCTCAACGGGAGGAACGGCCAAGGCCTTGCGAGAGGCTGGATTGAACGTAACGGATGTCGCGGCCTATACCGGTTCACCGGAAATCCTCGATGGCCGCGTCAAAACCCTGCATCCCAAGATTCATGGCGGATTACTCGGCCGGCGTTCGGTGCCGGCCCATGTCGCGCAGATGGAGCAGCACGGCATCGGCCCCATCGACGTTGTCGTGGTCAACCTCTATCCGTTCGAGGCGACGATTGCGAAGCCGAACTGCCCCTTCGAAGAGGCCATTGAGAATATCGATATCGGCGGGCCGTCGATGCTGCGCTCTGCGGCCAAGAACCATGAAGATGTCTTGGTCGTCGTAGACCCGGCCGACTATCAGCGCGTGCTCGAGGCGGCGAAAGCCGGAACGGTATCCCACGAGTTGCGGCGCGAATTGGCGATGAAGGTATTTCAACAT
>CXWL01009278.1_pt1 | contig 10347 bp, 8 predicted proteins | sample 590931 | NCBI WGS metagenome assembly CXWL01 (sample SAMEA3498368, study PRJEB10139) | groundwater metagenome | biome: water well; material: biofilm material | place: Germany | collected 2015-04-27
GTCCTTTACACCGGAGTCGGCCACACGGCCGGATAGTTACCGTGGCAAGAACGCCACAAACACCACACTGGTCATAGACTACCTATCTCTTGCCGCACTCCCCACACATACTCCGGCGCATGTGCTTCCTTCGACCCTTGTCAAAGAAGCATCGCCCCAACAGGCTCCGTCCTTAGCACCCGATGCCGGAAGAGACGCGCTGCTTCGCCTTCTGCAAGAACAGATGAATCAAAAGAATCGTGAGTTGGAAGACTTACGGAAGGAATTACAGGACATTCGACGGCAGCTGCGTGAACCGGCTACGGCCGTGCCAGCCCCGGCGCGCTAGCGGCTCGACGACAACTCACAGCCAGCCCTCACCCAGGCGTTCGTCATTTTCTTAAATCACTCGCCCGACCGTCGATTTCCCCTGCGAGAAGAATTGCCTCGGCGATCTCACGCATGGACTTTCGTAAGTCCATACTCTGTCGCTGGATCAGCTTGAAGGCCTCTTCTTCCGTGAGCCTTTTCGAGCGCATGAGATACCCCTTTGCTCGATCTAACAACTTCCGCACCGCAAGGGCCTCTTGCATCTCGAAAGATTTTTCTAGCAGCGTGGTATGTTCAATGGAAATCGCCGCCTGGTTGGCGATGGCCTGCATGAGCCGCACTTCCTCGGATGTAAACACATGCGGAACCGATGTGTAGCTATTAATCACCCCCACACACTTCTCCCGCATCATCATCGGGACCGACAGCAGGGAACAGAGCCCCTCTTTCGCCGCCAAGTCCGGATACATGTAGTCCCGCTCTTTCGTCACCTCAGGAACGATGATCGACCGTCGCTCCTGGACGGCTCGACCGCTGATGCTTTGCCCGACCTTGAGGTTGGGCTTTCGCCGATACTCCTCACTCAAGCTTTGCGTGGCCGCAATCCGCAACTCTCCACTGGCTTCGTCCAGCAGCATGATCGAACAGATTTTCGACCCCAACATCTGCGCGGTCATGGTCACAATGAGCTGCAAGACATCATCGGTAATCCGGTTGGAAGCAACTGTCTCGGAAACCTGCGACAAGGTTTCCAGCTGTAGCGCCTTCCGGCGCATCTGATCGTAGAGACGCGCATTCTCGATCGCCCCGCCAACCTGGTTGGCAATGGTCGTGAGCAGCGCCAGTTCGTCTTCACGATAGCGACGCGATCGCTTGTGCTGGACATTGATGACGCCACTCACCTCTTTCTTGGCGAGAATCGGCACGGATACAAAGGCCTGATAGCGATCCTCAGGAAGGTTGTTGAAAAACTTGAAGCGAGGATCTTCACTGGCATTGCTGGGCACCACAACCCGGGTCCGCTCACGAGCCACCCAGCCGGTGATGCCTTCGCCCAGTCCAATGGTAATGCGACCGATCAGTCGAGGATGCGGGTTTTTTGACGCCCGTAAGATGAGTTCATCCCGCGCATCGGACAGCAGATACAGGAGACAGGCGTCCGCCTTTGTCACTTCGACGACAACATCGACAATATGCCGCAGGACAGCCTCAAGATCGAGCGTGTTACTGATCGAATCGCTGATCCGATGCAACACGTCCACCTCGCGGGCTTTTTCCCGCAAGGCTTGCTCCAGTTGCGCAGCAGAAAGCTTTTTTGATTCCATGCCCATAGATCCCGAAAGAACACCTCCACACCATCATCATTTCCCTGCGCGCCTTAATCGCCCTCCGGCTCCGATAGAAACCGTTTGGAACCACTCAGTAAAAGCAGTTTTCTCCAACGGAGCGATCCGGACTTGTCCGATCGATTCAGGCCACACCCCAACGACTTTCCCCTGCGAGACCTTCTTGTCATGCTGCATCGCCGTCCATACCTTCTCCAGAGAAAGACTTGGCAAGCGATCAGACAAGCCTGCAGAACGGACGACCGACCTGATTCGGTCAACCGTCTTGGAATCGCAATACCCCTGATGCCTGGCCAAATCTGCTTCAAGCACCAGTCCAATGCCAACAGCCTCCCCATGAATCAAGGATCGATAGCCACCCAAGGCCTCCAGGGCATGTCCGATCGTATGTCCGTAATTCAAAATTCTTCGACGATCAGACTCCTGCTCATCCTCTGCCACCACCTGAGCCTTGATCTCGCACGAGCGCTTCACGACCTGCATGACAGCCCGAGGAGCAAGCTTCAAAATGGCCGGCATCATTCGTTCGAGATACGCAAAGAAAGCCTTGTCGGCAATAATGCCATACTTAATCACTTCTGCCAGGCCTGCAATCCATTCCCGCTTCGGAAGCGTACGCAGAAGCATCGTATCAATCCAGACGGCCTTGGGCTGGTGAAATGCTCCAATGAGATTCTTTCCCAGCCGATGATCTACGCCAGTTTTTCCTCCGACGCTCGAATCCACTTGCGCCACCAATGTGGTCGGCACTTGGACGAACGGAATCCCTCGCTGGTAAATCGCTGCAGCAAATCCTGTCACATCCCCTACAACCCCTCCCCCCAACGCCAGCAACAACGATTTCCGCTCAAAGTGTTCCTTCGCCAGCACATCGAGAATCTTCCCCACTGTCACAAGCGTCTTATTTTTTTCCCCTGGTGGCAACACGATTGGGACCGGATGGAGTCCAGCTCGTTCGCACTGCCCCACCACGGCGCGGAGATAGTGCCTGGCGACATGGCGATCCGTCACAATGCCGATACATCCGGTTGAGGCAAGCGACTGAAGACGCGTTGCAAGCTCGTCGATCAAGCCCGGCTTGATGACAATGTCGTAGCTTCGGGCTTCTAGCGGCACCGACACCCGTTGTTCTACGCTACCCATATTCTCATCACGTTCCAGAAATCGCCCCAGTATATAAGACTGGCCTTCAAGATCCATACACTACAGAATATTCACCGGCAGCTCAGTTGCTTCCAGTGAAAAACCGCGTGGATCGTAGCACAGGTTCGAATTAACTGAAAGGTGATCACCCCACCGGAAAAATGAGGCGTTGCCGCCCAGCCACTTCACAGCGGAGATAGCGCCTCAAAAATGGATCGGCCCGTACTCATTGCATCTGCAACAAATACGGGCCGACCCAAAGCTGCTGTGCCGTTTGATTATGTCGTACGAATAATCGTCGGAGTCATGAAGATCAACAGTTCCTGTTTTGACACACTCTCCGATTTATTCTTAAACAGCCACCCCAGGACGGGAATTCGTGACAGGTACGGGACTCCCTGCACGTTGTTGTTCTGGGTATCAACAAACACACCTCCGATCACCATCGTCTCACCATCGCGTACAATAACCTGGGTTGTCGCTTCACGGCGGTCGATACTCGGACCAGCGGGATTGCTTCGAGCACCGACTGCATTTCGAGTGGCGCGAACCTTCATGAGAATCTGCTTCCCGGCTTCCTTCGGATCACGCGACGTAATTTGCGGCGTCACGTTAAGCTCAAGATTCGCATCCACAAATGTCGTCTGCGTTCCCTGGAGCGAAGTGGTTTGGAACGGAATCGATTCACCCTGTGAAATCTTCGCTTCACGTTTATCCAGTGTGGTTATCTTCGGAGCCGCGATCACTTTGCTCAACCCCAGCAACTCTCCGGCAGACAGCCGCAAATCTAAGGCAAAACCAGGCCCTAGCTTGCCGAACTGATATCCAATAGCGGGAACTGATGGTAGACCACCCACCTGCGCTGGAAGGTTCACAATAAAATCGCGGGGGATGGTTGTACCTCCAGTACCTGCCACAGGTGCAAATGCTCCGGTAGCGTTACCAGCAAATTTGAAGTCATTCCCCAGAAAACTGGAGTCCTTAATCCCCCATTGAATGCCCAACCCACGGGCATACACAGTATCGGCCTGAACAATGCGAGCCTCAATCTGAACCTGCGGCACTTGTAGATCTAAACCATCCACCAACTGTTTCAGGACCGCCAACTTACTCTCGGTGTCTCGAACAATGAGCGCATTACTCCCCGCACTGATATTCATGACTCCACGAGGGCTTAAATACTGCTTCAGTGAAGTCTGGAGTTCTTGCGCCTGAATGTTCCTAATGTAGAACACGCGATCAACCAGCTCTTCGGCTTTGGTCTTCGCTTCTTTTGCGCGGGCTTCTTCATCCTGTTGTTTGGCAATGTTTGTCAGCGTATCAACCCAAACGATTGTTCCCTGACGAATCATACCCAGTCCATTCATCTTGAGCAGCATATCCAGGGCTTGATCCCAGGGCACGCTGACAAGCTTCATGGTTACCTTGGCCTTAACCCCCTCGCCCACTACGATATTAAATCCACTGACCTCAGCGATGAGACGAAGAATGTTGGTGATATCGGCCTGCTGAAAATCTAAAGAGATCCGGCGTCCAGCAAAGCGTGTCTGACCAGCAACAAGATCGTCCCCCCTTGAATCGCTCTCCGGAGTTGCGCTCTCCGTAGCCATCTGAATGGTTCGGACTTTGAACTTCCCTTGCGCAGGTCCCATGACCTGCCCTTTCTTTGCTCGGATCTCCCTCGGCACTACCTGTCCAGGATCTGTGAAATCACTCGCGTCTATTCCGACTGGATTGGCAATACTTCCTGCGATTGGCGAGGCCACGTTCACCGAAACAGCATTCGCCCCCACCACTCTCGGCTTTAGCGAAACTAGGATGTCATGTCCAACCGGTGTGACCGAAAATGAGGGGCGGCCAAGTAGTTCGAGAACAAGGCGAACCTTATCAGCATGATATCCAACCCTGACTTTCCTAAGAAGCTGATGCTGCCCCGACACAAGAGGAGACTTGAGCGCCGACGATACAGAGATGAGATCGACAACCAGCCGATTATCGTCCAATAATCGAGCGGACGAGAACAACTTCCCATCGCCCTTCACAACGACTGTGACCTCATCCCCTTCCGGACGAACTTCAATCTTGGTGACCATTTGGGCTGGAGCATCGATACCATCCGACGCGATGGCTGCCTGGTCATGCGCCCTCTCCTCAGAGCCAGCCGCTTGAGTAAACAGTGGTTCAGCTTGAACGGTCTGAGCGCTCAGCAGGACGCCCACTACACCCAACCACCATGCCCGACGAAACGAAGTACTTGGCACTGCCGCTAGTGTTTTCATTCTGCGCCCTCTTTCGGGTGAAGAAGCTTCACGTATTCCCGCTCCTGTTTTTTTCCATAGACATCGGTAAATCGTTCTTGCACGATGATTCCTCGCTCCGTAATGGCACTCACGACACCATTATTCTGCCCTAGGCGTGTCCCTCGTCTGACCGTATATCCGTATCCCTCAGGAGTTTGGACCATCGCCGTGTATCCGTACGCCCCCCACACAATGGCGATCAAATTCAGCTCCGTCAAATTGACTCGCTGGAGCGGAGGAAGGTTGACATCCGTTTTTCCTGGTTGAAGTTGTTGCACGACCGGCGCAAACGGATCTCGACGGCCTGATGGATCATATCCAAATCCATTCCCAGCATCAGGAAGAGGGGATGGAGATGAGAGCGATGCTTCCCCTTCAACGGATGGATTTGCCATCAATGTCGGAGCAATGGCTTGCCGTTGAACTTCAGGAGCAGCAGGCAGCTTTATTGAATCTTGCCGGAGCGGGCTAATTTGATTCGGTGGGGTCAAGGTCCCCGCACCAACTTCCGCGCCTGCGCCAACAACGACAAACAGCAACATTCCAGCAAGGAAGAGGGTACACACTGGAGTTCTGCGTACACTAGCTATCCGCTCCACACTAGACATTTGCATAGCTCCTCAGTCCCTATTTGCCAACCGGAGCTGGCTTCCCAACATTTGCCACCGGGATCGCGGCGGCCTGCTTCTCCGGAGGAGCCGCATACGCCACAAGGTCAAATTGTGCCTGAGACACGATCCGTCCTTGCTCCATCTTTGGCGTCCCCATCTTGAGGCCAGAGACCGTGATAATTCTCGGCAACCGATTGATACGGTCAAAAAAGAGGGCGGTCGTATGGTATGCCCCACTGGCTTCAACAGCGACAGGCATCTTCACGAAAAGCTTCGACACATCCTCGGTCTGAGCTCCTGGCCGCCACAACCTGATATCTAGTCCCAGACGAACACCGAGATCAGACACTTGCTTCAGCAACATAACAGCTTCTTCTTCCGGAGGAAGTCGTTCCTTCTTCTTTGCTAATTCGATTTCAAGCTGTTTATTGGCAGCGAGTAGTTCGTCCAGATGCTTCGCCTTGATCGTGAGGGTCTGAATTTCTCCATCCAACCGTGCATTGTCCGCCTGAAGCAGGTCGATTGTCGCGGCTTTCGGCTCTGCAATATAGAAATAAAACCCCGCAAGCAGCACTCCCACAAGCAAGCCTAGTAAGGCCAGCTTCTGCGGAGCAGGGATACTGCGAAGCGTCTCTAGGTTGATCGAAGGCAACGCCATGCTCAGCCTTTCAGGCGAAATGCCAGTTTGAACTGGTAGATATTGATCTTGTTCTCTACTGCCGCCTTGCTTTCCTGGAGATTGATATTTGCAAAAAAATCGGTCCGGCGAAGATTGTTGACGAACTCGACAACATCATCATTCGTCAAGGCCTTCCCTTCGACCTCTACATTTTCTGAGGATAGCTTCAAATTGGTGAGCCAGACTTTCAAAGGCTCGATGCTTTGACTCACAAAGTCCAAGACTTTGACCGGCCCGACCCGCGCCGACTCGAGTTGATCAATCACACGATTCTTATCCTCTAACAACTTCTTCCTTTGCTCAAAGTCCTGTACTTGCTTTACCTGTTCTTTGAGCTGTACAACTTGCTTCTCTTTGGCTAGCTTCTCATCCTGCCGAGCCTCGATAGCCTCGTCAAGAGAAGACGAATACCACCAACAACCTGCAATCGTAATCAAGAGCACACCAATCCCCAGCAGGGCCTGCGCCCGGACATCATACTGAGGTNNACTAAGACACGATCCAGCCCCACATTTGATGCAGAGGTCTTGAAGTAATCAACCGTTCTGGCAATCTCTGAGGCCACTTCTCCATTGACGCTATCAATCACATTGTCAATGGAGCTCGCAACGGCCTTCCCGCTTCGCTCGCCTTTTTTGGTCTCTTCAGCTTCCTCGTAGGAGAGGCCCATTTCTCGCTGAATCGCTTCAGTATAGCGATTCCCACCCAACGGGATATCACGGGTAAATAAAGAGACGCCACCGCGGACGATATTAACGTTCATCACGCTGGCCCCCAAATTCACCAGCGCCGTCGTCTCATCTTGCGCCAGGGGATAGTTAATCGCATGCATATTTTCAATGGCGAAGGCATCGACGTCCATGACCATTGGCGTCAATCCTGCACCCTTGACCAACTCGGTCAACTCATTAATCTTGTCTTTCTTTGCCGCCACGAGAATAACCGACATCTCCCCAGACCCCTCGCCTGAGGCATCAGCCGGAAGCACATGGAAGTCAATATTCACTTCATTAATATCGAACGGAATATATTGCTCCGCCGCTAATTTCACTTGCCCGTCCAACTCCTCCTCGGGCATGGGGGGCAAGCTGATCTTCTTCACAATGACGGCGTGACCTGATATGGACACCGCAACCTGCTTATTCTTGACATTCGATTCTTCAAACAACTCACGAATTGCCGAGACTACTCGTCCCTCGTCCATGACCGTTCCATCTACGATCACTTCTGGCTCCAACGGCTTCATACCGAACTTCTGGAGATAATACCGCCCCTTGCTTTCTCTCAACTGCACCAACTTAATTGCGCTCGATCCAATGTCGAGCCCAACCAGCTGACGTTTGGGAGTCAGTAAGGAGACAATGTCGGTTTCAAACATGTTTTTAAATGTGCTTAGCATATCCCTCACCCGCTACTCTACATGACAAGCTTTCGAGCGCGAATCATTTTCTGAATTTCGGCTACATTCTCCCGTGTGTACAGCCGCCAGTTTCGCCAGTCTCTCGGCGGGCCAGAGATTAACCCTTCGCGCTCCCATCGAAACAAAGTGGCTTTGGATATATCGAACAAGTCACACACCTGATTCGTCTTATACCCTACCGTCTTGCAAATCGTGTTTCGTTTCTTCACGTGAAATGTGCCTGAGGGAAGCTAGGTTCTGCAGGTACAAGGTAAGTATAGTCAATATGCTCGACCTGTCAAGCAACACAACCGAACTGACAAGAAACAGCTCGGACCACAGCGCTTCAGAATCTTGCTTAGGACTTCTGCAGATCTCGATGTTTGAGGATCACTTCGTGACCGATTGCGCCAAGGCTCTCCCGAAGCCGACCTGCAATCGCGACCGATCGATGGCGCCCGCCGGTGCATCCAATTGCAATGGTGAGGTAACTACGCTGTTCACGCTCGTAGAGAGGAATCAAGAACTTCAACATGCTCTCCAGCTGCGCCAGGAGATCAATGGCATCGGGATCGGACAACACAAAGGCGCGAACCCGAGGATCATCCCCGGGAAGAGGCTTGAGGTCAGGAACAAAAAACGGATTCTTCAAAAACCGAACGTCAAACAGCAAATCGATATCGTAGGGAACGCCAAATTTATACCCAAAAGTCAGCAAGGTCACCGTCAAGCGCCGAGTGGCAGGACCACGGGAGAACTCCTTCGTCAATACGTCCCGGAGTTCATGCACTGTCAGATCAGATGTATCGATAATCCGATCGGCATGGCGGCGCAACTCCGCAACCCGTTCCTTCTCAAACCGAACTCCCTCCAAAACCGGCAAATGTGGCAATAGCGGATGCGGGCGACGCGACTCGGAAAATCGCCTAACAAGGACTTCATCCCGGGCTTCTAAAAAGAGCAAACGAATCGCATACCCGAGAGCCCTCACCCGCTCAAGCGTCCCGACCAAGTCAGCAAAGAAGACTCGCTCACGGACATCGACACCCAGCGCGACGTTCGATATCTCTCCACCTTGCTGATTGCACAATTCCACGAACGTCGGGATTAACGCAGGCGGGAGGTTATCGATGCAGAAATAGCCGGCATCCTCGAACGCCTTCAGCGCGTGCGACTTGCCGGATCCGGAGAGGCCACTGACGATGATGAGATTTAGCTGTGCCATACGGCTTTAATGGGGAGAACCAGCTCTGCCAGGGAAGAGAATCTAACAATCACAGAAATGAAGTTGCCCAATAGCCCTTCGCCGACATCGGAACTAGATCCTATCGCCTTCAAGCCGGGCCATCATTCTCCTACCCCCGGAAAAGAATGCCCTCGCCGACCTTCCGCAAAGGGCTCAATGACCAATACCCGCCCGCCGACACCCCGTTGAAGCACATGAAGATTCCCTGTCTCAACATTTACAAACAACAGAAAGGCTTCACTCTGGCCGCCGAATCGGTCGTGCGCCTCCGCGAGGGACAGAACCGGAACCGCTCTACGCTCCACCTTGAAGGCTGGCCCCTCTTGCCACTCAGTAGCCAACGCGCGCACCGACCGGCCTCGGGTGGCCTTTGCAGGCTTATGACTGACTAATCGCTCTTTCAGTTTTCTGAGCTGTCCATCAATGCGGTCCACCAATGCATCAATCGTCGCATACATTTCTCGCGTCGAGGTTTTCGCTTGCACACGCTTCCCGTGAACCACACAGACTGCTTCCGCCTTATGCTGAAGTTTCTCAACACTCAAGACAACCTGAACAATCCCCACTTTCAATTCGTACCGATCCAGTCGATCGAATCGTGTCTCAAGATACCGACGAAGTGCGGACGTCACATCCATGTGGCGACCAGTGATTCGTAGCTTCATGCGTAGTGTCTCCTTACGTGAACCCACTTCTGCACCACACCCATCGGGCGCAGACTAAAAATGACGTTTTCTCTGGCTAGCAGAAGGGATGTTGTCCTCGGCGCGATACTTCGCCACCGTGCGACGCGCGATCAGAACCTGCTGTACCTTGAGGCGCGCCGCGATTTCCTCATCTTTCAGTGGACGCTGCGTATCCTCTTCGGCAATCATTTTCCGGATCATTTCTCGGACCGACACGGACGACATCATGTCAGACGGTTGATCCGCCCGCTGAAGTCCCGCGTTGAAGAAGAACTTCAATTCAAGCATCCCTTGCGGACAATACATATACTTGTTGGCGGTGACGCGACTGATCGTCGATTCGTGCATCCCGATATCCTCCGCCACCTGCTTGAGGACCAAGGGTTTCAGATGTTCAATCCCTTGCTCAAAAAACTGCTCCTGAAACTTCACAATACTCGTCACGACTTTGACGATCGTCTTATTCCGTTGATCGATACTCCGAATCACCCATTGAGCGGCTCTGAGTTTTTCATCGAGGTAAGACTTGGTTTCAGCCGTCCCCCCGTCTCCAGCCGTTATCAGCTGCTTGTAATACGGACTGATCCGCATACGAGGCAGGCCATCGTCATTCAGCAAAACCACCCAC
>CXWL01023847.1_pt1 | contig 10347 bp, 11 predicted proteins | sample 590931 | NCBI WGS metagenome assembly CXWL01 (sample SAMEA3498368, study PRJEB10139) | groundwater metagenome | biome: water well; material: biofilm material | place: Germany | collected 2015-04-27
GACAGGTCACCGTCATCTGGTCCAGGTCCACCTGCAGGCCGCTGGCGCCGCCCTGGTCGGCCTTCAGCGCCGGCAGGTCGCCGGCATGGCGTTCGGCCGCGCTGAAATGCCCGTGCGGCATCCGGCCCGGGTTGAAATGTCCCTTGGCGCTCATGCCGTCGCCGGAACCGCAGTCGCCGGCCTCGTGGATGTGGAATCCGTGCTCGCGCCCGGGCGCAAGGCCGCCGACTTTCGCGACGACGCGCACCTTGTCCTCGAGCTGGTAGAAATGCACCGTCCCGGCGGCCTTGCTGCCGCGGGTGGGCTGCAATTCGGCAACGGCGTGGGGGGCGTCCGGCGAAATGCTCTGGCACCCCGCCAGGAACGCCGCGGCGACCAGGAGGCCCCTGGCCACGCCAGGCACGCTACTTCTTGGCCGCTTTCGCCGGCGCCGCGGCCGGCTTGGCATCCATCGCGATGCCCTTGTTCTTCTTGTAGTTCGCCACCGCCTTGTCGACGGCCTTGCCGTTCAGTTCGGCTTCCTTCGCCTTGGCCGCGGCCGCCTTCTCGGCGTCGGCGGCCTTCTCCGCGTCGCTCTTGGCCGGCGGCGCCGGCAGTTTGGCATGCACCGCGGTGTAAGACCCGATCGCGAGCCCGCCTGCGATCGCCAGCACGAATCCGAGTTTCTTCACGTTGCTCTCCTGTTGCTCAGTGCGATGCCTGTGGCGCGGCGCCAGCCTTCGCGGGCGCGGCCGAACCGGACTTGCCCGACTTGACCTCGTCGTACCAGTACTGGTGGTGCTCCCTGGCCCAGATCTCGTCGACGAACCCGGTGCGCATGGACTGGTAGGCGCCCTCGACGCCGATGGTGCCCATGTAGATGTGGCCCAGCGAGGCGGCGATCACCAGCAGCGCGGCGACGCCGTGGATGATGTTCATCTGCTGCATGGTGCTGCGCAGCTGCTCGAAGTTCGGGAACAGCATCACCAGGCCCGAGGCGCTGACGATCAGGCACAGCACCACCACTCCGCCCCAGAACCAGGCCTTCTCGCCGGCGTTGAAGCGCCCGGAGGCGATGTGCTCGCCGCGGAAGAAGAAGCCCCACACCTTGCCGAACCAGGCGAAGTCGTAGGCCCTGGGCAGGTTGTCCTTGACGTACATGACGATGAACACCAGCAGGCTCGCCATGAACAGCGGGGCGACGAAGTTGTGCAGGTTCTTCGCCAGCGCCGTGAGCCAGGCGAACAGCGTGTAGCCGATCACCGGCAGCAGCACGTACTTGCCGAACAGGATGATCAGGCCGGAGATGCCGAGCACCACGAACGAAATGCCCATGGTCCAGTGGGCCCAGCGCTCGGCGCTGGAGAAGCGCTCGATCAGGCGCCCGCTGGGCTTGTCGTGCAGCTTGATCGGGCCGCGGCCGAAATACAGCGCCGCGATCACCAGCGCCACCAGCACCACCAGCCAGCCGCCGTAGAACGTGATCGGGCCGTTGCGATACTGGCGCCAGGCCTCGCCGGCGGTGGTGAACTTGTCCTGGCCGAAGAAGCGCGCCTGCGGCTGCACCAGCACGCCCATCTCGCGCCCGGGAAGGCTGGTGTAGTTCGGCTGCCCGGACTTCACTTCGCTCCAGACCGGCTGGTTGTTGCCCGGCTGGGTGACGCTGCGCTGCGTCTGCTCCTTGGCCGAGTCCACCGGCGGCTGGCCTTGCGCGATCGCCGCGCCAGCGAACACCAGGCACGCCACCGCGGCCACCATCCTGGAAATGATCGACATTGCCATCCTCCTCAAACCCGCCGACCGGCTGCGAGCGCCGGGCTTGCTATTGGTAGATGCGCTTGTGCTCGTGCTGGGCCAGCTGGCGGTTCTTGATCTGCGTTTCCCAGCTCGTGCGGTCGCCCTTGGCCCATTTCGCGGACTCGTGCCCAGTCGGGGCATTGGCCCAGGGCTGCGTGTCCGGCTTGCCCTGGTACTTGCCCGCCTTCGGGCCGGCGCCGGTCTGCTCGACTTCCATGCACCCGCCCAGGGCGAGCGCAACGGAAGCCAGCACGACTGCGATCCGGGACCTCACGACTTCCCCGCCGGCGCCGGTGCCGCAGGCGCCGCCGCGGGCTTGCCGCCGGGCTGGCCGTAGGCTGTGCCCCAGCCCCAGGCCTCGGCACCCTTGGTGCCGCGACGCGCCACGCGCTCCCGGTAGATGTCGGCGACGACATCGCCGTCGCCGCCCAGCAGCGCCTTGGTCGAGCACATCTCGGCGCAGGCCGGCAGCTTGCCCTCGGCGAGGCGGTTGCGGCCGTACTTCCGGAACTCGGCATCCGACCGGTCGGCCTCGGGGCCACCGGCGCAGAAGGTGCACTTGTCCATCTTGCCGCGCAGGCCGAAGGCGCCCGCCTGCGGGAACTGCGGCGCGCCGAACGGGCAGGCGTAGAAGCAGTAGCCGCAGCCGATGCACAGGTCCTTGTCGTGCAGCACCACGCCGTCGTCGGTGCGGTAGAAGCAGTCAACCGGGCACACCGCCATGCAGGGCGCATCCGAACAATGCATGCAGGCCACCGAGATCGATTTCTCGGCGCCGATCACGCCGTCGTTGATGGTGACCACGCGGCGCCGGTTGACGCCCCAGGGCACCTCGTTCTCGTTCTTGCAGGCCGTGACGCAGCCGTTGCACTCGATGCAACGCTCGGCGTCGCAGAGGAATTTCATTCTAGCCATGGCTGTCTCCTTGTTCTCGTCGCCGGGTTAAGCCGTGAACTTCTCGACCTGGCAGAGCGTCGTCTTGGTTTCCTGCATCATCGTCACCCGGTCGTAGCCGTAGGTGGTGGCGGTGTTCACCGCCTCGCCCCGCACGATCGGCGCCGCGCCCTCCGGGTAGTAGGCCAGCATGTCCTGGCCCTGCCACCAGCCCGAGAAGTGGAACGGGATGAAGCAGGTGTCCGCGCCGACGCGCTCGGTCACCAGCGCCTTCACCTTCAGCCGCACGTGCTTGCCGTCGGCGTTGCGGCCCGGGGTGCTCACCCAGACGTACTCGCCGTTGCGGATGCCGCGGTCGGCCGCGGTCTTCGGGTTGACCTCGACGAAGTTGTCCTGCATCAGCTCGGCGAGCCACGGGTTGGACCGCGTCTCTTCGCCCCCGCCCTCGTACTCCACCAGGCGGCCGCTGGTGAGGACCAGCGGGAACTTCTTGTGCGGCTCCTCCTTGATCGCCTTCTGCTGCACCGTCTTGAACAGCGTCGGCAGGCGCCACAGGGTCTTGACGTCGTCGTGGGTCGGGTACTTCTCGACCATGTCCGGGCGCGGGCTGAACAACGGCTCGCGGTGCTGCGGGATGCCGTCGGGGAAGTTCCACACGATGGCGCGGGCCTTGGCGTTGCCGAACGGGTGGCAGCCGTGCTTGAGCGCCACGCGCTGGATGCCTCCGGAGAGGTCGTTCGCCCAGGTCTTGCCCTCGGCCTCCTTCTTTTCCTCGTCGGTCAGGTCGTCCCACCAGCCCAGCTTCTTCAGCAGGCCGTGGTCGAACTGCGGGTGGCCGGTGGTGATCTCCGCGCCCTTCGGGTGCGAGCCGTCCTCCGCCAGCAGGTTGACGCCGTCCTTCTCGACGCCGAACAGGGCGCGGAAGTTGCCCCCGCCGTCCATGACGTGCTTGGAGTTGTCGTAGAGGTTGGGCGAACCCGGGTGCTTGATCGCCGCGGTGCCGTAGCAGGGCCAGGGCAGGCCGTAGTAATCGCCGGTCATGTCGTAGCCGGTCTTGGCGTCCTTGCCGCCCTTGCACTTGAGCGTCTTGACGTCGAACAGGTGCATGTTGCGCATGTGCGCCTGCAGGCGCTCCGGGGTCTGGCCGGTGTAGCCGATGGTCCAGACGCCGCGGTTGATCTCGCGCAGCGTGTCTTCCATGGACGGTTCCTCGCCGCCCTTGCCCTTGACCAGCTTGATGTTCTGCTTGCCGTCCCGCTTGCCGACCAGCTGGTCGCCGAAGCCCAGCTTTGCGGCAAGCTGGTACATGATCATGTGGTCGGTGCGCGACTCGAATACCGGGTCGATCACCTTCTCGCGCCACTGCAGGGAACGGTTGGAGCAGGTCGCCGAGCCTTCGGTTTCGAGCTGCGTCGCCACCGGCAGCAGGTAGGCGCCGTCCTTGCGCACCATGGCGAACATCGCCGCCGAGGCCGAGGGATACGGATCGAGCACCACCATCAGGTCGAGCTTCTTCATCGCCTCGACCATCTCCGAGCCGCGCGACTGGCTGTTCGGCGCGTGGCCCCAGAAGAAGATGGCGCGCAGGTTCGGATCCTGGTCCACCGCATCGTTCTTCTCGGTGACGCCGTCGATCCAGCGCGACACCGTCATGCCGGGCTTGGCCATCATGGCGGGCGAGGCGTACTGGCTCGTCATCCATTTCAGGTCGACGTTCCAGACCCGCGACCAGTGGGCCCAGGATCCGGGCACCGCGACCGGGTAGTAGCCCGGCAGCGTGTCCGGGTTGGGGCCGATGTCGGTCGCGCCCTGGACGTTGTCATGGCCGCGGTAGATGTTGCAGCCGCCGCCGGAGCGGCCGACGTTGCCCAGCGCGAGCATCACGATGTTGGAGGCGCGCACCACCGCGTTGGCGTTGGTGTGCTGCGTCTGGCCCATGGCCCAGATGATGAAGCCGGGCCGGTTCTCGGCCAGCGTCTTGGCGATCAGGTGGATCTCCGCCTCGCTGCAGCCGGTGGCCTCGGTCACCTTGTCCGGCGTCCACTTGGCCATCACCTCTTCCTTCACCTTGTCCATGCCGTAGACGCGGGTGCGGATGTACTCCTTGTCTTCCCAGCCGTTCTTGAAGATGTGGTGCAGGATGCCGAACAGGAACGGCACATCCGTCCCCGAACGGAAGCGGACGTACTGGTCGGCCTTGGCCGCGGTGCGCGTGTAGCGCGGGTCGGCCACGATCACCTTGGCAGCCGTTCTCCTTGGCGTGCAGCGTGTGCAGCATCGACACCGGGTGCGCTTCGGCGGCGTTCGAGCCGAGGAAGAACAGCGACTTCGAATTCTGCTCGTCGTTGTACGAGTTGGTCATCGCGCCGTAGCCCCAGGTCTGGGCGACGCCGGCGACGGTGGTGGAGTGGCAGATGCGCGCCTGGTGGTCGGTGTTGTTGGTGCCCCAGAGCGACACCCACTTGCGCAGCAGGTAGGCCTGCTCGTTGTTGTGCTTGGAGGAACCGACCACGAACAGCGCGTCCGGCCCGGATTCCTTGCGGATCGCGAGCAGCTTCTTCGAGATCTCGTCGTAGGCGACGTCCCAGGAAATCTTCTTCCACTTGCCGCCCTCGAGCTTCATCGGGTGCTTGAGGCGGTGCGAATCGTGGGTGATGCCGTGCTCGCGGATGGACGCGCCCTTCGCGCAGTGCGCGCCGAGGTTGATCGGCGAGTCGAACACCGGCTCCTGCCGGATCCAGACGCCGTTCTGCACGTGCGCGTCGATGGCGCAGCCCACCGAGCAGTGCGTGCACACCGTGCGCTTGACCTCGATCTTGCCGCCTTCGCCCTCCTTGGCGGCCTCGGCCCGGCCGATGACGCTGAAGGGCAGTTGCGAGGCGACGGCACCGGCGCCGACGGTGAAGCCGGAGCGCTTGAGGAACGCGCGCCGGTCGAGCGTCTTGCCCATCACGGCGGACAGACCGCGCGACAGGCGCGATTGCGGGGCGGCGGTGGCGGACGATTTCTTCGTGAGCAGCATGGGGCGCCTCCTCAGACTTTCGCCGAGCGGTAGTAATTGTTGACGTGCTCCGTGACGTGGTAGCCCTGCGTCGAGCGCTTGTCGCCGTCCTTCGCCACAACATCGGGCGCGGGCCTGGTCGCGACCACGGCGGCCGCAGCCGCTGCGCCGCCGGCGCCCATCGTCACGAGGAAATTCCTGCGGGAAAGCCTGGTTTTTTTATCGCTCATCGGTCGTCTCCTCTTGTGCCGTTCACTTTGCGGCTCGGCCCTCGCACCATTTCGGGGCCCGGCTTATGAAAACCTGTGCAAAATTACCTGTCTATTACCTGAACTACAAGAGAAAGTTGACGCGAAGTTGGGATGCGTTCTTGACTTCACGCTCTCAGTTGAGAGGCGTTCTCGACTGTCGGGTCAGCCGATGTCGAACGCTTCGTTCTCGAGTTCGAAGAAAGCGCGCGCGAATCGCGCGGCGGAACGGTAAAAACGCGCCTTTGGCGAAGCGCTTACCGCAGTGCAGAAGGCGGTCGCGCCGCGGTACACGAATCGCCTGAAGAAAACCCTCTGTTCCTCAAGGCTTCTCTGCTGCACTGCAATAGCGAATCGCATCGCTTCACACATCGCCGCGATGTGGTCTTCCGGTTCATTCGCGGATTCGCGCCGCGCGAGGCCCCAGCGCTCGAGCTGCTGCTTCACATCCACCAATGGCGTGTCGTTGGCGTGCGCCAGCACGTAGTGCGACAGGTACGGCGTGACCTCCGCCTTGCCGGTGCCGATGAACAACTCGGTGTGCTCGTCCTCCAGTTGCACCGGGAACGCCTTGCGGCAGGCGTCCATCATTTCGCGCCAGGCGTCGGCGATCTCCGACGGCGAGCCGTCGAAGGGATCCGCGTTCAGCAGCTCGCCCAGCAGCTGCGCATCCGGCGCCTGGTAGAACAGCCGCGCGATGAGGCCGTAGAAGTTGGCGCGCGCCTGGTCCTCTTCGTCCAGCACGGCGGCGCTCATGCGTTCTTCGGGTAATCCATGATCGAAGGCTCGTCCTTCGCGTTCATCATGTCCACGACGCGGCAGTCGGCGCACATCTGCAGCCGCTTCAAGGCGCCCCCTCCGGCGAACATCGAGTGCGCGCCCAGCTTCCCGGTCATGCTGTCGATCATCCTGCGGGTGCCGAAAGGCGTGCCGCAGCGCACGCAGTTGAACGGCTCGGCCTCGTTGAGCGTCACCGCTTCCTTCGCCTGCGCGCCGAGCAGCAGCCGGGGCACCAGGCGGATGGCATCCTCCGGGCAGGTTGCCGCGCACAGGCCGCATTGCACGCAGTTGCGCTCGATGAAGCGCAGCGCCGGCGCCTCCTGCGCGTCCAGCAACGCGGATTCCGGGCAGGCGCCGATGCAGGCCTTGCACAGCGTGCAGCTTTCCTTGTTGATCGCAAGCGTGCCGTAGGGCGCGCCGGCGGGCAGCGGAATCTCGTCCTTCGGCGCGGGCGCGTGCTTCGCGAGATGTTCGATGGCGAAATCCAGCGTGCCGCGCTTCTCGGCCGCGAGGTTGAACGTGGCGGCCACCTTCACCGCGGGCGCGGGCTCGAGGCCCCAAAGCGCCTGCTCCAGCGCCGCCGCATCGTCCGCCTCGACCACCGAGAACCGGTTGCCCTGGTAGCCCAGCGCCGACACGATGGCCTGCGCGAACGCCATCTGCTCGCGCAGCGCGGCGACATAGGCCGTCTCGCCCAGCCGCGGCGCGACCACGCAGACCTGGCTGGCGCCGCAGGCGAGCGCGCCCAGCAGGAAGTCCATCCCGACCGACGCGGCGTGGAAGGCCTCGAAAGGGATCGCGCGCGCCGGCAATCCCCTGCCCGCGCCTTTCCTGCCCTTCCCGCGCGCGCCATGCCCCGCGCGCCGGCCGACTTCATGCAGCAGCTTGCGCCCGGCCAGCAGGTCGTGCACGACCACGCAGGCGTCGCGCCCGCCCGCCTGCGCGTAGGCCGAGAGCATCGTCTTCAGCCGCGCCCCGACCTGCGGCATTCCCGGCACGACATGGGTCAGCGCGCCCGAAGGGCAGACCGTCGCGCAACCGCCGCAGCCCGCGCACAGGTGCGGCTCGACGCGCACATGGTCACCGTCGGCGCGGATGGCGCCGGTGGAACAGACCTCCAGGCATTTCGTGCAACCGGTCTTGCCCGAGCGGCCGTGGGCGCAGATGCGCTCGCGGTAGTGCGTGAAGCGCGGCTTGGAGAATTCGCCCACCAGCGCGGCGAGCTTTTGCGCCGCCAGCGCCTGCTCCAGCGGGTCCCCGCCGGGCGCCGCGTAGCCCTGGGGCAGGTCCGGCACGCGCAGCAGCGGCGCGCGCGACAGGTCAAGAACGAGGTCGAAGGTTTCCTGGTGGCGCGTCTCGGGCCGCGAAAAGTCGATCGCGCCGACCGCGCCGCAGGCCTTGACGCAGGCGCGATGCGATTTGCAGCGGGACAAGTCGACCTGGTAGCTGAAGTCGATCGCCCCCTCCGGGCAGGCGTCCACGCAGGCGTTGCAGCGCGTGCACAGGTCGAGGTCGATGGGATTGTCCTGGCGCCATTCGACCGCGAAGGCGCCCAGCCACCCGGCGAGCGACACCGGCTTGCCCGACCACACCGGATAGCGGCGCTCCAGGGGCAGTTCCCCGCCGCCGCCCTCCGTCATCAACACGCTGACCTCGAGCGACTCGCACAGGCGCTCGGCCCAGTCGAGCGCGGCGCCGGCAGGCCCGACGATGAGCATCTGGCCGGAGGACTTGTAGTCCACCTGCGCCACCGGCTCGGGCTCGGGCAGCGCGGCGGCGGCGATCAGGGCCTCGATCTTCGCCTGCGCCGAGCGTCCCTCGGCGGACCATCCGGCCAGCTCGCGGATGTTCACGTAGGAAATGCGCGCCTGCGAGTTCGCGCCGTCCGCCAGCTCGGAGAACAGCGGCGCTTCCTGGGTGCAGGCGACGATCAGGTCCGCATCCGACAGCGAAGCCTGGAACGCGCCCGCCTCCTTGCGGCAAAGCTCGGTATGCAGCACCACGCCGAGCGCCTTCGCGTCCACCGGGATCGTGCCGTTGCAGGAGCAGAGCTTAAGCGTCTTGCTTGGCAGCGCCATTCGCGACATCCGGTAATGGATCCGTTTGCCTGCCTGCAACCTCGGCTGGCGGCTCGGGTTGCCGGGTTTCGGGCGCTTGCGCGCCCGGCTTGGGTTCCTCGAACAGCACGCTGCGGGCGTGGTCAAGGCGCTTGAGCATCTCCAGCGGGATCGGATCCTCCTTGGTGTAGTCCTCCATGTAGGCCTCGAAGGGATCGTGCACGTTGTAGCGCGCGTCCGCGAACAGCTTCTTCAGTGCCGCCCGGCGCGTCTCCGGGGCCACGTCCGCGGCCATGAACGGCTTGAAATCGGACTCGGTCGTCAGGCTCTCGACCGGCGGCAGCGGCGGCGGCGGTTCCTGCGCGGCGGCGGGAACCGGCGCCGCCCCGGGCGGATCCTCGGGCGGCGCGGCTTCCTCGCGCGCTTCGACCTTGCGCCGCGACCAGCGCGACAGGAACGGCTCGTCCCCCTGGCTCATCGCTGCGGCCGGTCCTTGGGATGCAGGAAAGAGCGCGGCTTGATGCGCTTCTTCGGCTCCGGGCGGTAGTTGGCTTCGACGTACTCGCCCACCCACGCGAACAGTTCGGGCGACAGGGACACGCTGTCCACCGAGTTGCCGCCGTCGAGCCAGCGCCCGCCTTCGTAGTAGCTCGCCGTGACCTGGAGCGGCAGCGCGGATTCGGTTTCTTCATCCATGCGCCAGAGCACGAAAATGCGCGGCGATCCCGAGGACACGTTCAGGTAGTAGCCCTCGGCCTCGTCGCGGTGCAGTTCGAGCGGGAAGCCCGGATGCAGCCATTGCGAAAGACCCGGCTCCTGGACGAGCATGCGCGGCGCGCCCGGCGGCTCGTCGGACTCGATGACCGACCAGGGCTCCCATTGCACGCTCTCCCAGCGGTTGCTGGTGGTGCGGCGCTGCATGATCACCGCGAGCGTTTTCCTCGGGATTTCCATTCGCGCGACTATACCCTCTGCTATGATTTTGCGGCGAAAAGCACCATGAAAGAAAAGGTTATTCCGATCCGTCATGCCGGCCGCGCCAGCGCGCCCGCGCCGCGCTATGACGGTGGCAAACTCGCCGACAAGCTCGGCCGCCCGATGCGCGACCTGCGCATCTCGGTCACCGATCGCTGCAACTTCCGCTGCACCTACTGCATGCCGCGCGCGGTGTTCGACGCCGACTACCAGTTCCTGCCCCACGCCTCGATCCTCAGCTTCGAGGAAATCACGCGCCTCGCCGGCGTGTTCACGGGCCTCGGCGTGAAGAAGATCCGGCTCACCGGCGGCGAGCCCCTGCTGCGCAAGGGCCTGCCCAAGCTGGTCGGCATGCTGACGCCGCTGGGCGCCGACCTGACGCTCACCACCAACGGCTCGACGCTGGTGAAACACGCGCGCGACCTGAAGGCCGCCGGCCTGAGCCGCATCACGGTGAGCCTGGATTCGCTCGACGAAGCCACCTTCCGCGCCATGAACGACGCCGATTTCCCGGTGGCGAAGGTACTGGAGGGCATCCGCGCCGCGAGCGACGCGGGCCTGGCGCCGGTGAAGATCAACATGGTGGTGCGGCGCGGCGTGAATGACCACCAGGTGC
>CXWL01120262.1_pt1 | contig 10346 bp, 12 predicted proteins | sample 590931 | NCBI WGS metagenome assembly CXWL01 (sample SAMEA3498368, study PRJEB10139) | groundwater metagenome | biome: water well; material: biofilm material | place: Germany | collected 2015-04-27
CACAAACTGTATGACGAAGCATTTGCATTGCTGCCCAAGGAAGACCGGCGCGCGCAACGTCCCGGCTTGATCATGGCGGCAATTTACCGCGCCGTATTGACTGAAGTCGAGCGCGACGGTTTTCATGTCTTGAACCAGCGCATCTCGCTCACGCCTATACGCAAGCTCTGGCTGGCGTGGATCACTTATGTCCGTGGTTGATGGCAGAGTTAACGGCTGACTTAATGGCTGAAGTCCCGCATCGCAGCAGCACGGCCAGGAACGTAGCCGTCATCGGCGCCGGCTGGGCCGGTTGCGCAGCCGCCGTTGAGCTGGCCGCGGCCGGCCACATAGTCACCCTGTTCGAAGCATCGCGCACCCTGGGTGGGCGCGCACGCGCAGTTGAAATGCAAGCTCAGTTGCTCGACAATGGACAACACATCTTGCTGGGCGCATATACGACAAGCTTGCGCTTGCTCAAGACAGTCGGCGTCGCAGCCGACGAGGCATTGCTGCGCCTGCCGCTGCAGATGCGTTACCCGGCGGGGTGCGATGGGATGGATTTCGTCGCGCCACGCCTGCCGGCACCCCTGCATTTGATCGCCGCCCTGTTGCGCACCCGGGGCCTGGCTGGCAGCGACAAGATTGCGCTGGCGCGGTTTTCATCCACTGCGCGCTGGATGGATTGGCGCCTCGACAGCGATTGCAGCGTCAGCGAATTGCTGCAGCGCTTTGATCAAACCGAGCGCCTGATCAAGCTGATGTGGCGGCCGCTATGCATAGCCGCACTCAATACCCCGCCAGAACGCGCATCTGCACAAATCTTCCTCAAGGTATTGCGCGACAGCCTGGGCGCGCAGCGCGCAGCATCCGACATGCTCATTCCGCGCGTCGACCTGACTGCGCTATTCCCGCAGCAAGCCGCGGCATTTATAAAACAGCGTGGCGGCACGATCAAAACCGGCGTGGCCATACAAAAAATAGCTGTCAGCAACGCTGGCTGGCGCGTCATGCAGGATGAAACTGAAAGCGACATTTTTGATGCGGCCGTCATCGCCACGCCGGCAACGCAAGCGGCATGCTTGCTGGCCGATGTGACGATGGATACGCCTATCCCTGCTTTCGATTACGAACCTATCAGCACCTGCTATCTGCAGTATCCGGCAGGCACGCGGCTGGCCGCGCCGTTTTATGCATTGAACGATGATCCTGATGCAGGACGCTGGGGGCAGTTTGTATTTGACCGCGGGCAACTTAATGCCGCGCAGGATGGCTTGTTCGCAGTCGTCGTCAGTGCGTCTAGCATAGCCATAGAACTGGGGCATGATGCACTGGCGACTGCGCTCGCTGCGCAACTGGCAAGCGCGCTGCAAATGCCGCAACTGGCAAGCCCGCAATGGAGCCGGATCATTTCGGAAAAACGCGCCACCTTTTCCTGCACACCGGCGCTGCACAGGCCGGAAGAAACCACCGAATTCCCGCATCTGGTGGTGGCCGGCGATTATCTGGCGAGCGATTACCCGGCCACGCTGGAATCAGCCGCACGCAGCGGCGTGAAGGCGGCGAAACTGCTGTGCGCGCACTTCACCCTAGCCAAATAGTCGCCAGTCGCTCAAGACGCTATTCGTATTCCCGCACGCGGTTCAAGGCTTCATCGATGCGCTCTACTGCGATGACGGTCAAGCCTTCGATTTTTTGCTTGGGCGCATTCGCCTTGGGAATCAGTGCGATCGAAAATCCCAGCTTGGCAGCTTCGCGCAAGCGTTCCTGCCCGCGCGGCGCCGGGCGAATCTCACCCGCCAGACCCACTTCGCCAAACACCACCAGGCCGCGCGGCAAGGGTTTGCTGCGCATTGATGAATGGATCGCCAGCAGCACGGCCAGATCGGCCGCCGGCTCGGTAATCTTCACGCCGCCCACTGCATTGATGAAGACATCCTGATCGAATGCAGCGATACCGGCATGGCGGTGCAATACCGCCAGCAACATCGCGAGGCGATTCTGTTCCAGGCCTACAGAGAGGCGGCGCGCATTCGGCAGATGCGAGGTATCGACCAGCGCCTGGATTTCAACCAGCAAGGGACGCGTACCTTCCTGCGTCACCATCACGCACGCGCCGGGTACCGGCGTGTCATGCTGCGACAGAAACAATGCGGATGGATTGGAAACGCCTTTCAAGCCTTTTTCCGTCATCGCGAATACGCCCAGCTCATTGACTGCGCCAAAGCGATTCTTGATCGCCCGCACCAGGCGGAAGCTGGAATGCGTATCGCCTTCAAAATACAAAACCGTATCGACGATATGTTCCAGCACGCGCGGCCCTGCCAGCGCACCTTCCTTCGTCACGTGACCAACCATGATGATGGTGATGCCGGTTTGCTTGGCCACGCGCGTCAATTGCGCCGCGCATTCGCGCACCTGCGCCACCGAGCCGGGCGCCGAACTGAGTGCATCGGAATAGACGGTCTGGATCGAATCGATGACGGCCACATCGGGCTTGTGTTCAGCCAGCGTATTGAGGATTTTTTCCAGCTGGATTTCAGCCTGCAGTTTCAAGTCTTTTGCATCGACCGCAAGGCGTTTGGCGCGCAGAGCAATTTGCGCACCTGATTCCTCGCCGCTGACGTACAAGACTTTTTTGATCTTCGACAGATTGGCCAGCGCCTGCAGCAATAAAGTCGACTTGCCTATGCCGGGGTCGCCACCTATCAACACCACGCCACCGGCAACCAGGCCGCCGCCCAGCACGCGATCGAATTCTTCTATCCCGGTGCCGAAGCGCGGTACATCTATCGCTTCGATATCGGCCAGGCTCAACACCGGCGCAGATTGCGCCAGGCCTTGATGCTGCACCGAGTAACGATTTGATCCGGTTTCGATGATGCTTTCCACCAGCGTATTCCAGGCGTTGCAGGATGGGCATTGCCCGCCCCATTTATTGCTGGTGCCGCCGCATTCGGTACAGGTGTAATTGGTTTTGGCTTTGGCCATCTGAGTCTGTTTCAATCCTGCTGGTTAGATTCAAGTTCAACGATGCGCACGCGCGGCGCGATCGCACACATCAATTCATAGCCGACTGTACCTGCCGCATTGGCGACCTCATCGATAGGCAAGCCTTTGCCCCACAAGATGACCTTGCTGCCCACATGCGCATCGGCTATCGGCGTCAGGTCGACCGTGATCATGTCCATCGAAACGCGTCCGATGAGCTGCGTCCTGACCCCATCAACGACAACCGGCGTGCCGGTCGGTGCATGGCGCGGATAACCGTCTGCATAACCGCATGCCACCACGCCTACCGTCATCGGCCGATCGGCGACAAAGCTGCTGCCGTAGCCAACCGCATCGCCGGCCGCGATATGCTGGATGCCGATGATTTCACTGCTCAAGGTCATTGCAGCTTGCAAGCCGAAGGCTGCCGCTGTGGTCTCGGCAGGCGTGCCGCCATACAGCATCACGCCCGGACGCACCCAATCGGCCACACATTCCGGATGCAGCAAATCCGCTGCCGAATTGGACAAGCATCGCTCGCCGGGCAAGCCCTGCGTTGCAGCATGAAAGCGCTGCAGCTGTTCGTCCAGCGGCAAGCGGGCGTTGGATGCATCTTCCGCATTGGCGAAATGCGTGATGAAGGAAATATCCCGTACTGCCGGGATCGNNCTGGCGTTCAAGCCAGCCTGTTCCAGCATCTCCAGTTGTTCGACGCTATGCACGACTGTATCAAGCTGGTTCTCAACTATCGTCTGTAAATCGGCGGCATCAAAAAAACCTTCGAGCAGCAAGATGCGCTTTTGCCAGCCAAGCTGGCGCAGGCTTGCCGCGCCATCGACTTCTATCAAGGCCAGACCATCGGCATCGGCAAAGCTGCGCATGCTGCGCTCCAGGCCATGCCCATATGCATTGGCCTTGACCACAGCCCAGACTCTGGAGCCGGGCGCGCAATTCCGTGCGACGTTCAAGTTATGACGCAAGGCAGCAATATCGATAGTGGCAACGAGTGGTCTGGGCATACAGATATAAATGAAGTTAAATCGTGACGTTCAATCAAGATCGAAGCCTTATTTTACCGGACACACCTCCCTGGAAGACGGGCAATTCAGTCTAAGTCTTATATTTTCATGGTATAAAGCAAGCCGGAGACACACAGTCAAACAGATCAATGCGGATGAATCGCGGTTTTTACAACATCATGGCGGCGCAGTTTTTTTCTTCGCTCGCCGACAATGCCCTCCTCATTGCGGCCATCGCTTTATTGACGGTAATGAAGTCGCCCGACTGGATGACGCCATTACTGAAACTGTTTTTCGTCCTCTCGTATGTCCTGCTGGCCGCATTCGTCGGCGCATTTGCGGATGCACTGCCCAAGGGTCGCGTGATGTTCGTGACCAATCTGATCAAGATCTTCGGCTGCGGGATGATGTTTTTTCATGTCCACCCATTGATCGCCTATGCGGTCGTCGGCTTCGGCGCTGCAGCTTACTCACCGGCCAAATATGGCATCCTGACCGAATTGCTGCCGCCCGAAAAACTGGTTGCGGCGAATGGCTGGATAGAAGGACTCACAGTCACATCCATCATCCTCGGCACCGTGATGGGCGGCGCCTTGATCAACCCGGTCATCTCCGCGAAATTGCTGGCATTCGACTTCCCCTACTTTGAATTCGGCATCGACACNNCTCGCCGTCACCACCTTGTTCTGGGGCGCAGGTGCGACCCTGCAGTTCATCGTCTTGAAATGGGCAAACAAATCATTGGGAATGCCGCTGGACAAGGCCGCGATCCTGCAAGGCGTGGTCGCCGTCGGTGTGGCAATCGGCGCCGTTGCTGCCGCCCGCTTCGTGCCCTTGAAGAAATCCCTGTCCGTGATGCCGCTCGGCGTCATCATGGGCATAGTCGTCATCATCATGACAATGGTGCATACGGTCTGGCTGGCGTATCCCTTGCTGGTGCTGGTAGGCGCACTGTCGGGCTACTTTGTCGTGCCGATGAACGCGCTGCTGCAACATCGCGGCCACGTGCTGATGAGCGCAGGTCATTCGATAGCGGTACAAAACTTCAATGAAAACCTGTCGGTTTTGACGATGCTGTTGTTCTATGCCTTGATGGTCAAGCTGGACCTGAACATCAATATCGTCATCATCCTGTTCGGCATGTCCGTCTCCGGCATCATGTTGCTGATCATGCGCAGGCATGCCGCCAACCAGCGCGAGCATGACTCGCTGTCGCTGATCGGCGAACACAAGCACTAGTCTGGCGACTGCTAGGCGCGTGGATGCGCCCGCTTTATTCTCTGCCCGGCGCGGGTGCGCCAGTCATCCGGCACGATGAATCCGCGGCTCGTTTCAAGCGCGATGCCCTCTTTCACTTCCAGCAAGGCGACCAGCACGGGCATCGTATCGTGCACGAAATGGTTAGCCAGGAAATTTTGCAGCGCTGGCCTGTCCATCGTTTGCTGCAGCGATAATTTCGCAGGCGCCAGCCACTGCAAGCGCGGCAATATTGCATAGCGCTCTGCATGCATATGCAGCGTATCGGCGCACGAGCACCAGAAACCGCGGCAATGCGCTATCGATGTGCCGAATGCGCGCATCTCTTGCTGAGCGGCGTCGGGATAAAAAAGCCAGCCTTTCACCAATGCCTGCGCCAGGCTTACCGGCTCCGGCAAATGCACCTGGGCTGCAGGATGGGTGGAAAGCAGCAACTGCCTATCCAGTATCTTATGCATTTTTGCGCCCAGCGTATCGGCCAGATTGGGACCGACAAAGTAATCTGCATCACTGCCTGCGCCGCTCGATTCCAGCAGATAAAACTTGGTGGCAAATTCCCAATGTATGAATTGACTGCCACTGCGCAATAAAAAATCGAATTCGCCTATCGTGCTGTTTTTCCCGGCCTGCACCTGGATACCGTGCGCCACCAACACCCTTCGATGTTCCAGATAAAATGCCATCAATTTCTCGGCATAGCGACCCAGGCGCGTGAACGGCTGCACATCCAGATAAAGGTGCAACTCTGCAGGATCCTGGTCAATTGCAGCCAGCCAGGCATCCAGGCCGTCCAGCATGCTGGACGGCAGCGTCGCGATCTTGCCCTGCCATTGCGGCGCATGCGGATCCAGCAAGTCAGGCGCTGACAGCAACCATGCCAGGGCGCGCACGTGCGGGTCATTCAAATGTCCCCAGCGCTTGTGAAACTGCGCCTGGCAAGGATAGTCCGGTTTATTTGCTTGCACTGCCGGCATAGCTTTGCATGGCGAGGCACAAATCGGCCCATGCCTTGCTCTTGTCTTTAGGATTGCGTAACAGATACGCAGGGTGATACGTGACGATCACAGGTACATCCGCATGGCGATGCACAGTCCCGCGCAAGCTGCTGACCGGCGTTGCCGGATCCCGTTTCAGCAGCGCTAATGCAGCCGTTTTACCCAGTGCAACGATGATGCTGGGCTTGATCAATGCAATCTGTCGTTCAAGATACGGCAGGCAGGCATCCACCTCTTCTGCGGCAGGCGGTCTGTCACCTTTGGCCGCATCGGTCGGCCTGCATTTCACGATATTGGCGATATAGGTATTGTCACCGCGCTTCAAACCCATCGCGGCGAACATATTGTCGAGTAACTTGCCGGCCGGGCCGACAAAGGGCTCGCCCTGGAAGTCTTCATTCCGCCCCGGGCCTTCGCCAACAAACAGCCATCGTGCTTTGGGGTCACCGACACCAAATACGGTTTGCGTGCGGCTCTTGCATAGATCGCATTTTGTACAAGCGGCCACCACCGACTTGAGTTGCGCCCAATCCATCTGCATGGCGTCTGTGCCAGATGTTGCTGATGCAGCGGCAAGCGCTGCCTGTGGCGCTGTTGTTGCTGTTTGAACTGCTGTTTGAACCGCCGAATCCGTCCATGCGGAAGACATCGGTTCGGCCACGCGAGTGTCTTGCAAGGGTGCGCTGCTTGCAAGCTGTACATCCGCGCCTACCGGCTCGTCAAGCAGTTGCGGCGCGCCGGTACGCTGCGACCAGACCGGCCCCAATCCCATTTCATCCAGAAATACCGCACGACGATTTTGCTCGCTCATAACACCAGCTTCATGACTATCCCATCTTCGCGTTGATTATCCGGGGCGGGATAATAGCCTTTACGAATTCCGATACGGGCAAAACCGTAACGCTCATAGATTTTCAATGCGCGCACATTGGATGGACGCACTTCCAGCAAAAGCGCATGCAGATTTCTTTCCAGCGTAATGGCTTTGGCCTTGTCCAGCAACAGCCGTCCTATGCCACGGCCATGCAAATCGCGCTGCACGGTAATGTTCAGCAAATGCGCATCATCCAGCGATGGCATCAGCAGAAAATAGCCATTCAGCGCACCCGAGCCGTCACGCAATATCCAGGTTTCGTAGCCGCTGTTGATGGAGTCCAGGAAATTCCCGCGCGTCCATGGAAATGGGTACACATCATTTTCTATCGCTAGTACATCGCTGATATCGGATGGCTGCATCCGGTAAAAATAAAGTTTGAGCGGAAGCGGGGCCTGGTCGAATTGAGGAATCGGACTTTGCACAGAGCTCATGCGACCGCCTTTGCTGCCTTTGCCAGGCGTTCACTCGTCGTCAATGCAACCTTATTGCGCAAATAAAGCGGCTCTGCGACGCGCGCAGATACACCCCTGCCCTGCGTCAATGCAAGCGCACCGAGTGTGGCGATCTGCGCCGCATGCGGCACCCATTCCTTGCGTTCGGCTTGAAAGAAGGCGCGCGGGGAAAAATCCGCTTCATACGCTTGCAATCCATTGCCGCAAGCGAGCACGTCGCCGCTCGGCATCACATCGTGCGGTGCCGACAAGGTAGGCGCGACAATAATCTGCCATTCCTGATCAAAACGATACTGCGCCCAATACACCTCGCCCATGCGTGCATCCAGCACGGCCAATACATCCGATGCGCCGGTACGCTCACGGCAAGCCTGCGCCAGTGCCAGCAGGGTTACTGTCGGCAACAAGGGAATATCGGCGCCATAGCCCAAGCCTTGCGCAAGACCGCAGGCGGTGCGCACACCGGTAAATGAACCCGGGCCCGCACCATAGGCAATGGCATCGCAATCGGCCAAGGCTATGCCGGCCTTCGAGAGCAGGGTCTGCACCATAGGCAAAATGCTTTGCGAATGCGTGACTACGCCAGCCGCCTCGGCCGACGTCACGGCACCATCATGCAGCAAGGCCGCCGATGCCAGTTCAGAAGATGTTTCAATAGCGAGTATGGTAGACATGAGCGTATTTTACAGCGCGCGCGCCGCAAGGCGATTGGAACAGGCACAACTCTTTAAGCAAATTTGAAAAAGCTGGCTTGCTGGACGAGTCAATTACTCGCCTGCCAATGGAAACCGGTAAAATACCGCCATGCCCAGCATCACACTAGAACCCGAAAACCAGCTCCAGTTAGTACAACGCATGAAGGATGACGTGTGGGTGGTAGCCTGCCTGTGCGCGGCGTGGTGCGATGTATGCACGAGTTACCGGCCAGGTTTTGATGCACTGGCGGCACAGCACCCGGACAAGCTTTTCATCTGGATCGATATAGAAGACAGAGCCGACTTGGTAGGCGACTTCGATGTTGAAAACTTCCCTACGCTGCTGATCCAGCGCGGCGATGATGTGATGTTTTACGGTACGACGATGCCCGACCATCGCATCGCACATCGATTGATCAGCGCACATGCGGACATGAGCGCATCGGACATCAAGACCAAGGCGCACAGCAGTGCCGAATATGAAAGCTGGCAACAGGAACGCAATCTGCGCCAGGTCTTGCGCAAGGTTTGAACCTCTGCCGCATGAATGCGCAATCTGCCGCAACAGATTTACAGGCAAAAAAAAAATCCCCGGCGAACCGGGGATTTTTTATTTCGCTTGATTCAGCTTAGATAGGCTGAATGTTCGAAGCTTGCTTGCCTTTAGGGCCAGCGGTCACTTCAAAAGAAACGCGTTGATTCTCTTGCAGTGATTTGAAGCCGCTCGACTGAATTGCTGAGAAGTGAGCGAACAGATCTTCGCCGCCTTCGTCAGGAGTAATAAAGCCGAAGCCTTTCGAATCATTGAACCATTTTACGATACCAGTTGCCATTGCAATTCCTAATTTCAGTTAATTTGGGCAGTTGCCCGTTAGATCGTTTCAACCAAGACAGGAATGACAGACTAATACTGCACCACTAGCTCGAATCTCAACGATGATTAATTATACTGGATAAACCAAAAAAAGTTAAACTTTGATAATTACCCAATATTGCAGCTGAGCATCACCGTTTTTATCTATAAAAACTACGGTTTCCACTATGAGCACTGGATGTCACAAGCAATATTTATTAGTGATATCCCACTCGAGAAATCCTGCCAGTTACGCTATTTATTCGACAGTGCGCGTTCTTTTTCAGCTTTCTTTTCCGCAATTTCCTTTTGACGGGCCGCTGACTCCCTTACTTTTTCCTCATATCTCTTGATATTGGCGGCGCGCTTTTCTGCATCAGCCTGCTCATTCTCTTTCAAGAGTCGCTGTTTTTCCGCCTGTTCTGCATTTTTCTTCGCATAAGCATCAGCGCGTGCCTTGCGTTGCGCATCGCTGGATACAGGAGGAGCTTCATTGCCCGGCGCCTTCACACCCGCAGCATTATCCTGCACTGGCGTTTCGCTCAATATTGGCTTGCCCGCATTTTCCGCAGCTTTTTCTGCCAGCCGGCGATCACGCTCTTCCACCTTGGCCCTGCGCGTATATGCATTAGCCTCGATTTCAAGCGGCTTGACCAATAGCAAATCAAGGCGCCTGCGTTCGGCGGCCTTGTTCAAACAGGATGTAGTGAAAAATTTCGGATAGCAGGCACGTTGGTCGGCAGCAAAACGCACTTCGATATTGCTGCGTGCCTCAGTTACTGTCTCCAGCGCAGCGCTTGCCGCTTCCTCCGACTGGATGGAACCGGCCGGATAACGCGCGACTGCTTCGTTTACCGAATACGCCTGCAGCATCGCATCATCAAGCTTCACGCCCGTTTGCGCCCAGGCAAACTGGCTGGCCAGCAGTAGCGATCCGGCTGCAAATATCTTCACGTTACGTTTCATAAATTACGGTTTCAAATGAGTTGAAATTCAGGCAGGACGACTTACAAAATCGCATTGCCATTATGACGGCGCCCGGCTTGCATGTATTCGGCCGATTGCATCTCGATCAGACGCGACACGGTACGCTGAAATTCCATCACCAGGGCGCCATCAGTATAAAGCTGATCCATCCCGACTTCTGCCGATATCAATAATTTGACCTTGTGATCGTACAGCACATCGATCAGCCAGATGAAACGGCGCGCTTCTGCCGACATGCCTG
>CXWL01090850.1_pt1 | contig 10344 bp, 9 predicted proteins | sample 590931 | NCBI WGS metagenome assembly CXWL01 (sample SAMEA3498368, study PRJEB10139) | groundwater metagenome | biome: water well; material: biofilm material | place: Germany | collected 2015-04-27
AGGATGCGGTCATCGTCGAACCAGTTCGCGAGGATGACGCCGTCGTAGCGCGCATCGCAGTCGATGTCGTACCACTGGATACGCTCGCGGATCTGTTCGACGGCGGCGAGCGTGAGGCGGTACAGCGCCTTTCCCGCCTCGTCGCCGGCGCTGTCAAGCAAGGCGCGCTCGCCAAGCGAGAATCCGCCGAACACGAAGCCGCCGTTGCGGCCGGACGCCCCGTGTCCGATCGCTTCGCCTTCAAGCAGCACGATATCGGTTTCGCCGCGTTCAGCGAGCGAGATCGCGGTGCCCAGCCCCGCGAAGCCGCCGCCGATGATGCAGACCGCCGTGTCGACGGTCCCTTCAAGTGATGGGTAGGTGTCGCCTGCCGACGTGGCCTGGTAAAAGCTCTGCGCCGGCAGAGTGTCAGCCATGCGGTACCGTCGGATAGTCGCTCATGATCAGCGTGAAGCCGGCGTTGTTCGACACAAGCCGCGCCTGCGCACCAAACGGAATCGTCACGCGCGTGCGCCCGTGACCGAACGGGAGGCCGGTCAGCACCGGCACCGGCATCACGCCGCGCAGGTAGTCGACCATGATGTCGAAGTTGTAGCCGTTGTCGGCCGGGGTGATCCCGTACGACGAGAAATCGCCCAGCACGATCGCCTTCTGGCGCTCGATCACGCCCGCCTGCAGCAGCTGAAGCAGCATGCGTTCGACACGGTAAGGGTGCTCGTTGACGTCTTCGAAGAACAGGATGCCATCGTCGATCTGCGGGAAGTAGCTGGTGCCGAGCACCGACACGAACATCGCCAGATTGCCGCCCCAGATTGTGCCGCTCGCTTCAACCGATGGATTGCCGGGCGCCTGTACCTCGATTCGGTGCGTCGGGCCGGCAAGGCACTTCCAGAAGTCGTCGAGCGTGTAGCCGACCGGCTCGGCGGCGCCAAAGTCCGGGTGCAGCATCGGGCCCGCATAGCTTTTCGCGCCTGTCTTCGCCATCAGTCCCATCTGGAATGCGGTGAAGTCGGAGAATCCGACGAAGATTTTGCCGCTGGCGGCCATGGTCTCGAAGTCGATCCGCGGCAGCAGGCGCGTGAGCCCGTACTGGCCGCGCAGCGCCATCACGATATCGATGTCAGGATCGCAGGCGGCCGCCTGAAGCTGCCCCAGGCGCGCTTCGTCGGTACCGCCAAAACGCTGGAACACCTTGGCAGTGTCGAAGTAGTTGTGGACGACGTGGCCGCGCGCCTCGAGCAGCTGGACGCCGCGCTGGACTATGGTGTCGTCGAGGGTGTATCCGCTGGGCGCAACGATGCCGATGCCTGGTTTTGATGTGATCACTGTTTTTCGAAAAGCCGTGGTGTTGGGTCGGCTTCCATCTTACCGTGCGCGTGCGCGTCGATCAAGGCAAGCAACCTTTCGATCAGCTGGTCGGGCAGGTCGTGCCCCATGCCCTCGATGACCTCCAGCCGGGCGCCCGCGATGTGGCGGGCGATGTCGATGCCGCAGGCTGCGGGAATCAGCGGGTCGGCCGCGCCATGGATGACCAGGGTGGGCACACGGATCGATTCCAGCCGCGGGCTCAGGTCGCCCGCCGCCGCCACCGCGACCATCTGGCGCGCCACACCGGCGCCGTTGACATTGCGCCGGATTGCACGGGCGATGTGATCGCGCAGCTGCTTCTCGGGTGTCGGATACGCGGGGCTGCCGATCACCTTGTAGATATTGGCGGTGTGTTCGATGATGCTTTCCATGTCGCGCGGATTGCGCGGACGGCGCATCATCACGGCGCGCGCCTCGCGCGTCGGCCCCGGCAGGCCGCGCCTTCCGGTGGTCGACATGATCGCGGTGAGGCTCAGGATGCGATCGGGGTATTTGGCGGCCATGATCTGCGCGATCATCCCGCCCATCGACGTGCCGGCTACGTGTGCCTTGGCCACGCCCAGCGCGCGCAGTACGCCGCGGGCGTCCTCGGCCATGTCATCGAGCGAGTAGGCGCTTTTGATCGGCCAGCGCAACAGCGATTTGAGATAGGTGAGCCAGAGCTTGGGCGTGCCGGCGTGGTCGAACTTGGTGGACAGCCCGCAATCGCGGTTGTCGAAGCGGATGACGTAGAAACCCTGTTCGACCAGCCCTTCGACAAAGTCGTCGGGCCAGGCGATCAATTGCATGCCGAGGCCCATGATCAGCAGGATGGGGACGTCTTTCGGGTCCCCTGCGGTTTCGTAGGCCAGGCGGATGCCATTCGACTTCAAGGTAGGCATGGTATCGGTGGAGCTGATTTGTCCTGATTCAGCATACCATTTTTGCGTTCCCAGGGTATGCGCGCAGCACCTGATCGCATGAGCGGCGCCAAGAAAGCGCCAGCGATTACTCCGGAACGATCACGCGGCGCGCGGCGTTGCGGCGTTCGGCGAAGAATCCCTTGAGCATCGCACCGGCCTCGTCGGCCATGACGCCACCGACAACTTCGGTGTGGTGGTTCAATTGTTCCTGCGCGAACAGGTTGACGACCGAGCCGGCCGCGCCCGTCTTCGGATCTTGCGCCGCATACACAACGCGTGCCAGGCGCGCATGCATCATGGCGCCGGAACACATGACGCAAGGCTCCAGCGTGACAAACAGCTCGCAACCGGGCAGCCGGTAGTTGCCGAGCTTCTCGGCGGCCGCGCGCAGCGCGACGATTTCGGCATGCGCGGTCGGATCATGCCGCCCGATCGGCTGGTTGTAGCCGGCGGCAATGACTTCGCCGTCCTTGACCACGACCGCGCCGACCGGCACTTCGCCCAGTGCCCACGCGTGCCGGGCCTGGTCCAGCGCCAGCTGCATGAATTCGCTGTCAGGCATCGCTTATTTCTGCCCAGCAGTTTGGCGTTTCGTGCAGTACCAGCTTGTGCAGGTGCAGGCCGGTGCCGTAACGGTCCTTGTAGGCGGCCTTCAGGATGGCGAACGCGACCTGGGCAAGGTTCTCGACGGTCGGAATACGGTCGATGACGACGGTCTTGTGGCCAGGCAGGCTGGCCAGGAACTCGCGCACCTTGTCGTCTTTTTCGTAGACGATGAAGGCGTGGTCCCACACGTCGACCAGGTGTTCCTTGGCCAGCGCCTTGATGTCGGAAAAGTCCATGATCATGCCGTTGTCGGAGTTGCCTTCGACTTCGATCACGGCGCCGGTCAAGGTGATCTCCAGCGTGTAGCGGTGCCCGTGCAGGTTGCGGCACTGGCTTTTATGGTCGGGAATCCGGTGTCCGGCATCGAATTCGAGCTTGCGGGTAATGGTCAGCATGCGTTCAGGGTATCTGGAGTAGTTTATGGGTTTGCAGGCTCAGCTTCCACTTGGGATTGCGCTTGCACGTCTCGATCGCGAGACGGGTATTGAATTCGGCCAGCGGGCCGTCCATCGGCTGCACAAAGAAGTTCTCGAAATCGAGGTGCTCGTAGACGCCCAGGTCCTGGCCGGCCTGCGGGATGACGACCTTGATCTCATTGCCCTTCTCCACCACCAGCTTCGAGCCCATCTTCGGGCTGACGCAAATCCAGTCCACGCCCTGCGGCACCGGCAAGGTGCCGTTGGTTTCAATGGCAATCGTGAAGCCAAGCGCATGCATGGCGTCGATCAGTGCGGCATCGAGCTGCAGCAGCGGTTCGCCACCGGTAAACACCACGTACTTGCTGCCGGGATGCGCGACCGGCCACAGGCTGTCGATACGCGCGGCAAGTTCAGCCGGGGTCGGGAATTTGCCACCCAGTTCGCCGTCGGTGCCGACAAAATCCGTGTCGCAAAAGGTGCAGACGGCGGTGGCGCGGTCAATTTCGCGCCCGGTCCACAGGTTGCAGCCCGAGAAACGGCAGAACACGGCCGGGCGTCCGGCATGCGCGCCCTCGCCCTGCAGTGTGTAGAAAATCTCTTTAATGCTGTAAGTCACGGGGAATTGCCTCAATCGTCAACCTTCCATTATACCGCGACCACGGCGATGCCGGGCAAAACCCTGTTTACGTCATTGGATACTTTCTTCCCGCTGCGCAACTAGTTGATCGCGAACAAGAAGCTCAACAGCAGGCCACTGTACCTTGACATCAGTCGATTGAGCCCCGCAGAAGGATGCCATGAAACGTGCGCCCCACCCCCTCGCCGCCGCCCTTGTGCTTGGCGGAACGTGTGCACCTTGCCACGCTTTCACCCCTGCGTACTGGAGCGCGGCGTCGCCCGGCGTGTTGCTGGCTACCGTGTGGCTGCTGGTCATCGGCTGGGCTTTCCACGCCGTGTTGCGCTACCACCTGCGCTTCGATGACCGGCTGTCCGATGCGCAGGCCCAGCTGTGCGTCGAGCGCCACGCCCGCGCGCTGGCCGAACGGGCGCTGGCGGACACCCACACGATGCTGTGCCGCCTGGTCGAACAACACGACGATGTCCGCCAGACCGAGAGGGGGCGCATCGCACGCGACATTCACGACGACCTCGGCCAGAACCTGATGGCGCTGAAGGTCGAATTGACCATGCTCCAGCACGCGACGCGCGGCGCCAATTTACAGCTGAACGGGCGCATCGACATCATGAGCCGCAACCTCGACCTGGCCATCAAATCGCTGCGCGGCATTATGCATAAGCTGCGACCCATGGCGCTGGATGCGGGCCTGCGCTACGCCATGGAGCGGCAGCTCAGCGAATTCACCCGCCTCAACGGCATCGGCCACCATTTCACCGCCGACCCTGGCGTCTTCGACAACGACAAAGGAATCGACGCGGTGCTGTTCCGCATTTTGCAGGAATCCTTGTCGAACGTCGCGCGCCACTCGCAGGCAACCGAGGTGCGGGTGGCGCTGACGCGCAAGGATGAACGGCTCAAGCTGACGATCGGCGACAACGGTATCGGGTTCAACCCCAGCCACGCGGCCCAAGGTTGCGGACTCGATGGCATTCGCGACCGTGTCACCGCGCTCGGCGGCTCTCTCTCGATCGACAGCCCGCAAGGCGGAGGCTGCGTTCTGTCGCTCGCCGTTCCGCTAACCCAGCCATTCACGCTCGACTGAACCGGCATCGCCCATTGCCTTGCTACAAATCAATAGTCCACTTAAGTTCCGGAAGGAAAATCAAGTCTTGCAGGCAGTCAATACTTGCCAATCGGCAGACAGTGTTTAAAAACAGGGGACGGCCCATGACGAGCGCATCTACAATTCAATGCCTGACCAACAGTAGCGGGAAGCCGGAACGCATTTTCGCCAACAAGCTGCTGGAAATGCTGGCGGTACCGGCCTTTGTGCTGGACACCGAGCGGCGCGTGATGATCTGGAATCGCGCCTGTGAGCGCCTGACCGGCGTGCTGGCCGACGAGGTGCTGGGTACCAGCGACCACTGGCGCAGCTTTTACCAGGAACAGCGCCCCACCCTCGCCGACCTGATCATCCAGAACCGTCCGGGCGAAGTACTGCAGCTGTACGGTCCGGCGCAGGCCGAGCCCCGCGCCGGCGCCCAGATTTGCGCGGAAAGCTGGTGCGACATGCCGCGCGCCGGACGGCGCTACCTGGCGGCCGACGCGAGCCCCGTCTTCGACGATAACAACGTCCTCATCGCCGTGGTCGAGACATTGCGCGACATGACCGACGAAAAGCAGGCCCAGCTCGCGCTCGAGCAATTGGCCACGCGCGACGGCCTGACCGGCCTGGCCAACCGCCGCTGCTTCGACGACACCCTGCAGGCCGAATGGTCACGCGCCATGCGCCAGCAGCAACCGCTGTCCCTGCTGATGGTCGATGTCGACAATTTCAAGGCATACAACGACGCCAATGGGCACCTCGGCGGCGACGAATGCCTGAAACGCATCGCCACGGCCGTGGCATCGGAAATGCGCGCCAACGACCTGGTCGCGCGCTACGGCGGCGAGGAATTCGCCGTCATCTTGCCGAGCCAGTCGCTCAAGGGCGCAGCCATCGTCGCCGAACGCATTCGCGCCAGGGTCGAGCAGCTGCGCCTGCCAAACCGTTTCTCGCGCGACGGACGCATTACTGTCAGCATCGGCGCCGCCACCGCGCTGGCCTCCGGCGAGGCTGAGGCTTTCGAGCTCGTCGCCATCGCCGACGCGGCCCTCTATCGTGCCAAGCACATGGGCCGCAACCGCATCAGCCTCCCCACCACCGAAACCGCCTGAGCCAGGCCCCGAACGGCTATATCGATCACTGGCCCGGCCCATGAATATCGGGTATGCGGCCATTGCGGATTCGCCATTTGTGCGACGCCGCACGAATTATCACTGTCCTTTATCAAGCGATTAAATTATCCTTCCCGGCTTGTCAGTTACCGAAGGAGACAGTGTGTCAAAACTCATTCCGATTACCTTGCTTGCGCTCGGACTTCCCGTGCTTGCCGCAGCGGCGCCGAAGAGCGCACCGGCCAAAGGCGACGTGCTGCCGTTCACCGCGACCGAGAAGACCTTGCCGAACGGCCTGAAGATCATCGTCGTGCCGACCGGCTTCCCGAACCTGGTGTCGGTACATATTCCGGTGCAGACCGGCTCGCGCAACGAGATCGAACCGGGCAAGTCGGGTTTTGCCCACTTCTTCGAGCATATGATGTTCCGCGGTACCAAGGCCTATCCGCCTGAGAAGTACCAGCAAGTCATCACCCGCTCCGGTGCGCGCCAGAACGCCTACACCAGCGACGACCTGACCAACTACTACACCACCTTCGCCAAGGAAGACCTCGAGACCATCCTGAAGGTCGAGGCTGACCGCTTCCAGAACCTGTCGTACGAAGAAGGCCCGTTCAAGACCGAATCGCGCGCGGTGCTGGGCGAGTACAACAAGAACAGCGCCAACCCGATCTCCAAGCTGATCGAAGTGCAGCGCGACGCCGCCTTCACGACACATACCTACAAGCACACGACGATGGGCTTCCTCAAGGACATCGAGGACATGCCGAACCAGTACGCGTACTCGAAGGTATTCTTCGACCGCTGGTACCGTCCCGAGCGCACCGCGCTGATCATCGCGGGCGACGTCGATCCGAAGAAGACCATCGCATTGGTCGAGAAATACTGGGCCAGGTGGCAGCGCGGCTCCTACAAGGCGGAAGTTCCTGCCGAGCCGGCTCCACGCGGCGCCATCTACAAGCACGTGCCGTGGACCAGCCCGACCCTGCCGTTCGTCACCGTCGCCTTCCGCGCGCCTGCGTTCTCGGACACCGTCAAGGACCAGGCGGCGCTGTCGACCCTGCTGTCGCTGTCGTTCGGCCGCACCTCGCCGCTGTACAGGCGCCTGGTGCAGGACGAGCAGAAGGTCGATCAGTTGTTCGACTACAGCCCGAACCGGGTCGACCCCAACCTGGCGACCATCGCCGCCCGGGTCAAGAAGCCTGAAGACGCCGTGTACGTACGCGACGCGATCATGCAGACCGTCGCGCAGCTGCGCACGACGCCGGTTTCGGCAAGCGAACTGGCCGACGCCAAGTCGGCGCAGAAATACGGCTTGGTGCGCTCGCTCGACAACACCGAGCAGATCGCCAGCACGCTGGCATCGTATGTACACTTCGACCGTTCGTACGGCACGCTCAACCGCTACTACCGCCTGGTCGATTCGCTGACCCCGGCCGACCTGCAGGCTGCCGCGCGCAAATACCTGGTCGACGACGGCATGATCGTCACCACCCTGTCGCACCAGCCAATGCCGGCCGCGATGGCCGCGCTGCCAAAGCTTGACCAGCTTGCGCCGCAAGTCGCCGACGCCAAATTCGACGTGCTGGTCCAGAAGTCCGCACTGCCGCAAATCCGCTTCAAGCTGCTGTTTACTGCCGGCTCGGCGCATGATCCGAACGGCAAGGAAGGCCTGGCGGCACTGACCGCGGCGATGGTTGCGTCGGCAGGGTCGAGCCAGCGCAAGATCGACGAAGTGACCAAGGCGCTGTTCCCGATGGCCGGCAGCTTCAGCGAACAGGTCGACAAGGAGATGACCACCTTCACCGGTTCGATCCACAAGGACAACTGGGATCAGTACGCCGACGTCGCGCTGCCGCTGCTGATGTCCCCGGGCTTCCGCGAGGAAGACTTCCGCCGCCTGAAGGATGCGCAGAAGAACGCCCTGCAACTGGACCTGAAGGACAACAACGAAGAAGAGTTCGCCAAGGAACGGCTGCAGACCAACGTGTTTGACGGCACGCCGTACGGCCATCCGGTACTGGGCACGCTGGCCGGCATCGAATCGATCACGCTCGACGATGTCAAGGCCTTCTACAAGCAGGCGTACACCCAGGGGGCGCTGCAGGTGGGCATCTCGGGCGACGTGTCGGAAGCGCAGATCGCTTCGCTGAAGAAATCGCTGGCCGCTTTGCCGCAAGGTTCGGGCATGTCGTACGGCACCGCGCCGAAGGGCCGCATGCCGAACGGCCTGGAAGTGGAGATCATCGAAAAGAACACGCGCGCCACGGCAATCTCGTTCGGCCTGCCGACCGTCGTCACGCGTTCGCATCCTGACTTCGCTGCGCTGTGGCTGGCCAAGGCCTTCCTGGGCGAGCACCGCGCATCGAGTTCCTACCTGTACCAGCGCATTCGCGAGGTGCGCGGCATGAACTACGGCGACTACGCGTACATCGAAGCCTTCCCGCGTGGCATGTTCCAGTTTTTCCCGAACCCGAACCTCGGCCGCAAGGCGCAGCTGTTCGAAGTCTGGATCCGTCCGGTCGCGCCTGAAAATGCCCACTTCGCGCTGCGCGTCGCGCTGACCGAGCTGGACAAGTTCATCGCACAGGGCCTGACCCGCGAGCAGTTCGAGACGACCCGCGATTACCTGATGAAGAACGTCTTCGTCATGACCGCAACGCAGGACCAGTACCTGGGCTATGCGCTTGATTCGGCGTGGTATGGCACGCCGGAGTTCACCAAGCTCATGCGCGATGGTTTGTCGAAGCTGAGCGTGGACGAGGTCAACGCTGCGGTGCGCAAGCACCTGTCGGCCAAGAACTTGTCGGTGGTGATGGTGACCAAGGATGCGGCCGGGCTGAAGGACAAGCTGGTCAGCGATGTCTTCTCGCCGATCAAATACGACGCCGAAAAGCCGAAGGCGCTGCTCGATGAGGATACGGCGATCGGTAGTACGAAGCTGAACATTCGTCCGGAGGCGGTGACGATTACGCCGGCAACTGCGGTGTTTGCGAAGTAAGCGGCAACAAGCCCCGACGCAAAAAAAATCGTTCCCGCGAATGCCTCGGCGGCCCCGCGGGAACGACGTTGTGAGCTGAGCGGTGCTAGCTCGTTATGCGATCCCATCCGTGACGCACGGCGGCCTTGAAGTTCTCCCACGCCGAACCCGGATGGGTCCGCGCCCAGTCCGCGCGCAAGTCAGTCTCGGCATCGTCGAACGGACGCCCGCGGTACAGTGCGCTGCGGCGCATCTCGCTGCCATAACGGTATGCCGGTGCATACTCCTCGTAGGTCTTGCCCGAGCTTGTGTAGTTGCCGGACCAGTGGCGGCGATAGTCATCGTCGTCACCAGTGCCCGACAGCTGCTCGTCGTCGACCTCACGCATGTCGAGCGACTGCTCCTGGAACGCAGGAACCTCGGCCGGGTCGACCAGCTTGTCGATGGCGCGGCGCTGCCCGGTAACATGCTCATCGACATGCTCATCGCGCAGGTTGACACTTTCATTGACCGGCGTTTCCACGACGTGCGAGTAAATACGCGCGCCGCCGCGTTGCACTTCGCGCTTGCCAAGCTTCAGCTCTTCTTGCACCTCCGGTATCGATTGCGATGCCGTGTCCGCGTACTGCATCGAGCCGCCGGACCTTGCCTGGGCCGGGTCCTGGGTCGATTGGCGCGACATCGAGGCCGCCTGCTGCTGGGCGCCCAGGCTCTTGCTGGCCGCCCCCATGCCGGCTGCGATACCTGCCGTTGAACCGGCTGACCATGCGGACGACCGCTCGTCGATGTCGACCGGGCCATAACGCTCGACCAGGTCGGCGGCGCGCTCCACTTCAGGTTCGTTCGGGGCCGTGACGGTCAGCACGTAGTGACCACGCGCGAGCGCTTCGCTGTACTGCTCCATGCGGTGGCTGCGGTCGCTGCCGAACAGGTCGCTGAAGAAGTGCTTGATGCTGTCGCCCATCGATTCGTCTTCCCGAGGGCGAGTGCCGGATGCCGTGGTGCCGGTTTGCGTGCCGCCTTCGGACAGGCGCAGGTCGGAGCGCTTGAAGCCCGATGCGAGCAGGTCGTCCATCGCTTTCTGGGCGTCGCTTCGATTGTCAAATACGGCTACAAGTGTATGTTGCATGATAGATCCCTCCAAACTATTGATGTCACCCCCCGCGCACATCGGGGCCGTCATGGAAACGCTCGACGGAGACCGTTTCCGACTTCAGGGGAACGGTCTCCGAA
>CXWL01117960.1_pt1 | contig 10344 bp, 8 predicted proteins | sample 590931 | NCBI WGS metagenome assembly CXWL01 (sample SAMEA3498368, study PRJEB10139) | groundwater metagenome | biome: water well; material: biofilm material | place: Germany | collected 2015-04-27
CGTACAGGCAGGCGTGGCGAAAGTGGATCTGGTGCGGGCGCGAGGCGGCCTGGTTTTCGCCGCCGACAGGCAGCACGGCGTCGCCGTCATTGATGCGGCCTCGGGCCAGCAAACTGCGATATATGTTTCCGGAATAAAGGACCTGTGGCCTGCTGACGATGGCAGCCTGTTATTGGCCACGCAGGGTGGCATCGAAATATTGGCAATGAGCAATCCCGCGCAGCCGCGCCGGATGCGGCGCCTGCCGCTAAAGGCGGAACTGGTGCGGTCGCAAGGCAGCTTGCTGGCGCTTTACGACAGGGTGGCGGGCATTGCCTTGTACGATTACCCCAGGCTGAAGCTGCTGGGGCGCTTCAATCCCGCAGAGGAAATTTTTGACCTGCAAATTTCCGGGAACCGTATTTATGCCAGCGGGAGCTTGTCCGGATTGCTGGTGCTGGATATTTCAAATGTGCGCCGCCCCGCGCTCAAGGCGGCTTATCCCGCCGTGAGCGGCACTACCCGGTTGAGCAAATTCTCGGACGCTGTTTTTCTGGCCGGCAACGAAACGTTGACCACCGTGCGGTTACTGCCCGATGTTGCGTTTACAACCAGCAAAAATGGGGACATCGTGGTGAGCGCGCCACCCCGGTTGCCGCTTGGCAGCTACCACTTGCTCGCGCTCGATGCCGGGACCGGCAGGCGCGCCATGCAACACGACGCTCTGCGGGTGAACATGCCTGCGCCGAAATCGCCGCCGTTCAGCATGCAGGATTTCGAGCGGGTGATGCGCGAGCGCAGATTGACGCCGGCGCCACAGCGCTGACCTGGCGGGAGCAAACCGCCACCCGAGGCAGTGCGAGCTTTGCTCAATTCTCGACCGGCCAACATCACAACCCGTCCCCCGCAAGGGGAAGGCAACCGGTTCGGTTCTGGTTCCGCGAAGGCAACATCGCCCATGCCGCAGGGAATCCCGAATTCATCCCGAATTGCAACTTCTGCCGCATTTGACGATAAAATGCGCATCTTTTACAAACTGCCGAATCCGATGACCATCACCATCGCCTTGTCAAAAGGTCGTATCTTTGAAGAGACGCTGCCGTTGCTGAAAGCGGCGGGTGTCACGCCGATAGAAAACCCGGAGTCATCGCGCAAGCTGATTCTGCCGACCAACCGCAATGACGTGCGGCTCATCATCGTGCGCGCTTCCGACGTGCCGACTTATGTGCAATACGGCGCGGCCGATATGGGGGTAGCGGGCAAGGACGTGCTCGACGAGCATGGCGGGGCGGGACTATACCAGCCGCTGGATCTGAATATTGCCCGTTGCCGCATGATGGTGGCGGTGCGTGACGATTTCGATTACGCCTCTGCGGTGTGCCAGGGTGCGCGCCTGCGCGTGGCGACCAAGTACGTGCAGACTGCGCGCGAGCACTTCGCCGCCAAGGGGGTGCATGTGGATCTGATCAAGTTGTACGGCTCGATGGAGCTGGCGCCGCTGGTTGGCCTGTCCGATGCGATTGTTGACCTGGTCAGCAGCGGCAGCACGCTCAAGGCGAACAATCTCACGGCGGTTGAGGAGATCGCGCAAATTTCTTCGCGGCTGGTGGTAAACCAGGCGTCGCTGAAGCTGAAGCGCAATGAGATTCAGCCGATGCTGGATGCCTTTTCCAGGGCGGTGGCCAAATGAACATCAAACGGCTTTCCAGCAGGCAGGCAGATTTTTACGTTCAGCTTGATGCGCTTCTCGCATTCGAGGAAACCGCCGACGAAAAACTTGAAGCCACTGTGGCGGCCATCCTTGCAGATGTAAAGCGGCGTGGTGATGCGGCGCTGCTCGAGTACACGCAACGTTTTGATCGCCTGAATGTGAACCATGCTGCCGGGCTGGAGCTGCCGCAAGCCGAATTGTGCGCTGCGCTCGACAGTTTGCCCGCCGCGCAGCGCACGGCACTGGAGCAGGCTGCGCAGCGCGTTACCGCTTACCACCAGAAACAATTGCAAAGCTCGTGGAGCTACACCGATGCGGATGGCACGCTGCTCGGCCAGCAGGTTACGCCGCTGGATCGCGTGGGGCTGTACGTGCCGGGCGGCAAGGCGGCCTATCCGTCCTCGGTGCTGATGAACGCGCTGCCCGCGAAAGTGGCGGGAGTGGGCGAGCTCATCATGGTGGTGCCAACTCCGGATGGAGTGAAAAACCAGCTTGTATTAGCGGCGGCCTATCTTTCCGGCGTAAGCCGCGTATTTACTGTAGGCGGCGCGCAGGCGGTGGCGGCATTGGCCTACGGCACAGCGACCATTCCGAAGGTGGACAAGGTCGTCGGCCCCGGTAACGCCTATGTGGCTGCTGCCAAGCGCCGCGTGTTCGGCGTGTGTGGTATAGATATGATCGCCGGGCCATCTGAAATTCTGGTGATTTGCGACGGACAAACCAACCCTGACTGGATCGCGATGGATTTGTTTTCGCAGGCCGAACACGACGAATTGGCGCAAGCCATCTTGCTGTCGCCGGATGCGAAATTTATTGAATCAGTGGCGCAAAGTGCCGATTGTTTGCTGGAGCAAATGCCGCGCCGCGACATCATCCGGACCGCGCTGGAAAGTCGTGGCGCATTGATCCATGTCACCGATCTGGATGAAGCCTGTGTCATCAGCAACCGTATCGCACCAGAACACTTGGAGTTGTCGGTCGAAGACCCGCAAAGCTGGCTGCCAAAACTCAAACATGCCGGGGCGATTTTCATGGGCCGCTACACCTCCGAATCGCTCGGTGACTACTGCGCCGGGCCGAACCATGTCCTGCCCACATCCGGCACGGCACGTTTTTCCTCCCCGCTGGGGGTGTACGATTTCCAGAAGCGCAGCAGTCTGATCCAGGTTTCTGCCCAAGGTGCGCAAACACTGGGTGCGATTGCTGCGGAACTGGCTTTCGGGGAAGGTTTGCAAGCGCACGCGCAGTCCGCCCTGTTCCGGAAGGGAAATTGATCCGGAAAGATTTTATTAATTCTGAGTTTGCCGATATAATGCGCCGCTTCGCGCAGGCTGGCCGACAGGCAAGCAAGCAGGATGCGGTGGGATGGGCACTGTGCTGACAGCTTGCGGGGCACTCCCCCAACTCGTTGCAGCCACCCCGCAAAGATAGAGTACGTGAAACGTTTAGGGAGCCTCTATAAATTCAAAATACTAAGCGAGACAAGGCGCGAAGAAAATTTTAGCGCGCCGCATATGTTTGATATGTAAGCGTTAAAATTTTCTGAGTAACGCAGTATCGCGACGTAGTTTGGATTTATAGAGGCTCCCTTTAGATTGGCCCGGTAGCTCAGTCGGTAGAGCAGAGGACTGAAAATCCTTGTGTCGGTGGTTCGATTCCGCCCCGGGCCACCAATAAAATCAAGGCTTGCAGCGATGCAGGCCTTTTTCATGCCTGGCGGTTTTTGCTTCGTGTAGGCGCGGTGTAGGATTTTCCGGGCTGTAGAGGCGCGCGCTATTTGGCACAGATTTGCACGCTATTGGGCACAATGATGCAGGTTTGTTTTCGTCAGTCATGATGCGCACCCTTCACAATGCGCCTTCAATCGGGAACCCCAGTCAGGCCGGTGAAGGTGCCCGGCTCTTCGCCCGCTAAAGCTAGGCGGGGGTAAACTCCGTCAGTGATACTTCGCCCAATCTCGCAGTACATCGTTTATGCGTGTTTGCCAGCCGTTGCCGGTGGCTCTGAATTTCTCCAAAATTTGCGCATCAAGGCGCAGCGTCACTTGCTCTTTTGTGCCGCTTCCTAACGGCCTTCCGCGCCCGCGCTTGAATTGTTTTAGCTCCACATCAGTCAGCGGCAGATTGTCGGGGTCGGTCATGGCGGCGGCAGTAATCTGCGCATCCTCTTCTGGCGTATTGAGCAGGATTTTTTTACCGGATTTAGTTGTTAGATACATAAAGTTTTTTCTCCTTGTTATTCGCTTTGCGCAGGCTGATTATTCTGCGCACATTTTCACGGTCAACATACACCACGCAATACAGCCGTTCACCTATCGCACACAATGCAACCATGCGGGCTTCGCCATAGTTGCGGCGGGTGTCCTGCCATATCAATGCGTCATCCCATTCCAACTTTCCAGCATCAGACAATGGCACGCCATGCTTGCTTTGGTTTGCCTTGTCTTTTGCTTCGTCGAAAGTGACTTGCATGGCGTTTAATGTAGTTACGTTTATTGTTTTAGTCAAGGGTTATTTGTAGTTGCGTTTATTTCACAGCGCGTAATCCTGCTTGCACTGGCGCAAACTCTATCCCGGCCTGCCCCAATATCCACGCTTCAATTTTGACGTGCCACATGCGCAGCAGATCGAGCAGGCAGCGGATATAGTTTTGTTCCCGCACACCTTGGGGCTTGTGCCCCTGTATTTGCACGGCGATACCGGCGGGCATTTCTATCCATTCGGAAAGGGTCGCAAAGCTTCGGCGCAATCCGTGCAGGGCCATATCCAAACCGGCAACAGCGCAGGCCTTGCGGTGGGCTATGGACGGGTCTGCAATGCACCCGCTGGCAGCGGTGGGTGCTGAACACAAACCCCTTACGGTGCGGCAAGGCGGCCAGCAATTGCGCCACATAGGGGGCTACCCGCTTTCCAGCACCACGAAGGCGACAGCGTGGTCGCGCTCGTCGCTGATGCTGAGGTGGTGGCGCACCACGCCGAGTTTGGCAAAATGCTCAGCCAACTCCGCATCGAACACAAAAACCGGTTTGCCAAGGGCATCGTGCGCGACGCTGACGCTCCCCAATGTCAGCGGGTGGCGCAGACCGCTACCCGCCGCTTTGGCCAGCGCTTCCTTGGCGGCGAAGCGTTTCATCAGCAGGCGCGAGGGCTGCATGTGGTTTTGCAGTTCCGGCAGTTCGGTCTGGCTCAACACCCGCCCGGCGAAGGTTGGCCCGTATTTTTTGTGCAGTCTTTCGATGCGATCGAAGGCAACGATGTCGGCGCCGATGCCGAAAATCATGCACGATCACCTGCGGTGAGCAGCGCCTTCATCTTTTTCACCGCCTGCTCCAGCCCGATGAATACCGCCTCGGCAATGATGGCGTGGCCGATGTTCAGCTCGCAGATGTCCGGGGTGGCGACGATGGGCTGCACGTTGTGATAGTTCAACCCGTGCCCGGCATTCACCTGCAAGCCCAGCGAGTGCCCGTGTGCCACGGCGCGGCGGATGCGCGCCAGCTCGCGCTCCCGCTCCGGCACGCTGTCGGCATCGGCATATTTACCGGTGTGGATTTCCACCACCGGCGCACCCATCGCTCTGGCTGCATCCAGTTGTTTTTCGTCCGCATCCACAAACAGCGACACGCGGATGCCCGCATCCAGGCAGCGCCCGGTGGCGCGCTTCACCGCGTCGAAATGGCGCACCACGTCCAGCCCGCCTTCGGTGGTCAGCTCCTCGCGCCGCTCCGGCACCAGGCAAATGTCGTGCGGCTTAATGCGCAATGCGATAGCGATCATTTCGCCGGTCACCGCGCTTTCCAGGTTCATGCGCGTTTGCAGCATGTCGCGCAAAATCTCCACGTCTTTATCCTGGATGTGGCGGCGGTCCTCGCGCAAATGCAGGGTGATCGCGTCCGCCCCCGCCTCCTCACAAACCAGCGCGGCGCGCACCACGTTGGGATAGCGCGCCCCGCGCACCTGACGCAGCGTGGCAACGTGGTCAATGTTGAGCCCGAGTTTCATCATCTTTTTCGATCCGGCAAGTTTCATAAAGGGATGCAACCTAACAGAGGTTTGAGCGGGATGCAATTGCAAGCTTGGCCGTGAGCTGACTCAAGACATAAAGCCGCAGATCTGGATCGAAGTAACGAGTCGTTGCATCAAGTTAACCTTATCTTGAGGCAGCGCGACCGGCCCGCGCCCCGTAACGCGGCACATAACCACGCCGCCCGCACACTCGCACACTGCCCACCAACCGGGAAAACTGGTAGCATGAAATCTGCCCATTGGGAAACGTAAAGCCGTGGGAATATCAGCCCTGACGGGCTGCCGGACGATAAAACGAATAACTGACAACACCCGCATGAACCAACCCCTAACCTCCAGCAGTATTTTTTGTGCTCTCACAACCGAAAAGCGGCGACGTGGATAATTTGCTACGCACCACCACCGATGAGCTTAGAGCGTGCCTGAAAGCATGGCTGCCTCAATTATCCGCCGACTGGTGGGAGCGTCACGTTCTGGGCATGCTCACCTATCAACAGCAAGGGCGCGTCAAACAAACTGGTATCAACGAGCTTTCAGGGCTCGACTTGGCCGCTTTGCTGCGAGTACTCGATCAAAACTGGTTCGAGTTATCTTCGCGCCTCAATTGGCCAAGAGAAGGCCGTAACTGGCTGAAAGAAGCGCAAACCATCCGCAACCGCTGGGCGCACGCCGCGACGACCAAAACAGAGCCGCATGATGCCTATCGTGATGCCGATACCTTGGAACGCCTGGCAAAAATGCTTGGGTTTGGCACTGTGGCGCAAACTCAAATAGCCGCATACAAGCAGCAGCAATTGGCGCAGCTTGCACCCGTTGCCGCTTCTACCTCATTGCCAGAAACGAGCTCTGCGCCAAAACCCGCGAACATTTCAGAAGGCTTCCAGCCCGGCCAAATGGTGCGGCTGAAATCCAATCCAGCCAAGCTCTTCCCGGTTCTGGCTCTCTTGCCAAACCCGAGCGGTGAGAGGCGGTATCAGGTTTTCGAGGCCAGCAAGCAGACAAGCTACTACGAAAGCCAACTGGATGGTGTCCCAGAAATTCGGGAGGAGCGAACCCCACTTTCGCTGGCAGACTTTCATGCCCGCCTGACCGCATTGTTGCTGGCCTCGCCGTCCGCCGCCAACCTGTACTCGCTGCATTCGGGGCGTGTTCGCTTCGTACCTTACCAATACCGCCCCGTGCTCAAGCTGTTGCGTGCCGAGCGCCCGCGCTTGCTCATTGCCGACGATGTGGGCGTGGGAAAAACCATCGAGGCGGGCTTGATTCTGAAAGAGTTGCAAGCACGCGCCGAAATGGCTAAGGCGGTGATTGAATGCGACACAACAAGGGGGGCGGCATCCTCGACCGGATTTTCTGAGGGGCAGACACATTCCTATCTTGGCAGTTCAATGTCTAACTGTTTACCAGGTCTAACCTACCATGCTTGATATGTCAGAAGAGTGCGCACCGCATGAATCGAAGGCACTGCAACTAGCCCGCTATCTTCGGGAATTTGTAGGGCTACGTAGTACGTTTGTTCGCGATGTCGATAAATACGAGACAGTGCTGTGGTTCGGCGATATGCCTCAGGAGTCTGATTGCCAGAGTCCGGCATGGAATGACAACTTCGAGCCCGGCACTCCCTGGCTGGAGGTGCGCAAGCAGCAATTCCCTAAGCCTCCTGATCCACCCGAAGTCATCATTCCGTGGATTGACCAGCAGGCGCTGAGGCAGGCTACGGACGATATGCCGCAGCTGCGACAGACTGTTTTGTTACCCGATCTGGAAGCCGAAGTCGAGGAAGGTGAAACTCCACCGCTGGTCGCACATGCGCTTACCAATCATCCTGAAATCGTGCGTGCATACGAGCGTTACCGGCCCAATTGGGAGGTCTGGTCGGCAGAATACCGCCGCCGCGAGCGCATCCAAATGGTCTACGCGGAACTCTTCCGCATGCATACTCAGGTGCGCAAACAGGGCGAGATCGTTGAACTCGTTTTGGGTTTGGGGCTGCTCGATTGGCGTAGCCCGGTCAAGAGCACGACCGCTCCTATTCGTCGGCATATCGTGACTGCTCGCGTTGACCTCAACTTTGACCCTGCCAACGGGATGATTCGTCTGGAGGGTGCTGCTGACGGTGCTCAATTGCGGATTGAAGACGATATGCTGGAGGCTGAATTGCGGCCCGAGCGTATGCACTACGCTAGCGTCGGTGATCTACTGAGTGCCATCGGCAATGATGTATGGGATCGTGCCAGCATGCATACGGCGCTTAAATCCTGGGCTGGAGCCTTGCATGCCGATTCGCAGTGGTCGGCCAATCTGAAACCAGGCACCGATGGCGAAGGTCGCCCCATGGTTAGTTTCGCCCCGGCGTTGATTCTCCGCAAACGCACCCAAGCCGGAATGGCGCGCATCTACGATGCCCTGATCAATCAGCTCAGTAACGCTGACAATAACATTCCACTGGGCTGGCGCGGCCTGATCGACGACGAAGACGACCACGATGATTCTGGATCATCAGCGATCCCCGATGAGGCGGCTGGTCGGCCTACTGTGGGTGCGCAGGAGATTTATTTCCCGCTACCTGCGAATCGTGATCAGCGAAAAATCGTTGAAGCGATTAACCATCGGCGCGGCGTCTTGGTGCAGGGGCCGCCGGGAACGGGCAAAAGCCATACCATCGCCAACCTGATGTGCCACTTGCTGGCCACAGGCAAACGTGTGCTGATTACGGCCGAAACGGGGCGCGCCCTACAAGTGCTCAAGGGTAAGCTCCCAAATGAGATACAACCCCTTTGTGTCAGCCTGTTAGGTCAAGGGGGCGATGCCTTCGCCGAACTGAATAGCGCCGTACAAGGAATCACCACTCGACATGCATCCTACAGCCCTGGTGCCTACGATGACCGCATAGTAGAAATCGACCTTGAGCTTGACGCCGCCCGACGCACCTTGGCAAAGCTCGACACCGAACTGCGGAGCCTGCGTGAGGAAGAGACTTGCCCACACAGTTTGGCGAACGGTGCCTACCAAGGCACCGCATCGGCTATTGCTGAGCGTGTCGCTACTGAACGTGATCGGTTCGACTGGCTGCAATTGCCGCTAGATGCACCTGATGAACCACCAGTGCCCGAGGCTGACGTGGCAGCTTGGCTGCGCATTCGCCGCAGCCACGACGATGACGCCATCACCAATTCCGAGTTGCAATTGCTTCCCAGCGTAAAACTTCCAACCCCTGCGGAGTTTAGTAACGCCGTTACTGGAGAGAGGGAAGCGAAAGCCGCTGTCGAGCAACTCGCCGAATTGCGCAGCCATGTTGCCTACAGCCCTATCTTCGCCCTCAATATTAATGGCCGCGCCAAATTAGCAGAGCACTTGCGATTAGGGGAAGAAAGGCGTCAGAAACTTGTTCGTTTTAATAGTGCTTTGTTTTGCGATGCACTGACAGCCACATTGAGTGGTCGGCACGCAGCCTGGCATGCACTGCGCGAACGGTCGCACGAGTTGATCGGTCAGGTTGATCGATTGTTAGGATGTCTGAGTTCCACCTCGGTTTCGATCAAGGCGGACAAAGAAGCCATGGTTATACGAGCAGACGCAGCGGCTGTTTTGGAACATCTGAAAGCTGGCGGCAAGTGGACAGACTGGGGGGTTTTTACACCCAAGACCATAAAAGGGCGAACTTACCTCCGCGACCAAGTCGCTGTAGATGGACAGCCGGCCGATACCGTGGAACGGTTGCAGGCTATCTGCGAGCACCTCGATCTCGGTTTCGCTATCGAAAATATGGAACGTGCATGGGCTGATCATGGCAGGCTGCCGGCAGGTTCTGAACTGCGGACGCGCCTTGCGGCCATCAAAGAGCACGTTGGTATTCTGGGCGAAATTTTGCAGTACGCACAAGATTGTCTGAAACTTGGCGCAGCCATGAAGTCGGCTACTCCAATGATTCCTGAGCCAGATTGGCAGAACGGCCAGGCTCAGGAGTGGCTGAAGATCATCGATGCTGCGGCAATAGAGGAACAACATCGCTTGGCAGTCGCGCAGGTGATTGTTTGCCTCCGTGATCTCAATGTCATGCGTGATCTATTCGACGCGCACCCGCTTATCGCCTCCCTGATCGAAGCCGTTAAGCAGCGTAATGTGACTGCCTATAGTCAGGCACACGCACAGGTGCTGCGCATCGAGCAGATACGAAGCGATCAACAGCAACGTCAGCAGACAGAGGCGGCCCTGGGCTTAGTTGTGCCAAGGCTCATCGATGCTGTATCTGCCAGCCTTGATAATACAGCTTGGGATGATCGCTTCCAATATTGGGAACAGGCTTGGCACTGGGCTGTCGCCGACAATTGGCTACGGAAACGCACCGACCCAGCCTACCAGCAACAGCTCTGGCAACGTCGGCACGATACCGACAAGGCGATCGGAGGATTACTTGCCGAATCGGCCGCCCTGCGTGCGTGGACCCACTTCTTCAAGAGACTGTCCACCAAGGAATCAGCCTCACTCAAGAGCTGGCGCGAGGCCGTAAAGGCTATGGGCAAGGGAACTGGCCGTTCAGCTAAGCTTGAACGGTTGCGCCGCGAAGCTAGCAGCCTGTCGGACTTAACTCATCAGCCGAGCAAAAGCGGGGCAGATTTGGCCGAATTG
>CXWL01122127.1_pt2 | contig 10344 bp, 8 predicted proteins | sample 590931 | NCBI WGS metagenome assembly CXWL01 (sample SAMEA3498368, study PRJEB10139) | groundwater metagenome | biome: water well; material: biofilm material | place: Germany | collected 2015-04-27
CCGATGTCGGGGATCCGGGTGGCGTAATTGCTGATGCGCGAACGGGCGCTGCTTTCGGGCGAGAGCAGCACCTGCACCGACAGGTCGTCAAACACCGGCAGCAGCTGGCGCGCCTGCTGGTCGAGATTGCGCTCGATCAGGTAGTTGGCGCCGGCCACCATCGACACCAGCATGATCACATACGACAGCACCGAGGCAAACCACAGCATGGCGGCCATGCGCCGCACCAGGCTCGGACGGGAAGCGGCATCACTGGACATCGGCCTGCTCCTTTACCTTGGGCGAAATGGTCAGGCCGAAGCGCGCCGCGGCGGCCGCGTTGATGATGATGCGCGCCTCGGCCAGCGGCTCGAGCGGCTCGCCCGCCACCGCATTGCCCACGCCCGGGCGGCGCAGGCGCTCGAGCGTGAGACTGGCGATTTCGCGGGTGTCGGCGGTGGCCGACAGCAGTGCGCCTTCGCGCAGCAGGGCCGGCGAAAACGCCAGCACCGGCAGGTTGTGGCGCACGCTAAAGGCCATCAGATCAAAAATGGTGCGCTGGCTGAGGATGGTGCTGTCGGGCGCCAGCCACAGGCCGCCGATGCGGCGCTCGCGCAGCTCTTGCAGCGCCGGCAGCACCGCGCGGTCCGAGCCGACCGCCACATGTTCCAGTTCCAGGCCGAGCGCCTTGGCCGCCAGCTGCGCCTCGCTGACCATGTAGCTGGCGTGGCGCCCGGTGATCAGGCCGATCTTGCGCAGGCTCGGGTCGAGCGCCTTCCAGGCGGCGAACTGGCGCGCCAGCGACGGTATGCCGCTCACGCCTTTCATCCACGGCGCCACCAGGCCGAATTCCTCGACATTGAGCACCTGGCAGAACACCACCTGCTTTTCATCGAGCCGCTGGCGCGCCACCTGGGCCGCCAGCAGACCGACCGCCACCACCTGCGCCACCGGCGAAGCCTGGATCGCCTTGACGATATCGGCCTCGCGGGTGCGGGCCCCGCCCAGGTTATAGGTGATCACGCGCCCGCCGTAGGACGCCTGCAGGGCGCCGGTAGCCGCTGCCACCGCGCCCTTGTCGTCCGAAGCGAGCACGATGATGTCGGCGCGCGCCGCCACTGGCAGCGTCAGCAACAGCAGCAACAGCGACAGCAGGCGCAGGACAGGCGCCATCAGAAATCGCGCTGCAATTGAAGGGAGAAGCGGCGCCCGTCGGCCGGCACGCGCTTGAGCGGATGCAGTTCGCGCGAAGCGACGGTGCCGTAACGGCGGTCCAGCAGATTGTCGATGCGCAGCGAAGCGCGCCAGCCATCACCCAGGCGCGAGGCATTGAGCACGGCGCCCATCAGCAGGTACGATGGAATGCGGTCGCGCCCGGCGGCGCCGTCCTCGATCCGGCCGTTGACGGCGCTGATGTACTGGGTCTCGAGCGCGGCGTCCACGTCCGGCCACGGCAGTTCGCGGCTGATGCCGGCCTTGAACTGGTGACGGGGCGAACTGGCCAGGTCGCCGTCGGCGCCGTGGCTGCGCTGCAGCACCAGCGAGGCGTACAAGTCGCCGCGGTCGCCCTGGCGCACGCGCACGTCCGCTTCGGCGCCGACCACGCTCTGGTGCGCCGCCGAATTGCGGTACTGGATGCAGCCGGCCGGACCGAGCCCGCAATTCACGCCCTGGTATTGCGGCGTCGCAACCTGGACTGGAGTGTCGCGCAGGTGCTTGAAGAAGGCCGACAGGCGCCATTCCACGCCGCTGGCCGAGCGCGCCAGCAGCAGTGCTTCGACCGAGCGAGACAGCTCGGGACGCAAATCGACGTTGTCCCAGATGGTGGAGGCGGCCGGTTCGCCGTCCTGGTAGCGCGATTCGTAGATGGTAGGGGCGCGGTAGGCCTCGCCATAAATCAGTTTGGCCGATACGCCCGGCGACAGTTCCTGCACGTAGGCCACGCGCGGCGACAGGCGCGAACTGACGCCGTTCGAAAAGCCGTGGTAGCTGTCCACGCGCGCACCGAGGAACACGGTGCCGCTGCCAAATCGCATCTCGTCCTGGGCGAACAGCGCCCACTGCATGTAGCTGGCGTGGCGGTCGACGCTGAACACATCGCTGCGCGTGGTGCCCGGCTGGTCGCCGACCTGGTGCGCAAAGCCGATATGCTTGATTTCGGCCCCGGCCAGGATATGGTGGCCGCGCCCGATGAAGCGGTCGTAGCGCACTTCNNCCCCGGTTGCCGCCCGGCGCATACGGATAGTCGCCCCGCTCGGTGGCGGTAAACGAATACAGGCGCGCGGTGAACTGCCCGCTATCGCGCAAATCGCGCGTGAAGCCTGCCTCGAGTGCGGCAAGCGACTCGCGCAGCATCAGGCGTGCGTTGAAGGCAGACGCATAGCTGGCCAGCGGATCGCGCTTGGCGCCGGCCACCAGCATCGCCTGCAGCCAGGCCTGGCCCGAGGTGACGCGCGCAAACAGGCGCGCCGTGCGGCCGCTGTCGTTGCCCGCCGAGACGCCATGAAAGCGCGCGTTGTTGAACTGCGCCGTATCCAGTTCCGGCAGATAGATGTCGCGCCCGCCGCTGTAGGAGGCGCTGGCGGCGACAAACGCGTTGACCGACTTGCCCACGGCGCTGTGGGTGAAAAAGGCCTTGCCCGCCTGATGGCTGGCCACGGCCGCGCCGGCGCTGCTGCCGGCGCCGTCCTTGTCGCTGTGGGTGATCAGGTTGACCAGGCCCATGACGGCGCCGCTGCCGTACAGGGCCGAACCGGGACCCTTGACGAACTCGATGCGCTCGATGCTTTCGATGTCCAGGTAGTCGAGGAAGAAGCCGCCGTAAGTGGGCTCGTAGACCGGCATGCCGTTGACCAGGTACAGGATGCGTGAACCGAAGTCGCCCGGCACGGCGATGCCATTTACGCCCAGCGCCGGCCACTGGCTGGCCGCGTCATACAGGCCGGGCAGCGCCTTGAGGGCGTCGGACACGCTGCGGTAACCGTAGCGGCGGATGTCGTCGCGGCTGATGATGGAGACGTTGGCGGGCGTCTCGGCGATGGTCTGCACGTAGCGCGCCGCTGAATACACCAGGTTTTCCTGGGCCAGCAGGTCGAGTTCGTCGGCTGCCACCGGCGCCTGCGCGCTGGCCGCGCCGGAAACGAGCAGCGCCGCCATGGCGATGCTGCGGCCCAATCGCCTAGTTGTTGCTGCGCTCATGTCTCCCAATCGTGATCGTACTAACAATTTTTCCCGCAAGTATCGCTGAAATTGGGGAATCAATCAAATGGGCCGACAATTGCTACAACAGTGCTGTTGTGTGGCTTGACTAATAGAAGATTGTGCAATTATGTTCGACATAATCCGCATCAAGCAACGGCTGCCCTGCGTGCCAGGCGGGTAGCCAGATAGGCCGCCGCAACGACATCATAGGCCAGACAGAATGGCGGCCACCAAGGCGGCACGCCAGGGTTGGCGATCAACGGCGCATGCAGCGCGTCGAACACGCCGTGGCCGGCCAGCGCCGCCACCACCAGCCACAGCGAGCGTTTGAAGCCGGCAATGGCCAGGCCCGCAAATAGCGCCATGACGCCAATCTCGATGCCAATGGCAGTGGCGCTGCCGCCTGAGACGGCAAACAGCACATAGTAGGAGGCGATGACGATCATCACGGTCGGGTAAAACGCGCGGTCGCGGTCGAAGCCGACCACGGTGGCCAGCAAGCCAACGGCCGCGGCCAGCGCCGCGCCGATAACATAATCCATGGGTGGTATCCGGGTTCAGGGTGGTTGATGGCGCAGTATGCCAGCATTGACGGGCCCATCCCCGCGTCAAGACGCTACAATGCTGCCTATCAGAGTATAGCCGCCAAAAAAGCACCCCCATGACCATCGCACCAAAAGAAATCAGCCCCGCCGCCGTCAAAGCGTCCGCGACGGAAAAAATCACGCCCATGATGGCCCAATATCTGGGCATCAAGGCCGACTACCCGACCATGCTGGTGTTCTACCGGATGGGCGACTTTTACGAGCTGTTCCACGACGATGCCGAAAAAGCGGCGCGCATCCTGGGCATCACGCTGACCGCGCGCGGCACCTCGAACGGCAATCCGATCAAGATGTGCGGCATTCCCTTCCATTCGCTCGACCCTTACCTGGCCAAGCTGGTCAAGCTGGGCGAATCGTGCGCCATTTGCGAGCAGATAGGCGACCCGGCCACCAGCAAGGGCCCGGTCGAGCGCAAGGTGATGCGCGTGGTCACCCCCGGCACCCTGACTGACGCCGACCTGCTGCCTGAAAAAGCCGAGCGCCCGCTGCTGGCCGTATGCCTGATCAGCCAGCGCAAGGTGGCCACCGCCGGCCTGGCCTGGCTGTCGCTGGCCTCCGGCGCGCTGAAATTGATGGAGTTTTCCGGCGACAGCCGCACTGTCGGCGTGCGCCTGCAGCAGGAACTCGAACGCATCGCGCCGGCTGAAATCCTGCGCGCCGACGGCGCCGACCTGTTTGACGAAGGCGCCGCCGTCCACACCCAGCAAGTGCCCGACTGGCATTTCGACGTGGTGGGCGGCCACCGCGCGCTGCTTGACCAGTTGAAAGTGGCAACCCTCACCGGCTTTGGCGCCGACGGCCTGGGCGCCGCCTTTGGCGCCTCCGGCGCGCTGCTGCGCTATGCGCAGGCGACCCAGGGCCGCGGCCTGCAGCACGTGCTGACGCTGACGGTGGAAACCGAGAACGAATTCATCGGCCTGGACGCGGCCACCCGGCGCAACCTGGAACTGACCGAGACCATCCGCGGCCAGGAGTCGCCCACGCTGTTTTCGCTGCTCGACCACTGCCGCACGGCGATGGGTTCGCGCCTGCTGCGCCACTGGCTGCACCATGCGCGGCGCGACCAGGGCGTGGCGCGTGCGCGCCATGCCGCCATCGGCGCGCTGATCCACAGTGACGCTGCCGGCGCGCTGGGCGCGACCCTGGCCCAGGTGCCCGACATCGAGCGTATCACCACCCGCGTGGCGCTGCTGTCGGCCCGCCCGCGCGACTTGGCCAGCCTGCGCGACGGCCTGCAGCAGCTGCCGGCGCTGCGCGGCGCGCTGCAACGCAGCTTCCTGCCGGGCGAGCCGTCGCTGCTGGCGGCCATCCACGGCGCCATCGCCACGCCCGACGCTTGCCTGGAATTGCTGGTGCGCGCGGTGGCCGAGGAGCCGGCCGCCATGGTGCGCGACGGCGGCGTGTTCGCGCGCGGCTTCGACGCCGAGCTCGACGAACTGCGCGGCCTGTCCGAAAACGCGGGCCAGTTCCTGCTCGACCTGGAAATCCGCGAGCGCGCGCGCACCGGCATCGCCAACCTGCGCGTCGAGTACAACAAGGTGCACGGCTTTTACATCGAAGTGACGCACGGCCAGACCGACAAGGTGCCGGACGACTACCGCCGCCGCCAGACGCTCAAGAACGCCGAGCGCTACATCACGCCCGAACTGAAGGTGTTCGAAGACAAGGCGCTGTCGGCCCAGGACAAGGCGCTGGCGCGCGAAAAAATGCTGTACGAACTGCTGCTGGCCGAACTGGCGCCGCACATCGCTGTGCTGCAAACCATTTCGCAGGGGCTGGCCCAGCTCGACACCTTGACCGCGCTGACCCACCACGCGCTGCAGCACAACTGGAACGCACCGCAGCTGGTGGGCGAGCCGTGCCTGGACATCATCGAAGGGCGCCATCCGGTGGTGGAAGACCAGATCGAGCGCTTCATCGCCAACGACTGCCAGCTGCGCGACGAACGGCGCCTGCTGCTGATCACGGGCCCGAACATGGGTGGCAAATCGACCTTCATGCGCCAGGTGGCCTTGATTACGCTGCTCGCCTACGTGGGCAGCTATGTGCCGGCCACGCGCGCCACCATCGGACCGATCGACCGCATCTTCACCCGCATCGGCGCCACCGACGACCTGGCCGGCGGGCGCTCGACCTTCANNTTCGACGGCCTGGCGCTGGCGTGGGCGATCGCGCGCCACCTGATCGACACCAGCCGCAGCTTCACCTTGTTCGCGACCCACTATTTCGAGCTGACACAGCTGCCCGACAGCCACCCGAGCGCGGCCAATGTGCACCTGTCGGCGGTCGAGCACAAGGACAGCATCGTGTTCCTGCACGCCGTGCAGGCCGGTCCCGCCTCGCAAAGCTACGGCTTGCAGGTGGCCCAGCTGGCCGGCGTGCCGCAAGGGGTGATCAAGGCCGCGCGCAAGCATCTGGCGCGACTCGAATCGCAGGCGCTTGACGCCACTGCCCAGCGCGACCTGTTCGCGCTGCCGTGCGTGGAGCCGGAAGACGACGACAGGCCAGCCGGTTCGCCGCTGCATGACGCGCTGGCCGGCATCGACCCGGACGCGCTGACCCCGCGCGAAGCGCTGGAACAGCTGTATCAGCTCAAGCGGATGGCGACCCAATGAGACTGCGCTGCGTCCTTGCGCTGGCGGCGCTGCTGTGCGCCGCCAGCGCGCACGCGGGAGCCAACCAGCGTTTTGCCGTGATTGGCCACACGTTTGCGGCCGGCGCGCCCGAAAGCCAGCTGGAAAAATCGCTGGCCGGGGTCAACAAGTCGGCGCTGGCCTTCGTGGTGGCCACCGGCGTCAAGGGCGCGGCCGAGCCGTGCACGGACGAACTGTATCTGCGCCGGCGTGACCTGTTTGACAGCGTCAACAAGCCGGTGGTGGTGGTGCCGGCCGCCAGCGACTGGAGCTACTGCAAGAACGCGGGACGGCTGGTCAGCGTCGGACGTTTGAACCGGCTGCGTGAAGTCCTCTACGAAAACCCGACCGCACTGGGCGCCAAGCCGCTGGCGCTGGCGCGCTTGTCGGCCAACGCCAAGTTCCGCAGCTACGCCGAGAACGCCTACTGGATCGTGGGCGACGTGCTGTACGCCACGGTCAACATCCCGTCGAACAACAACAATTACCGCGCCGAGGCGGGCCGCAACAGCGAATACGAAGACCGCAGCGTGGCCAACCGCTTCTGGCTCGCGCGCCTGTTCTCGCAAGCGCGCCACAAGCAGCTGGCCGCGCTGGTGCTGTTCTCTGAGGGCGATGTCAATATCTTGCAGGAGGAACCGGGCCTGCTGGCGCGCCTGGGGCGCAGCGCGCCCACGGGCCAGGACGGCTATGCGGCGGCGCGGCGCCAGATCATCGCGCTGGCCAAAAAATTCGATGGCAAGGTACTGCTCATTGACAGCGCAAAGGTGCCCAACGGGACCGAGCCGGCGATTGCCTGGCGTGACAATATCGGCCACCTGAGCGTGGGGTCGCGCGTCATGCAGGTCGACGTCAGCGCGCGCGGCGACGCCATGTTCCGCATCGACGCGCATTAAAAAAAAGGGACGCGAAGCGCCCCTTTTTACTTGCCGGCGTTTAGTGCACCGGGTGGCTGCGGAATTCGTCGCCTTCGTCGCCGTCGTCTTCGTCGCCATGGTGGTGGCCATGGGCGCCATGCACGTGCTCATGGGCGATTTCTTCGTCGGTGGCAGCGCGCACGCCTTCGACCGTCAAGTCAAAACGCAGGGCCATGCCGGCCAGCGGGTGATTGCCATCGAGGACGACCTTGTCGTCGGCGATGTCGGTGACGGTAAAGATCATGGCTTCCTCGTCGCCGTCGGCGTCAGGCATGCCTTCGAACTGCATGCCCACTTCCAGCGGCTCAGGCAGGCGGTTGCGCGGCTCGACCTTGACCAGCGCCGGGTCGTAGTCGCCAAAAGCGTCGTCCGGCTCGATCTGGATCACGGACGCGTAGCCGACTTCCTTGCCGTCGAGTTCTTCTTCGATTTTTGGCAGCGTGTTCTCGTAGCCACCGTGCAGGTAGACCATCGGCTGACTGCCGTCTTCGATCAGGTTATTTTGTGCGTCGGACAATTTGTACTTGACCGTGACGACCGTATTCTTGGCAATCTTCATCGTGCTTTCCTTTCAATGGGTTGTGGCGGATTATACCCGTCAGCGCCAGCTCCCGATACGGACTTGGTTATAATGCGCTATGAAAAAACTACCACTATTAGGCAATATTACCGCCGCCGAGTTCCTGCGCGACTACTGGCACAAGAAGCCGCTGCTGATCCGCCAGGCGATCCCCGGCTTCAAGCCGCTGCTCCCGCTGGCCACGCTGGCCGAGATGGCCACCAAGAATCATATCGAGTCGCGCCTGATCACCAGCGTCGACGGCGAATGGGACATGCAGCACGGCCCGCTGGAAGCCTTGCCGCCGGCGAGCCAGAAGCAATGGACGGTACTGGTCCAGGGGGCCAATCTGTACCACAAGAGCGCCGACGCGCTGCTGCGCCAGTTCCGCTTCATTCCGGACGCCCGCCTCGACGACCTGATGATCAGCTACGCCACCGACGGCGGCGGCGTCGGGCCCCATTTCGATTCCTACGACGTGTTCCTGCTGCAAGCGCACGGCCAGCGGCGCTGGCGCATCGGCGCCCAGAAGGACTTGTCGCTGGTCGAGGGCAAGCCGCTCAAGATTCTGGCCAATTTCACGCCGCAAGAAGAATTCGTGCTCGAACCAGGCGACATGCTCTACCTGCCGCCCCACTACGCCCACGACGGGGTGGCCATCGGCGAATGCATGACTTACTCGATTGGCTTCCGTTCGCCGTCGTACCAGGAACTTGGCGAGGCTTTCCTGCAATTCATGGCCGATTCCATCGATCTGCCGGGCCGCTACGCGGATCCGGAACTTGACGCCGCCAAGCACCCGGCGGAAATCCCGCGCCACATGCTGGCCACGATTGCCGAGGAAATGAACAAGGTGCGCTTCACCGAGGAAGACGTGACGATTTTCCTGGGCGAGCACCTGTCCGAGCCCAAGCACAATGTGTTTTTCACGGGACCGGCCAAGCCGCTGACGATGGGGCGCTTTGCCGAAACGGTCGCCAAAAAAGGTGTCGTGCTCTCGCTCAAGACGCAAATGCTGTACCGCGGCAAGCACGTGTTCATCAACGGCGAATCGTTTGCCGTGGGCCGGGCCGACAAGACCGTGCTTGACGCGCTGGCCAATGAGCGCAGCCTGCCCGGCTCACTGGCGGCCAGCGCGTCCGACGACGTGCTCGAGGCGCTGTACACTTGGTACCAGGATGGCTGGCTAGAACTACCCTGAAAGGAGCAGCAAGCATGCTAGAGAACGCCGAGAACCGTTTTACCACCCGAACCGAGTTTGAGCACCATTTCCTGGCATGCGTGTCGCTGTCGAACGCGACACTGTTCCTGTTCGATCCGGATTTTTCAGTCTTTCCGCTGGGTAGTAGCGAGACCGATGCCGCGCTGCGCCAGTTTCTCGGGCGGGGCGGCCATGTGCAGCTGGCCATGCACCAAACCGCCCACATCGAACGCGAATATCCCCGCTTTTTACGGCTATTGAAGGATTACAGCCACCGCATCGAGTGCCGCGTGACAAACCGCCAGTTGCGCACGCTGACCGACTCGTTTTGCATTGGCGACGAGCACCACATCGTGCGCCGCTTCCATAGCGACCACATGCGCGGAGAAGCCGTGTTCAATGCGCCGTTAGCAACGGAAATCAGCCGCGAGCGCTTCATGGGCATCTGGGCTGAATCGCTGCCCGGCTTGCACGCGACCACAACTGGTTTGTAACAAGTTGCAACGCAAACCGAATTTAATTTGGTGAAATCATCAGAAATTGGCAAATCGACCAGTTTGAAGCGATTTGTCAACTATTTTGAGGTGACTGTTCACAAACTGCTTCCAAAAAAGCATTATTGTGCTATTGCGAAGCACAAACTTTCGCTATAATATCGGGTTAGGAAGTTTCCGTTGTCTGTAAGGATCCATAACAGGTACGAAAGCCTACGAGATCTCCCTAACGAGCGATAATTACCGGTAATTATTCATCGCATCAAATGTTTGTATTTTAGTGAATTAATTAAGGAAAAACCCATGAAAAAATCTTTGCTGATCGTCTCCCTGTTGGCTGTTGCTCTGGCTGCTTGCGCTAAAAAAGAAGAGCCAGTTGTTGCTCCAGCTCCAGTAGTTGAAACCGCACCAGCTGCTCCAGCAGTTGTTGAGACCCCAGCTCCTGCAGCTGTTGACGCTGCTGCTGCTGCCGCTACCGCCGCTTCGGCTGCTTCGGTTGCTGCTGACGCAGCTGTAGCCGCTTCGGCTGCTGCTTCGACCGCCGCTTCGGCTGCTGCATCGGCTGCTAAGTAATTCAGCACCGGTTTGAAGAAGAGCCGGCCTTCGGGTCGGCTTTTTTACGTCCGCGTTTTCGCAGTTGCCGCAGGCGCGCGGCGCAGGGATAAAAAAAATGCCGCCCGGCTTGCGCCGGGCGGCATTGTGATTGTGCGGCCGACTTACTTGAGTTCGTCGTTGAGCAGCTTGAGGATCTTGGC
>CXWL01000483.1_pt1 | contig 10342 bp, 4 predicted proteins | sample 590931 | NCBI WGS metagenome assembly CXWL01 (sample SAMEA3498368, study PRJEB10139) | groundwater metagenome | biome: water well; material: biofilm material | place: Germany | collected 2015-04-27
GAACATGAGGGGGAAGACTCGCTCCTCACCCAGGATCGCGGCGACCTTCTTATAGGACTCCACGCTTTGGAGCAAGGACTCCTCGGTTTCTTTAGGACTGTTCAACGAGTAGTTGAGGATGACCTTCCCCTTGAATCCCGCTTCTGCCAGATAGCGACAGCCATCGTAGAGCCGCTCAAGCTTGAATCCCATATGGAGGTCGTTCAACACCACTTGGGAGCCTGACGTAATAGCGACTTCGAGATCGCCGACGCCGGATCGGACCATGAGTTTGGCCAACTCGGGGGTGATGAGCGATGTCCTGATATAGCCGGACCACTCGATCTCCAGCTTCTCAGCAAGGATCCGTTCGAGGATCTCGGTGCATTGGGGATAGGCTTCTTTCCCGGTAATGAACTGGGCATCCGTAAACCAGAAGCGCCTGGCGCCCCATTGATGGTAATGCTGAGAGATATCCTTGACGACCATGGAGGGTGGCCGATACCGCACCCGCTTCCCTTCAATGTAGGGATAGAGGCAGAAGGCGCAGTCGTAGGGGCAGCCTCGCTTCGACTGAACCCCGATGGATTCGCCCAGATATTCCCTGTGCTGAGGAAAAATTGAGGTCAGGTAGGGCAAGTCGACGGTCAGCGCGTCAAGAAGAGCCGGCGAACCCTGCTGGCCCTTTCGAACGGTCTTTCCCTCCCGAAGGATATAGCGCTCCTTCTCCAGCGACTGGCCTTCTATGACTTTGAGGATCGCATCTTCACCTTCACCGAGAATCCCGATGGTGCCTTCCGGGAGTTTCTGGATAAGCTGATCGGCAAAGGCAGTAAAAGCTCCTCCACCGATCATGATCTGCGCTTTCGGGAACTCCTTGGCAATCAGCCAGGGATAAGAGAGCGCCGCCCGGATATGGCTATAGTAGCGATAGAGCTGTTTTACTCCTGCAAACGAGGCGGCGATCCGCTTGAGTGGATTGCTCGCAAAATAGAAATTAAATGCATGTTCCAGCGAGGAGTCTCCCTCGTGCGGGGAAAAGATCTGAATGTCGCGCCAGGAAAAACAGACGAGGTCCGGCTTGAACTCCGTAGCGGCATCGCGAACCGCACTGATCCGCCGAGCATCGGGAAAGAGAGACAGGTCGAGGATGCGCTGCCGCACATCCGGCTTGCGCCGATGAATAAAATCGGCGAGATAGGTCACCCCTATCGGATAGACCTTCTTGCACGGCAGAAAAACGTAAAGGATCGAGTCCATGGTCCACTTAGTCAAAATGTCGTCAAGTCAGAAAGTCTTAAAGTCTAAAGATCGGGGACATGATGACTTGACGACTTTATAGACTTTTCGACTATCATTTCGTTGCTACATGGATCGCCACGATCCCGCCGCTCAGATTGCGATAGGTGACCTGACGATAGCCTGCGTCGAGGAGCATCTGTTTCAACCGTTCCTGGTCCGGGAAGTTCCGAATGGAAGCCGGAAGGTACTCATAGACACCCGTTGTATCATGCGCCACTTTCGTGCCAATCCAGGGAAGAAGCCGGAATGAATACCAATCGTACAGAGCCCGCAGCCAACCGAAAATGGGTCGGGAAAACTCCAGACATACAAACCGTCCGCCTGGCTGCAAGATTCGGTGAATGTCCGCGAGCGCCGGCCGAAGATTGCCGACATTTCTCATGCAAAAGCCTGTGGTCACGGCATTAAAAGTCTCGTTCGGAAAGCCTAGATGTTCGGCATTGGCTTCAAGACAAGTAATCTTCTTCCCCAGACCCCGGCTTGTAACTTTTTTCAACCCCTCGACAAGCATGGCATGGTTCANNACGTAAACATCCTCTGAACGGCTTGCTCACGGGCCGAACCAGTCCAGGTCGAAACGGCTTGGGCTGGAGGCGTAGCTAATGAAGTCGGGTGTTCGTCAAGCTGGAGCATGCGGCGATGGTTGCACTCGATTCGACGTGTTGTCAAGGGCGGCGGCGGCTTGGGGGAATGTGCGGCTCTCTGACAGGAAAAATCCCTGGCGAAATCAGACGGGGAAGTCCTTGTTTCTATTAGGAGGAACGGTTATACGTGCATCCAGGTTATTATGGCACGTGGATTCTTTCGCTCCTCCATACAAGAGCTGGAAGCGTTGTTTAAGGAGAAGAACAACAACGTGGATATTCTTCTTGCGCTGGAGGATGAGCTGAGCCATCGGAAAACTGAGCGTGCAGCAAGATTGCGCAATCAGGTCGAGGAGAGGCTTGTGGTATTGAGGCCTGGGGCATCCTCGCGAGAGCAGGTTTCCGCAGAACCACCGCCACTTCGACCATTCCAACATCAATCGGTTTCTCACCCGCACGAAGAGCAACCGTCATCCCATCCTCATTCGCTTCATTCTAAGACTCCTGTCGTAGGCGTACCCTCTGGGGCTGAGGGAGAGCCCCCGCCANNAGCAATCCGCCAGGCGCCACTTAAGGAATGGTCTACACTGTCCAACCAACCGGAGCCACCTCTATGTTCTTTCAGCATGGACGGCGCTGGAAGTTCTCTCGCCACCTACCTACGTCCGGTCAGAAGACTTGGCTGGAGGTGACAAGAGAAGAGTCGTCACTCTAAGCGAGCAATCTCTTCCGTGGGAGCGAGGTGAGAGGTCCCGGCCAAATCAACGTCTTTACTATCAGGTCGTTCTCGGTTCAATAAAGATGGAATCGGCGATAGGGCGCCTCATCGAACGATTCGGTGACAGTCGTGAGGAGAGGCCGTGGATTCGTGGGAAGGCGGTCCTCGCTATCGTTGTGGTTGATCGCCAAGGCCAGCTCGTTGAGTCGCCAGCAGTTGGGATATCTAGCTTCGGCTGGGGCGTAATGTCCGCGCTAAACGGCGAGTTGGCAGACCTTGGACGATGGCCAGACGTTGAATCACAGTTGGTTGAACGAATCGAGAACCTCCTTCTCGGAATAGCGCCTGGCCATGAAGCCAGAGACGAACGTCGAGCACGTCCACTTACAAGAGCGGCGTTGTTTGCCGCATACGAGGCGCTTGTCCATGAACTGGGTTTGCCAAGGGAATGGGTCGAGCCAGCAGAGTTCGCAATTCGTTCATACGTCTATTTCAAGGATCCTAACCCACCTGAGCCTCTTTTACTCAATAGCTTCTTTCTCGCAGACCTCGCGCTCGCTCATAAGCTGTTCGCAGAGGGCAAAGCGCCGCAGAATCTCCGACGCTATCTTGGCGTCAAGCGGCCACAGAATAGTCGGGATTTATTACACGATACTGCCGCATTGGCGGAAGCTGTTAGCCCCGGTTTCACCCACCTCTCACGCTGGCCTGGCATAGGCCGTTCCCCGCTGGTATTACTTCAGCAAGCGGCCGTCAACCTGTCGTTCCGAGAAACGAAGGCTGGTGGGTTGCTCGGTATCAATGGGCCACCTGGCACTGGAAAGACGACGTTGCTTCGAGATCTGGTTGCCGGAGTGGTTACAGAAAGAGCTGAAGCAATGGCGAAGTTCGACGATCCAGAGACTGCGTTCGAGCATTCAGGGGAAAAGCTCAAGGCTGGTGCGAGCTGGATTCACCTCTATCGGCTGAATCCGACATTGCGTGGGTTCGAGATGGTGGTGGCGTCATCAAACAACAAAGCCGTCGAGAACGTGAGCGCAGAGCTTCCGAACCTTAGCGCCATTGCAACCGACGCCCAGGAGTTGCGCTACTTTAAGACGCTCTCTGACGCAATGCATCAATCCGAAACCTGGGGAGCCATTGCCGCTGTACTAGGCAATATGCAGAATCGCAGCCGATTTAAGCAGGTCTTTTGGTGGGACGATGACAACGGACTTAGCAACTATCTGCGGGCTGCAACGGGTTTGGCCAGAGACGTAGAGATAACTGATCCAGAAACAGGGCATGTTGAGCATCGAACACCACGCATTGTTGAAGCGGAACAGCCGCCATCTAGCCGAGAGGAAGCCCTCGAACGGTGGAGAGGCACACGGAAGCGATTCCTGAAAGCATTGGACGAAAGCCGCCGTTGGCAAACATGGTTGGAGAGCCTTTACGCCGAGTTGAAACGATTACCTGCGTTGGCTCAGGGCGAAGCGAGCACCCAAGCGCAGCGTGATGCCGCAGTAGAAAACGTCCACCGCCTCAGAAGTGTGGCAACGACAGCGCGAAAAGCAGAAGCCGGGGCAGTGCGTCAACCTCAAAGTGTCGAGCTAGAGCTTCGCATGCACGACTTGTCGAAGCCAGGGTTCTGGGCACGACTGTTCAGAACACGTACTGCCCGTACATGGAGTGAGGTCAGACAGGCGCTGCTCGAATGGCAGAACACTGAAACTGCCTGGCAAGTGGCTTGTGCGCAGCATCAACAAGCGAATCAGCGACTCGTTGAGGCTCAACAGAAGCACGGGGTTATCCTTGCAGATGATGCATTCTTCTCGCTAGCGCACGGCAAGCGGCATCAAGCAACACCGTGGTTTCCTCCATCTATCCAACACCTGCGCGACGAGGTTTTCATTTCTGCGATGGCGATGCACCGTGCCTTTATTGATGCGGCTGCCAAGCCCTTGCGTCACAACCTCGGTGCCTTGATGAATGTGTTCACGACGCAGACGCTACGAAGTCCCGAGAAACAAGCATTGCTGCCGGACCTGTGGGCCTCACTTTTCCTTGTGGTGCCGTTGATCTCCACGACATTTGCTTCTGTCAACCGAATGCTGGGCAAGTTGCCACCTGAAAGCCTCGGCTGGCTGTTTGTGGATGAGGCTGGCCAAGCATTGCCGCAAGCTGCAGTGGGCGCACTCTTGCGAACTCGCCGAGCCGTTATCGTTGGCGACCCTGTGCAGATTGAGCCAGTAGTTGTGCTTCCTGATACGTTGACGCATGCCATTTGTCGCCGCTTTGGCGTTGATCCTAACCACTATGCGGCTCCATCAGCTTCGGCGCAGACGCTCGCTGACTCTGCGTCCTCCTATACCAGTGAATTCCAAACCCATGTAGGCAGTCGGTGTGTTGGTGTGCCGTTGTTAGTGCATCGGCGATGCTCAGAACCGATGTTCAGTATCTCCAACGCGATAGCCTACTCCGGTCTTATGGTGTCCGCAAAATCGCCCAAATCGTCTGCCATCCGCGATGTGCTTGGTCCTTCTGCATGGATTCACGTCGAAGGTAGCGGTGAGGATAAGTGGTGCCAAGAGGAAGGCGATGAGGTTCTGCGCATACTCCGTCAACTAAAGCAAATGAGTGTAAAGCCAGACCTTTATGTCATCACACCTTTCGTTATTGTCGCAGACCGATTGCGCCAAACAATACGTGAGAGTGATGTGCTCAGAGGATGGGTTAGTGAGGACGAATGGCACTGGATCAACGAGCGAATTGGCACCGTACATACCGCACAAGGACGTGAAGCTGAGGCGGTCATTCTCGTACTAGGAGCACCGCACCAGACACAAACCGGCGCTCGTAGTTGGGCTGGTGGCCGGCCGAATTTACTGAACGTAGCAGTCACACGCGCGAAGGAGGCTATTTATGTTATTGGCAACCGGCGGCTTTGGCGTGAGGCCGGTTTATTCAGAGAACTTGATAGGCGGCTTCCATGAGGCAAATTCAAGTGAGCGCGGATTGCTCGGTAGGAGTTGAACTGAGACCCACGTGACTTCTGCACGCCCACTGCATTCTAAACCTCATGCTATAATCCCGCCCCTGATGCATAACTCGATCGTCATTAAAGGGGCACGGGAGCACAATCTCAAGAACATCGACGTGACCATCCCGCGCAACCGGCTCGTCGTGATTACGGGACTGAGCGGGTCGGGCAAGTCGTCGCTGGCCTTTGATACCATCTACGCCGAGGGACAACGGCGATACGTCGAGTCGCTCTCTGCCTATGCCCGGCAGTTCCTCGAACAGATGGGCAAGCCCGACGTCGATTCGATCGAAGGGCTCTCGCCCGCCATTTCCATCGAGCAAAAGAGTACCAGCCATAATCCCCGCTCCACAGTCGGCACCGTCACGGAGATTTACGACTATCTCCGCCTCCTCTTTGCCCGGGTCGGACGCCCTTCCTGCTTTCAGTGCGGCGAGGAAATCACGGCGCAGACCGTGCAGCAGATGGTGGATGCCATTGGCCTGCTGCCGGAGGGGAGCAAGTTTCAGCTATTGGCCCCCATCGTCCGCGGCAGGAAGGGTGAGTATCGCAAAGAACTCCTCGACATGCGCCGAGCCGGCTACGTTCGAGCTAGGATCGATGGTCAGCTGATGGACTTGGGCGAGGACATCGCGCTCGACAAACAGAAAAAACACACCATCGAAATCGTCGTCGATCGGTTAGTGATGAAGGCAGGCGAGGCGTTAACGCGGCGATTGGCCGATTCGGTGGAGACCTCGTTGAAACTTGCCGGGGGACTCGTCGGAGTGCTCACGGACAACGGAAAAGTCTCACTCTATAGCGAAAAGCTCGCCTGCATCCGCTGCGGCGTCAGTTATCCCGAAATAACGCCGCGCGTCTTTTCGTTCAACAGCCCGCATGGGGCCTGCCCAGCCTGCGACGGTATCGGCTACGCCATGACCCTTCGACAGGGCTCAGGGCAGGCGCACGACAGTCCCGACGATGAAGACTTCACGTTGCTGGAACCCTGCGAGGTCTGCAAGGGCGCGAGGCTGCGACTTGAAAGTTTGTCGGTCAAGGTGGCGACACAGTCGATCGCGGAGGTGACCCATCTCTCTGTGCGAGCTGCCGCCGACTTCTTCGGTTCGTTGAAATTCACTGAACGTGAACTGCTGATCGCCCATCGCATCTTGAAAGAAATACGTGAACGGCTCGGGTTTCTGGTCAACGTCGGCCTGGATTACCTGACGTTGGATCGGGCAGCCGCTACCCTGTCCGGGGGAGAAGGCCAACGCATTAGGCTCGCCACGCAAATCGGCTCCGGCCTCGTCGGTGTCCTCTACATACTCGATGAGCCGTCGATCGGTCTCCATCAGCGGGATAATCGGCGTTTGCTCCAGACCTTGCTGCGCCTGCGCGACCTGGGCAACACAGTCGTGGTGGTCGAGCACGATGCGGAAACCATGATGGCGGCGGACCATCTGCTGGATATGGGGCCGGGAGCTGGGACGCATGGCGGGCAGATCATTGCCCAAGGCACACCGACCGACGTCATGGGAAATCTCGACTCGCTGACGGGCCAGTATCTTCGCGGCACACAGATGGTCAGCCTGCCATGCCGCCAACGAGCGGCCAAGGGATTCTTATCGATCGTGGGGGCCACGAAACACAATCTCAAGGGGATGACCGCTAAGATTCCGCTCGGTCTGCTCACCTGTGTGACCGGTGTGTCCGGGTCCGGAAAGAGCACGTTGGTGCTGGAAGTGCTGTTCCACTCCCTCTCCCAGTTGCTCTATCAGAAAAAACCGAAGATCGATGGCTGTAAGCAACTACTGGGTGCCGACGCGCTGGATAAAGTGATCGACATCGACCAGTCCCCGATCGGCCGGACTCCGCGCTCGAATCCGGCGACCTATACAGGTTTGTTCGGTTTCATCCGGGATCTCTATTCCAATTTGCCCGAATCCCGCGTGAGGGGTTACAAGCCCGGCCGCTATAGTTTCAATGTGAAGGGTGGCCGTTGCGAGGCCTGCCAGGGCGATGGATTGATCAAGATCGAGATGCATTTCCTGCCGGACGTCTACGTGACCTGCGAAGTCTGTAAGGGCCAACGGTATAACCGCGAGACGATGGAGATTCACCATAAGGGAAAGAGCATCGCCGACGTGTTGAATATGACGGTGGACGATGCCGTGGAGTTCTTCGAGCATATCCCGTTTATCAAACGGAAGCTCGACACCTTGCACGATGTCGGACTGCACTACGTGAAGCTTGGCCAGTCCGCTACGACGCTGTCCGGAGGCGAGGCACAACGGGTCAAACTCTCGCGCGAACTGTCGAAACGTCCAACCGGACGCACGATGTACATCTTGGATGAACCGACGACCGGGCTTCATTTCGCCGACGTGCAACGGTTGCTCGACGTGCTCGACCGGCTAGTCGAAGCCGGCAACACCGTGGTCGTGATCGAACATAATCTCGATGTGATCAAGAATGCTGATTGGGTCATCGATCTCGGCCCGGAGGGAGGCGATCGAGGCGGTGAAATCGTGGCCGAAGGATCTCCCAAGGAAATAGCCAAATCGAAGCGGTCGTATACCGGGCAGGTGCTGAAAGAAGCGGGGGTGGGCTGAAGATTCGGGAAAATACCGGATTGGGGTGACGAAGGGCGAATATTCCTGGAGTCGCCATCATGCGTTGGACAGAGAACGCTTCTGTCTCCGTGCTGGCTGTTGGCCCCGTGCGACTCTAAGGCGCGACCGAGGGTCGCATGCCGTCGCACAGCGGCACCTTCGTGGCTGCTATCTTCCCGCGCCCGCGGTGGTGACTCCCTCCATATCCATCCCTTCCACCCCCACGAAGAAGGAAAGGATGAGTTCGGCTGACAGCGCTAATGGCCATCAGCCGGACATTCACCAGAGCCCAATTGAAAACAACCCGGAAAGTGATTACCCTAGCGTGAGCTGTGTTCCTCAACCATAAGGAGTGATAAAAGCGGGCACAATGTCATCGGTCATTAGTCAATGGTCATTAGAGTAAAGAGACTTCACACGATCTTCACCAGTGACTATCGACCAATGACTAATGACTAATTGTCGGAAGGAGCACTGAGATGGCAAAGGTAAAGAAGGCTGCCGCGAAAGAGCAACCGGCCACCCAGGACTTCGAAAAGCTGGGCGTGTTTTATCTGGGTCGGCCCTATGATCTGACGGCGAAGCAAGCAACGCCTGGCTGGCTGCTGTACGACTCCAAAGATCTGGTCACCCATGCGGTCTGCGTCGGGATGACCGGCAGCGGGAAAACCGGCCTCTGTATCGGCCTCCTCGAAGAGGCAGCCATCGATGGAATTCCCGCCATCATCATCGATCCCAAAGGCGACCTAGCCAATCTGATGCTGAATTTTCCGCAGCTGCGGGGGGAAGACTTCGCACCCTGGATCAATGAAGACGATGCCCGTAAGAAGGGACTCTCTCCGGCGGACTATGCGACCCAGCAAGCCGAGATGTGGAAGAAGGGCTTGGGGGATTGGGGCCAGAGCGGCGAGCGGGTTCAGAAACTCCGCGATGCCGCCGATGTCGTCGTGTATACGCCCGGCAGCAACGCAGGCATTCCTGTCTCCATCCTGAAATCGTTCGCAGCCCCGTCGCAGGAGACTCTGGACGATCCCGAGATGCTGCGCGAGCGGATCAGCACGACGGTAACGAGTCTGTTGGGGCTCGTCGGCGTCGAGGCCGATCCCATCAAGAGTCGCGAACACATCCTCTTGTCTACGATTCTCGACCATACATGGAAGGCCGGACAAGATCTGGATCTGGCTACATTGATTCAGCAGATTCAGACACCGCCTGTTGCCAAGATCGGCGTGCTGGATCTGGACTCGTTCTACCCCTCGAAGGAACGTTTTGCCCTCGCTATGCAATTAAACAATCTATTAGCTGCGCCGGGCTTCTCTGCCTGGCTGGAAGGCGACGCGCTCGATGTCGGCCAGATGCTCCATTCGCCAGGGGGCAAGCCACGGCTCGCTATTTTCTCGATCGCGCATCTCAACGATGCGGAGCGCATGTTTTTTGTCACCTTGCTGCTGAGTCAAACGCTTGGTTGGGTTCGAGCGCAGTCCGGCACGACCAGCCTCCGCGCCATCCTCTACATGGACGAAATCTTCGGCTACTTCCCCCCAGTCGCCAACCCGCCCTCGAAGCAACCCTTGCTGACGCTGCTGAAGCAGGCCCGCGCGTTCGGTCTGGGTGTCGTGTTGGCGACACAGAACCCCGTCGATCTGGATTACAAGGGCCTGGCAAATACCGGCACCTGGTTCATCGGGCGGTTGCAAACCGAACGAGACAAGGCGCGCGTGCTGGAAGGACTGGAAGGCGCCGCAGCGAGCAGCGGAAAGAAATTCGATAAACAGGGAATGGAACAGCTGCTCGCCGGCCTCGGCAATCGTGTCTTTCTCATGAACAATGTGCATGAAGATGCGCCCGAAGTCTTTCAGACAAGGTGGACTCTGTCTTATCTGCGCGGCCCCCTTACTCGGAATCAAATCAAGTTGCTCATGGAGCCCGTGAAGCTCTCGGGGTATGGGGGTAAAGGGATCAAGGGGTATCAGCAGCCGAAGGATGTTCTATCCCGCTACCCCGCTGCCCCGCTACCCCTGAACCAACGTCCAATGTTGGCCCCCGATGTGCCGCAGCATTTTATCCCTATCCGAGGCAACCAGCCGAGCGGCAGCGCGTTGATCTACCAGCCGATGTTGCTCGGTGCATCGCAGGTGCGGGT
>CXWL01023579.1_pt1 | contig 10342 bp, 7 predicted proteins | sample 590931 | NCBI WGS metagenome assembly CXWL01 (sample SAMEA3498368, study PRJEB10139) | groundwater metagenome | biome: water well; material: biofilm material | place: Germany | collected 2015-04-27
CCATTCGCCTGACCGTGATGCACACCAACGATCACCATGGCCGCTTCTGGAAAAACGGCGACGGCGAGTACGGCATGGCCGCCAGAAAGACCGTGATTGACGGCATCCGCGCCGAAGTCGCCCAGGCCGGCGGCTACAGCCTGTTGCTCGACGGCGGCGATGTCAACACCGGCGTACCCGAGTCCGACTTGCAGGACGCCGAGCCCGACTTCAAGGGCATGAACCTGCTGGGCTACGATGCCATGGCGGTGGGCAACCACGAGTTCGACAAGTCCCCAGCGGTGCTGAAAACGCAGCGCGAGCTGGCCCGCTTCCCGATGTTGTCGGCCAACATCTACCGCGCCGGCCTTCGCCTGTTTGACCCCTACAAGCTGTTCACCGTGGGTGGCCTGCGGGTCGCCGTGATGGGGCTCACTACCGAAGACACGTACAAGATGGCGCACCCGGACAACGTCCGGGGCATCGAGTTCCGCAGTGTCATCGCCGAGGCCGCCAAACTGGTGCCCGAGCTGCGCGCCCAGGCCGACGTGGTGATTGCCGCCACCCACATGGGCCACTACCAGGACGGCCAACACGGCACCCAGGCGGTGGGCGACGTGGAGATGGCGCGCGCCGTGCGGGGCATCGACCTGGTGGTTGGCGGGCACACGCAAAACCCGGCCTGCATGAAGGCCGAGAACGTGCTGGACCGTGCCTACGTGCCGGGCAGCGCGTGCCAGCCCGAGCGGCAGAACGGAACCTGGATCGTGCAGGCGCACGAGTGGGGCAAATACGTGGGGCGCGCCGATTTCGAGTACCGCCAGGGGACGTTCACCTTGGTGCGCTACGCCTTGATACCGATCAACCTCAAGAAGCGCGTGAAGCAGGCCGATGGCAGCAACGCCATGTTGCCCCACACCCACGAGATCGCCGAGGACCAGGTGATGCTGGACCTGTTGCGACCCTATCAAGACTTCGGGCAACAAAAATTGCTGGTCGAAGTGGGCCACGGCGACGCGGCCTTTGCTGGCGACCGGGACACCGTGCGCACGCGTCAGACCGCGCTGGGCGCGCTGGTGGGCCGGGCCATGATGGCACGCACCCAGGCCGACCTGGCGGTGATCAACTCCGGCGGCGTGCGTGACTCGTTGCCCGCGGGCAGGCTGACCTACAAGGATCTGCTCAAGGTGCATCCGTTTGGCAACACCATCGCCACCGTCGAGCTCAGCGGCGCCGAATTGGTGGCCTACCTGAGCGCGGTGCTGAAGATGTCGCCCGGCTCGGGCGCCTTCCCGCAATTTGCCGGCATCGCGCTGGTGGTGGAACAAAGCACCCTGCGGGGCGCGCACATCCGGGGCGCGCCGATTGACCCCGCCAGGACCTACCGCCTGGCCATCAACAACTTTGTCGCCGCCGGGGGCGATGGCTACCCGCGGCTGGCGCAGCACCCCAGTTTTGTCGACAGCGGCTTTGTCGACGCGCAAGTGTTGCGCGCCTATGTCAGCGCCAACAGCCCGATCAAGGTGGCCGACTTTGCCCCCCAGCAGGTGGTCCAGGGGCGTTAAGCCCACGGGCGGGCGCGCCATCGCAAATCGCGCGACATTCGGTCGATAATCACACTGCCCCAGGCATATCGGGGCGAGCCATTTAACCCAAGGAGACCATCATGGCCAAAGGTCAGCAGAAGACAAACAAGGAAGCGAAAAAGCCCAAGAAGGATACGTCGCCACCCAAGCCCGCATCGCCCGATGCGGTGCGCCCCACCATCACCACGGTGGTGCCGGTTCGCGGCAAAGTCAAGAAGTAAGCCGCCCGCCCCGGCGCCATCAAGGCCATAGGCCCGATGAAGAACCCGCCCCGAAAGAAGAAGACCTCCCCACCGCCACCGGTACGCCCGCTGGCAATGCGTTCGCGAGGGCTGGAACAGGGTGTGCTGACCGACGGCTATTCCCTGCCGCAGATGGTGGAAGACCTGCGCAAGTACCAGCTAGAGCTGGAGGTTCAGAACAAGGCGCTGCGCTACAGCCAGCAGGTGGCCGAAGGCGCCTCGGAGCGCTTCCTCACCCTGTTCTCCAACGTGCCGCTGGCGCTGATGGTGGTGGACGAAAACGGCTTGGTGCTGGAGAGCAATGCAATGGCCTTGCGGCTGTTTCGCCCGCTTGAGCACGACCCGCCGCTGAACTTCTTGCTACCGCTGGTCGGCCCGGCCCACACCGACGCGGTGGCACACGCTTTCCTGGATGCCAAACGGGTGGGTACCAGCGAGACCTCCGAAGTCGTTTTCAGCGGCGGCAACACCGGCTCGTTCACCGGCGACCTGCACATCGCGCGGATTGAAAACGCGCAGGACGAGCTGGCGCACTTCATCTGCGCCTTCATCGACCAGGGCCCCCTGCTGACACAACGACGCGCCCTGCAGCGCAGTGCCTCCGCGCTCAAGCAGCGCAACGAGGCTTTGCGCCAAAGCGAGGCGCGCTTGGCGGCCATCATCAACTCGTCGCTGGACGCGATCATTTGCGTGGACGCGAGCAAGACCATCACGGTGTTCAATCCGGCCGCCGCGACCCTGTTTCAATGTCCGTCGGATCAGGCCTTGGGCAGCCCGCTGGAGCGCTTCTTGCCCAATGCCATCGAGACCCTGACCTACACCCAGGTCTCCACCCACGCGCAACTGGGCGAACTCGAAGGGCGCACCGCCGGGGGCAAACAACTGGCGGTCGAAATCAGTGTCTCGTTCGAGCGCCGAGCCGACGGCGACATCACCACCGTGTTCGCGCGCGACCTGACCGCCCGCAAACGCATCGAGGCACATCGCAACGTGCTGGAAGCGCAACTGCGCGAATCACACAAAATGCAGGCCATCGGCACCATGGCCGGTGGCATCGCGCACGACTTCAACAACATCATCGGTGCGATTCTCGGCAATGTCGATCTGGCCCGCCAAGACAGCGCCCCGCAATCGGCGGCGCAGGTCAGCCTGTCCGAGATCGAGAAGGCCGGACGCCGTGCCCGCGATCTGGTGCGCCAGATTCTCACTTTCAGCCGCAACGAGGCGCCCAAGCGCGCCCTGCTGCACCTGTCCGACACGGTGCATGAATCGGTGCGCCTGCTCAAGGTCGCGCTGCCACCGCATATCGAACTGGTGGTGCACACCGACCCGGTGGTGCCACCGGTGATGGCCGACGCGACCCAGGTCGAGCAGGCCTTGCTGAACCTGTGCACCAATGCCATCCACGCCATTGGCCCGCGCCGCGGCGTGATCACCATTGAGTTGGGCAGCACGCCGCGACTGCCGGCCCACGCCGAGCGTCGCCGCATCTCGCGGGGTCACCACGTGACGCTGGCGGTGCGCGATACCGGCAGTGGCATTGAGCCCGACACGCTGGAACGCGTGTTTGAGCCCTTCTTCACGACCAAGCAGGTTGGCGAAGGCACCGGGCTCGGACTGGCCGTGGTGCATGGCATCATGCGTTCCCATCTCGGCACCGTGGGGGTGCGCAGCACCGTTGGCCAGGGCAGCGTCTTCACGCTGTACTTCCCGCCGGCCGAGCCCGACGCCGTGGCCACCGCCACCGAGCCGCCCAAGCCCCGCGTGGTCGAGGGCGCGGGCAAACACGTGATGTATGTGGACGACGATCAGGCGCTGGGGTTTCTGGTCGAGCGCGCCCTCACCCGCAAGGGATTCGTCGTGGCCAGTTTCACCGATCCCCGCCGGGCCATCACGGTCTTGCAGGACATGACGATTCGCTGCGATCTGCTGGTGACGGACTACAACATGCCTGGCTACAGCGGTGTCGAACTGCTGCGCGACGCGCGACGTCTGCGCCCCACCCTGCCGGTGGCCTTGGCGTCGGGCTACGTCACCGCCGAGATCGAGGCCAGTGCCCTGGCCGCCGGTGCGCACGCCCTGATCCACAAGCCCAACGACGTGGCCGAATTGTGTGAAACCGTACAGCGCCTGATTCGGGATAACGAAGCGGAACAGGGTGGCGCCTGAGCCATGCCCTCACCCGGGTCCCGCTGGCACGGCGCCGCTGACGCTGCTCTATGCCGACGCCGCCCTGCTGGTGTTCGACAAACCGGCCGGCTTGCTGTCGGTGCCTGGCCGGGGCGCCGACAAGCAGGATTGCCTGAGCCGCCGCGCCCAGGCGCAGTACCCCGACGCGCTGGTGGTGCATCGGCTCGACATGGCCACTTCGGGCTTGATCGTGATGGCGCGCGGCGCCGACAACCAACGCCTGCTGAGCATGGCCTTCGCGGCGCGCCAGGTGCGCAAGACCTATGTCGCGCTGGTCGATGGGCTGGTGCACCAGGCACCGGGCGCCACCCGCCTGATTGACCTGCCGATTGGCGTCGACTGGCCGAACCGCCCCAGACGGGTGATCGACTTCAGCCACGGCAAAGCCAGTGAGACCCGCTTGCGCGTGGTGTCGCACGACCTGGTCCACCTGTCGACGCGGGTCGAACTGGAGCCGCTGACCGGCAGATCACACCAATTGCGCCTGCACATGCAGGCCATTGGCCACCCGATTCTGGGCGACGCCTTGTACGCCAGCCCGGCGGCGCAGGCCAAGTTCGCGCGGCTGACGCTGCATGCCCAGTCATTGGAGTTGGCGCATCCGCAGTCCGGCCAGCTACTCAGCTTGTGGAGTCCGCCTGACTTCTGACGCGCGGCGCGACCCTGGGCAACACCACGACAATTCGCAGCCCCCGATCCAGCGCGCTGTCCAGACGGATGGCGCCGCCCAGTACATCGGTGACCAGCTTGTAGACGATGTGCATGCCCAGGCCGGAGCCGCCCTGTCCGAACTTGGTGGTGAAGAAGGGATCGAACACGCGGCGCAACACGGCGTCGCTCATGCCGATGCCATCGTCGCTGAAGGCGATCTCCAACTGATCGCCATCCAGCAGGCGCGTGCGCAATTGCATATGGCCACGCGCGCGGCCTTCGAAGGCGTGCATCAGCGCATTGGTGACACAGTTGGTAACCACTTGCCCGATCGCGCCGGGGTAGCTGTCGAGTTCAATGCCGGCGGCCAGGTCCGCGCTCAAAACGAAGGGCGTCTTGCGGCACATCGGTTGCAGCGTCAGCAGCAGGTCTTGCAGCATCTGGCGCAAGTCAAAGACGCGGCGCTGGTCACTCGACTGGTCCACCGCCACGCCCTTGAAACTGCCGATCAGGTCCACCGCTCGGCGCAGCGTGCTCATCAGGATATCCACCCCCTGGGCGGCGCTGAACAGGTACTGCTCAAACACCGAGCGCCGCAGGCCGCCGGCCTGCACCGCTCGCTGCACGTGCCGGGTTTGGTCCTGCAAGGCACTGGCCACGGTGAAGCTGGTCCCGATGGGCGTATTGAGTTCATGCGCCACGCCGGCCACCAGCGAGCCCAGCGCGGCCATCTTCTCGGAGCGGATCAACTCGGTCTGCATGGCCTTGAGCGAAGCCAGCGCCTCGACCAGCTCGCGGTTGCTTTGCGCCAGTGATTCAGTGCGCTGTTGCACGCGCTGCTCCAGCTCCTGGTTCAGCCCTTGCAACTCCAGCGCCATCTGCCGCTGCGCGGTCACATCGAGCGAGCTATACAGGGCACACGACTGGCCGGCCGACTCGATCACCCGCCCGGTCACCACGCAGCACATCGTTTGCCCGTCACGGCGGCGCAGCAAGGCGTCTTGCCGGACCACGTATCCGTGAATGTCGAGCTCGTCCACGGTCTGCTGGCGGGCTTGCGGATCGACCCACAGATTGATCTCGTCGGCGGTGCGGTGCAACACCTCTTGCGCGGTAAAGCCGAACAACTGCAGCCACGCGTCGTTGACCTCGATCAGTTGGCGCGATGCCCGATGAACCAGCGCCAGCGGCAAGGGGGAACGTTGAAACAGGTCGATNNATGCTGTCCAGGTCACGCCCGTAGACGGTGATGATGGGAAAGCCGACGATTCTGCGGTAGGTGTACAGGCGGGCCAACTCGTCGTCCAGAAACGACTCGTCCTCGAAGGCGCCTTCCTCGGGTCCGCCGCGCAGCTTCGCCAGCACCGGTGAATCCGCGATATCGCGGTCCGCGTAACGCGCCTCGAAGGGCGAGCGAACAATCACGAAACCCCCGTCGGCGAACAGCGCCACGCTGGCATTGTTGGCCCGTGCCACGCGCGCATACACATCGCCAAAATACGACACCCGGATGTCGGTGCTGATCACCCCCACATGACGACCCGCGCCGGCATACAGGTTTCGGGCAACCGGAATCACCAATTGGCTGTCATAACGGCTGGCAAAGGGGTGCCCGATCACCACCTGCTTGTGGTCCGGGTGGCTCAGCAGGTAGCGCACGTGCTCACGGTCCATCACGCTTTCCTGGTGGGCCGGGTAGTCGGGCGACGTGATCCAGCTCAAGCCCTCCAGGTTGACGAACTGCAGGGCCTTGAGATGGCGGGTCTCCTGCAGGGTCTGGCGCGCGATGAGACGGCGAAAATCGGCTTCCTGCCACTCGCCCGAAGCAGCGCCCTGGGGCACCAGCGCCGCCACCATGTCGAGCTTGCGCACCGCATCGCGCAATGTCTGGGTGGCGAGTTCCTCCAGCAGGCGCACCGCCACCCGGCCATTGGTTTTCTCGGCGCTCAGAGTGAGCTGGCGATCCTGCATGATCGCCCACCCCGTTTGCGCCACGATCAGCACCACCATCACGCCCACGAACAGCGGCAACAAACGCCCCGTGGCGGCGCTACCAGTCACCGCACCCGCCCCTCGCGCCAAGCCTGACGCAGCGTCTCGTAGTCGATGGTGGCGCCGGGCGGGCGCTCGTTGGCGAGCTTGCTCCAGGGCGCACCCTTGCTCGACAGGTAGTAGCCTGGGTCGCGCTTGGGATTGAGCCGAGGCGCGCAGTGCTTCATGCCGCGTTGTTCGAGGTCGGCCAGCACGCCATCCATCTCTTGCGCCAGGGCATCCATGGCGGCCTGCGCGCTACGCTCGCCGGTCACCGCCATCGAGATATTGCGCCACCACAGTTGCGCCATGCGGGGGTAGTCGGGCACGTTATTGCCGGTGGGCGTCCAGGCCACCCGCGCCGGACTGCGGTAAAACTCGATCAACCCGCCGTACTTGGCCGCATGGCGGGTAAAGTAATCGTGCTTGATGTCCGACTCCCGGACAAAGGTCAGCCCGACGATCGACTTCTTCAGGGAGACCGTTCGCGAGGTGACAAACTGCGCATACAACCAGGCCGCGGCCATCTGGGGCGCCGGTGTGGCGCGCAGAAAAGTCCAGGCGCCCACGTCCTGATAGCCGTTTTGCATGCCATCTTTCCAGTACGGCCCATGTGGCGAGGGCGCCATGCGCCACTTCGGCAAGCCGTTGTCGCCCATGCTGGGCAGGCCGTTCTTGAGCATGTCGGCGGTGAAGGCGGTGTACCAGAAAATCTGCTGCGCGATCTGGCCCTGCGCCGGCACGCCACCGGCTTGCGAGAAGGTCATGCCAGCGGCGGCCTCGGGGGCATACTGCTTGAGCCACTGAACATACTTGGTGAGGGCAAACACCGCCGCCGGTGAGTTGGTGGCGCCCCCGCGCGCCACCGAGGCGCCCACTGGCGTGCACTGATCGGAGGCCACCCGGATGCCCCATTCGTCGACCGGCAGACCGTTGGGAATTCCCTTGTCGGCGGCGCCCGCGATCGACAACCAGGCATCGGTGAAGCGCCAACCCAGCGAGGGATCACGCTTGCCGTAGTCCATGTGACCATAGACCTTGACGCCATCGATTTCCCGCACCTCCGTGGTGAAGAAGGCGGCAATGTCTTCATACGCCGACCAGTTCAAGGGTACCCCCAACGGGTAGCCATAACGCGCCCTGAAGCGCGCTTGCAGGTCCTTGCGGGCAAACCAATCGGCCCGAAACCAATACAGGTTGGCAAACTGCTGGTCCGGCAGTTGGTAGACCTTGCCGTCCGGCGCGGTGGTGAACTTGATGCCGATGAAATCAGCCAGGTCCAGCCCCGGATTGGTGAAGGCCCGGCCGGCGCCGGCCATGTAGTCGGACAAAGCCACCACCTGGCCGGAGCGGTAGTGGGTGCCGATCAGGTCGGAGTCCGACACCCAGCCGTCGTACTCGCTGCTGGCGCGCTGAACGGACGCCTGTAGCCGCTCGACCAACTCGCCCTCGGGCATCACATCGTGCTGCACGGCAATGCCGGTGATGTCCTCGAAGGCCTTGGCCAAAACCGTGGATTCGTACACATGGGTGTCGATCACCTCGGAGACCACCCGCACGCGCCGCACCCCTTGTTGTTGCAGCGTTTTCGCGGCGTTGGCGAACCACTGCAGTTCGTCGAGTTGCTGCTGACGGCTCAAGGTGGACGGCGTGAACTCGACGTCGATCCAGCGCTGGGTGGCGACCAAGTCCGCGCGGCCGCCAACGGGCAGCAGCAGAGTCGCCAACAGGGTCGCCGTGATCCAACGCATCGATATCCTTCCGGCAGAAGATGCCCGGCCGCCTGCGCCGCATTGCGCCAGCACAGGCTCACCTCGGACTGGCAAATAATACTTGGGAATGTCCTCGCGAGGCCGACAGGCCGTGGCGACCCATGCTGGCGTGCCCAGGTGGATTGCCGCGTCGGCTGCGCCTCCTCGCAATGACGGCAATGTCTATCGAGAATGGTGGGACCCTCAGCAATCAACCCAATACTGCCCCCGGCGCTCGGAACTCGCACCTTGAGTTCGTGCCGAGCCAACAACAGATTTCAACAGCTCCCAGTTCGCCCGTTGCCGGACTCCAAGAACAGAATGAGGCCCCCCTTTCCGCCCTGGCGAGGGTGGAAAGGGGTTGGGGGATAGGGGGTGTTAAGAAAACAGCCACCCAGTACCCCGCCCCGACCTTGCGTTAGGATCAAGCATGGACCCACAACTCTTCATCCTGAGCGGCACCTCGCGCGGCATGGGCGCGGCGATGGCGACCCAACTGCTGTCGCCGGCACATCGGCTGCTGTGCATCGCGCGCCACGACAACCCCACCCTGGCGGCGCGCGCCCAGCGACTCGACGCGCCGCTGATCCAGTGGCGGCTCGATCTGGCCGATGGCGCCAGCGCGGCCGATCAGTTGGCCGCCTGGCTGAGTCAACAGGACGGCCGGGCCTTCAAGACGGCGACGCTGATCAACAACGCCGGCGTGATCCTGGGCATCGCACCCCTGCGCGCGGTCAAACGCGACGACCTGGCGACCTCCATCCGGGTCGGCCTGGAGGCACCCTTGCTACTGACCAGCGCCTTCCTGCACGGCACCCGAGAGTGGCCCGGTAAACGCCGGGTGCTGAACATCTCGTCCGGCCTGGGCCGCCGGCCCATGGCCTCGCAGGCTGCCTACTGCGCCGCCAAGGCTGGCCTGGACCACTTCACCCGTTGTGTCGCATTGGAGGAGGCCAGCCAGCCCAATGGCGCGGCCGTTTGCTCGCTGGCGCCCGGCGTGATTGACACCGACATGCAACAACAACTGCGCAGCGCGGCGCTGGCGGACTTTCCCGATCAGGCGGACTTCGCGGCGCTGCAAGCCAACGGCGCTCTGAGCTCACCCGCGGACGCCGCGGCGCGCGTGTTGGCCTGGCTGGAGCGGCCCGACTTTGGCGCCAACCCCGTGGCCGACATCCGCGCGTAAACTGCCCTGTGTAGTTTCCATTCAGCCCCTTGCGGGCGCCCGTTGTTCTTGTAACCTTGCGAGTCAGACCACTTTGCGCAGCAAACGTGCTCTGACCCCAACTGATCAGGAGATGCTATGAACCGTGAAGTCGTCGTCGTCAGCGCCGTGCGCACCGCCATTGGTACCTTTGGTGGCAGCCTCAAGGACATTGCCCCCACCGAGTTGGGCGCGCAGGTGGTGCGCGAGTCACTGGCCCGCGCTCAGGTGGAAGGCAAGGACGTGGGCCACGTGGTGTTTGGCCACGTGGTCAACACCGAACCAAAGGACATGTATTTGTCGCGCGTGGCGGCCATCAACGGCGGCTGCGCCGAGGACACCCCGGCCTTCAACGTCAACCGGCTGTGCGGCTCGGGCCTGCAGGCCATCGTCAACGCCAGCCAGAGCATTTTGCTGGGCGACACCGACATCGCCATTGGTGGCGGCGCCGAGAACATGAGCCGCGCGCCCTTTGCCTCACTCAACATGCGCTGGGGCGCCCGCATGGGCGACACCAAGATGGTGGACATGATGATCGGCGCCTTGCACGACCCGTTCCACACCATTCACATGGGGGTGACCGCCGAAAACATTGCCGCCAAGTGGGGCATCAGCCGCGAAGAACAGGACGCGCTGGCGGTGCAGAGCCACACCCGCGCCCAGCGCGCCACCGAGGCCGGTTACTTCACCAGCCAGATCATGCCGGTG
>CXWL01020154.1_pt1 | contig 10340 bp, 11 predicted proteins | sample 590931 | NCBI WGS metagenome assembly CXWL01 (sample SAMEA3498368, study PRJEB10139) | groundwater metagenome | biome: water well; material: biofilm material | place: Germany | collected 2015-04-27
GGCCCTTTGGAGGGACATGGCCTGCGGACGTGGCGAAACCGGTAGACGCAGCAGACTTAAAATTGCGTTTTACCTTATAAAAGTAGGAAAAAACCGCATAAAACCAATAGTTTGAGTAAGGACGAGACTTCCAAAAAGACTTACACATGTCTTACACATTTTGGAGTTCTCGCAATGCCGACAGAAAGCCATCTGCTGATGGACGGTGCGCTTCACGTCTATCGGCGTGAAAACAGTCGTTACTGGCAATGCTCAACCTATTTGGGCAGCCGCAACCATCGACAAACAACCAAGGAGGCCAGCCTTGCTGCCGCCAAGGATTTTGCGCGCGACTGGTACATGGAGCGGTGCGTCGAAGATCGCCAACGCCGACGCGGTGGCGTTGCTTTGCTGGACAGCTCTGTCCAGCCCCTAATCGCCGGACCCGGCGCGTTGACCGATGGTCGTCGGCGGCAAACGCCAACTGGTCCCAGTTTCGAAGATGCCGCTAAGGCGTTCACCAGCGAGTTCGAGATTATCACGTTGGGCGAACGCAATCCGAGATATGTAAACTCGAAGTCCGAGCACGTCCGAATCCATCTCTTGCCGTTCTTCGGCAATACCGCGCTTGCCGACATCACGGCTGGCAAGGTGCAGGAGTACCGCGCGCACCGCCAGACTTCGCGGATTGATCCAAAAACTGGCAAGTCGAAGAAGCCGGCCCGTGCAACCTTGCATAGCGAGATGGTGACGCTGCGTCAGATTCTGAAGACCGCCAATCGCAAAGGCTGGATTGTAGCCCTGCCCGATATGACCGCACCCTATAAAACATCGGGCAAGTTGGAACATCGCGCGTGGTTCTCGCCCGAAGAATATAAGATGCTCTATGAAGCGACGCGCGAGCGGGCGAAGAACCCGCCCAAGCCGCGCTGGCGTGAGGTCTGCGAGACATTCCACGATTATGTGCTGTTCATGGGGAACACAGGACTTCGGCCCGATGAGTCCGCGCGGCTTCAGCTGCGGGACGTCAAGATCGTCAACGACGACTCGTCCGGCGAACGCATTCTTGAGATTGAGGTGCGCGGCAAGCGCGGCGTCGGCTTCTGCAAGTCGATGCCCGGCGCAATCCTACCCTTTGAAAGGGTCCGCAAGCGCAAAAATCTCAAACCGACCGATCCGATATTCGGAAAGACCCCGCGTGAGTTGATGAACACTGTCCTAGGTGAGCTGAATCTGAAATTCGACCGCGATGGCCATGTCCGATCCTGTTACAGTCTGCGGCATACCTATATCTGCCTTCGCTTACTCGAAGGCGCGGACATTTATCAGGTCGCCAAGAACTGTCGTACCAGTGTCGAGATGATCGAGAAATATTACGGAAGGCATTTGAAGAACACGATCGACGCTGCGGCAGTCAATGTTCGCAAAGCGCCGCCCAAGCCATTGAAAAAAACATCGCCGCGTAGCGATAGCTGACCATTATCTCGCTTGGCTAAAAATCATCGCCCCTCTATAGGCGGTCTTGGAAATGCGGACGTGGCGAAATCGGTAGACGCAACGGACTTAGACCAATCTTGAGTGCTCGCGGGGAAACCTGCGATGCAGAACTGCTCAAATTCGGGGAAACCTCTAAACTGGCAATCCCGAGCCAAGCCGCAGCGCGAAAGCGCTGCGGAAGGTGTAGAGACTAGACGGGCAGCACCTAACCCACGGCTTGCCGTGGCACGGTGAAGGGATAGTCCAGACTCCAAACGCCCTTACGGGCGGCGGTGAAAACCGTAGTGGGTAAGAAAATCCGTCGGGCATTGCCCTTGGGGGTTCAAGTCCCCCCGTCCGCACCATTTCTTGAGGTTACCGATGCAATTCTTCGTTCCCCATGCCAGCGATGCCAACGAAGCCGAAAGCGTTTACGACGCTTTTGCGAAATTCGTTGGAGCAGCCGTTCCGACAGAAAAATCGGCGCGCATCCAAGCGCTTTCTTGGCGACATAATGGCCGCGACTTCGCCAGCGCCGTCGGTGACCCCATACCCAGATACTATGAATTGGGCAACGAGCCGATTCTGGCGATCTTCGACTGCGGCGATCACTTCAAGATTTGCACACCGTCGCGTGGCGGCGTGCGCGGTGATCCAATAATGGCTAGCACGCATGACAGCCACGCCACTTACTTTGAGGGCTGAAACGGAACCGGAAAGCCCCACGCAAAGGTCAGTTCGGACGAAGCTGGCCGGTGGCGACCAGTGCGCCAAACGGTGCACCGCCATTGCAATATCCATCTGCTAAGACTTACAAATAAGCCATAAATAGCTTTATGACTTATATGTAAGCCATTCTGTTGACATAGCCTTCATCTTGAGGCATAGATCGCAAGGATAACGAAAGGCATCCTTGTGGCTATCGAGCGCAGCAAATCCGTTCCCCGTTCCTATTCCCGCTACGGCAGGGAAGCCGTCGCTGTGCTAGGTCAGCTCATTCGCATCCACCGGATCGAACGCAAACTTGGCATTGAAGAATTGGCCACGCGCGCGGGTGTATCGCGCGACATGATGCGCCGTATCGAGCAAGGCGATCCGCGCTGCGGCATCGGCTTGGTATTCGAGGCCGCCACCATCGTTGGCGTCCCGCTCTTTGAAAGCGACCGAAGCCGCCTCACCACGCTTCTCGTCGAACAGGAAGACAAACTTCGCCTGCTTCCAAAAGCCATCCATAAGCCACGCACCGAGGTGAAAGATGACTTCTGAAAATCGTACCGACGAGGCCTTTGTCTGGATTTGGTTGCCTGACGCAACCCAGCCCGTTGTCGCCGGACGCTTGGCGCGCGCGCGCGACGGGCGGCTGACCTTCAATTACGGCCAAAGCTATCTGGCGCGCGCTGACGCCATCGCCATTTACGACCCCGAATTACCGCTGCGCCCCGGGGCCATCGAAACGCACAATAAGATGCTGCTACCCAGCAGCATCCGCGACGGCTCGCCCGACGCATGGGGGCGGCGCGTCATTATCAACCGCGTGACCGGCCTCAAAGGCGACGAAGCTGCGCAGACCGATCTGGACGAGCTTACTTACTTGCTGGAATCCGGCTCTGACCGTATCGGTTTGCTCGACTTCCAGCGCTCGCCGACCGACTATGTGCCACGCCAGCGCAGGAACGCCACACTTGCCGAACTTATGGAATCCGCCGAGCGGGTCGAAAAAGGCGTGCAACTTACGCCCGAACTCGACCAGGCATTGCAACATGGCTCGTCGCTTGGCGGCGCGCGGCCCAAGGCGCTGATCGACGATGACGACGACAAGAAGTACATCGCCAAATTTTCAGCAACGAACGACCTCTACAATGTCGTGAAGGCAGAATTTGTAGCCATGCGCCTTGCGGAGCGCGTCGGCCTTGCCGTCGCACCGGTCAAGCTAACCCACGCGCTCGGCAAAGATGTATTGCTGATCGAGCGTTTCGACCGCACCGCCAATAGCGGAAGCTGGTTGCGTCGGGGCATCGTCTCGGCATTGACGCTGCTCGACCTTGATGAAACGGAAGCGCGCTACGCAAGCTATGAGGAACTGGCGACCATCATCCGCCACCGTTTCGATGATCCTGTGAAAACGCTTGCCGAATTGTTTGCGCGCATCGTATTCAATATTCTGTGCGGCAATACCGACGACCATGCGCGCAACCATGCCGCATTTTGGGATGGCACATCGCTTCGGCTAACTCCCGCCTACGATCTATGCCCGCAGGGCCGGACCGGCGGGGAGGCGACGCAAGCAATGCTCATCCTCGGCAACCGCCGCATGAGCCAATTGTCGCTATGCCTAGAAGCCGCGGCGGTCTTTCTGCTTGATGATGCGCGCGCGCGCGCCGTCATTGCGCAACAGGTCGCGGGCATCAAAGCCCAATGGACAGCGGTCTGCGATGAAGCGCAGCTCGGCGAGGCCGAGCGCGCCTTTTTATGGCGTCGGCAATTTCTCAACCCCTTCGCGTTTCAAGGACTGCCCGACGAATTTGGGGTGGGTGATGGCGTTTAGCTACGCCGTCGCTAATCGTTCGCGATCAGAAAGAACCAGAGGACAACGATGAACTACAAATGGGCGTCGTGCAGCTTGGCCGGACACATGTTGCCCGGCCATGAAGAGCGACAGATTGCGGAAGAAGCCAGCGCACGTCCGAAGCTCGACGATGATGTGTTTTGTTATCCGCAGCCCGATACTTGGCGGTCACGCATTTGGGAAATGCTAGCCGACTATATCACCGACGAGGTGAAAGCAGAGTTTGTGCGCAATCCGCCCGAGTATGTCGTTTCAGACGACCTTGGCTGGCTGGACGACGTCATTTTCAACGTAACTCATCGGACGTGCGACATTAAGGAACTGCTGGGAGAAAGGCTCGGTCAGGAATACCGCGCTTTTCGTGCAGGTCATGCAACGAGGACAAACGACCTGGCCCCATTCTACACCCAAGGCTTGAAGTGTCTTCGCGCCGAGGAAATCGAGGATCGGGCGCGCACCATTTTTCTCAATGGACGCTATGAAAGCGCCAACGAGGAGCGGCTCCAGCGCGCGATCAACGACATTGAAGCCCGCAAGGAATCAGGCGGTCGCGAAGGCCGCCTCTATTTTGCAGCCGAGGAAAGCAGCCTCTTCACCCGCACTGGCGGTTCCGGCCACTATCTTATCTACGGGAGCGAATATCTCTACTGTCTCGGAATGCGCGTAACCAGCACCTGGGAAGCCAAGCGCGCGCTGAAGGAGATTGGTCGGCCAACGATGCTGGTGTGCGACATTCCTATGACGCTCCTTTCGCCACACACGCTCAAAGAATTCGGCGGCATGATGATTGAACTTCTGTTCTGCGAGCTGGTAGATAGTCTGGATTGCTACCCGCTTAGCCCCGGCTCGGGGTCGGCCCTAAGCTTGACGGTCGATCTTCCGCCCGAACATATTATCGGTCACTATCATCCGGCGTCGATTTACGACCCCCTTTGGGCCAGCGGCTAGTTTGGAACGACGGACAAAGCCTATTCATTCATCGGCTGCTTACTTTTCTCGATGACTGTATCTTTTATGCGAACAACAAAATGCTCGCCTTCTAGTTTGGTCGACGACCGATCAGCCTGATAGCCTTCAAAATCGTCATGGATGAATTGCCGATCTTCAATCCGGCAACGCGGATTTGCAATCAGCTCGCCGTTTACCGGATCATTCGTGAACGCTATACGCTGCTCGCTTCCGTCGGTCTTTAACGTGCCGCGAGCTATGAGGTCCAGCATGGGCTGCGTTGAATTAAGCGTAAGTGGCCCTATTTCCGCACCAAACCGCAATTGTCGGGTCAGCATTGGGTAGAGTAGCGAGCCAAGGCTCATCGGAGCATTGAAATACAGTTCGGCCCCGGCAGAATTGACCCCGCACACATTACCCGCCCAATTATAGATAGGTCCCCCACTCATGCCATGGCGAATCGTCACGTCGAAGGCAAAGCACGAGCCCGCCACAAAGCCGGATGAGAACTGTGTGGTAAAAACGCGCTGGACTGTCCCTTCGGCGGCATACAAGCGGTGCTTGTAAGCATTGTGCCAATCGAAAGTGCCAGCCTGCACATCGGCGATGTCGATACCGTCTTCAGGAAAGTCAAAATCGGAATAGCCGACGCTGAGCATCTTTTCGCCGATGGCCGGAATGTCGAACGACAGCGGCGACACCAATGTTTGAATGCCCTCGGCATATTGTGGCGACGCAAACACAACGTCGCCTGGCGACGCGCCGTCAATTTTGCGCAAAGGCCATAAAGTGACGCAAACCTTATCTTTTTCGACGCGGTGATGCAGCACATACAGCGCATAACCGTCGCTTAGATTATGGTTCCCATCGAGCCTGCCGCGATTGATCTTGTGCGCAAAGCGCGGATCATGCGTCATGATTTGCTCGATGTTATGCGTGGCTGTTACCATGAAATGGATCTGGCCGGTCGAAAATGCGGTGCCGATGGGAAACAGTTTTCCGTGGATGCCAAGAAGCAACGGCATCACGCCCTGGGCGATGGGATGCCCCCAAGCGGGCAATTCCCATTCCTGTTGATCCGGTGACGTCCTGTAATGTCGTGGGTTCATCTGCATCATAATGCATATATGGTGGTGGCGAAGATTTGTAAGTAACGAGTGGCAATGACAGATTTAGTTGCTGATTTGCGCATGACGGTCATTGCCGCCTTATCGCCCGATCCTGAGGGTCGCGCTGCTTTTGCCGAAATGGAAATCGGTAAATTACTCATCGTTTATTGGAACTGGATTAGCAGGGTCGTGCCGCCCCGTCACTACACGGTATTTCAGTCCCGCGAGCTTCACGCAAATCCATTAGCAGGCGATCCGCGCTACATGCCGGGACTTCAACGCATCGTTGAATTATTGGAAAACGGACAGGAGGTCAGTCAACACCTAAGTCGTGGCGTGACGGTCGCCTACCAACCCAAACCAGAAAAGATAAAAAGTCTTGGCAAATATCGCGACCTCGACCTCTTGTTAAATGATTGGGGTGTTCATCATCTGCACCTTTCAACTGAGTTGGACACCGACGGCTTTGTAAAGCGCAGCAAGCCCTTGCTGTTTGCGGTATTCAAGCAGGATACGGCATACCTAATTGACATTTTCGACCATGGCGGTTGGGCCAGCGATGCCATTCCCGAAATCATTCTGCGCAATTGGCCGGATGCCGGAATAATTCATGATTTTGGCATCCTTGGCTCTCGCGAGAGCTACACCGAAATTGAAAAAATCGGATTACGTAAAGCCGGATTGACCACCGCGTATGAAGCAAATGATGGTAAAGTTTATATGTTCAATTCGGGGCTCACGACGGCGGGAACATCGCTACATGCGGTGCAAGCCGCAAACCAAATTCTGGACCGTATCGAATGGTTCGAGGAGCAATTGATTGCCGACCCTGAATGGTTACCAACCATCATGCGAGAACACGGATTACCTCCGCCCGAGCGACCCCAACTCAAGTTTGTATTTCTGAACTCGGGCTACGGCGTTGTGGAGCTCACCACCAAATTTCTCGTTCGCCTGAAAGAGTGAACAGTTCTGGGAAGCCTTTATTATTGCAGGCGGCTCGCCCGATTTTTACCGATAGCCCAATGCCCCATGACGCTGCCTGACTGATCAATCGACAATATCTCGTTCAACTCCAACTGCTGCCTTGCTTATGCATACCACAAAATGCTTGCATGTCGGAATATCCGACATTATATGAATTGAATGTAGTCGAATCATGCGGAGATCACATGGCCACTCTTGCACCTCCAGCGCCCATCGTAAAATCCTTTCCCATGAAGGAAGTGTTAGATGCATTGACGCATGAGCTAATGGACGTTGCGCAGTCTGAAGCGCAGGTTCGCGGTATAACTTTGCCATCGGCTCCGGCAGATGCCGTTAAAGCCGCTGTTCCGATGGATTCGCTAACGATTGTTGACGCACTTTGTGTACTCGATCCGATCGTTGGTTTTCAGCTTAAGGAGAGTATTGTCCAGATGGGTGGCTACAATTCTGTTGAAGCGGCCCTGAAGAACATGATCCCCAAGATCGAAAAGGCATGGCTTCGCAAGCAAGGAGCAAAGAAATGAGCAATTTGGCAGCCCGTCCTGATAGTGATGATATGGAGCGCAAGCTGCTTGGCGACCGGCTGCGAGAAGCGCGGAAATATCTTGGTCTGAAACAGGACGAAGTGGCGTCTTATCTTAAAATCCCGCGCACAGCGCTTACAGATATAGAGAATGGGCAGCGCCGTGTCGAAGCAATCGAGTTGACCCACTTGGCAAGATTATACCGCCAGTCAGTGGGCTATTTCACTGGTGAGGATGAGGCATCGGCATCGCTACCGGCTGACGTCGCGCATCTCGCGCGCCGTGTCGCGGACTTGTCCGCTCCCGATCGTAAAGAACTGAGCCGGTTTGCCGAATATCTTCGAACCCGAACAACAACGGGGCAAAGCTGACCAATGGCAACCGATTATGCAGGCGCCGTTAGGACTGGGGCGATGGCGGCGGGGCGACTTCACCGAACATTAGGAACCCGTACACTCATCGAAAGTCGCGCAGGGGCGGTGGATGTCTTCGGCGCAATCGCTTCGCTCGATCTACCTTTGTTGCTTCGTCCGCTCCACGGATTGCTGGGTGCGTTTCTCAACGAACCCATTCCAGGCATATTGGTAACCACAGAGCGCTCAATGAGCATACAACGCTTCACAGCGGCGCACGAACTTGGTCACTTTTCACTCGATCACCAACCAAGCTTGGATGATGATTCCATACTACGCCGCATGCCTACCTCTCCCGAACCGACTGGCAATTTTGAGGAAGCAGAAGCAGATGCTTTTGCGGTTGCTTTCATGATGCCCAAATGGCTCATTCTTGCACATTGCTCTAGGCAAGGGTGGCAAATTGCAGACCTTCGTCGTCCTGAAATTGTCTATCAGCTCTCTCTCCGGATGGGGGCGAGCTATGAAGCGACGTGCCGGACGCTCGTCCGATATGAGCTTATTGCTTTCGCAGATATGCAGAGCTTGCGCCAATCAGCGCCCCGCCTCCTCAAAAGCAACCTTCTTATGGATTTTAGCCCGTCGGACTATCACCGGGATGTATGGCTTTTAACCGAGCGGGACGAAGGAACTCGGATCGACGGCAGCCGCAATGATTTGTTCGTCCTTCGACTGACTGAACACAGCAACGGAGGATATATCTGGAATTTCGATCAACTCGTGGCCAGCGGTTTTGCGATCGTAAGAGACGTGCGGCGAGAAATCGACGCGAAAGGGATCGGCAGCCCTGTCGTGCGACAAGTTACGGCTGCCCCCGAGATTGCCGCGCGTGGGCATTTATTGATCGAAGAATCTCGTCCTTGGCAACCCTCGCCAGCCCTATCCCAGCTCGCGCTTGATTTTGACCTGACCGGTCCTGAAGAAGAGGGCTTTTCACGCGCCGAACGTCGTCGATTGCTAGAAGCCGCATAAGGCAGTCATGCTTACAATCGAGACCGACCTTCGGCCATTGTTCGGGCCTGCGCGTGACCAAGGCGAACGCCCTACTTGTCTGGCGTTCGCGGCCAGCGATGCGCATGCCGGACTTCGTGCCGATTGGGTGCCGCTATCATGCGAATTTGCCTTCTATCACGCCCAACGACGATCAAATAGCTCGCCTCTGCAAGGCGCGACGTTGGGTTCAATCCTTGAAGCACTCAGGCACGACGGCCAGCCAGCTGAGGCAGGCTGGTCGTACTTGACCGATCTGCCATCTAACCAAGATGACTGGGTTCCACCAACGAATGTAGCGCCGATTTTCCGGCGCGGCGGGTTAGCTTGTGCTGACGCCCTGACGGCTATAATNNCAAGCTCGACCAAAATGAACCGGTTATATTGCTGACGACGCTATCTTCGTCGTTTTATGCCCCCACGATCAACGGCATTGTCGATCCTGCGCATGGGGAGATCCCCGATCCAGCGCTCCGTCACGCCATAATTGCCGTAGGGCATGGCACCTTCAATGGATCAACGATAGTTTTGATCCGCAACAGCTGGGGTCAGGCTTGGGGTATAAATGGTTATGCTTGGCTGACCGAGAGGTTCCTGACACCTCGCTTGTTCGCCACAGCCAGTCTTTTGGAGGATGTCGATGTATTTACCGATCCCGTCGCAACCTGATTGTGTTTCCGCCTGGCGTGAAGCCGTACGTCATGTCGATGCGCAATCTGGACATCACGCTTATAATGTCATCATTGACGTTGCCGATCCCACTGCGCGGGCTAGCTTAGCTGACCCAGTTGTCGCAGCTCATGACAAGTTTCTATTAGCTTGGGATCAGAAACCGATAGAGACCGTCTCCAACACGATCTTTCCGGCCAGCCTCTATACTCGCTTCGGAGCACCTGATTTTTTTGATCGGTTCCGCGATAACATTATGCCGCGGCTGCCCCGACGATCCGACAACTGGTCTGGCTACTATTTTGAACGCATGATGCAGATGCCTCAAAAAGATGGTACTGATTTCAACCAGCTTTGGGACATTGTCGAACGCATTCGCGACCCGAATGTGCGCGCGCTAAACAAATTCGAGATCAGTATCTTTGATCCCACCCGCGATGTGGATAAATCGCCTTATGGTGGTCAATGTCTTAGTTTTGCGAGTCTTAAAGTCATTGGAAAGGGAACCCAACGCCAGATCGGGCTGACGGCTTTCTATCGCAACCACTTCTACATCGAAAAATTGCTTGGTAATCTTATCGGTCTCGGTCGACTGATGAACTTTATCGGTAAGGAAAGCGGCATCGCTGTCGGGCCGCTAACCGTTGTTTCAACGCACGCACAGATCGATCAACCACGA
>CXWL01049179.1_pt1 | contig 10340 bp, 8 predicted proteins | sample 590931 | NCBI WGS metagenome assembly CXWL01 (sample SAMEA3498368, study PRJEB10139) | groundwater metagenome | biome: water well; material: biofilm material | place: Germany | collected 2015-04-27
CTGATCAAGATCGCTGAATAGACATCTCCCCTCGCCGGAGACAGTTCCCTTTGTCAGGATTGGCGTAACTTGTAGTGAACGTGTATCGGTGGTTATCGTAACCGGCGGAATGTTCCGTTCGGAAATCTCGCGAATGACTTGTCGAACAATGTCCTCAACGGCCGCTGTCTGATCCAAATCTGCCATGGTCGTTCGGTTTATCGTCGAGAGCTATGCCGGACTCTCGCCACTCAGATCATACTACTTCGTTAGGAAGTTTCGTTGGGAAAATGTCATGAACATTTCCGTGCGGACGCGGAATGACATGGACCGCAACCAACTCTCCGATCTTCTGCGCCGCGGCCGCACCGGCATCGGTCGCCGCCTTGCACGCCGCAACGTCTCCCCTCACAATGGCGGTCACCAGGCCGCCGCCGATCTTCTCATAGCCAACCAAAGTCACCTTGGCCGCTTTCACCATGGCATCGGATGCTTCAATAAGAGCCACTAATCCCTTAGTTTCAATTAACCCCAAGGCTTCCATGAATTCTCCTCAATTCAGACAGCTTCTTTTCAGTGAGCGAAATGGTACGCGGGGCTCAACTCGCTGTCAATTAAAAAAATACGCGCCCCGACGCCTTAATACCATGAGCAAAGGAAGGCCGAGAATATAGCACGAAATAACCTCGCCGAGTCCGACCATCTGAACCGAGAACCAGTAGTTGACTCCAATGAGCGGGGCCAAATACACCGACACACCGAATGCGTTCAGGAGCACCGGCGGGAGAGGGGCTAACCAGATGGCAGTCCTCTGCAAGCGATTATTGGACGATAGGCGACCGAGCCCGTAAGTGGCAATCGCCGCAAGAAGGGTCAGCAATGATCCAAAGACGATATCCTGCCATCCCAACCCTCCGAAGACGTTCGAGATCAGGCATCCCACGAACAGCCCGGGAATCGCCGCCGGAGTAAGGAACGGGAGGACCGTCAGAGCCTCAGCTACGCGTACTTGATATACGCCAAATGAAATCGGCATCAGTGCAAGGCTGATCACCGCATACAAGGCCGCGATGACCCCCGATATGGCCAGAGTTCGATATCTGCTTGTTGTCATTTTCTTCTTTCTGAATAGTTCTCTTTCATAGCCTTGGCTATTGAGGCTAGCTTGTTCGCCAGTTTCATAGGAGAAACTACCACCGCCTCCTGCCCGAATCCGAGTATCCAACGCTGGATTTCCTCAGTGCCTCGGACTGTTACTCGATAGGTTACGTCGCCGTTCTTCAATACATTCAAAATCTCATCCGGATGATGAGTGCTGGAGCTGATGACTCTCGCAGCCGTTCCCGTAAACAGTACGACGACTTCAACCAGATCCCCACTGTAGACTTGCCAGCTCCCTTCAAAGTACTTACGGGCGCTTATCGTGCCCTTCGGAGTGAAATATTCATCAAGGGCGTTGATCGACTCGACTCTGTCGATTCGAAAAGTCCGGCATTCTTTTCGGGATCTACAATACGCCACGAAGTAGAAAGCGTGTCCTCTGAATACAATGAAATACGGCTCGACGACCCTTCGGCTCAGGCCGGAATTGATGGAATGATATTGAATCTCAAGCCGGCGGTGCGAAGTGACGGCCTCCTCGATGCCGGGATAGAAGCGTTCAGCCTTCTTCTGCTCCTGCGCAACCGCAATATCAATGTGAGTAGCATCGACCGCCGTTCTCTTCTTGTCTCTGATCACCTGCGACAACCCCGCCTCGATCTTGGCCCGAACGCTCTTCAGGACATTCGTGTATTTCCCGGTCTTGTTCAGCGGTGATGACTCAAGCGCCAGCTTCAGACAAGTGTACTCCTCAAAGTCGAAGTTGAGCGGGGGAAGAAAATTGTCTGTGGCAAGCTTATAGCCGTTATCGTAATAGATTGGGACGTTCGCCTCAGAAAGCGCAATGATGTCGCGATAGATAGACCGTTCCGTGACGCCGCATTCTTCTGCGAGGCGAGCAGCATTTAGGTTCCGTCGCGCCCGAAGAAGGTTCAACAGAAACAGCAAACGATCATACTTGGCCATCCCCATACAGACTCTCCACTGTTTTGAGAGTCAATATAGCCCCAACAACTCCCCGGTCAAATACTATGGCGAATCTCCCATACTCCCCCTTGTCCCACCGACAATCGTCGATGAGTATCGATTCGTGTCCCCTCGCTTAGCCTCTGTGAATCACCACGTTACAGCCCACTCTGGCGTCGGCATTCCCTTTGCAGTAAAGATCGCGGACAAACACGAGAAACATGAAATCGAGGGAGATTTTATGACGCGAACACGACTCGACACAGTCTTTGATGACTCGGAAGGGCTTCTCAACTCATCGTTCTTCCGGCTGGTCACCAAGATGGTCTTCGGTGTGGCGCTGGCGATAGTAGTTCTCACCCTTGCTCAGTGCACGGTAAGAAAACCTGAGTCACCAACGTGGGACACTCGTCTGACGGTACCGTTGATGCATCGCACCTACCACATGGACGAGCTGATACAGCGGATGGGGCAGGAAGGTGTCAAGGTTGTCAATGACACTGTCCAGTATTCCATCTCCTATACGCTCGACACCGTGGCCCTCAACGCGGACAATCTTTCAACGCCGAATCTATCTTACGATTTTTCGAAGCAGCTCGGACTGATCAGCCTGACACCCCCGACCATAACTCCGACTACGATCGACGCGTCCACTATTCAAGCCCTCTCTCTGGCTATACCGGGTGTTGTTCCACCGCTCGATTTCGCCGTGACGAGCAATCTGCCCGTAATCGCTTCCTACAGCTCTGCTACCATCTCATCCGGGCAGGCATATGTCGTCGTCACCAACAACCTCGGTGTGCCGCTCAATACCGTGGCGATTCAAGTTTACGACATCACGCGAGGTGTGACGATTGACAACCGGTCGTTCCCGACCGCTATACCGAGCGGGGGCACCGATTCCGTTCTGGTCAACCTGAACGGCAAAGTTGTCTCGAATTCGCTCCGTGTTGTGGCGAATTGCCACACCAACGGTGGCACCGTTCTGTCCGCGGCAGGACTTGGGATGACTACCGACGTACATTTCGGATCCGTCTTCACCGTCAGCTCGGCTACAGCCCAGGTGCCGGCTCTGACTCGCGCCGACTCGCAGACGATCGCCCTTGCTGAATCCAGTGTCATCACCGATGCGGTCATTGCCGCCGGGACTTTGCAGATGACCTTTAGCAATCGATCCAATCTTTCAGCTGACATCAACGTGACCCTCCCCCAGCTCTTGCTGTCAGGGATCCCCTTGATAATCACCCAGACTGTGGCAGCCAACAGCTCGCAGCCAATCTCCAGAAACCTGGCCGGGTTTCACTTGACGCCGTTGGGAAATACCGTCCCTCAATCCGTCAAGCTTCGATCGAACGTTTTCATTGCAGGGAGTGGCACGACGCTCGTGTCTGTCAACCAGTCCGACAACTTCCAGGTGACGGCGAGCCTGAACGGAGTTCGATTTAATGCTGTCACGGGGCTTTTCAGTTCCACTGAGGCTGCAATCCCAAGCTACAAGGAAGCGATAGATGTTCCGAAGGGATTCGATGCTTTCCGACTCACTCGCGCGTCGTTGGAAATCGACATCACGAATGGCGTCGAATTGCCGGGGAGTCTCGACATCACCGTCACCGGCAACAACGGCAAGCCTCCTCTGCACATCCAGCACAGCGTTGCTTCGGGTTCATCCACGGCTGACAGCATTACTCACATAGTGAGAGCTGATGTCGCGGATTTCCTGAGCCCGATTCCGGATACAGTAACCGTTACCGGCCTGGCGACGTTCGGCGGCAACGGGACTTCCGGAACTATACGTGAGGGGGATTTTGTCGTCGCGAAAGTCACATTCCGAGCGCCGCTTGAAATGGTCATTTCAGACAGTTCGGTGTTCGACACCGATCCTGCGAGAACGACTATCGAGCAGAAAGACATCAGCAAGGTAACTGATCACTTCAATTCAGCAGTCCTGTCGTATACAATCGATAACCACCTGCCGCTCGGGGCGAAGCTGGAACTCTGTTTCGGGTCTGACTCGACAACGCTCTACACCAACCCTGAGCTTCAGAAGCGGGTCGAGGTTCTCTCTCCGTTTCTGGCATCGGGAACTCAACCGACGCCATTTACACTGGAACTCACTAATGCTGACATCCAAATCCTCAAGCATCCGGTCCTGTTCATCGGTCAGAGGATAATGCTCAGCGGCAATGGAGCGAACGCGATCCGACTGACGCCCACCGATTCGATTACTATTTCAGGTTTCATGGAAGTCAACTACCGCTTCAGCGGTCAATGGTAAGGAGGGAAGTGTGAATACCCAGAAAATACTCATGAACAGAATCCCCCTCAAGAAAGGGATCGCTTTGGGCAAATACTTCCTCATCCTGCCCCTTACGCTGACAGCGCTGATAATGTCATCCGAAGTCCGGGCCACGGGCCGTGCTTCCGCCCGAAGCGTCGCCATGGGCGGAGCTCATGTCGGCCTCGCTTCGGGAGTCGAGGCTGCCCGCTACAATCCGGCGAATCTCGGACTGTCGGATCATCGCCAGACCGGACTCCAGCTTCTTGGCATCGGAGCGAACATCACCAACAACAGCTTCAGTCTCGGTGATTACAACAAGTACACAGGCGCCAATCTCAGCGCCGAGGATAAATCCGACATTCTCAATAAGATTCCGTCGGAGGGGCTGAAACTATCCGCTGAAGTAGAAGCTTCTGCCCTCTCCTTCTCCACAGGTTCCTGGGCGCTGACCGTCGAAGCGGTCGGCCTTGCTGACGCGAACATGAGCCGCGACCTCTTTGATCTGATCCTCAACGGCAATACTGTCGGGCGCACGATCAACCTTAGCGGATCATACTCAGATGCCGTGAGCTACGGAGCGGTCGGCTTCTCCTATGGCACAACTGTCTACCGCATCGGAACTCGTCAGATCGCAGTCGGCGCGACGGTCAAATACCTTCAGGGGGTAGCTTTTGAACGTGTGTCAGACTTACAGGGCTTTGTGACCACGAATGCGACGAACTTTTCCGGAAATGGACACATGAGCGCCCGCATCGCTCAGGGAGGGGCCGGTTACGCTCTCGATCTTGGCGCTGCCCTGCGCCTGAATAGCGACTACACCGTCGGCCTGCAATTGTCCAACTTCCTGAGTCACCTGAACTGGAACAAGAATACCGAGGAACATCGCTTTGAGTTCACGATCGATTCAACTTCCTCGGACATCATGCAGGACAACTATTTCTCGTCTTCTGACACGACCGTGGCCATATCGGCCTTCTCGTCCAATCTGCCCACCACGATGACGATCGGAGTTGCTCGCACCACCGGCAAACTGCTCTGGGCAGTCGACGTGCAACAGGGCTTTCGACAGGCTGCAGGCGCCTCAAAAAGTCCGCGGTTCTCGACTGGCCTCGAATGGAACGGACTGGGAGTCTTGCCGCTGCGCGCCGGCTACGCTATCGGCGGGGGTAAGAACAACTCGCTTTCACTCGGTACAGGCCTCAACCTTGCCGGATACTACCTTGATCTGGCGGGCGTGACCGGCTCGACCATGTCAGGATATTCCGCCAAGGGCATCACGTTTGCAATCTCAACAGGCCTCCACTTCTAGACAGGATATTCCAATGACCACGAAAAGAGCCTATAAGACATACCAGTTCCTCGGAACATTCATGCTGTCGTTCCTTGCGACATTCGGATCTGCATACAGCATGCCGCCCTGCCCAACCGGGGAAAAAGCAGCGGCGCCCGCCACCAAAGTCGCGTCTTCTTTCTACGAAACCCATCTCAGTGATCTCCACGCTCGCGGAGTATGTGCGCCCGACGATTTCTTCTTCGGCCATAGCCAGGCGCAGGACCGCGACGAACGTTCACCTGTCGTCACTGGCCCCTTCCGCGTTCTTGCCCTCCTGGTTACATTCACCGATCATCCTTCGACTGTCGGCCCCACATTCTTCGACTCGCTCGTCTTCGGTGCAAGTGGTTCCACCGTCCGCGACTACTACTCCCAGATCTCTTACGGACAGCTTGACCTCATAACCGTCAACCTTCCCTCCCAGGTGAACTGGAGCACAGTCCCGCAGCCGTATACGTACTATGTCAACGGCGCGCAGGGAATGGGGACCTATCCGAACAACTCGCAGAAGCTCGTCGAGGATCTCGTAGACTTAGTCGACGGCGCTGTTGACTTCTCCCCGTATGACAACGATGGGGACGGTGACGTCGATGTCCTGCTTGTTATCCACAGTGGATCGGGAGCCGAGCTCACTTCAAGTAACAACGATATTTGGTCGCACAAGTGGGCGATTTCGCCACGGCTCAAAGACGGAAAGTACATTAGCAGCTATACCGTTCAGCCGGAGTACTGGCACAATCCGGGGGATATGACGATCGGCGTTTACGCCCATGAACTGGCACACGGGTTTGGATTGCCCGATCTCTATGACACTGATGGCTCTTCGTATGGGGTCGGACGCTGGTGCCTTATGAGCTACGGCAGCTGGAACGGACCAGGAGGGCTCGGCGGCTCTCCTTCTCATCCGAGCGCGTGGTGTCGTAGCCAGATGGGATTTGCGACTGCGGTCAATGTGACCATTAACAGCAACAACCAGTCGATTGCCAATGTCGAACAGAATCCGACGATCTTCAGACTCTGGACTTCGGGAACTGTCGGCAACGAATACTATCTCATTGAGAACCGTCAGAAGACAGGCTACGATTCATACTTGAATGGCGCCGGACTGCTGATTTGGCATATAGACGAGGCGAAGTCTGACAACACCCAGGAGTGGTTCCCGGGACAACCCAATAACAACCATCTCAAGATTGCTCTTGTCCAGGCCGATGGTCTCTTTCAACTCGAGCACAAGAGCGGCATCGGCGACGCCAACGACCCATTTCCGGGCAGTCTTAACAAAGTTGACTTCAATGCCATTTCCTCGCCAAACTCCAATTCCTATCAGAGCGGCAATTCCTTCGTCGGGGTAACCAGCATCTCCTCATCGGCGGCAACGATGCAGGCGAACTTGGTTGTCGGCTTCTCGTCCGGGACCGACACGTCAAACGACGTGACTCTCCCCGCCTCGGCCACGATCTCCCAGAACTATCCCAATCCGTTCAACCCTTCGACCAGAATGGAATTCACTCTGCTGACCGACGCTTCGGTTTCCCTTGACGTGTTCAATGCGCTCGGTCAGAAGGTCCGTTCTCTTTTCAACGGCCGCGCGCTGGCTGGATCGACTAAGCTCACGTGGGACGGAAAGGATGACCGCGGGACTCAAATGCCGACAGGTGTCTACTTATATCGAATGGCCGCTCTTGAACAGGTCATAACGAAGAAAATGCTTCTCCTTCACTGATTCGACGGATTGCGATTGTCCGCACAACGAATAAAGCCCCGGTCGCTAACTCGGGGCTCTTCGTTCGGAAGATACACTGATGTCCTCAGTCCTGATGGACTGGATCATGCGAGTGTTGATCTCGCTGCTTTCGCTTGTATTGTGTGTGACAGGTCTTGCACCGTTTCGGATCTTCAGAGTATCCTCGCTCCGCGAAATACTGCTGAGCCGCGACCGTAAAGGCGAATTCCTCGCCACATACGTTACAAATCAGAACCCTTGCCTCAAATCGGCTTTCCATAGGGTCCACCCCTCTCCATGTTCACACCACAGTCCCTGTGTGATGAACATGCGCTAATGGTTAATTAGGAATCCATCTTACGGACTAATGAATCAGGATGTCAAGAAAAAACAGTCGGGCGAGCTTCTGTCAGTACGGATTGCACGGCGGCCGGGGGCCGCTGCCGGTCAGATAGTCGACCAGCGACATGACGTCGCCGATATCGACCCCGCCTTGGCAGTCACAGTTGCCGGCCTCCGGTATCGGATACGGAGACGGCACACCCGTCATCAGGTAGTCAACGATCCAGGTTACATCGGAGATGTCCACCCCCCCGTTGAAATCAAGATCGCCGCGCTGCACGACCGCAACCGCGGGTACTACCTGGATTGTCTTCACAGCCGGTTCCGGTCGCGAAATTGCTGTCAGCGTAATCTGCGACCGCGTTCCCAGCCAGGTCCCTGCCGGAGGGCGAATATTGGCTACCACAATCACACTGTCCCCCGCGAGGATGATGCTTGTTAGCGGCGCGAAGGTCGACCAATTGCGAGTGTCGGTCACGGTTATGTCAACCTGATCCGTTAGGAGCGATACGTTCTTGACGCAAAAACTGAAAGGGCGATCCCCGCCGGAATATACCGAAGAGTCGGTCAGGGCCGTAGAAGCCAGCGCATAGGGCTTACGGAGTGAGGCCGAAAAAACAAACGATCCCACACCCGCGTATTCGCTCAAGTTGATTCCAACGAGCGTGACACTGCTGTAGGACTTGAAATCCGCTATCACAGCCGTATCAACATAGGTTCCCGGTGACAACTCAAGTTTTTGGAATTGATGCGATGTGGCCGATGTCGACGTGATCACATATGCGGCCCACTGGTGGCTATCATCGCCATCGAAGGTCAGATACAGATCGGTGGGAGTACCTGTCGGCGTGAATCGAACATAGCTCGACCCGTACCCAGACGCATTTCGTGTCTGTGATGCGACCGGATAGGTGCTGAAATCGCCATCGAGCCCGGCAAGCGGGTATAAAGCTGCGTCCCGATAGTGCGAAGCATCGGCTCGAGTCTTCGTGACGTAGTTCCAGGTCACGAAATCGGCAAAGGCCGAATCCTGCGTCCATCCGTAGCGTCCGACGAGCGTATCCGACAGGCTATTGTAGACCGTCGAATACCGAGCCCCCTGCCAGACCGCCGTCAGCAAAGATGTGTCGAACTTCTGCGTAAGGTACAACCCCCAGATGAAACAAGAGTACATGTGGAAGGTCGATTCCATGAGCGACTTTGAGGGAGCGTTGAAGAAAGTCGGAAGATAATTGTAGTTATCATTCACGTGGTCGAAGACGATATCTTCCGTCGCCGTTGCGTCCAACTCCATATACCAATCGTCGGCATTGACATTGTAGGCGAACTGAATGCAGTGGTGAAATTCGTGCGCTACCGTTGCCTTTGCTGCCCCGGCCTGGTTTCCCTCGGGATCAGTATTGGACGGAAAGGAAAGGAAATTACGGTGGAGGACGAGGTAGCTGGTGTAGTCCGCCCACGGAGCAGGTCCAGGATTCTCCGGGACCGCGTAGCCATAGTAACCCATCTCTTCAAAATACACATCGAACAGAGTGTCTCCCCCCGCCCCTCCGTCGTTGGGAGGAAAGACAAAGCCGAGCCTCAGCTGTGTGGCAAGCGACGTATCACAGTATGAAGCACATTTCTCGACAAAGTCAGGGACGTTGTTCCCGTTAATATCATCTGGCGGAACGGCATTGGTACCGGCCACGTCATAATGCAGCCGAAAGGCGCCGGCAGGCGAGACATGGGAATAAGCTGTACTCCACCGCGTCAACATCGAACTCAATTCGACCTGCGTTGGGGGGGCAAGCTGATTCCAGTTCGTCACCACCCTTCGCAATGCAAGCGTTGCAGATCGTGACGTCGTCGTTTTCGCGACCGAATCGAACATCTGGTATTGAGCCGGCAGCTGCGCGGGGCGCCTGATCGCCGTGACTTCAAGTAGCACCCGCTGATCGAGCGTGAGCTGACCACTGAGAAAGTCCTCTTCTATGGCCAGAATCGGATCGTGACTCTGCTGCACACTGGCGCTGCGCGCAAAAACCAAACTCCCGCAAAGAAACGTGCAGCCTATAACGATTCTAAAGATAACGCTCATGAGTATTCTGTTCTCCATCACTGAAGTATATCGGCAATCCGGAGATATTCTCCGGAAACGCTCTAAACTCAAAGTACCACGTGGATTCGTTTTGTCAATGTGAATGACGCTCTTTCGCAGTCTTCGTCAGAAATACTGTCCCGTTCCGATGGCAATCTCCCAATCGTGAACGCGACTATGCGCAACATCTATCCTGATGACATCTCCCTTCACGATTTTGTCCAGGGCTATGCGAAGCCCGGCCCCGATACTCGCGTAAAGATCACGCCATCTCGATTGATGACCTCTCATCCATGCTGTTCCCGCGTCGATGAAAAGCACACCGCCAAATTGAGCGGTCAACAGTTCCAGGTTCGGGTAGAATCGTCCTTCAACATTGATAACGGCAAGTCGTTCTCCGGTCCTGAAGAAGCGATCGTAGCCTCGAAGGTCGTTCAACCCGCCGAAAACGAGCCCCCGCTGACCATGAGAACGGATATCCTCGATATACCTTGCCCGAAGGGCCGCGGTCAGGTAGGACAGGGCATTGTTGAAATAG
>CXWL01003647.1_pt1 | contig 10339 bp, 13 predicted proteins | sample 590931 | NCBI WGS metagenome assembly CXWL01 (sample SAMEA3498368, study PRJEB10139) | groundwater metagenome | biome: water well; material: biofilm material | place: Germany | collected 2015-04-27
GTGTCCGCTGTCGGTTTGGTGCCACCAAACACGTCCGCGGCCCGCGCGAGCAATTGCTGCTTCTATTCGGTGATCTGGGTGGGATGGACCCGAAACTGCTCGGCCAATTCCGCCAGCGTCTTGTCGCCTTTGACCGCCGCCAAGGCCACTTGTGCCTTAAACGTCGCTCCGTGATTCCGTCTCGTCCTCTTCATCGCCTCGCTCCTTTCGTCGGCCACCCTTCGGTGGGGTGGGTGAAGCCAGGCTACCACTTATCACACTGTCCGAATTTCCGGAGCCCCCTCTGTTTACCCGCTAGGGTTACACGCCCAGGCTTGGTCTGGTGCTTAAATTGCCGATGGCTGCCTTTCGTTGCAACGAGAAACCAGCCATCTTCTCGCAATTTGTCCAATACATCGCTGACTTTCACGGCGTCAGTTTAGCGTAGTCGTTGCGAGAAGCCAAACTGCCTTTGCAGCGGGAGGGAGCAAGGAAAGTGGCCAGGCTGCTTTTTCTGACAGCCCAGCCTCGCGAGTTGTCCACCGCACTCCGGTTGTATTTTGCTGAACGTCTGAACCATTTCACGTTTTACGTTTCACGAGCGAAGCGCTTTGTCAGGATATCGCTGCGCCGCTGGCCTGACGGAAAATAAATGGGGTTGTGCTAGTGGGCCCGGCGCCATGTGTGACAGAGCCGAGCCCACTCGTGTTCTTGTTACTTGCAGAGGGAGAAATAGGGTCAGGTCTTGCAATCCAACATTGTGAGGGGGCACCCTCCCGCCTCCATGACACGTCCGCTGCGTCTTGAATTCTCCAGGGTGGTTTATCACGGCATGAGCAGGGCAATGCCCGCCAAGACATCGTCTTTGATGATCGTGACCGCACGCAGTTTCTGACTCTCCTCGCCCATGCGGTCGATCGCTTGCTCTCATTCTTTATGACGGCTCGTCGCGAAATCGCTGCGTCGCTGGCCGGATGGAAAACGAAGGGGATTGTGGAGTGGGCTCGGCGCCATGTGTCACAGAGCCGAGCCCACCCGCTTTTTTCTTATTTAGCTACGGCTCCGGCAGCGCCGGCTGCCCCGCTCGCGCTCGGCGCGGTCGTTGCTGATGCTCCGGTAGCTGCACTGTCTTTTGCGGCAGCCGGTTGAGCCTTTCCGGCTTCCGCTTTTGTTCCGCCGGTATTATTCATGTTCCGGACGCCGCCCGGGACACTCAGGTCTATCACGCCGCCGAAAGCTCCAGCAAAGGGGCTGCCGGGGGCAGTCTGGGAAGATTCATCTGCCTGAGCATACCCAGCGCTACACATCAGTCCGACTGCGACAACGCCTACTGTGACTGTTCTCTTCAGATTCATCGTCTCTCTCCTTGATTAATGAAAGGTTCTCTACGGCACTCTGCCCCCTGTTGGGGTCTCACGGACAGGCATGACTGAAGCTCATTGTGTTGAATGTGATGTCATTCGTGAGGATGATACGCATCCTGGGTTATGGTCTGTCCCACTCACCCTATCATGCGCTTTAAAAGCGCCTGCCGTACCTAGGCGGAACACTAGTTGTATTACGGCGCTCTGTGTGAGTGGATCGAGCATGAAGGGCATGATGAATCAGAGTGGTCGGGGGGCTTGTCTGAATGTGTGTGGCCGCCAAGCGCATCTGAAGCGGGCGGCTTATGGTTTGTCTCTTTGTGCAGGGGGAGGGCTCTGTCCAGTCGTATCCTTGTGCTCATTGCTGCATGTGTGTTCACGAGTGGGTGCCAGTTGTTCGATTGCATGCCGGCCGCGTCAATCGGGTATTCCAAAGCTGAGAATGGCCACCCCTGCGCGACCTGCCAGACCACATCGGCTGGAGTCTGCGAAACGGTCTGCGTGGGAGTTAGAAGGGACCGTGATTTTTGAACTCCTTGTCATGGTATGTCCGCTTCGTCTCAAATCCTCCTGAGCGGCTTTCTGTCGTCGCGAGTCCTGAAAGTTCAATCTTTTCTTTCACCCTGCCGTTCTGATACAATCCATCAATGCTGAACTTATTCGCGTTAGGTGCCCTTGCCGGTCTTATTCCTGTCTATCTGGGAATCGGTGCAGCCCTGTTGCTTGGGAAGGTATTGCCACGATCCTGGGAAGGCGGATTGATCGGTGTCGCGACCGGGGTGTTGCTCTATCTGTTCTTCGACTTGATGCATGAGGCGGTAGAGCTCAGCGGAGCCCGCGACATGTTGTCGTGGGTGGCTTTTCTGGTGAGTCTTGGCGCAAGCCTGGTTGGTCTCGTGGCGTTGGAATCGAAGCAGGTGTTCGGTGGCCGCCACACCAGCCGATTTCTCACGCTCCCCTATATGATCGCGATAGGGATGGGCTTTCACAGCCTTGGCGAAGGGCTCGCCATCGGCGCCAGCTATGGGAGCGGAGAATGGACCCTCAGCCTGTTGCTGGTGGGGGGCTTTGCGTTGCACAACGGCACGGAAGGGTTCGGCATTGTCGGTGCTGCCGGGAAAACGCCGGTGCAATGGAAAGATGTGTTTCTCCTTGGGTTAGTGGCAGGGGGGCCGACCTGTATCGGAGTTCTGTTGAGCGGGCAGGGTGTCTCACCCTATCTCTCCATCTCCTTTTATACCCTCGCGGCTGGTTCGCTGCTCTACGTCATTCTCTCGCTCACCACGATCTCTTATACCGCGTACGGAAAACAACGGGGTCGGGTGTCTTTTTTGAGCTCCCAGTTCCATGGCACGTCCGCTACGTCTTGAATTCTCCGGAGCCGTTTATTACCTCATGAGTCGTGGCAATGCCCGCGAGGACATCGTCCTTGATGATCGTGACCGCACGCAGGTTCTGACCTTCCTCGCCCATGTGGCCTCTCGTCGTGCGCGCGTCGTGAACGCTGCCCTGGCAGTCGTTGGCCCACGCTAGTGTGTTTGTGGAAGGACTTGATGTAACTGGTAACTCATGATGCTCAGGAATATTGCGAGCCCAAGGTAGTAGGCTGCATAGCTGTAGCGGGTTGAGAGGGGCGTGTCATAGTAGCGGGCATAAGCGGGATCGTGATCGTTATTGCGTAGCGTCGACCATAGTTGTGGGGCCGCTAAGACGGCAATGAGCAGTAGCATGGGGCTATGGTTCATGATGAAGAGGCCGATCAGAATCGGGATGCCTAGCCACCATACCTTTGGAGAGATGATGGCGGTGATCCTCCCTCCGTCCAGTGGAGATAGCGGGATAAGATTGAAAAGATTCAGCATGAATCCAGAGTAGGATAGGGCCAGAAGCAACTGGCTGTGCCAGTATTCGGCTGCATAGTAACAGGCTCCCGCGGCGATGGTGCCGGCGACCGGGCCGGCCATGCCGATATAGGCTTCTGTTTCGGCATTCATCGGCTGGTCTTTGAGTTGGATCCAGGCGCCGACGAACGGAATGAATGTCGGCGCACCCACGTCGAGGCCTCGCTGTTTGGCTGCGATGTAGTGGCCCATCTCATGGCCGAAGATCAGTAAGACAAAACCCACCGCATACCACCACCCGAAGACGAAGGCATAGGCCACCATGGACAACAGCATGGTGCCGCCGGTGAGCGCAGCTTTTCCGAGTTTTCCGGCCGTCAGCAGTAGGAGCAGTGTTTTCATGCTGATGGTGGAGCGGCTGCCGGCGTTTCAGCGGGCTTTTTCTTGAGCCAGCGTAGGAATGCGCCAATTCCAATGACGATAAAGACAAGCAGCTTTTTTCCGGCCAGAATGAGCGGGATGATGAAGGCCCAGAGCTTCGCCAGAATTCCTGATTTGAATGCCGCCCCAGCGATGAGGGCGGCAAGTCCGACAGCCGCCACCTTGTCCGTGGCACTATTGAAGTCGGCGTAGCGTTTCCCCTCGACGAAGTTGAGGTTGTTGAGCAGCGTCTGCGCGTGGGGCTTCAATTGCGGGAGGTCGCGAAGGTCTCCGACCATGTTCATGCTCATATACCCGAAGCGGCCCAATCCCAGCGTGTTGTAATTCACTCCGTCGCCCTCTTTCCCTTTGCTCGAAATAGCCCACACGACTTTGTGCGCAGGCACGTCGTAGTGGGGCTTCTCCTCCCAGCCAATGAGAACCAGCGGTGGAAATCCCTGTGCTTCGCGTTGTTGGTTGTCACTCTCGGTTCCTTCTTTGATGGACGCAAAGAGTTCGTCGGCATTCCAATTGGCCGCATCATCGTCTTTGACATATCCGGCATCGATATAGCGAACCACGACGAACCACGTTTCGTCGTGGGCGGAGGCAATAAGGCCCAATTCAGAGCCCGATGGGATATTCCCCATCTGTTTGAGCACGTTCTGGGTTTCTTTAGGGCCAAGGAATCGATAGCCTTCGGGGAGTCGGAGGGTAGCTTGGTCCGATAGGGTGACTTCTATTGGTCCTGCTTGCCAGGAGAGTTGTACCGGGGTTTCTTCAGCGTGCGCCAATGACAGGGAGAAGATCAATACACCGAGAAGGATGAGCAGGTGTGGTTTCACGAGAAGCTCCTTGGTGAGAGTCGATTGAATGAACGTAACATTCCGATCTCAGTATGTTCTTGGGTGGAATAAACCTCAAGGAATTTGACCTATCACCCGTGAGGAAATGCCAGTATTGTCATGATCCGAGATGTGTAAGGGGCTATTGCGTTTGATGAGCCGTCTCCGCCAAGGCCACTGGTCACCGAGCCAGGGACTTGTTTGCCACTGTTCGTGTGCTCCGGTCGCCCAAATACATATAGGAGCAGTTTGTAGGTTCGGGTACACTAGGATTTGGCGATAGCCTGCTCGCACTTTCGTATTTCCGGCAGGGCAGCCTTTGTCAGATTTACCAGTGAGGAATATTGATCATGGCAATATCCATTCAACTGACGGTTCTGCGGGACATGCTACAGGCTGAGACTGGCCAGGTCGTGATGATCGGCCGCCCTAATAATGATGTGCGGGGCCTGTATCTGTGGCCTTGGAAGCTGGACGTGCAAGCGAACCTTGGGAATATGCCTCCTGTTCGTCAGCGAGAGTTTCTCAAGGCCAAGAAGCCGGAACTCCCGCTACGGATTCGTGTGCTCGTGCTCTCCATGGCGGCATCGGGAATCGAGAGCTGTGATTCTCTGACTGCGGCACTCAGGGCCATCAATGACCATCCGGTTCTTGTCGCAGCCGACATGCGTGGGCAGGTACGCATTGATGCAATGCCAGCCGAGGAGCTCGCAGCCCTGTTCACTGCCGCCGAGTTGCCACTGACATTGTGTCTTGCCTGTACGCTCGAAATCACCGCCTCATAACCTGTCGCATCTCACGTGTGATGTTTTATGGCTGAGAGCCCCCTCCCAAGGTAGGATATCGCTCACCCTCTGTGTCTCGGTACAATCCGCCATCACGGAGGCTCTGATGGCGCCACCTCATTATTCCAGGACCTATCATCGATTCCCGCTCCACTTTCCTGTCATCTTCGGCGGAGCCCCATTCGTCGCCGAAGGCATCCTGACCAACCTGTCGCTGATGGGGTGCTCCGTCATGTCCGATCGAGAGGTCCTCTGTGGCAGTGATGTCCGTGTGAGTGTGCTGCTTCCCAATCATCCGCAGGCTCTGTCCGTTGAGCTTGGCAAGATTAAATGGGTCAAGGGGCATGAGTTCGGGGTGGAGTTCATTCGCCTGCCCCTGGAGGCCCGGCAACGTCTCAACAGCACGCTCCGAGTCGAGCTCATCCAATTCCTGAAGACCCGTTCTGGGAAAAGCGAATTCCAAGACGTGCTCAGTCAGAGTAAGTAGGCGTTCGGGAACGCGAGTCTACCGCGTATGGTCCGGAACGGAGAGTAGCCAGTCTTAGCTCGCAGCTATCCGCCATGAGCCACAAGCTCTTATCCTCAACGATCGCTCTGTTCGATACGGCTCACATGTTACCAAAGATCTAAGGGCAGGATCTCAACCTAGGGGGCGAGATCCGTATCTGTGTCTCGAAAATGTATTGGTCGTCATGCGATCCATTTATTCCTGGATGGTATACTCTGGCTTCGTGACAACCTCTAGATAGGATGCAATATTGATGATCGATCCTACTCCTGACAGTGAAATTTCTCTGTCTTTCGACAACCAGCGAGTGGTCGTGTCGCCCTGGGGCGCTGCCTTGCGGCGGTACTTTCTCGTAGATGCCGACGGCAGCGATTGCGATATCCTGTGGGGCTATTCAGGCGGTGGGAACAAGAAGGGCGGTCAGGGAGATGTGTTAATTCCATTTCCTGGGCGCGTCGCTGAGGGCCGCTACTCTTTCGACGGACAGGCGTTGCAACTCGAACGGAACGACAAAGAAGGGCCGAATGCGATCCACGGGTTTGTCAGGACCATACCCTGGGCGATACTGCAGGCCGATTCGCGTTGCGCCTCGTTCGAGGTTCGCCTGGATGCTGAGTCCTATGGCCCTCGAGGTTATCCCTTTTCACTTGCCACTCGCGTCACGTATAGCCTCGATCGTCAGGGTTTGTCTTGTGCGTTTGCCGTGCAGAACATGGGGAATCAGACGGCGCCTGTCGGGGTTGGGTTTCATCCCTATTTCACTGGTGGCACTGCTTTCATTGATGAGGCCGAAGCGAAGATCCCTGGTGCGGGGTACCTGGAGTTCAATGAACGGCTCGCACCGACCGGCACCATCGTTTCTGTGGCGGGAACAGAATGGGACTTTCGGGACTATCGCCCGATCGGCAATCGCCGGTTCAATCACTGTTATGTCCACCTCGAACGCGATGCGGCGGGAATGGCCACGGCCTCCCTGCGCCATAACGGGAGCGGTCGGGCCATCGACATCGTGATGGATCGCTCGTTTTCTGCTGTCGTGGTCTACAGTGGCGATGCCATTGCCGAGGCCCCGCGGCGGGCCTTTGCCATCGAGCCGATGACGTGCGCCACGGATGCCGTCAATCACCCCGAATGGGGCTTGAAGCGTCTGATTCCGCAAGAAACATTTTCTGGCCATTACAGGGTTAGATACCAGTAGCACACGAGGCTCTTCCTGCTAGACCGTTCCCGTCTCCCGTACTCGAATCTTGCGGTGCATTATTTTATCGTGAGCCCTTGCTATCCGATGCTGAAGCCGAAGTTGCGGCAATATGTCGGGGCCGGATAGTATTGCGTGAGAAATGGCCGTGCTGAGCAGCTGTAGCCTTGAGGAGGTCTGGAGGTGAATCGATGACCGAGGGCAAGAACAATTCGAACCCTCCTCAGCCGGCTGAATTGGTTGTGAGTGCTGAACGGCATCAACGGCTTCATGATATCGTGCTGTACGTCAAGGCCCTCCATCATTTTATTGATCCGGACATGTATCGCATTTCACTCAAGAAGTTGGAGGAGCTGGAATGGTGTGTCGAAGGGGTCGAGTTTGAATCTGAGGGGTGTCACGAACATCTCGGGTTCACCCTGAAGGTGTCCTGGGAGGACCTGTGGTTTCTGGAAACCGTCGTCAGGGCGGCGGATACCTATTCGCACAGAGTATCCACCGGCTGGCGGGTTGAGGGGATTACAGACCAGGGGTTTGACGATTTATTGGAATGGCTGGCACGTTCGGAGAATGAGCTATTCCGATCGAAGCTCAAAACGTGATCGATCCCCTTTTCTTCTTCCTGGAACTGCGGTAGTCTCCTGGGGCCCTTTAATGATCAATGATCGAGGATGAATTCTATGATGACACGATATGTTCACATCGGTCGTATGGCGCTCCTCATGGGCTCTGTGCTCCTCTTCACTGGCTGTGCGGCTTCACAGTCCGCTTCATCTGAGGGGCATGGCAAGCAGTTCACGACGATGTGGGAGGAGATTTACGGACGGCTGAGGCCGGAAATCGATAGCGGCAATATTTCCGTCGAACGTGGTCCGGCCACGTTGGCCAGTTCCTCTTCGATGAATGATCAGGCTGGTATGCCGTCTGATGGTTCGGTGCCGTTCTCGTCTCCAGCGGCGGATGGTACGCCTGGATCGGGAGCGACGTTGCGTGAGTATATCCGCATTCGATTCACCGATCGTGTGCTCTTTGACTCGGGCGATGATCAGATCAAAGTTGGCGGGGTCGATGTGTTGACCAGGCTTGGCCGTATTTTGGCAGGGGAGCAGGGGCTCGATATCGTCATCCAGGGCTATACGGACAATGCGTCCATCCGCGAGCGCCTCCGCTCTCGATTTTCTGACAATATGGCCCTTTCTCAGGCCAGAGCGGCGAACGCGGCGCAGATACTCCGGAGCAACGGTGTGGCCCATGAGAGCGTGCGGTTGGAGTGGTTTGGCGAGAGTCGTCCCATCAGCAGCAACGAATCCGAGGATGGGCGTCGGCGAAATCGCCGTGTCGAAATCATGATTACCCCGAAGTAACGGCAGGGGGCAGAGAAATTCGCCCCTGCTCTTCGCCGGGGCTCTTCTGCTCTTCACTCGCCGGTGTGCGCGATGAGAGGGTTCTTGTCGTCTAACCGGCGTCTCAGCCGATCAGCGCGACAACGCAGGAGACAATGTCGTGGTGGCTTCGTAAGAGTCTTGTGTGAAAGACCAGTGGTAATTTTCTCGCCCGTATCGTTGCGCTCAATCAATTAGGTGATTTCGCTGGAGCCATTGTCGAGTATCGAGCCGCGATCGGTTTGCAGACCGCGGACCCGGCGTTGCATATCGAGTATGCCGAGACCCTCTTGGCGGGTGGAGAGACAACCGCTGCCGCGGCCGCCTACCAGCAGGCTCTTGTCCTCTTGCCCCAGACACGCGATCAGTCAGACCTCCGCAGCCGAATCACGCTTCAACTGCAGCAACTCACACCGTAACGCGATGTCGTGGGTCTCCTGCGTGCCGGACGTAGGGTTTCTGCCTGCGCATCCCTGCGGCCGCAGGTCTTACAATGGTGGGGCTGAGGCAACGATACGGAACCGCACTTCATCCACCAGGGTATCGGCGGTCGTCCGTTCTCCCGTGAATAACCCACAGTGGTAGAGGCCCGCGGTCCATCCTGTTTTTGGCGGGGGCAACATGAAATAGCCGGATTGGTCGTTCATGGTCGTCATGACACGGTCTTGTGCAATGGCGCGTTGGGCTTCCGTCATCTCGGATGTTTCTGCCACACAGCGTGCGGTGAGAGGCACGGCATCGAATGAAGCCGAGACCAGCCCAAACACCAAGTAGATGTCTTGTTGTGTGGTGGAAAAGCTATCGCCCGGGCTCAGAGGAATAAACTCATGAGCGCCGGTTGGAAAATCGTCCCTCACGATTTTGCTTGCCGGGATGACGAAGCGAAACCAACTGAAGTCGGCATCTCTCCCCATGAGCGACGCCCCGGTGTCCAGCGGTTGTTGCGGTTGAAATCGTGCGGCGGCTCTCGCGTAGAGTTCTTCCTCCGGAGAGACGGTGGAAGGTGCAAGCTCCACCGAGACGGCGCGGTCTGCCGCTTCGTGATCCGCCAGCTTGGCCAATTCCGGAACATGGGGCCGCACCTTCTCGAGCCACCGGGCTATTTTCTTCTTATCGAGTACACGGGTGTCCGCTGGAAGCTGCACGTTCTTGTTGGCCTGTTCAAACTCGATGGCTGCGTCGTAAAGAGTCTGAAAATGGACGAATGCATTTTCCCATTGCTCCAGCTCGACGAGACATTGACCCATTCGAAAGACCGTATCCACATAGTCTTCTTCGCTGGGATCGAGGTTGGAGACCTTTCCAAATACCGTCAGTGCATCCTTGCACCGGCCAAGCTGCATCAGAGTCAGGCCGAGTTGATGATTGGCTAAGGGATCGTTGGGATTCAGGGCGAGCAGCCTTCGGTAGATCGGCTCGGCCTCCTGAAATTGGCCTGTCGAAAAGAGTCTCCATGCCTCTGCGCGGATAGAAGCCCATTCCTTGCGCTGGGCGCCGGTCATGTCTTTGGTAAGCACCGGATCGAAACGGCGGCCTCGATCGATGGAGGTGCCACGGATTTGTGAGAGCAGATTCCTGGCCGGGAGCTCGAGCGGAGAACCGGGAGGGACCTTGTGCAGCACATATTGCACGTCCGCCTCTGCGCCGTCATAGTCCAATACGTCAAACCGCGCGCGGGCCAACGTCAAACGCCAGCCGAGCATATCGGGAACGAGTGCCACGGCTTTCTTATACGATTCGAGCGATTGCTCAAGGCGATCCAGCTTCCGGAGTTCTTGTGCGAGCCGCAAATGGACCAAAGGATTCAGCACGTCGACTTCTGCAATGCGTATTAATTCGGCGATGGACTCCTCACTCTGCCCTGACCGCGTCAAGATGCTCCACTTGGCCCATCGGACATCCAATGCGGTCGGTGTCTTGGCGAGGACGGTCTCATAGGCTTCAACCGCTTCCTGTGGGCCTCGAGATGTGGCGAGGATATCACCGCGTAATTTTCGGAGCGTGAGCGCGGCAGGGT
>CXWL01026019.1_pt1 | contig 10339 bp, 7 predicted proteins | sample 590931 | NCBI WGS metagenome assembly CXWL01 (sample SAMEA3498368, study PRJEB10139) | groundwater metagenome | biome: water well; material: biofilm material | place: Germany | collected 2015-04-27
GGAACGGCTTGACGCGGAGCTGCTCAACGAAGAGGTGTTCGAGAATCCCTTCCTTGTCGATTTCTATAAAAACCGCAAACGATACTCGTTTCCATGTCAGCTGTTCTTCCTGGCGTCCCGCTTCCAGCAGCAGCAACAGCTGCTTGTGCGGGATCTGTTTGCCCAGCGCATCGTCGCCGATTATCTGTTTGCCAAAGACTCAATCTTCGCCTCAGTCACCTTGTCAGAACGGGAACTGGATTTGTACAACAAGATTGCACCTGCGTTGTCGCGGGATATTCCTCGCGCCGATCTCGTGATCTACCTGCAGGCGCGGACACCGGTGCTGATGGAACGGATCAGGCGCCGCAATTTCACTTTTGAAAAGCCAATCGACGATGATTATCTTGAAGTGCTCAATAAGGCGTACGATTACTACTTCTTCCACTACACCGAAACGCCACTCCTGGTTGTCAAGACCGACGACATCGACTTTGTAAATACGCCGGAGCACTTCGACGACCTCATTGAGCAGATACGAAAACCGATGATGGGAAAACGATACTATTCACCGTCGGGAGATCTGGCCCGAAAGCCACAGCAGGATCATGTCAGTCAATAAGCCGCGCAAGAAGATAACGGTTCAGACGATTCTGAATCGAAAAGCACAGGGCGAGAAGGTCACGGTGCTCACGGCGTATGACCACTTCATTGCCTCTCTACTGGATCGCGCCGGCATTGACTGCATTCTGGTGGGGGATTCGGCGGCAAATGTCATTCACGGTTTTGATTCGACGCTGCCCATCACGATGGACATCATGATTGCGCACTGCGCCGCGGTCGCCCGTGGGACTGAAAAGGCGCTGGTTGTGGCCGATATGCCGTTTCTGTCGTTTCAGCCGTCGACCGAGGTCGCGATTACGAATGCCGGTCGATTTCTCAAGGAAGGCGGGGCTGAGGGCGTGAAGATCGAGGGGGGGCTGGAGATGGTGGCAACGATCAGGCGGCTTGTGGAGTGCGGGATTCCGGTCATGGGGCATATCGGATTGACGCCCCAGTCGATTCACCGCTTCGGTGGACCGAAAGTCCAGGGGCGCGAGGAACGCTCGAAGGCATATCTGATGGACTCAGCGCTGGCGCTCGAGGAGGCTGGATGTTTTGCCGTTGTGCTGGAGCTTGTTGAAAGTTCAATCGCAGCCGAAATCACCACGGCGCTCAAGACAATGGCCACGATTGGAATCGGGGCCGGCACGGCCTGTGATGGGCAGGTGCTGGTGACCAACGACATGCTCGGCCTTCGTGACCCCGACTTTAAGCCGAAGTTCCTTCGCGAATATGCAAATCTAACACCCGTTATCAGCGATGCAATTGCTCGCTACATTGACGATGTTCGCAAGGGGAGATTCCCATCGATCGAGGAATCGTACTAATCCTGCTTGTGTCTGGATCGTGGTGGCGTCAGATTCCGCTGGTGAAGCGCAGGATCAGATAGACAATTATGACCAGGGCGGCTCCGGCGACGGCAAACGCCCAGGACGGCAGACGACGGCGAGGAACGATCTCGTCGGCCTGTGGCAATGCAGCTCTCATTTCTTCGTCGCGGCAGAGGCGGTTGAAGTTTTCCCAATCGATCAGAAGCTCCTCGCAACTGCTGTAGCGGAGTCCGACCCGAACCGCAAGCAATTTGCGGAGCATCCCCGTCACCGGCTCGGGCAGTCTGGTTCGAACGTCATTGAGCCGGAGAGTATCCCCTGCATCGTATTCCGGAGTTCTACCCGTAATCAGTTGATGGACGATGACTCCGAGCGCGTAGATGTCGGCGACCTTTGACGATTTCCGTTCGGGCGCGCTATACCAGTTCTTCTTGCCGGAGTTGTCATAGTGGACAGGCATGCCAAAATCGGTCAGTTTGATCTCTTCGTTGGCATCGAAGAGAATGTTCGACGGACGCAGATTGCCGTGCACGATGTTGTTCTTGTGGGCGAAATCGAGTCCGGAGGCAACGTCGGCCATAATCGCCATAGCCTGCCGCCATTCATAGCGGCGCGCCATACGATCGGCGAGCGACCCTCCCGGCGCGTAGGCCGAGATGACCACGGTTGACCGTGCATCCCCGCCGGAACCATGAACAGCGATGATATTCTTGTGCTTGAGCGACGAAAGGAGTTTCGCTTCCTTTCGTCCGATCTCCCCTTTGTTGTGTTTGCGCAGGATGTACAACTGCTTGTTGACCCTGTTTTCCACCAGGATCGTCGCTCCGAATCTCGTTTCTTTAATTGTATCCAAATAGCGGCATCGCCCGATGAAAGACTCCGCGCCGGACAGCGACAGGTCCTCGGCGGGCTTGGCAACCCGAATTGCGCTGGTGACATCGAGTAAGGCGTCTTTGAGTTCAACCGCCGTTTGATAGCGATCCTTGGATTCCTGAGCGAGGCACTTGGACACGATCGTGTCAAAAGCCTGGGGCAGCTCGGCGTTGAATTCGGTCGGGAGTTTGAAGCGCCCGAGCGGCTTTTTGCCGACGAGAGTTTCGTAGAGAATCACGCCGACCGCGTACAGATCGGTGGTCTGATCGACGTTGGTGGAACTGATCTTTTGCTCCGGTGACATATAGGAAAGCGTCCCGAGGACAACGTCAGCAGACGTCATCTCGCATTCAGGGGTCCCCACGATCTGGGCAATTCCAAAGTCCGCAACCCAGGCGTTTCCCTGTCGGTCGATCAGAATGTTGGCCGGTTTGATGTCCCGATGTATGACGCCGTTCTTGTGGGCGTAGTCGAGCGCCTTGCAGACCTGAACCAACATCTCCAGTTTGGCCGAGAGTGGAATTTTGACCGAGTCAATTACCTCGCGCAGCGATGTGCCGTCCACGAATTCCATGACAAAATAGCAGCGCCCGCCCGCCTTCCCCTTGTCGATGACATGAACGATATTCGGGTGGTTGAGCTTGGCGATCACCAGCGATTCGCGCTCGAAACGGCGGACGATATCGGGGTCACTGGTGAGACTGATTGAGAGAATCTTGATGGCTACATCACGGTTCAGGGATTCCTGACGTCCCTTGAAGATCTCCGCAATCCCCCCCTGACCGATCTTACCGGTCAGGACATACTCCCCGAACTTGACCTGCTTTTCAGTCGTCGTAGTCTGAACCATTGCGCCCACTTCACTGCAAAAAGAAAGAAGGGATGACTGTATATCGGTCATCCCTCATTAAATCGGCAGAATCAGCTCAATGGTTTATTTGAGCAGGATCATTTTTTTCGTCTCGGAGCCGCCATTATGGCTCAGTCGGTAGAAATACACACCGCTCGGATAGTCGCTGGCGTTGAAGATCACCTGATGTACTCCCGCGTCCCTGTGGCGGTTTTCCAGTTCCACAACCTTCTGACCAAGCACGTTGAACACTTCCAGATTCACGAAACTTCCCTTCGGGAGTGAGTATTCGATCATCGTCGACGGATTGAACGGGTTCGGATAGTTCTGGCTGAGGCTGAAGCTCGCGGGCAGATTGTCGGTGTTATCGTCGACGTCCATCGGTACGAGCGATCGAATCTCGCCACGCCGGAAGATCGGCAGGTACGAAGTCATGCCGCTGCTATCGGCGATCTCAATCCTCGTCCAGACCGTCGTTGTTGCGCTCGGCTTGTAGGACGAGTTGATCGAGTCGACGGCTGTCGCCTGTGTGCTGGTCATCGTAAAGCGCAGTTCGCAGATGACGCCATTTGTGACTTTGAGGGTCGGTAGGGGGCTGACATAGTTGGTGAGGATGTACGAAACTCGAACCGTCTTGGCTCCATTGTCAACGACTGAGTAAGCCGAGTAGTTGTGATCGATGAAGGCACTGTCGAGGACGACAGAATCCAGCGTGAGGTTCGGGCCGTATTTCAACGGAACGGTCAAACCTGCAATGTTGATGTTGTTGTTGAGAAGGCGAACCTTCACGGAGAAATGGTCGCCCGCTTTCGCGCGTGCAGAGTCGATTGAGACAATGCCATTGTAGGCCGTCGGCGTCGCCGATACCGACAGCGCCATGACCGTCACCAGCAGGGCGATGAGAACGTTAGCTTTCATATTCATCGAGCCTTCCTTTCGAAATATACTCTTTCCATCATTTCATGCAACATTTCCGAAGTCTCTTTGACTTCTTATACCCCTTTGCGCAAACCCTATGCCGTTTCGGGCTAAGAAACGGAATCCCCCTCCGAATACGAATAGGCGAGCCATCACAATCCGTAATCCTATAGTCATAGAGGAGTTAGAGCGAAACTACGGGACCAAAGGGGCATGAAACTGCTTGCACATTGTTCTGGATCTTGTACAACTATGTAGGCAGAAAGGAACCTACGAAGGAAACAGATTGCAGAGTACGCCTCGAAGCCTGCCAAGAGAGAAGGGCAGAAGGGGTGATTTCTGCCCTGCCGATTTCTAAGGGAATTGTTGCAACGGGTGAGCTACGGTTGCTTCCAGTCGGTCTTGACGTTGACGAACATGGTCTTGTTATCGCGCCAAACGAAGAAAATAATCTCGCGGGGCTTCTCCCACTCGACCTTCTCCAGCGCCAGCTTTGTATCATCAATCGACGCAATGGCTGTTTCGTTAATCCTCTGAATTACATCCCCCATCTCAAGCCCGCCGACCGAGGCGAGTCCGCCCGACTTCAATTCGGAAACCATGACCCCGGTAAGGCTGCCGACGTCGACATTGAGCGCCATGTAATCACCAAAGACAAGGTTACGAACCTTGAGCTCAATCGTCTTATTCTCATACACTGGAGCGTCTGTGGCCGCCAAAGGGGCCGCTTCAAGGGTAGTCGCAATTTTGATAGTGTCGATGGCGTGATCGTGAGAACGCAACACCAGGAATTCGACCGAGCTGCCGGGGGTCATCTCCGCGATCCTGCGCTGAAAGAAGGGGATCTTCTCCTCAGCATCTATGTCGATCGGCTGACCGTTTACCTGTATGATAACATCAGAGACAGCCAGTCCCCCTTTCCTGGCGGGTGAATTCTTCATGACATCATTGACAATGATCCCGCCCGGGGAGGTGATGCCCAGAAACTCGGCAATGTCCTTCGTCAGGGCCTGAAGAGATATCCCCAGCCACGCCCGATCCATTTCCCCCTTTTTTGGGGGAAAGCTGATCATCTTCGCGATGCGCTCTCCGGTGATGACTCCCATGAGAGGGATTTCATACTGGCTGAAGGATTCGATCATGCCACCGGCATCAGTATTGACGGAGGTCGGATCCATGAGCATTCCGAGCAGACCGACCGGTGACGACTGCTCATCGAACAGAACACAGGACATCTGCGTCGGATTGAAGCCGACCGTAAGGGGAAACTTCTCAGGAGATTCGACAAGGCTGGAGACCATGCCAATATCGGCTGTAATAGGCGGGGTAACAAACTCAGGCAAGAGGGAGTAGAGCGCGAGCCAGCTTCCAACCTTGAACTGTTGATCGGGGGGAAATTGAACCGGTTTGAATTTCGGTTTCTTGTCTGTTGAAATGCGCGCAAAAGCCAGCTTTGTAAATCGATCTAATCCGACATACTCGGCCTGAAATTTTTCGTTGTCGAGCGTCGTAACTTCGATCTTGGTCGGGGTCGTCTTCATGGTCAGTCCGGCCATCGAGGAGAACGAATGTTGAGTGGCAAGCGAGGATCCGTTGAAGACAAACAACCCGTCCTCGGTGACGATCGTGCCAAGGGTGCGTTCTTCCTGCTCGTTGGTCTGCATACCGAACGAAATTTCGATCTTCATCTTGACGATGACAGTGAATTCGCGAGTCTCCCGTTCGAGTCGGGCGAAATCAAAGGTCTGGGCGTGCGCCCCTGATCCCACTGCAAGCAAACTGACAAGAGCACCCAATACGAAAAGGAGGCAGTTTCGAAGAGAAAGAGAACTATTCATGGGCTTCAGCTCCTCGTTTGGATTCCGCCTTGATGACGACCAGACGGCTGGCCCCTCCCCGCTTGATGGTGAGCAGGATCTTCTCTGTCTTGGCCTGAGACAATTCCCCGTACAGTCGAACAAAATCCGACAACTCAGACACCCCGTTCTTGTTGACGCTGATGATCACGTCGCCCGAGCGGAGACCTCCGGCATCCCCTACCCCGACTCGTTTGACGCCCACGACATACGCCCCTATGCTATCCTTCAGCTGGTTTTCGATCTGCATCTGGCGCGTAATTCCTTTGACGGTGAACCCCCAGTCAGGACACTCAAAGTCTTCCCCCTGCAAATCCCCCAACTGCTTGGTTGTGACCGCCACCGTGTACTCCTGATCCCCCCGCCGGACTTTGAAATTGATCAGAGTGCCTGCGGGGCGACTGGCGATCCTCTTATAGAAGGCAGGGAGTTCCTCCACGAAGCGCGCCGAGACCGGCTCGCCATCAAACTCAAGGATCAGGTCTCCGGCTCGCAGGAAGCTGGTTTCGGCCGGCGAACCGGCATCGATTGACGCGACGAGTACGCCGGAAGATCCGTTGGTTCCAAAGTAACTTTCCAATTCCTGCAGTGCCTGGCAATGAATGCCGATCCAGCTTCGGGTCACTTTCCCGTCTGAGAGGATCGCGCGCGTCGCTTCCTTCACAATATTGATCGGGATCGCAAAGCCGATACTGTTCGCGAACAGCGTCGCCCGGGAGTTGATGCCGATTACCCGCCCGTGCATATCGACCAGCGGCCCGCCGGAATTCCCCGGATTGATGGCCGCGTCGGTCTGAATCCAGAGATTGTAGCTGCCGGTCTGCTCTCCGGACGGGAGGCGAACGTCGGTCGTGAAATAGCGATCCTTGGTCGAGATCACGCCGGCTGAAACGGTGCGTGAAAGTGAGAGCGGGGACCCCATCGCGAGCACCCATTGACCTACTTGAACGGAATCAGAATCCCCAAAGTCGGCGACATGGATGGTCCCTTTGTATCCTTCGAGGTCGAGCTTGATCACCGCTACATCTGTTGGCGGGTCGCCGCCGATGAACCTGGCGCTCACCTGCTCCTTATCACTCAGGGTGCAGATGATGCGTTCAGCCTTTCCCGCGACGTGATAGTTAGTAACCACATATCCGTCGGCATGGAAAATGACCCCTGACCCGATCACTTCCTGCTTCTTCAGTTCGCCGGTATTGTAGTCTTTGACGACTGGCTGAATATGTACAAGCGCGGGCAGAACTTTGTCGCGGGCCTCGAAAATCGACTCCTGCATCGGTTCAGAACCTGCCAGCAGACCCGCCGCTGTCCAGGATAGAGATAGGAAGGCCAATAGAACTCTCAATCTCATGAATTCCTCTTTGTTACTCCTGTTCGCCGCTTATAACGCAGCCAAGACACCATGGTTCATATTCTGGCCTCCATTTCGGCCAGCAAGGCGGGAGTATATGCCCCGCGTGTTGTAGCAGCAACAAGTTTATTCCAGGGAGGATATTGCGGTTTTAAATTGAGAAAGAAGGTCGCCCATGAGAAGCGGCCTTCCACTAAGCAGCCGTGCGATCACTTCTTCCACTTGATGTCGATCGAGCCCATGCCGACCGAGAGGTCGAGAATCAACCGATCCTCAGCTGATTCGAAGTCAGGCGATTCATATATCCCATCTTCAACCGCATCGAGGTTGCCTCCATGCAGGGTGACCGATGAGAACCAGTGGCCGCCGTCGGTCTCGATGCGCATCGGCAGTCCTTTGGGGAGGATAATATCTGCGGAACCCATACCGATCTCGAGTTTGGCCTTTGACTCACCCCGATACACGCCGCGAAAATCCATGTCGAAACTCCCAGCTCCTCCTGAGAACTCGAAGCTGTCGAAGTTGGCATTTCCCAGATTGAGAAGGTCGAGGCTCGATGCACCCGCCTGAATGCGCATGGTCTTGAGGCGTTCAGGGTTTTCGTCGGAGAAGTTGATCTTTCCTGAGGCTGCACCGACCTCGACACGAAGATTCGTAAGCGGAACTCCGCCAAGATCGATGTTCCCCTCGCATGCTCCAAGTTTGAGCGTGGCCCTCATCGGATAGTGACGAGACAACTGCAGGTTCCAACGGTTGCGGAAGTTGTCGAGATGGAGGTGCCGGCGCATTTCGCTCTGGAGGTTAATGCTCTGAACGCCTCCTTCGGTCTCATACTCGATGGTCTCCTTGACTTCGGATGGATCGCGGTCGATATCGAGTCTGGCGCTCTCCGTGAAATCAGCAGGTGTTATATTGAATGTTCCCGCGCTGAATTCGCATGACAGATCAACGCGAGTCGCCCCCTGCGCTGAAATGACTTCCGATCTCTTCTCAGCTGTTCCGGCGAAGCTCGCTGAGGTTAGCAGGAGCAGATAAGCCGCTGTCCGCTTGATACTCATAGTGATTCCTCCGTACTTTCTCGTGTGCGTTCCTGAATCAGGTACGATAACGGGTGAATCTTTGTTTCGGGAAAGCTCAGTGACTGCTGTGGGGCAGTGGGGGTTCCTGATCACCAGGTGATGGTCGTGGTGAGGCTGACAGGGGAGTGCTAACCGATGGGGGCTGGGGAGTTCGCGGGGGAGGCGGCGTCGGAACCTCGGGCCGCCGGAATGATCTCTGGAAACGCGAGCTCACATACTCACGGAAGCCGAAACGAGTCAGGGCCGCCGCCCCAATGCCCGCGCAGACCGGCGCCGCTGAAGCGAGAATCGCGACGACGAGGAAGAACGCACCGAAACCTCTGGAGACTGAATCTCCCGCACCGAGCAGGATTGCGACGACAAACCAAATGATCATGAAGGCGAGGGTCCCGGCCAGCGAATTGGTCATCGGTCCCAGTGCCGGAAAACCCAAACGTCCACCAATACGCTCGGCTATCCCAGTCGCCTGCGCGATAACGCCGAGGAAGGCGGCGAGAACATAGCACATCGGGATAAACGGAACCGCGACCAGACCAACGATCGTTATAGCGACAACGCCGATGATAAACGGAAGCAAAAAGAAGAGTCCGAGCCCGAGAAAGAAGGTCCTGATCTTATATTGAATCATACAGTTGCGGAAGGTGTCGAACTGTTTCCGCGCCAGTGAAACCGCCAGAAAGCCAAGCAGTAGCAGGCCAGCGGTGAAACTCAGGACGATGATCAATCCGTCAATTGAATAGGATTTGGCAAAGGCGTCGGTCGGGAAATCGATAAGGGGGTCGGTAATGATTTTGTCCCCCTGAACGACACCGCCCGGTTTGACCTCGATTTCCGGCGATTTGATTGTTCCATCCACCTGTCCTGCCCCCGTGACCAGAACTCGGCCAGTGATCGACTGAACATCCCCCTTCACCCATCCATTGATCGTCACCTTGCCATAGGCAATGATATTACCGGTGACATACTGTCCATAGCCGACATCAACCCGGGTTTGAAACCGCTTGACGGTAAGTTCTTCCGTACATCGCTGACGTACTGGCAGGGCCTTTACTTCTGATGCAGTTCTGGTAGACCCTCTACGTTTTGCGTGTGGAGATCCGATCTCGGGCACGAACTGATCCCGTTCGAAGTTGTACGTCCAGCGTCCGCCCAGGGTGTCGGTAGCCGTGATCCCTTCGGGAGTCAACTCGATTTCATTGAAGAAGGTGTCGGAAGCAGGGTTGGAACTTGCCCCTGATAGATCGGCGTCGACATCAGTCCCCGCCTGACACGCGGCGACCATCGACATCCATAGCGCCGCTGTGAGAATAAACAGCTTCATCTTACATCCCATGTAAGAAACGGTTTACTGAAATTCGGCGACTCTGACGTCACCCGAGATTGAATTCAGCGTTATCTTGACTCCTCCAGAGCCGATCTCTCCGACCATGCGGTTGCTGGTCATCGATTGTACTACTACGGGAATCTCTGTCCTGATGTTCCCTTTTGTCGATGTGACAACAAGCCTGCCCGAAGACTCCTCGGGAATCAGGAGAATGATATCGCCACTTTCCGTTTCGACATAGTAGTCGCCATCGCTATTCAGATTCGTCTGGATTTTGACATCGCCGCGCGAGGTCGTCAGGTCTACTGCCCCTCGTTCCTGAAGCAGCTCGATATTGGCGGACAGCGATTTCACACGCACATCTCCTTCAATCCATTGCAGCGAAATAGTTCCAGTGGGTTGGCGAACGGTCACCGGCCCAAAAAGCAATTCCCCAATCGTTGTTCCGGTGCCATTGTCGATGGTCACGGCCCCTTCAACACTGGTGAGATGGATATCTGAAGCGGAACTCCGCACGGATATATCTCCGACAGTCTGGGCGATTGCAATCCCTCCCGAGAGATTGTCGATCGAGATGGAACAGTGGATCGGGACCGCGATTGAGAGGTCGACGCTGCCATACGAGTCCAGGCCGCCTCCAAAGACTTTGTTCCACAAGGAGCGGTTCAGGTCCTTG
>CXWL01063696.1_pt1 | contig 10339 bp, 9 predicted proteins | sample 590931 | NCBI WGS metagenome assembly CXWL01 (sample SAMEA3498368, study PRJEB10139) | groundwater metagenome | biome: water well; material: biofilm material | place: Germany | collected 2015-04-27
GCGTTATCCATTACACCACGGGGGCAAGCCGGAGTACTTGATAATCAAACAGGCTCGCGATGGCAATAACAATATGGCTTTGACAGTAGCGGCAAACGAACCACCCGGCACGTTGATCGGGCTGGAGGTTTGGTCGACGCTTGTGGCGACAAGTGCATTGATGATCTTCGATTCAAGGGCCGAGCTAACTTTCACTTTGAATTGATGATTCTCACACGTATACTCCGTTTCCGTTCGTTTTGTGAAGTATGCAAAGCGAGTGTTGCTGATTAACCTGTTGAAGACAAGGGACTAGTCGAATGCGATGGTCGCACACGTACATACCGACGCTAAGGGAGAATCAGACGGAGGCGGAGCTTATATCGCACCAACTCCTGCTGCGGGGAGGATATATCAGAAAGCTCGCCGCCGGTGTCTATCTGTATTTGCCACTCATGCAGCGTGTAATCGACAAATTCTCCAACATTGTCCGAGAGGAAATGAATAAGGCCGGGGCGCTGGAGATAACCATGTCAGTTCTCTGCCCGGCAGAAGTCTGGCGCAAGTCAGGCCGATACGACACGGTTGGCAAAGAGCAAATGCGCCTTAAGGATCGCCACAGCCACGAAATGGTTCTGTGTGGAACGCATGAAGAGACAATTACTACGCTTGTGGCCGGTGAGGTCAAGAGCTATCGGCAATTACCCCTCAATCTCTATCAGATACAAGTCAAGTTCCGCGATGAAATTCGCCCTCGTTTCGGCCTAATGCGGGGAAGGGAATTCATCATGAAGGACGCCTACAGCTTTGATGCCACCGAAGAGTCGTTCTCCCAATCCTATGAAAAGATGGTTGACTCCTATTTCGCCATCTTCCGGCGCGCCGGACTCGATGTCGTGAAGGTTGAGTCTGATACCGGCGCGATGGGAGGCAAAGCAGCCCATGAGTTTATGTTGCTCGTTGATACCGCTGCAGGAGAGGAAGTAATCCTTTTCTGTAATCGGTGCGATTATGTCGCGAACCGCGAGAAGGCTCCCTTTCGAGAACTGAACTCACGGGAATCAACTGAGCCCTTACGGGATCGTTCTATCGTCGATACGCCCGGAGCGGCCACAATTGAGGACGTGACGGCGTTTCTGAAAGTTGATGCTACGCGGCTGGTTAAGACCCTCATTTACATGGCTGACAACAAGCCGATCGCGGCTCTGGTCCGTGGTGATCGCGATCTAAACGAGATCAAGCTGAAGAATGCGGTTGGCTGCAACGAATTGGTGATGGCTAACCCGGAGCAGGTGGCTCAGGCGACTGGGGCGCCGGTCGGCTTTGCCGGTCCGGTCGGATTGAGAGATGTGCCGCTATATGTCGATACACTCGTGGCTCGGTCGACGAATGTCGTCGTGGGCGCCAACCAGAACGAAAAGCACATTCTCAATGTCAACATCGACCGCGACTTCAGGGCCTCTCACGTAGGCGATCTCACCCAGGTTCGCGAGGCAGATGGCTGCCCATTGTGTGAGGGAACGTTGGGCGCAAAGAAAGGAATCGAGGTAGGCAATACGTTCATGCTCGGAACCAAGTACTCCGACGCCCTTGGGGCAACGTTTCTCGACGCGGAAGGGAAAGAGAAGCCGATTTTGATGGGTTCCTACGGAGTCGGGATCACTCGCACGCCACAGGCAGCACTCGAGCGCTATTTTGACGATAAGGGGATTATCTGGCCAAAGAATATTGCCCCATATCTCGTTGAACTGATTCCTCTTAACATCGAGAAACCTGCCCAGAATGAGGCTGCTGAGCGAGTGTACCGTGAACTCGAGTCGGCTGGCATCGACGTTCTCATGGACGATCGAGATGAGCGGCCCGGGGTGAAATTCAACGACGCCGACCTGATTGGACTTCCGGTGCGCATAACGATTGGCGATAAGTCGCTGAAGGATGGCAAGGTAGAGATGAAGGCGCGCTCGGAGGCCCAAATGGAGCTTGTTGACCTTCCGGATATAGTGCAGGCGGTTACGAAGCTTCTTGGCCGCCTGAAGTAGCTAACAATTTTGTTGCTTTATAACAAGTTAGTTCCTATTTTATTCGACTGGCTTAGTGGGTATTGGCCCACTCGTTGATTTTTCGTGCACGCCATGGCCGACGAAGAAAAAGAGCGATTTACGCGCCTCGTTGAGCAAGTTCTGCAAAACGAAGGTTGCGAGCTGGCCGATGTCGCACTCTCGCGCTACAAGAGTAGCACGACCGCGCGTCTGTTTGTGTACGCAGTCAATAGCCTTACGCTGGACCAGTGCGCGCATTTGTCGCGAATCATTGGGGATGCGGTGGAAGGAACTGAGCTGTTTGAACGCGGTTATACCTTGGAAGTATCATCGCCGGGTCTCGATCGACCACTCACTACAGCCCGAGATTTCAGATATCGTATCGGCGAGACGATCCGGATTGAGTTCGTCGACCCGAAGCGCAAGAAGGTGACCGGCGTGTTAGTCGGTATGAATGGAGAGAAGGTCCAGATTCGCACGAGCGAAGCAGATACGGAAATCGCGTTAAGCGAAATTGACAAGGCAAGAATTGTTTTTTAGCGGAGTGTGTTTGTATGGCGTTTGACATGGTAGAGGCAATGACTCTTATCGCCCGTGAGAAGAATATTGACTTTGAGGCGGTTGTCGCAACGCTGGAAGCGAGTCTTCTTGCTGCCGCCAAGAAGAAGTACACGTTCACTGACAATATATCCTTTAAGTTCGATCGCAAGCAAAACGAGTTGTACATGATCGCGGCGAAGAAGGTCGTCAAGAAAGTAGAAGACGCCAACATCGAAGTCGCTTTGAAGGAGGCTAAGGAGATCGACCCTGAGGCCGAACTCGGGGACGACCTCGACATCTATCTTGATTTTGAAGCCGAGTTTGGACGCAATGCGATCACGTCAGCCAAGCAGATTCTCATTCAGAAGATCCGTGATGCCGAACATGAACGCATTTATGCTGAGTACATTGACAAAGTCGGCACCCTGGTGACTGGCGTCGTGCAGCATGCCGACAAGGGAACGGTCATTGTCAATCTCGGACGGGGTGAAGCGATCCTCCCAATGAAGGAACAGATTCCGCGTGAGAAATTCCGCCAGGGGGATCGCATTCGGGCTTACATCCAGGATGTCCAGATGTCTCCCCGCGGTCCGCAGATTATTCTGTCGCGGGTAAACAACGAAGTCCTGCGGGCCCTGTTTGCTCTCGAAGTGCCTGAAATCTATGAGCGTATTATTGAAATCCGCGCTATCGCCCGCGAGCCCGGAGAGCGCGCCAAGATTGCGGTCTACTCGTCTGACGAGCGCATTGATCCGGTCGGCGCCTGCGTAGGCATCAAGGGCGTGCGGGTGCAGAGCATCGTGCGTGAACTAAACAACGAGCGAATCGACATTGTGCCGTTTTCCTCGAATCCCGAACTCTTCGTAACCCGCGCCTTGGCGCCGGCGAAAGTCTATCACATTGACGTCTTCGATCTCGAAAAGAAGATGACGGTTGCCGTCGAGAACGAAAAGCTCTCTCTTGCCATCGGTCGTAACGGTCAAAACGCTCGATTGGCGTCAAAGCTGACCGGATGGAAAGTCAATATTCTATCCGAGGCCGAGTACAACGAGCAGAAGCGGCGCGAGGCGGAACTGCTCGTGCCGGTTGGTGATCTCGAGGGGATTGGCGTGAAGATTCGCGACCGCCTGATTGAGGCTGACATCAGCTCGGTTCAGCGCCTGGCTCAGGCAACTCCTGAAATGCTGATGAAGATTGACGGCATCGGTCAGAAGACGGCTGACACGCTGATCGAAAAGGCGATGGCCTTTGTGGCCCGCCTCGAGAACGAGCGCGCTGTGCGCGAGTCGGCCGAGACGGCCGCGGGCACTGAACCTGCGAAGGATGAGAAGCTTGAGTTGAGCGACGTGTTTGTCGAGGAATCTGATACTGCTGCTGGCGTGGAGCCGGATCCTTCCTCGGTCGAGAAAGATGACTCGGGAACGGACTCAAACTGAGTTCGCAAGGAGAATATTGATGACTGGCAAGTCGCAACGTATACACGAACTGGCGAACGAATATAAGATCTCCTCGAGCGCGATGCTCAAGATCATTCAGGACCTGCACTTCGACACAAAATCTCACATGTCCGTGGCTACTCCCGAAATAATCCTGGCTGTGGAACAGAAGTTTGCGCAGGAGAAGCAGGAAGCCAAGAAGGAGATGGTGCACAAGACCCAATCGAAGGAGGCTCGTGAGAGCGCTCCTGCGGCGGTCAGCGCTCCTCCTGCAGGATCGTCGGGATCGGTCAATATTGGCGGTATGAAGGTGACCGGACCTCAGGGGACGGTGACCGGACTCATGCGCAAGATTGAGAAGAAGAATAAGAAGAAGGAGCGACGTCGCAAGAAAGAGCGGCGTGATATCAATCAGGTCGAGGTCGCCAAAAGCTTCAAAGCCACGATGGCGAATCTGGGCACGGCGAAGGCTCGTCGGAAGTTCCGCCGCAGCGGCTCCGACGATGTGACAGCGACGTCAGATTCCGGAAATGTCATCGAGGTCAACGAATTCCTTTCGGTAGCTGAGCTGGCCAAGCTCATTGATCACAAGCCTGTAGAGGTTGTCGCGAAACTTCTTGAGATGGGTATGATGGCGACCATCAATCAACGACTCGACATGGATACGATCGAGATGGTTGCTTCTGAGTTTGGGTTCGATGTCCGTCAGGTGGCCGAGATCGGCGAAGCGGCTCGTGAGGACGAACAGCAGGAGCACTTGGTCAACCGGGCGCCGGTTGTCACTGTCATGGGGCATGTTGACCACGGGAAGACCTCTCTGCTTGACCATATCAGAAAAACGAACGTTGTGGCAGGTGAAGCCGGCGCCATCACGCAGCACATCGGGGCCTACGAAGTCACCCACAATGGGAATCGCATCGTGTTTCTGGACACACCGGGACACGAGGCATTCACGGCCATGCGCGCACGTGGCGCTCACATCACTGATTTGGTTATTCTGGTTGTTGCCGCGGATGAATCGGTCATGCCTCAAACCGTCGAGGCTATCGACCATGCACGCGCAGCAAGCGTGCCGATAATAGTTGCCATCAATAAGGTGGACAAACCAACAGCCAATTCTGAGGCAGTCCGTACCCAGCTTGCTCAGCATAATCTCTTGCCCGAGGAATGGGGAGGCAAAACCATCATGGTGGAAGTGTCCGCAAAGACCGGCCTTGGTGTTGACAAGCTGCTCGACATGATCTTTCTGCAGTCTGAGGTCATGGATCTAAAGGCGGATCCGTCGATACGCGCACAGGGAGTAGTTGTCGACGCGCAGCTCGAGAAAGGGCGCGGCACTGTTATCACCGTCCTTATCCAGAAAGGGACCTGCAAGATAGGCGACCCGATTGTTGCCGGTGTCTGGAGCGGCCGCATACGGACAATCACAAACGACCGAGACGAGAGACTGTACGAAATCGGTCCTTCAACGCCAGCCCAGATCACCGGACTTGGGGGGGTGCCACAGGCGGGAGATAGTTTCCTTGCCGTCAAAGATGAACAGGAAGCGAAGGAGATTTCACTCAAGCGAAACCAGGTGAAGCGAGAATATGATGCTCGCCGCCCAATGGGACATGTCACACTCGATAAGGTATTCGATCAGATTCGGGAAGGACAGATCAAAGAAGTTCGACTGATTATCAAGGGGGATGTTGACGGATCGGTTGAAGTGCTTTCCGACACCCTCAGCAAGATATCGACAAGTGAGGTCAAGACGCATATAATCCACCACGGGGTGGGCGCCATTACAGAATCCGATGTCCTGCTTGCGGCCGCTTCGAACGCGATCATTATTGGTTTCCAGGTTTCTCCTGACAGCCGTGCCCGCGATCTGGCCCGCCGAGAAAAGGTCGACGTTCGTCTGTATAGCATTATCTACGAGGCTGAAAGTGATGTCCGGAAGGCGCTGGAAGGGCTCTTGTCTCCAACGGTATCAGAGAAGTTCGTCGGGATGGCCGAAGTGCGCAACACCTTCAAGGTTCCCAAAGTAGGGGTTATCGCCGGCAGCTACGTCAAGGAGGGGCGTCTGTCACGCAAGGACAAAGTTCGACTGGTGCGCGACGGCAAGGTCGTGTTCACGGGCAGCATACTCTCACTCAGACGATTCAAGGATGACGCGCGAGAGGTCAAAGAGGGATTCGAGTGCGGAATAGGGATCGAGAATTATAACGACATCAAGGTTGGGGATCTCATCGAGGCCTTCGAAACGGTGGAGACAGCACGTACGCTTTCGACGTAGAGTCGGCCGGGTTCCATCGGACTGAGGGACCGCTTTGTGGATGTTATTATCAGATCATGCGACAGTTCAAACGCTCCGACAGATTGGCCGAACAGATCCTCCGCGATGTTTCTACGCTGCTCCTGCACGATCTCGCTGAGGCAGTACCAGGCCTGGTGACGTTCACTCAAGTCCAGCTCAGCGACGATCTTCGTTACGCCAAAGTGTTCTACTCATATCTTGGAACTGATGATGGCCGCAATAGGGTTGTTGAGTACTTTGAACGAGAGGGTGGTCGCATTCGCACCCTGATTGGCAATAATCTTCGCATCCGACATATCCCCGAGTTTAGCTTCAAATTCGATCCTTCCGTCGAGCATGGCCTGCGCATTGAGCAATTACTCAGCGAGATCAAGAATGAGCCCAAAGATCAATAGCGTGGCGAGTGTGACCAACATACCGGTCGACGAAATTAGGGATCTCCTGTCGGCTTCCAGAAGTATCCTCGTGGCTTCACACATCGAACCTGACGGCGACGCACTTGGCACCGTTCTGGCTTTCGGGGCTTATCTGAAGGGGATCGGGAAGAACGTACGCATGGTAACGGATTCGAGTATACCCGAAAAGTACCGTTTTCTTGCGAACTCTGGTGACATTGTGCCCGCGAGCGGCTTACCCGATAGCGAAGCGTTCGACGCTGCGGTCATACTGGAGTGTCCGAGCACCGCGAGAATCGGGAGTGCGGCCAGATTGCTTCGTGACAATGTAGTCATAATTAATATCGATCATCACCGGGACAATGCCGGTTTTGGCCGCGTGAATTGGGTCAATACGCGAGCATCGTCGGTGGGGGAGATGGCGTACGAGTACTTCATGCACGTCGACTATGTACCTTCTGCCGAGGTCGCTGAACAGCTTTATACGGCTATTCTCACTGATACCGGGCGTTTTCGTTTCAGCTCGACATCACAGCGGACGATGTGCATTGCCGGGGAACTTATGGAGGCGGGCGCGGATCCCCGAAGGATCTGCGATCATGTTTACTTCAATGTTCTACCGTCGACCATGAAGCTCACAGGACGGGTCCTGAACACCATCGAGTTTCACCATGACGGTAAATTCTGCCTTCTGAGTCTAACAAAGGAGATGTTTGCCGAATGCGGCGCCAGCGAGTCTGAATCCGACGGTTTGGTAGATTACACGCTCTTTGGAAGGGGAGTTCTGGCCGGCGCTCTGTTGAAAGAGGTAGATATTACTCGCACCAAGGTCTCTCTTCGATCAAGCAACGGTATTGATGTCTCGAAGATTGCGTCGCGTTTCGGCGGCGGCGGGCATTTCAATGCTGCCGGCTGCTCGATACCACTTATCATGAACGAGGCCAAAGGGGAGGTCATGAGGCTGTTTGTGGGGGCATTCCGTGACGTCGCATGATACCATCACTGGCATTCTCCTTGTTGATAAGCCGGTAGGGATGACGAGTCACGACGCAGTTATGAAAGTACGTCGCCTTGCCCGCGAGAAGAGAATCGGGCACACGGGAACGCTTGATCCGTTGGCTGAAGGGTTGCTGGTCATGTGCGTGGGGAAGGCGACCAAGGTCGCGCAGTTTCTGGTTAGTGAGGAGAAGACGTACGAAGCTCAGCTCCATTTAGGAGTACGTTCCTGCACCTATGATGCTGAAGGCGTGGAACCCAACGCTGTCGGCGTACCGGTGAGTGACCTGGCTCTCGAGCATCTGAGCAGTGTCCTGAACTCTTTCATCGGGAAGCAGAGGCAGACTGTCCCACCCCATTCCGCCGTGCATGTGGATGGCGAGCGTTTACATCGATTGACACGTGCCGGGAAGTTCGTCACCCTGCCGGAGCGGGAGATTGATATTAAGTCGATTCGCATGATATCCTATGAGTCTCCGTTGCTGTCCATTGAAGTCACATGCAGCAAGGGCACATATATTCGTTCCCTGGCCAACGATATCGGAAATGCACTCGGCTGCGGCGCCTACCTTTCGAAGTTGCGTCGAACTGCCGTGGGCGACTTCTCAGTCGGACAGGCGGTTCGGCTTGATGAACTTGAGGAAAATGGGATTCGGTCTAAACAACTGATACCCATCGAACGCGCACTCTCTTTATCGGCGCTTATAGTCACCGAGAGTTTTGAACTGCTCATACCTCATGGCCGCAAGCCCAGTTGGTCCGATATCAGTGCCGTCGAGGGGAGACTCGACTGCGGGACGGCTGTTCTTGTGAGAAACTCCAGAGGCTCAGTGTTAGCTCTCGCCCGGTCGGGAGCGGAAGCTTCAAGCGGAGCCTCATCCACTGCCTCTCCCATAACCGAGTATCTGCGAGTGTTGGTATGAAAGCGGATTTCATTATCGGGTTGGAATCATATCAACGCACGTCAAGCCGGGGCGCGGTGGTCACGATTGGTACGTTTGACGGGATTCATCGTGGACATCAGGCGATTCTGAGGCGAGTCAAGGCGGTGGCTGCTGAAACCGGCCTCACTCCAGTGCTTGTCACATTTGATCCCCATCCTCGAGTCGTCATTTCCCCCGACCGAACACCACAATTACTCACGACCCTTCAGGAGAAGAAGCAGTTCGTGCCTTCGTTTTTTGACGGCACAGTGTTGGTTCTTGAGTTCGACAAGGAACTCATGAATATGACGGCCTCCGATTTCATCACTGAGATCATTGTCAATCGCATTGGAGCCAAGACCGTCATCGTCGGTTATGATCACGCCTTTGGCAAAAACCGCGCTGGCAATATCGCGGAGCTAAGTCGACTGGGCCGCGAGCTTGACTTCCACGTTGAGGTGGTTGGTCCCGTCATCTTTGAAGGAAAGGCCGTATCGTCAACGCGCATTCGCACTGCCATGCTCGCTCACAATTATGACGAGGCCATCAGGCTTCTCGGACATCATTATGCCATCTTTGGGACCGTCGAACGCGGCATTGGCCTGGGGCGGAAACTGGGGTACCCGACGGCGAACGTGAAATACAGCCCGACCAAACTCTTGCCGCCGGAGGGTGTCTATTCCTGCTGGGTGCAAGTTGGCAGCGAAGACAAGAACGGAATGATGTTTATCGGCAAGAACCACTTCAATCCATCGGGTCGAGTCACGGTTGAGGCCAACCTCTTCGATTTTGATCGCGACATCTACGACGAAGAGCTTGTCGTCTACCCCACAAGGTTTGTTCGCGAGAACCAACACTACGCGTCGACGGAAGAATTGGTCAGGCAAATTGCAATTGACAAAATGAACGTTTTGGAGATACTACAAAGAGGAGAAACACGATGCCTGTAACAAAGGATCAGAAGGCAAAGCTCATTGAGCAACATCGCTTACACGGTTCAGACACGGGATCACCGGAAGTGCAGATAGCGCTTCTGACTGAACGCATTAATCACGTGACCGATCACTTGAAGTCGCATAAGAAGGATTTTCACGGCCGTCATGGTCTGTTGAAGAAAGTGGGCAAACGGCGCCGTCTGCTCGACTACTTGAAGGATCGCGATATTGTTAGCTATCGCGAGGTCATCAAGGAACTTGGGTTGCGTCGATAATCGCAGGAAAGTAAAGGAAGTATGTCTTATAAAGTAGAATTTGAACTTGGTGGCCGCACCATGACGATCGAAAGCGGCAAGATGGCAAAGCAGGCAAACGGCTCGGTGACAGTGCGATATGGCGACTCGATGGTCGTAGCCACGGTGTGCGCCATGACGGAACCGAAAACCGGCCAGGATTTTTTCCCACTCACCGTCGAATACCGCGAAAAGTCGTATGCTGCTGGCAAAATCCCTGGTGGCTTCTTCAAGCGCGAGGGGCGTCCTTCGGAAAAGGAAATTCTCTCGGCGCGAATCATCGACCGTCCCATCCGTCCCCTCTTTCCGGATGACTTCAAGGGAGAGACCCAGTGCATCTCCTATGTCATCTCGCATGATCAGAAGAACGATACCGACGTTCTCGCGCTGACCGGCACGGCGGCGGCGATTGCGATCTCCGATATTCCCATCTCGTCGACCATCGCCGGCGTGCGCGTAGGCCGCGCCAATGGTTCGTTCGTCATCAATCCGACCTTCGAGCAG
>CXWL01129117.1_pt1 | contig 10338 bp, 3 predicted proteins | sample 590931 | NCBI WGS metagenome assembly CXWL01 (sample SAMEA3498368, study PRJEB10139) | groundwater metagenome | biome: water well; material: biofilm material | place: Germany | collected 2015-04-27
GCAGAAATCGCCGCCCGGGCAGCAGATGATGTCGGTCAGCAGGCCGATGTTCGGCGTGGCGAAACCGCCTTCGCGCAGCTCGCCCCAGAGGGTGAACAGTTGGCTCTGCTCGACGTCCGCGAGGATGATGTTCTGCTCGTGGGAGGTGCGCAGTTGGCCATAGCTGTAGCGGTCGGCCAGGTCGGCGACGGCGTCCAGCTGCTTGTCGGTGATATCGCCCGGCGCTACGCCGGTCGGTTTCAGCGACAGGGTCACGGCCACATAACCCGGCTTCTTGTGCGCCAGGGTGTTGCGGCCACGCCAGCGGGCAAAGCCTGGATGCTCTTTATCCAGCGCGGCGAGTTCGGCGTCCTGATTGCTCAGGGCCTTGTACTCAGGGTCGACGAAGTGCTTGGCGACACGGTGCACTTCGGCTTCGGTCAGGGTGGTCTGGCCGCCGCGCAGGTGTTCCATTTCGGCGTCGACTTTCTGGGCAAACACCTCAGGGGTCAGCGCCTTGACCAGGATCTTGATTCGCGCCTTGTACTTGTTGTCACGACGGCCATAGCGGTTGTAGACCCGCAGGATGGCGTCGAGGTAGCTGAGCAGGTCCTGCCACGGCAGGAACTCGTTGATAAACGCGCCAACCACCGGGGTACGGCCCAGGCCGCCACCCACCAGCACGCGGAAACCCAGCTCGCCGGCCGCGTTGTACACCGGCTCCAGGCCGATATCGTGTACTTCGATGGCAGCGCGGTCCGAGGTCGAGCCATTGACGGCGATCTTGAACTTGCGCGGCAGGTAGGCGAATTCGGGGTGGAAGGTGGTCCACTGACGCACGATCTCGCACCACGGGCGCGGATCGATCAGCTCGTCGGCGGCGACGCCGGCGAATTGGTCGGTGGTCACGTTGCGCAGGCAGTTACCGCTGGTCTGAATCGCGTGCATCTGCACGGTCGCCAGTTCAGCCAGGATGTCCGGCACATCTTCCAGCGCCGGCCAGTTGAACTGCACGTTCTGGCGGGTACTGATGTGGGCGTAGCCTTTGTCGAAGTCGCGGGCAATCTTGGCCATCATGCGCNNGGCACGGCCACCCGCAGCATCGGCGCAAAGCGCTGAACATAAAGGCCATTTTGCAGGCGCAGAGGGCGGAACTCTTCTTCGCTCAGTTCACCTGCCAGATAGCGTCGGGTCTGATCACGGAACTGCTTGACGCGGTCCTCGATGATGCGCTGATCGTATTCGTCGTATACGTACATATAGGTCCTGTTCTCGGCAAATCTGCGCGCACGGCCGCGCACTCCCAACGGAGCCGGCGCACGATACCAGTTTGCGTTTATGCGCAAAAGTGATGTTTGAGTATATGCAAATAACCAAATTGACTAATGAGAACGGTTATCGGGATACCCACATTTGTCATGCGGGCAATCCTCAACTTTACTGTGAGCGTGTTTACCTGCAGTCACCTACAAAACCGACAAGAGGCGATGCGATGAGCAATTCGACAAAAGCCCGTAAACCCGACAGTACCGTGGATGCCTGGGCGATTTTATTCTTGATAATCCTGGTGGTGGGAACTGCCGTGTTCTGGGTCAGCCATCAATAGGAAGACGGCGTGATCCTAAGGCAAAAAATGAGGGAGCAGCCGCGCTGCTCCCTCATTTTTTTCGCCTACACGCCAGCCAGGTGCAGCACCAGCTTGACGATGCCGAACAGCGCCAAGGCAAAGATCGCCGTGAACAGAACTCCCAAGAGCACAAAGTGGCTGGGCTTGCCGTGGGTGAAGTCGCGGGCGCGGTTTTTGCCACTTTGCACGCCGAATGCCGCTGCCATCACGCTGTGCAGCATCTGCCAGAACGTCGGTGGTTTGTTGTTGGAGTCGTCCATGTGGCCCTCGGATCGTGGTGACAAGCCCAATGCTCCCCACAGGATAGTCAACTTATAGCTATTTACTGCCTTGCAGGGCGGCGTGGCCGTTGTACTGGAACTCTTTAACCCGAGTTTCCAGGAGTCACCTCATGGCCCTTTCAACCCCAGCGCCGGACGAAGGCCTGCACACCGCGCTGATCAAACACCGCCTGCCACTCTGGCTCACCCACAGCGCCAGCGCGGATATCCGCCGTCTGCGCGGTGGCGTGCAGCCCGGCCCGGCGCCTGCCTGGCTAAGTGATGCCCCGGCCGAGCTGCGTGCTGCCCTGAGCGCTAGCCAGCTGCGCAGCCACGCGTCCAACCAGGTCTTGGCCAAGACCTTGAAACCGCTCAAGGGCCCGGCCGCCTTTGCCCAGCCGTTGCTGGAGGCCGCATTGCAACAGCGTTTCGGGCAGGCCCCCGACGTGCATCAAAACGCCTTGTTCTATCTGCGTTATCGCCAGGCCACCGTGCAGCACACCTTGCTCCAGGCTGCCTTGTTGAATTTCGAGGGCAACGAAACGTTCTCCGAGGTGGCGCTGGGTGAAACCAGCGCCCTTGCCCCCGTCGGGGCGTTGAAAACCGACTACGGCACGTTCACGCGAGGCGGATGGCCGGCGCGCTATCGCTACACCGAGAAGTTGCCGATAGCGCCGCAGGACTTCGCGACGATGTGTCGCCACCTGGACCTGGGCAAGCAGTACCAGAACCATTTGAAGCAAGTATTCGACGCGCCGGACACAGCACTCCAGGTTCGCGCGCAGATGATCCAGGCACAAAAGGACCTGCTCGCGGTGCGGCTGCACACGGCGCGGATCAAGCACGAGGTCAGCGCGTCGTTCTATGCCGTGTTGCTCAAGCTGCTGGCCGGCGCTGAAAGGCTCACGCTGGACGGTCGACCCTTGGGTTACACCCAGTTGTCGGTCCTCGGTTGCCCCTTGGGCGAAGTGGTGCTGATCGGCCCGCCAGCCGGGCGTTTGGTCGCCTGGATTGCCGGCGCGCCGCTGTACCCGCTCAAGGAATATGCGTCGATGCAGGCGTTTGAAAAAGACTTGGCGATCAACCTGCGCTCACGCACTTATCAGCGGCTGTTGGCCAGCCGCGTGCCACAGGGCGATGCGCCAGCCTTTTTCAAGCGGCTGCAAGAGAAGCTCTTTACCTACCGCTGGAATGCGGCCAAGGGCGTCCAGGAGCAGGTCTACGATGAGCAGATCAACCTGAACCTGCGCGAAAGTCGCATCACTGGCGAGCTGTTTGGCGCGCTCTACGAAAAACATGTGCAACGCCTCAAGAAGGGTGCCCTCAAGCTCGCCGTGCCGACGGCCGAGGCCGATCGCAAGGCGGCCCAGGAGCGCCATCAGTACTGGCTCGGCCTGGGCATGAACCTTTTGAATGTGGCGGCGTTTTTTGTGCCCGGGCTGGGCGAGTTGATGTTGGTCGTGACAGCCATTCAAGTGGGCATGGAGGTGTACCACGGCATCGAATCGTGGAAGCAGGGCGACCTGGATGCGGCCTGGGCCCATCTGGAATCGGTGGCGCTGAATGTGGCCTTTATGGCAACGCTGGCGGGCACGGGCGTGCTGCTTAGGCGCCCACCAGTGATTCAAGTGTCGAAATGGGTCGACGGCCTGGTGCCGGTCAAGCTGCCCAGTGGTGAAGCGCGCCTGTGGAAGCCCGACCTTGAACCCTACCGCAGTGACGTGGTGCTCGACCCGGCGCTGCAGCCCAATGCCCAGGGCCAATACGAGGTAGATGGCAAAATCTATGTGCGCATCGGAGCGGGCGTCTACGAAAAAGGCTTTGATACCCAACTGAAAAAATGGCGGATCAAACACCCGCGCGACCCCGAGGCCTACCAGCCGGAACTGCACGGCAACCAGGCCGGAGCGTGGCGTTCTATCCACGAACGACCTCGGGACTGGTCGCGCCTGACCCTGCTGCGGCGCCTGGGGCATGCAACCCGCAGCTTCGCCGACGACACCCTGTTGCGCATTGGCGATATCAGCGGCGTATCCGACGAGGCACTGTGCAAAATCCATCTTGATGGTTCGCCTTTGCCGGCACCCCTGGCCGATACATTGCGGCGGTTCAGGGTTGATCAGCCGACCACTTTCGCCGAAGCCCCGTTGCGCGACAGCGAGTGGCTACAGCGGCGTTTCCCGGGGCTGCCCAGGGAGGCCATGGCTGAGGTACTGGCGCAGGCCAGCGAGCCTGAGCGTGTGCAGATCCGCAGCAGCGGCCGGGTGCCGGCGCGGCTGGACAACCTTGCGCGCGCCCAGGCCCAGCAAGTGCGCTTGAGTCGGGCGATCGCCGGGCTGCACCGAGACAGCCTGGCCAGCGCCGACAGCGATCGCCTGGCATTGCACAGCCTGGAGCAACTGCCGGGCTGGCCGGGGAATATTCGCCTGGAGGTGCGCGCGGACGCCTTCGACGGGGTATTGCTGGACAGCATCGGCCCTGAAGCGGCACCGGTCCGTAGATACCTGGTCAAGCACGACGGTACCTTCCTGGCCTGTAACGAGCGCGGCGAGCCGCTGGCCAACGCTGTGCCCGATGCGCACAACGCGTATCAATCGATCCTGCAGGCCTTGCCTGAGGCCGCGCGGCGCGATATGGGGTTTGCGCGGGTCGGCCAAGAGGCCGAGTTGCAACGCGCGTTGGCCGATTATGCGGTGAGCCATCGCACACGCATGAGTGCCTTCCTGAAGCAGCGCGTGGCGCGCTCCAGGCCGCAATGGCGCCTGTCGAACACGCGCGCGGGGTTCACACTGAGTGGTCGTGGTGACGCGTTTGCCGTGGATGCCTCCCTGGTGACTCGGGTGCAGGACTTGTACCCCGAACTCAGCAGCGAGCAGGCCAGCCGTTTTGTGCGGGCGCGGTTGCGTGGCGGCGACACGACGCAGCAGGTGTTCAACCTCCTGGCGAACCGACGGCGCGAGTTTGACACCCTGCGCGCCACCCTTGAGGAATGGGCACAGGCAACCGGTGAACCCCTGCATCTGCCCTCCGCACGCCGGCAAGTTGCTGAGGCGCTGACGCAATGTTGGCGGCAAAACCTGTATCGCGGGATACCGCCCCATGCGCGATTCAACCTCGGCGTTGAGCACCGCCTGCCGGCCTTGGCGGCAGATTTTTCGCATGTACAGGCCTTGCGGTTGGAGGGCCCCGCGCTGCTGGGTGACGACGGCGCGGCGTTGTTCCAACTGTTTCCCCGAGTACAGCACCTTGAAGTGTCTGTGATGCAGGCCGACCTGGGCGCCGTGGGCGAGCGTTTGCGCGACTTGCCGGGCATCACCCAGCTGTCGATCAATGGCCCTGAACTGAATCTGGCCACAGGGCTTGAGCCTGTATTGACCGGCATGCCACAGCTGGAGCGGCTGGCCCTCAGGGGAGCCCTGGAAAGCCTGGATGTCAGTGGCCTGCCAGACCTGCGAACCCTGGAAGTCAGCGGGTCGCTCGCGGCGTTCCCCGAAGGGCTTGTGATGCTGGAACGGCTTGAAGCCGCGAGGCTGCAGGACACACGGATTTGCACGGTGCCCGAGGCCGTCTTTGCCGGGCATGAGCGGCTGTGGCGAGGCCTGGAATTGAACTGGTCGACGTTTGAACCCGAAGCGGCCATGCGCGTGTTTGATTACCTGCACGATAACCCGGCGCATCTGGTGGATGAGGCGCAGTGGGTGCAAGCGTATTGCGCGGGTGCCCTTCGCTCCATGAAGGGCGCGTTGGCCCGTGATGTGCCGTCGCAGCTTTCAGGGCGTGCGCGCGTGCTGCAGGTCAATGAATTGCGCAATGAGCACCGGCAATTACTCGCCGAGCTGGAGGCTTGGAAAACCCGCGGGCTGGAGGTTGGCCGTCAGCAGCAGGAGGGGGTCTACCGCGAACGCGCGGCCGACAATGTGCTCGCAAGCTGGCGTGAAGGGCTTGACCGTCGCGTGGCAGGCGATACCGCGCCAGGCGAGGCCTACACCGACAGCCTGGACCTGTCGGGAGGCGGCCTGGCGAGCCTGCCGCAGTTGCCGATGCAGGGCTTTGCCCACGTGCGGTTTTTGAGCCTGAACGGTATACGCGTGTCCGTCGAGGCGTTGGATGGGCTACTGGACCAGTTCCCAATGCTGTACCGACTGGACCTGGCCCGCAACAGCCTGGCGCTGTTGCCGTCGCGGCTGAGTGAGCTGCGCCTGCTCGAGCACCTGGATCTTTCCTATAACGAGCTGACGCTGACACACGCCATGCAGCAGCAGTTGAATGAATTGGGCAACCTTCAGGAACTGAGCCTGGCATACAACCGGGTGGGCCGCTTGGACGTACGGGCGTTGAAGCAATTGCGTGGTTTAAACCTCAGCCATAGCGGCATTGCCACGTGGCCCGAGGGCGTGCTGGACTTGCCCGCGCTGCGCCGCCTGGACTTGAGCCACAGCGCAATCACCGAGATCCCCGCGCAGGCGCTCACCGAGCATCAAACGCTCATGCAAGGCACCCAACTGCGGGGCTGTCGCCTGGGGCCGCAGGCGCTTGCGGATTTACAACGTTTCGAGCCGCCCCTGCCCCCCAGCGTCAATGCCGAGCTGCAACGCCTTGCCCAGCATCTGGAGCCCCAGGCGCTGGCCGAGTTGCAACGCCGCATGCTTCAGCACATGGGCGGTGACGCACCGCTCGGCATCCCCCGCGACCTGCTCGCGCGGGGCCTCACGGGTGGCGATCCCGAATATTTCCCGCTGGAAGTCGCGGACGACCCTGGCCTGTTGCTCGATGTGCCCGAGGGCTTGCCAGGTGGTGAGCAGCAGCAAAGGCTGACGCGCCAGTTGAATACCTGGATCGATATTCGCGCCTACCGCGAGGGTAGTGGCTGGGTCAGTGCAGTTGACCGGCGCCGGGCGGCAGACCGAATCCTGCAAAGCTGGCGAAACCACCTGCACGCTCAGCCGGAGGGCGACGCAACCACGCTGGATTTGTCCGCGCTGTGCCTGGGCGACTTGCCCGCGCTGGGGCATCGCTTCGAGCATGTCACCACGCTGAACCTGAGCGCCGTCCGGCTCACGGAGCAGGGCTCTAACGGGTTTGTGCGCGCGTTTCCTCAACTGCGTCGTCTGATCCTCAGTCGCAACGGGCTCAGCCGGTTGCCGCAGGCGGTGCACGAATTGCCGGCGCTGGAGGCGCTGGACCTGGGCGGCAACGCCTTTAATGACCTGGACATTACCGCGCTCCCCCGGTTGGAAACCCTCGACCTGCGCGACAATGGCCTGACGGACTGGCCGGCGGGATGCCTGGCGGCGCCGCGCCTGCGCAACTTGAACCTGAGCAACAACCGCATCGAAAGCATCCCCGACGATGCCTGGTACCCGGAGCACCTCGGCTTGATGGCTGGCACGGACCTGTCCGATAACCTGCTGCTGGCCCCCGACCTGCGCAGGTTGCACGACTATTTCCTCGACACCGGCCATGGCCTGGGTTTTTCCGAGGCCGAGATTGACGAGTTGCTGGACGGCTACGAGGAGACGAGCGAGGACGAGGGAGAGGCGCATCCCGAATTACAGTCGCCTCAGGCGCAGAAAAACCAATGGTGTTCCGAAGTGTTGGCGGATTCGAAAAAACAGGCGCTATGGGACGAACTCAGCGCCGCCGAAGGCAGCGCCGACTTTTTCTTCATCCTTTCCCAACTGAGGTATGCCGAGGACTTCAGCCGCGATCGCATCGAGCTGACGCGTCGGGTCTGGGACGTGCTGGAAACTGCACACCAGAGGCCTGAAGTGAGGGAGATGCTGTTTGCCAAGGCTGCGCAGGCGACGCAGACGGTTACCTGCGGCGATGGCTGGAGCCTGTTGTTCAGCGACCTGGAGATTGGCGTTTATGAGTTCAAGGCGCTCAATGCAGTGGCGCCGGGCGAGGAGGGTCTCAGCCTGTTCAAGTTGGCTCGCGGCATGATCCGCCTGGAAGAGGTCGAGGCCAGCGCCGCGACTGCCATCAGCGAACGCCCGCGAGTCGACCCGGCCGAAGTACGCCTGGCCTATCGGATTGGCCTGGCAAAAAGGCTGGAACTGCCGCGTCAGCCGTCCAGCATGATCTACCAGGACCTCGCGAACGTACCGCAGGCGGATATCGACAGTGCCTACAGCCGCATCATCGCCGGCGAAAGCGCCCCGGCATTTGCCGACAAGCTGGTGGCGCGCAGTTATTGGGTGGACTACCTGAAGCGAAAGTATCCCGCCGAGTTTGCCGAGCAGGCGCGGCAGCATAATGCCAGGGTCGACGCCCTGGACGCACGGCACGCGGACCTCAACCCGCAATACCTGGCGGACTCAGTGGTACTGGACCGCCAGCGTACCCAGGAGGCGACGGCGCTTGCGTTGCAACTGACGGCGCGCGAGCGCACCGCATTCGGCGTGTAAACCGGGGGGGCGGCTGAACACCGCGCCCCGGTCTGGATCAGTTGTCGTAGCCCAGGTTCGGTGCCAGCCAGCGCTCGGTCACGGCCAGGTCCTGGCCTTTGCGCGCGGTGTAGCTGTTGACCTGGTCCTTGTCGATCTTGCCCACGGCAAAGTACTGCGCCTGCGGGTGGGCGAAGTACCAGCCGCTGACCGCCGCCGCCGGGAACATCGCGTAGTGCTCGGTGAGGAACACGCCGCTGCGGCCGGCCTGCATCTCGCGGGCTTCAGGGTCGAGCAGTTGGAACAGCTGGGCTTTTTCGGTGTGGTCCGGGCACGCCGGGTAGCCCGGGGCAGGGCGGATACCGCTGTACTGTTCCTTGATCAGCGCTTCGTTATCCAGTTGTTCGTCCTTGGCATACCCCCAGTGTTCTTTACGCACCTGCTGGTGCAGCCATTCGGCGCAGGCCTCGGCCAGGCGGTCGGCGAGGGCCTTGACCATGATCGAGTTGTAGTCGTCGCCCGCGTCCTGGTAGGCCTTGGCGACTTCTTCGGCGCCGATACCGGCGGTGGTGATGAAGCCACCGATGTAGTCGGTCACGCCGCTGTCTCTGGGCGCCACGAAGTCGGCCAGGGAGAAGTTCGGCTTGCCGTCGGTCTTGATGATCTGCTGGCGCAGGTGGTGCAGTTTGGCAATTGGCTGCCCATCGTCGCCGTAGACTTCCAGGTCGTCGTCCTGCACCTGGTTGGTCGGCCAGAAGCCGAACACGGCGCGGGCGCTGATGAGTTTTTCGTCGATCAGCTTGGCGAGCATTTCCTGGGCATCGGCGTACAGCGCGGTGGCGGCTTCACCGACCACTTCGTCTTCGAGGATGCGCGGGAATTTACCGGCCAGGTCCCAGGAGATAAAGAACGGCGTCCAGTCGATGTACTCGGCCAGCACCTTGAGGTCGATGTTGTCCAGCACTCTGGCACCGGTAAAGGTCGGCTTGACCGGCGTGTAGGTGCTCCAGTCGAACTGCGGCTTTTTGGCGATGGCCGCCGGGTAACTCAGGCGCTCGGTGCGTGCACTGCGGTTGGCGGTGCGCTCACGCACATCGACGTATTCCAGGCGGGTCTTCTCGACAAACGCCGGCTTCAATTCCTTGGACAGCAACTGCGTGGCCACGCCCACGGCGCGGGAGGCGTCGGTGACGTAGATCACTGCGTCATTGCTGTACTTGGGCTCGATCTTCACCGCCGTGTGAGCCTTGGAGGTAGTAGCGCCGCCGATCATCAGTGGCAGGTGGAAATCCTGGCGCTGCATCTCGCGCGCCACGTGCACCATCTCGTCCAGGGACGGGGTGATCAGGCCGGACAGCCCGATGATGTCGCACTTCTGTTCCTTGGCCACCTGCAGGATTTTCTCGGCCGGCACCATTACGCCGAGGTCGACAATGTCATAGCCGTTGCAACCCAGCACCACGCCGACAATGTTCTTGCCGATGTCGTGCACATCGCCTTTTACCGTAGCCATCAGGATCTTGCCCTTTGCTTCCGGCTTGTCGCCTTTTTCCAGCTCGATGAACGGGATCAAGTGAGCCACGGCCTGCTTCATCACGCGGGCGGATTTCACCACCTGGGGCAGGAACATTTTGCCGGCGCCGAACAGGTCGCCGACGATGTTCATGCCGGACATCAGCGGGCCTTCGATCACTTCGATCGGGCGCGCGAATGACTGGCGGGATTCCTCGGTGTCTTCGACGATGTGGGTGGTGATGCCCTTGACCAGCGCGTGTTCCAGGCGCTTGTTCACCGGCCAGCCGCGCCATTCCTCGGTTTCGGCTTCCTTGACGCTGCCGTCGCCCTTGTACTTGTCGGCAATGGCGAGGAGGGCGTCGGTGCCCTCCGGGGTGCGGTTGAGCACCACGTCTTCCACCGCGTCGCGCAGCTCGGCCGGGATTTGGTCGTAGATCTCCAGCTGGCCGGCGTTGACGATGCCCATGGTCAGGCCGTTGCGGATCGCGTACAGCAGGAACACCGAGTGGATCGCCTCGCGCACCGGGTTGTTGCCACGGAACGAGAACGACACGTTGGACACGCCGCCGGA
>CXWL01021548.1_pt1 | contig 10337 bp, 10 predicted proteins | sample 590931 | NCBI WGS metagenome assembly CXWL01 (sample SAMEA3498368, study PRJEB10139) | groundwater metagenome | biome: water well; material: biofilm material | place: Germany | collected 2015-04-27
CCGCCGAGGGACAGGGGCTGATGCCGATCGCGTTGTTCGGGTTTTCGTTGGAGCAGATACCGGCGGGCGGATAGGCGATCGTGTTGCCGCAGTAGTACGCGACTTTGACCACGGCGCCATCGTCCTCCCCGTAGTTATTGCGCGCGGCCCATTCAAAGGCGGCGGTGCAGGAGTCGGTGTCACACGAAGCCGCGCTGCCATAGTTGGTTCCGCCTGGATCGGCGGGAAGGTCCTGCGTGGCCGCCAGGGCGGCCAGATCTGCCGCGCGGGCGACGCCACGCCGCTCGCTGAGCCAGTGCGTGTAGTCGATTGCCACGGCAGCGATCAGGAAGACCAACGTGATCATGACGGCGAAGATGACGAGGGTTTGTCCTCGCTCGCCGCGGAGGGGCGGAAGCCGATGTGCGATGCGCGTCGGTCTCAGCAATCCGCTCCATCCTGCTTCAATGCCCCTTCAAGCCGGGCGCTTCCGGTCACGCCGAGATCGAAGGCCGGGACAGTAGCGCCAAACCAGCCAACCGCTACTCGGAGAATGAATGGTTCGTACGTGTACTCCGCCGTCACGTCAACAGCATCGCCCTTACCCTGCTCGTCATCCCCACTGAGATCGTCGTAGCAGATCGTGACGGCGGTTTTGTCGAAAAGACCTTGAGCCTGATCCACGGTACGTTTCTTGACGAAGTCGCCATCATCCGCGTTGTCTCGCGTGGCCGCATACCGCGCGCCCTCGCGAACTGCGTGTTGCATCGTCGCCCGCCTGTTCAGTGCCAATCCCACGTCGAAAATGGCGAACAGGAAGAACATCAGGAGGGGAAAAATGACTGCGAACTCAACCAAGCCCTGGCCGAGTTCGCGCGTTCGGGTTCGCATAGGGTCGCCAGTCATGGCTTCATCGGGGCGCGGGTAGCGCCGACGCCCCAATGAAGCCTACTCACCGCCAGCTTCTACAAACCGCATTCGTCTGGGTCAAAGCCAACGCAGCCCTCGATCTGGTCAGCGAAGTCCTGGAAGACTTGGGGGTCGATGAGAAGAATTACCGCCCCCGCCGCGATCGCGATGCCGCCAGCCAACACCGCGTACTCCAGCAGATCCTGACCGCGCTCTTCCTTAAACTTTGCGATCGCGTAGCCGACCGTGTTGGTCACCAGCGCCATCACCGAAAGCATGATGTTGCTTACCATCGTTTGAACCCTCCTGCACTGACCAACCGGTCGTGTATGTTCGACACCCCGCCACACGCGAGGATGTGTCCTGTGTGATGCGCGAGCCCGGCGCCGCTGCGCTCGAAGACCCTCGCTCTTCCCTACAACGCCGCCGCCTAGACCCTGTTTCGCCGCCTTGACGAACCCAACGGCCGCCACCCAGCCCGGGGGCGTTGCGAGCTCGCCGACGGGATGGCGCAGCGCACCGGCCCCTCAGATGTGGGCGATGTTTGAATCCGGTTGCCGCCGCGGGACGGCTACCCGGCGCTCGTATGCGGGATGAAGCGATCCGAACGTATCACCACCCCCATAGGCTGTCAAGCTGTTAGTTGACACCGCTGGGGGGAGCTTCTCAGTTTGTCAGCCGGTCAGCCGGTCAGCCGGTCAGCCGGTCAGCCGGTCGGGCTTGTCAGCCGGGGCGGGTCAGCCGGTCACGCCGCCCCGAGTCCCCACCCAGTAGCCGCGCTCTGCCCTGCGATACAGCTTGGGGAGCTTCAGCTCCGCCGAATCTCAGGGTACGCACAAGGCTGCTTGGTGTGCTAGCAGATCGGCGTTCGGCAGGCCTCCCAAAGGCGGTATGCAAGGGCCGGGCGGTGTAGGAACGCGCTGTCGCATGGGGCGGCGCTTTGCCCAACGAAGATTCGGCGGAACTGAAGCTTCCGCGGCTCCTGGTGGCGCCCGCCGCTACGTGACCGGCTGACAAGCTGACCGGCTGACCCGCCCCGGCTGACAAGCCGACAAGCCGACAAGCTGACAAGCTGACCGGCCGACAAGCTACAATGCCTGTCTCATGACCACCCCGAACATCATCATCGTCGACTACGGCGCCGGCAACCTCCGTAGCGTCGCCCGCGCCGTGGCCCACGCCGGGTACGTGCCCGACGTTACCGACGACCCGCGCGCCCTCGCCGATGCCGATGCCGTCATCGTGCCCGGCGTCGGCGCCGCCGCCGATACGATGCGCAACCTCCGCGGCTCCGGCATGGTCGAGCCCATCCGCGAGTACATCGCCTCCGGCCGCCCCTTCTTCGGCGTCTGCATGGGCCAGCAGGCCCTCCTCACCCTCAGCGAGGAGGGTGGCGAGCACGAATGCCTCGACATCATCCCCGGCCGCGTCAAGAAGCTCCCTCGGGCTGAAGGACCAGACGCCCTGAAGATCCCCCACATGGGCTGGAACAACGTCCGCCAGACCCGCGACCACCCGATCTTCGAAGGCATCCCCGACGACGCCTACTTCTACTTCGTCCACAGCTACGTGCCCGTTCCTGACGACGAGTCCGTCGTCATCGGCGAGACCGACTACGGCGTCACCTTCGCCTCCGTCCTGGCGAAGGACAACATCGTCGCCACCCAGTTCCACCCCGAAAAGTCCGGCGAAAACGGCCTTCGCATGTACGCCAACTTCCTGGCGGCTGCGGACGCCGGTCAAAGGACAAACGGCAAAGGGCAAACCGCAACAATACTGACGACTTCGAGCGAAGCGAGATCCAGAGGCTTCCCCTGAAGCCGTCGGAGAGACTGACGACTACCATGGACCTCCTCCCAGCAATCGACATCCGCGGCGGCAAGTGCGTCCAGCTCAAGCAGGGCGACTACGCGCGTGAGACCGTCTACGGCGTCGACCCCGTCGCCATGGCCCAGCACTGGCACAGCCAGGGCGCCACGCGCTTGCACATCGTCGACCTCGACGCCGCCAAGGAAGGCCGCCCGGTGAACGACGGCGTCATCCGCCGCATCGTCACCACCCTCCGCGGCGCGGTGTCCGTCCAGGTCGCCGGCGGCGTGCGCGACCACAACGCCATCCACCGCTGGGTCGAGTCCGGCGCCGACCGCGTCGTCATCGGCACCTGGGCCGTCGAGGATCCCGACGGCATCCAGAAGGCGATGGAGAAGCACCAGGACAAGATCGCCGTCGCCGTCGACGCTCGTGGTGGCAAAGCCGCCGTCAAAGGCTGGCTCGAGACCAGCGACACCCCGGTCGATGCCTTCATCAAGGACATGGCCCACCGCGGCGTCCGCCACTTCATCTACACCGACATCGCCCGCGACGGCATGCTTGAGCACCTCGATTTCACCATGGTCCACGACCTGTTGTGGCTGCTGCTAAACCCCGCTAGCCAGGCACCCGGGGTCGCGATCGCCGAACCCGCCAGCCTCATCTACTCCGGCGGCGTCACCTCCATCGAAGACGTCATCGCCCTGAACCAGCACCCCCTCGAAGGCGCCATCATCGGCACCGCCCTCTACGACGGCCGCATCGACCTCGAACAAGCCCTGGCCGCCCTCGCCACCGGCGACGGCACCTAGCGGGGACGCCGGAGGCGGGCCGACGCTCTGTCATCCACCGGCCCTATACCCAACCCACGCACCCATAAAACCTGCGAAAGGTGACATTTCGCGCTTGCACATCGCGCCCGACCTGTCGCATGCTGGCCGCATGCAAACCCCTTACCCCGCTGCGCCGGCAACCGTCAGCGCTTCACATCGCAAAGGCCCGAGGCCGCTCATCCGAAGCACAAAAACGCGATCAGCGGCCCCCCGCTCCGTCGCCCGCAGATTCGCAGCTTTACCAGTTACATGCTTGACACATTATTATTCGGAAACTTTTTTTGCGACCGTTTTTTTCTCGCGCCACTTTTCGACCCGCCATAGCCCCTATGAAGGAAGCGCCCAAAGGTGCCGAATACTAACTGTGACTTGATACGTCATTCGCGAGCCATCGGCCGGGCTTGCGATGTCCATGTGCCCCTCGGAAGGGAGTCCCGTGTCCACTCCAATCGCTGACCGCTGGTTTCACGTGAAACAAATTGATCAGTCCATCACGATGCTGTGGGAGCCCCACCTGCACTCCGTGTGGCAAAGCAACATCTGGCACATCCGCGGCCGCGAGCGCGACCTGCTCGTCGATGCCGGCATGGGCATCGGCAAACTGGCCGAGGCCCTGGTCGCCGAAGGCCTGCGCCCCGCCGCCGATAAGCCGCTCATCGCCGTCGCCACCCACCGTCACGCCGACCACATCGGCGGCCTGCACGAGTTCGAGACCCGTCTCGTCCACTCCGCCGACGCCGCCGAAATCAGCGATCCGAGCAGCTTCGCCTCCCTGATCACGGCCGAGTTTCCCAAGGAGTTCGTGGCCTACATGGCGAGCGAGGGCAATGCGCCCGGCGACGAGCTGATCGATGCCTACCCCTGGCCTGGTTACGAACCCGCCCTGTACCGCGTGCGTCCGGCCCCTCCAACCCAGATCATCGAAGAAGGCGACACCATCGACCTCGGCGATCGTACGTTCACCGTGCTGCACTTGCCCGGCCACTCGCCCGGTAGCATCGGCCTTCTGGAGGAGGAGACCGGCATCCTCTTCTCCGGCGATGCCATCTACGATGGCCCCTTGTACGACTTCCTACCTGAATCAAGCATCCCCGACTACGTCGCCACCATGCGCCGCCTCCGCGACCTGCCGGTGAGCACCGTACACGGCGGCCACGACGGCAGCTTCGGCCGAGGGCGCATGATCGAACTTGTCGACGACTACCTACGCTGGCGCGCCGCCGAAGCCGTCTAGGGCGGTCGTTTCCAGACGCTCGCTCATCGCCTGAGGTGAAGGACGGTATTCACCGCCCATCTCCGGACAAAACCTATCTGCTCCATCTGTGTCATCTGCGGATAGACTTCGTCCCCCGCCGCAGCAGCTCCAGGCTCGCTGTGCCGGTGTCCTCCTCGTCGTTCGTGCGATAGCGGGCGAGGTAGACATCACGGCCGGGGTAGGCGGCGATGATCTCCTCTCGCTTGTCGAGAAGGTCCTTCGCGTAGACGATGTCGCCGTCCAGCGTCGGGCTGTTTCGCCAGAAGACGCTGCCGTAGCAGACGAAGTTGTTATCGCACGGATCGACCAGCACCAGCGCATCGTGCAGGTCCCGCTCGTCCACCAGTCGCTCGATCCGATCGTCGACGCCCAGGACGCAGCAGATCGCCGAGGCGCGGTTCGGCACGAGGTCGGCTTGCCACGTCGTGCGGTTGCCCAGCAGCCATCCGTACATGCTCATCGCCGCCAGCAGCCCGACGAGCCCAAACACGACCGTTCGTCCCGCCCACAAAGGACGGTCGGAGGCATCAAGATCGCGCGCCCGAAGAACGGCTACGCAGCCCGCCAGCAGATCGGCGGCCCGGTCGGCCCCGCGCGCCGCCAGCAGAATCAGGAACGGCATCGCCTCGTACCAGTAGCGGGGGCCGTACATCACCCCGGTGCCCTCGTACCCCACCCACGCCACAGTCGCCCCCAGCGCGCAGGCCAGAAAGAACCAGTCGTGCAATTTGCGTGAGCCCAGCAGGAACGGCAGAGCGCTGAAGGCCAGCCCGATGAACTGTGGCCACCCGTGCAGCACCAGCAGTAGCAGCGCCATCTGGATGCGCTCGTTCGCCACGCCCGTCGCGATCTCGTGATCGCCGCCCGCACCCAGCGCCGCCCCGATCCCCGTTTGCGCAGGATCCGGCCCGCTCAATGATGGCGTGGGAAAGAAGGTCACGCCCGTCGCCTGATAGCCGGTGCGGAATGCGTCGCCAGTGATCGTGTAGTTCCAGCCGAGGAAGAGCAGCGCCATCACCGCTGCCGCCGCCGCGAAGCCCGCCAGGCGTTGCGCCCCGGCCACCCTGCCCTCCCGATCGAGCAGCCCGAACAACAGGTAGGCGCCGAACGGCACCGTCAGCGCCAGCGAAGTGAGCGGGCGCGTGTTGAGCAGCAGTCCAAAGGCCAGTCCCGCGATCGCTCCATACAGCAAGGGCCGCTTCCCGGTGCGCGTCAATCCGGCGAGGCTGGCGAGCAGGAAGAACGCCGCAGTGTTGTGCGACATGAAGTTGCCGGCGTTCATGATGAAGAACGGCGACGTCGCCAGCAGCACGGCCGCAATGATGGCGACGCGGTCGTTGGCATAGACCTGGCGGCCGACGAGGAAGATCAGCGCTGCGCTGGCGGCGGCCAGGAGCGGTGGGATGATCCACGGCGCTCCGAACACCTGCCCGAACGCGAGCATCAGCGGGTGGCCGAAGGGAAACTGCGCGGCCCACGTCGTCTCGGTCAGCGAGAACGGCGCCGGGACGAAGAAGTCGAAGGCGCCCTGTACCGGTGGCGGATCGACGGTTAGCCGCCCGGAGGCGAAGATCTTCGCCTGGAAGAGGTAGGCCACGGAATCGGGCACGTACGGCATGTGCTCGCGATTGGTCACGTTGAGGTACAGCGTTACCGCCAGGACCGCCAGCGCGATCGCACCGGAGACATAGTGAGGCGGTGCGTGCGGCAGCGCGAGAGTCGGCCGCGGAAGAAACCCCAGCGCGGCAACCGCCAGCAAGCCGATCACCAGCAGCAGCACGACGTATGGATACGGCCGCGTCAGCATCGCCACCAGCGACTTCAACGACTGCTTCGCGTCCAGCTCGATGTCGCCGCCCACGACGCTCGATCCGGCGCGGCCCGCGCCGATCGACACCCACTTCGTCGCATCCTCGTTCCAATGGAACGGCCGCACCGTCGTCACGATGCCGTACGAGTCGCGCCGCGCCCGGACGATGATTTGCGCACTCTGCACGTTCTTGTAGCGCACGTGCACGCTGTAATCGCGCCACGGGCGATCGGTGAGGGCGAGTTGGCCGGCGCCGCGCGAGCCGACAAGGGCTCCGTCTCTAAAGATCCCCCCGGTAATCTGCCAGTCCGCCGCCGGCCCATCCGAGAAGTCATCCTCGAAGAGGAGCGCACCGGCATCGTCGGTGACGCGCACGGAAGCAATGCCCCGCGGGCCGGGCAAGCTGGGCAGCGTCGTCGTATCCGACAGGGCGAGGACGATACCACCGGCGACGGGCGCACCCGCCACGTCCGGCACGAGCCACGCGATCTTACCGTCCACTGTCACCGCGGCCGCGCCGTCGATCACGGTGACGGTGACATCGGTGGTTTGTCCGCCGCGGCTCCACAGGTAGGCGGCGACGAACAGCCCGTTGACCAGCACAGCGAGGCCGACGGCGGCCGCCGCGCGGCGATCCGAACGTAGATGCAAGATGACTTGACCGAGGAATTGGTACATCGCCGCCGCAGGCAGGTGCCGGGCGATCCGGTCGCGCCTGCGGCCCATGCTGAATCGGCTGCATGGTAACGGATAGCTGGTGTTTGGTGATTGGAAGAGGGTTTGGGAATTGGCGTGGCCGTTGGGGGCCTACGCTCTGTTGTCTGCTTTGCCCCGCGACAGCGGAGCGTGGGTTCTCTGCTGGCTGCCGCTGCTCGACGCCAGTCGCGGTTGGGCCAGGATCGTCTGTTCCGCGAGATCGATAAGCCGAGCCGCCGCCGTCTCGACAGAGTTGCCGGCGCTGCGGAGCCGCTCGAATACCTCGAAGCTGCAGAGGAGGTAGAGCCGCTCCACCGCTTCCTCGCGACTCAGCCCCGCGCGGAGCAGGCCGTCATTGTGCAAGCGGTCGGCGATGTTCTCGACATGGCCGCGCCGCACCTTCTCCTTCTGCCTGTCGACCTCAGCGGCGCTCGCCTCCATCGTCGCGAGGCCCTTGAAGCGGCTAAAGAGCGTGAATTCGGAGTCCCAGAATCTGCACGAGCCGCGCAGCATCCCGCGGACCGCTTGAGTGGCGTCCGGAAGTTGCAGGGCCTTACGCACGGCGCGCACGTCAGCACGGTCCATCGCCTCGTGAATCACCGCCAGCAGCAGCTCTACCTGCGAGCCAAACTGCTGGTATACGGTCGGGCGGGTGACGGCAGCGAGCTTGGCAATGGCCTGGATGTTGGCTCCCTCGAGCCCCTGGCTCTCCAGTAGCTGGCGAGCTGAATCCAAAATGCGCTGCCTGGTGGCCGCCACGCCCACCGCGCGCTTGCCGAGTCTGTATGGTCGTGCCACGAATTCCTCCCTGTCGCCCCCACTCGTTCACCGTAGCAAACAAGCTGCCACTCAGGCGAATGAAACCGCCGAATACACGTTGCCGCGTCAACAACAATTCATAGCGACCAGCGACTACTTCTCCCGCTTCTCCCCCCACTTCTCCCAGTACACGACCTGCTCGACCGGCTGGCGCGGTGGTGTGGCGAACTTGCCCCTCGGCCTGCCTAGAGGAATGAGCGCCATGGTCTCCTGGTCCTCCGGCAGGCCGAGCAGTTCCTTCACCTCCGCATCATGAAGCTTGTGCAACGTCGTCAACGTTGTCCCATAGCCCAGGGCGCGGGCGGCGAGCAGGAGATTCTGCACGGCGGGATAGATGGAAGCTCCGGCGATCGGGCCGCTGCGATAGTTGTCGCGCCGGCTGGTGACCAGGATGAGCACCGGCGCCTCGGCGAGATGATTCGCCAGATGGTCGGCGGAGTTGTAGGTTTTCACCATCCGCGGATCGGCGCGCATCCGCTCGCGATTGGGGCCGTAGGTCTTCGTCCAAGCATCGAGATACCAGGCGGCGATCTTCTCTTTCGCCGCCTGGTCGCGGATCACGACAAAGCCCCAAGGCTGGCTGTTCCCGCCGCTCGCTGCCTTGATCGCCGTCTCGAGGATCGTCCACAGATCCTCGTCGGGTACCGGGTCGAGGTGCAGACGGCGCATGGCGCGGGTGGTGTTGGCGACTTCAAAGAACTCCACGGGTTACTCCTCTGCTTTGGGCTGCATGTTGGCTCGATCCAGTATCTCCGTTCCAAGCTCTAACACCTAGAACCTAGTGTGTTCTGCGCTTACGCTGGCTCCAGATTCCTGGCAGTCGCACTTGCGTTTCGGAGGCGTCATGGTGAAGGTGCTGGTCGTCCTGCAGAAGAAGGAAGACATGACGCGGGCGGAGTTCCGCCGCTACTGGCGCGAGATACACGGCCCGATCGGCGCGCGCATGCCCGGCGTGCGGCGGTACATGCAGAACCATGTGTTGGCGGACGGCGCACCCTTCGACGGCGTGGCTGAGATGTGGTTTGAATCGCCCGCCGACATGCAGGCGGCGTTCACATCGGAGGCCGCCGCCGAAGCCGCTCGCGACGTCGCGAACTTTCTCTCCGGCACGCAGGTCGTGATGGTCGAGGAAGTCGAGATGCAGTTGCCGGCGGGTGGTTGAATCTGTGGTACAGGGTGATCGTGCTGACCGCCGACCATGAACAGTGAGACGGAGGAGACCATGACAAGCGCAAGGTTCGTGACAGCCGTACTCTGGGTTGCCGGGCTGTTCTTCCTGCTGCCCGGCATCTGGGCCTTCGCCGATCCGCAGTCCTTCTTCGACGAGCTCGCGCCCTTCGAGCCATACAATCGCCACTTTATCCACGACATCGGCGCCTTCCAGATCGGCATCGGCGTCACGCTGCTGCTGGCGTCGCGCATTGCGGACGCAGTATTGGTCGCCCTCGCCGGCGGCGCTGCCGCGGCCAGCGTCCACCTGCTTGCGCACGTCATCGATCAGGACCACGGCGGCAAGGACACGGATCTCCCGGTCTTCGGCGTGCTGGCCGTCCTCCTGCTCGCCGCCGCCGTCGTCCGTTGGATGGTCACGGCGGGTGATGAATCCTGACTGCTGCCACCACCTGGCCCTCCGCGTCTAGTCCGCAGGCCCGCCGCTCGACGAGAGATCGCTCTGAAAGCGCATGCCATCCAGCGTCGGCAGGGTCTCCGTGAGGAAACGGATAGCGGCTGCGTCGCCCTTGAGATAGGCGTCGAAGAAGGGCGTGGCGGCGATCCGCATCAACTCTCGCTGGCGGTCACCGGTGATCAACTCGTCCGCGGACGCCTCCTCCCGGGTGCAGTCCGCAGCATCGGATCCGAGGTCGGCGAAGATCCGGTCGAAGTCAGCGACGGCGTCGCCGCCGGAAGCCCGATCGACGATATTGCCCAGCTTGTCGTCCGTGATGTCGAAGTCACCGAAGCGGATGTGGTCGGCGCCGATGATATCGGCGTAGTATTTCGGCGGGCTGGCGATCTCGTACGCGCGCGCAATCCACGATGGGCTGACGATTAGCTCCTTCGAGCCGCCGATAATCATCGCCGGAAGCGAGACGTTTCCGGCAAGGCCGTCGGGCAGAAAGCACGCCGGCGGTGAAATCGGGACGATGGCGTCGATACGCGGATCCGCTCTCTCGCCATACGCTGCGAGCATCACCGTCAGGCCGCCGAGGGAGTGGCCGGTCAAGCC
>CXWL01027316.1_pt1 | contig 10336 bp, 8 predicted proteins | sample 590931 | NCBI WGS metagenome assembly CXWL01 (sample SAMEA3498368, study PRJEB10139) | groundwater metagenome | biome: water well; material: biofilm material | place: Germany | collected 2015-04-27
TCCTGCACTCGGGCGGGGGCCGGGTCGGGCGGGGGTTGGGGACTCGGGCGGGGGCTTGGCTGCGGGAGGTAGCGTGCGCCAATGGCTGACTTCCTCCTCGGCGGACAGATCGACGCGACCAAGCACGAGCGCACGGGCACGGGCACAATCGTCTCGTCGAGCGACCTCACAACGCACGGGGTGATCGTCGGCATGACCGGGTCGGGCAAGACCGGGCTCGGCATCGTGCTCATCGAGGAGGCCCTCCGAGCAGGAGTGCCCACGTTGCTCATCGACCCGAAGGGCGATCTCACCAACCTCTGCCTCGGGTTCCCGGGTCTCGCCGCTTCCGATTTCGAGCCGTGGGTCAACCACGGCGATGCCGCCAAGGCCGGTCAGACGGTGGCCGAGTTCGCTGCCGCGCAGGCGGCGGCGTGGACGAAGGGCATCGGCGCCTGGGGCTTGTCGGGCGCCGACATCGGCGCATTGCAGGCCAAGGTCGACTTCACCATCTACACACCGGGCTCGGCGAGCGGCGTAGGCCTCGACATCGTCGGTTCGTTGCAGGCCCCGGCCGACATGAGCGATCCGGAGACCATCGGCGACGAGATCGAAGGGTTCGTGAGTGGTCTGCTCAGCCTGGTCGGCATCGAGGCCGACCCACTGTCGAGCCGCGAGCACATCTTGCTCAGCAACCTGATCATGCACGAGTGGTCGAACGGTCGCGGCCTCGACCTGCCCGCTCTCGTCGGCATGGCGCTCACCCCGCCGATCCGCAAGCTCGGCGTCTTCGAGCTCGACTCGTTCTACCCGCCGAAGGATCGCACCGCGTTCGCGATGCGGCTCAACGGACTGCTCGCCTCGCCGTCGTTCGGCTCGTGGATGAACGGCCAGCCGCTCGACATCGAGACGATGCTGCACACGGCCGACGGTGGGCCGCGCTGCGCGATCGTCACCACCGCGCATCTCGGCGACGAGGAGCGGCAGTTCGTCACCACGCTCATCCTGTCCAAGCTCGTCACCTGGATGCGCCGCCAGAGCGGCACCACCGACCTGCGCGCGCTGCTGTACATGGACGAGGTGGCGGGCTACCTGCCGCCGACGGCGATGCCGCCGACGAAGAAGCCGATCATGACCCTGATGAAGCAGGCCCGCGCCTTCGGTGTCGGGGTGGTCCTCAGCACGCAGAACCCGGTTGACGTCGACTACAAGGCGCTCTCCAACGCCGGCACCTGGATGATCGGACGGCTGCAGACCGAACAGGACAAGCAACGCCTGCTCGACGGGATGACGGCAGCATCGGGTGGTGTCGACGTCGGTGCCGTCAGCGACACGATCGCCGGACTGGCCAAGCGCGAGTTCGTGCTGCGACGGGCCGGCAAGGACCAGCCCGAGGTCTTCACGACTCGGTGGGCGATGAGCTACCTGCGCGGCCCGCTCACCCGCGAGCAGATCGCCGGCCTGATGGCCGATCACAAGACTCGTGCCGCGGCGGCCGTGCCCGGCGAGGCGACCGCGGCACCTGGCGTGCCGGCCGGACCCGAATCGGGAGCGGCTGCGGTGGCTGCGGATTCCACAGCCACACCGGCAGGCACGACGGCCGCGGCGAGCGACGAGACCACGCTGATGCCCGAGGTGGCTGCAGGCGTTCCCGTTCGCTGGATCGACGTCGCCGCACCGTGGCTCGCCGCAGCCGGGGGCGATGCCCGAGGGCGGCGATACAGCGCGGCCGCGATCGCCACGGTGTCGCTGCGCTACGACGACGACAAGGCCGATCTGGTGCACGACGAGCAGTACGAGGCCGTGCTCCACCCGCTGCCGGAACTGCTCGATGCGAGCAAGGCCGCCGCCGTCGACCACGACGAGCGCGACCTCCGCACCGATGCGCCCGCCGGCGCCGTGTACCGCCTGTGCGAGGCGGCAATCGACACCAAGACCTTCTGGACGCGTCTCGAGCGCGACATCGTCGACACGCTGGTTCGGTCGCGGGCGCTCACCGTGCCGGCCAATCGAGGACTGAAGCTCGTAGGCCGCCCAGGCGAGACCGCCGAAGCGTTCAGCGTTCGTTGCGCTACAGCCGCCGACCACGCGGCCGATGCCGACGTCGCCGCGTTGAAGGACAAGTACGAGGTCAAGATCGCCAAGCTGCGCACGCAGATGGAAGCAGCCGACGACCGCGCCGACGTATTGAAGGAGCAGCGCGACGGGCAACGCAACGAGGAGGTGCTCTCGACGGTCGGTGGCGTGCTGGGCGGCATCTTCGGCGGCCGCCGATCTCGCGGCGGAATGTTCGGATCGCTCGGCCGTGCCGCAGGCAGGAGAGGACGAACGGCCGCCACCGACGAGCGCCTCGACGCCGCCGAGAACAAGGTCAACTCGCTCAGCGAGCAGATCGTCGATCTCGAGGGTGAGCTCGAGAACGAACTGACCGCGATCGACGTCCGCTGGGCGGAGACGGCCAAGGAGATCGCCACCATCGACGTGCCGCTCGAACGCACCGATGTGAAGGTGACCCAGTTGGTGCTCGGCTGGATCCCGGTCGCCTGACCAGCTTTCAGAGCGGCCCGAACCTGGCCAGGTCGCCGTCGTCGGGCGCCAACGTGCTCGGGCCAACGTGGGTGTCGAGCCAGGCGTCGAGATCGCCGGCCGCGGTCCACGTGTCGGCGATCCGCTTCACCGCTGCCCGCGTGTGCATCCAGCTCGACACCGGCCATTCACGAGTCGCGACAAGACCCTTGAGCCGAAGCAACCCGATGCGCGGGTGGTCCTTCGGATATCCGCGCGGGGCCGTCTTCAGTGCACTCATCGCCGTGATCGTGTGTCCGCGGCGTTCCAGTTCGGCCACGAGACGGACGATCTCGGCCCCGGTGGCATCTGCATCGATGGCCCGCCGCAGGCGGTCGAGCTGATCGGTCGCCATGTCGTAGTAGCCAGACCCCACGAACATCCCGGAGGCCGACAGCTGCACGTAGTGGCCGGCCCCGCCCTCAGACTCGCCGTAGGCGCCGATGTGATCCTTGTACGGCGTCTTGTCCTTCGCGAATCGCACGTCCTTGTAGGGGCGGAAGACGTGGAACGGTCCGAACGCGGCGAGCGCAGCGAGCAGCGCATCCATCGGGCCGCGCACGTACTGCTGGTAATCGGCCTTGTTCGCCTGCCAGAACGCGCGCGTGTTGTCGGCGCCGAGGCGCTCGTAGAAGCCGAATGCGTCGTCGGAGAACCCGGTGAATCCCATCGCCGAACGATAGATCGCGGGTGGCGTGCCAGTGTCCGAATCATGGTCTGCAATGCTGCGGTCGTGGCGTTGCTGGCGATCGATCAGGGCACTTCGGCCACCAAGGCCGTGGTGTTGGAGGGGTCCACCGTGCTCGGCATCGCCGAGGTCGGGGTGACCGTGTCGGCCACGGTCGACGGCGCCGTCGAGCTCGATCCCGGCCAGATGTGGACCAGCGTGGTCGATGCCGTCGAGGCCGCGCTCGCCCAGGCCGGTCGTCCTCGCATCGAAGCCATCGGACTGGCCAACCAGGGCGAGACGGTGATGGCCTGGGACCGTGCGTCGGGTCGCGCCACCGGCCCTGCCGTGGTGTGGCAGGACCGGCGTTCGGTCGAGGTGTGCCAACGACTCGAACGCCATGCGCCGCGGCTCGCCCATCTCACCGGCCTAGAGCTCGATCCCTACTTCGTGGCGCCGAAGATCGTCTGGTTGCGCGACCGCATCGGCGACGGTGCGGTGATCACCACCACCGACACCTGGCTCCTGCACCGGATGTGCGGCGAGTTCGCCACCGACGTGGCCACGGCGGGCCGCAGCCTGCTGCTCGACCTCGACACCACCGAGTGGAGCGACGAGGCGTGCGCGCTGTTCGGCCTTTCGGTGGCCGACCTCCCCCGAGTCGTCGGCAACGCGGAACCAATCGGCGAGTGCACCGCGTTCGGGTGGTCCGCGCCGGTCACGGGAGCTTGCGTCGATCAGCAGGCCGCCCTGTTCGCCGAGTCGTGCCACGAGGCCGGCGAGGCGAAGTGCACCTATGGCACTGGAGCATTCCTGCTGGCGTCGACGGGTCGCTCGCCGGTGCGATCCGCTGCCGGGCTGGTGGGTTGTCCGGCGTGGCGGATCGGGGACGCGACCACGTGGTGCCTCGACGGTCAGGTGTACACCGTGGGCGCGGCGGTCACCTGGTTGATGGCGATGCGGATCATCGACGATCCGACCGATCTCGATCGGCTCGGCGGGTCGGTGCCCGACAGCGGCGGGGTCACCTTCGTTCCGGCACTTGCGGGGCTCGCCGCTCCGTACTGGCGGCCGGAGGCTCGTGCTGCGTTCACCGGTCTGTCGTTGGGCACCGAGCGGGCGCACCTGGTACGGGCCGCAGTGGAGGGCATCGCCGCGCAGGTGGCGCTGCTCGGCCACGCCGTGGCCAGTGACCTCGGCGCACCGATGACCCGTCTACGGGTGGATGGCGGGCTCACCCGCAGCTCGCTGTTGCTGCAGCTCCAGGCCGACCTTTCGCAGGTGCCGCTCGAGGTGTACCCGTCGCCGCATGCGACCGCCTTCGGCGCGGCAGCGTTCGCGGAGCTGGGGTTGCACCCGACCGTGCCCGGGTCGGCTCGACCGGAGGCGCTGGCGTGGCAACCCGAGCGCACGGTCTCGCCACAGATCGGGCCCGACGAGGCCGCCGACCGGTTGCACCGTTGGCGTGTAGTTGCAGATGCAACGATGTCGCTGTGAGCGCCGAGGTCGCGACGGGCTCCTCTGATCATCCCGCCGATGTCGCGGTCGTCGGTGGCGGCGTTGTCGGCTGCGCTGTCGCCCGGGTGCTCGCGCTGGCCGGCGCCAGCGTGGTGTTGCTCGAACGCAACGGCGACGTCGGCGCCGGCACCAGCAAGGCCAACACCGCGATCCTGCACACCGGCTTCGACGCGGTACCCGGATCGGTGGAGTCGCGTCTCGTTGCCCGCGGCTACGAGCTGCTCCGACGGTATGCGCCGACCGTGGGCGTCTCGATCGAGGAGACCGGTGCCGTGCTGGTGGCCTGGGACGACCAGCAGGCTGCATCGCTCGACTCGCTCCACAGCAAGGCGATCGCCAACGGCTACATCCACACCGAGGTGATCGATGCGGCCACCACGAGGGGGCTGGAGCCGCACCTCGGCCCGGGAGTGGTCGGGGGAATGATCGTGCCCGGCGAGCACCTGATCGATCCGTGGAGCACACCGCTCGCCTTCGCCAGGGAGGCGATCGCCGACGGCGCCCGGGTCGAGTTGGACTTCGCGGTCGACTCGGTGTCGATCGAGCGCGATGTCACCACTCTGCGTGATCGGCGATGGCGACGAGTGGTGGCCCGCTTCGTGGTCAACGCGGCCGGACTGGAGGGCGACACGATGCACCGCCGGTTCGGGTTCGCGGGCTTCTCGATCCGACCGCGTCGAGGCGAGCTGATCGTTTTCGACAAGCTCGCCCGCCCGTTGCTCGGCCACACGATCCTGCCGGTGCCCACCGCACAGACGAAGGGCGTGCTCGTGGCGCCGACGGTGTTCGGGAACGTGATCGTAGGTCCGACTGCGGACGACATCGAGGAGCGGACCGCGACCGGATCAACCCGAGCGGGGCTTGACGATCTCTTGACGAAAGCCAGACGAATCCTTCCGGATCTGCTCGCCCACGAGGTCACCGCGGTGTACGCAGGCCTCCGGGCGGCCACCGAGCACAGCGACTATCAACTCTCGGCACATCCCGACGCCAGGTACGTGTGCCTCGGAGGGATCCGTTCCACCGGTCTGACCGCCTCGATGGCCCTCGCCGAGGAGGCCCTGGCGATGCTGCGGACGATGGGCCTCGAAACGGCTTCACCCGATTCGGCCCCGAGCGGGCCTCGCCGCGCCCCGATCAGGATGACACCGTTGGGTGAGGCCGGTCATCGGCCATACGAGGACTGGCAAGGTGAGGGCCAGCGCGGCGCGAGCGGTGACCGAATCGTCTGCCACTGCGAACGGGTGACCGAGCGAGAGATCACTGACGCTTGCACAGCGGTGCTGCCGGCGAACGACGTCGACGGGCTCAGGCGGCGCACCCGGGCGCTGGCAGGGCGATGCCAGGGCTTCTACTGCTTCGCCGAGATCTGCGCGCTCACCGGGTGGGACCCGAGCCGATGAACGATCACGTGATCGTCGTCGGCGGCGGGCCATCGGGGTTGTCGGCAGCCATCGATCTACGTCGACGTGGTGTCGAGCGGGTGACCGTGTTCGAGCGGGAGCGTGAGGCGGGCGGCGTCCCACGGCACACCGATCACCTCGGCTTCGGCATGCGCGATCTGCATCGCCTGATGACCGGCCCCCGCTACGCACGTCGGCTCGTGACGGCGGCGGAGCACGCTGGAGTTCAGCTCCGAACGTCGACCACCGTTGCCCATGTGTCCGGTAGCGGCGTCATCCTCGTCGATGGCTCGCCCATCGACGCTGGTGCCGTCATCTTGGCCACCGGCGTTCGCGAGCGGCCGCGAGCGGCCCGACTCGTGCCTGGCGATCGACCGGCCGGCGTGTTCACGACCGGCACCGTCCAGCAGCTCACCGCACTGCACCACCGCCGGATCGGGCAGCGAGCGGTGATCGTGGGCGCCGAGCACGTGAGCTTCTCGGCGATCTGGTCGCTCCGCCACGGCGACTGCACACCGGTGGCGATGGTGACGCCGCTCCCCCACCATCAGGCCGTGGCGGTGCTCCGGCACCTGACCGCCACCGTGCGCCGTGTGCCGGTGCTCACCGGCGTCGACATCGCCGCGATCGAGGGTCGCCGGCGCGTCGAGGCCGTCGTGCTCAGCGATGGCCGGCGGATCGCCTGCGACACGGTGGTCTTCACCGGGGATTTCATCCCCGACCACGAGCTCGCCCATCGCGCCGGGCTGGCGATCACCGCCGCGGCGAGAGCGCCCGCGATAGCACCGACGTTCGCGACGTCGCGGCCCGGCGTGTTCGCAATCGGCAACCTGGTGCACCCGGCCGAGACCGCCGACGTGTGCGCGCTCGACGGCCGTGCCGCGGCGGCATCGGTGCTCGACTGGCTCACGACGGGTTCGTGGCCGGCCGCGCCCGTGGCAATAGCCGTCGACGACCCGATCGTGTGGGCATCGTTCAACTCCCGCGGGCTCACCCTCAGGGTCAGCGAGTTCATCTCTGCCCGAGTGCAGGTCTGCGTCGGCGAGCGCGTGGTCGCCACGGGCAGGAAGCGTCGGCTCGTACCCAATCGGGCGATCACGGTGCCGCTCGATCACCGGGCAGGTGATGCGGACACGCTCGACCGGGTTCACGATCTTCACGTTTGCCTCGTCCGGTGACGCCGATCGGTAGCGTTGTGGTCTCGCCGCGGGCGTGGCGAAACTGGCATACGCGCAGGGTTTAGGTCTCTGTTCCGAAAGGAGTGTGGGTTCGAGTCCCACCGCCCGCACGAGGTCGAACGGTCACCATCGATCGCACCGCCTGCCGGGCCGCGATGCAGGCGACCGCCAACCCGATTCCCATCACGAGCACCAGCAGCCGCAACAGCAGGAGATCGAGCTCGGAGCGGTCGAATGCCTTCCCGGCACGTAGCGCAACATCGCGGGCGAGCACGTCGACCTCGGCCAGCGTCGCCTGCGCATCGTCGATGCTGGTGGCCAGCGCGGCCAGCTGATCGCTGATCGTCTGCAACGAAGCCGCCGAGCTCTCGAGCTGCCCGGAAGTGGTGATGAGCTGGTCGCCGAGCGAGCGCAGCTGCTCCGGCACAGGTTCCAGACCCTCGGCAAGCGCACGAAGGTCCTCGGCGAGCGACTGGCTGTCGCCGGGGATCAACCGCTCGATCGCTTCGATCAACCCGGCCATGCCGTTGGCGATGTTGGCCGTGCCCTCCACGCTTTGGGCGAGGTTGGTGCCGAGGGCGACACCGACGTCGCCGGTGGACTCGACGGCCAGTTCCACCAAGCGCTGCGCCTGATCGAGGCCGCTCGAAGCTGCTCGGGCGAGCTCGGCAACATCGGACGCCAACTGTCGCGCCGACGAGGTTCCAACCGCGGCAACCTCGGCGCCGTCGCGGGTGACCTCGAGTCCATCGCGATAGGTGCTCCCGATCCGCTGCACGAGAACGAGCGCGACGACGGTGCCGGCCACCGCCAGCAGTGCCACAGCAGCCAGAAGGCGCTCGACCCTGGTCGCCGCGGAGTCGGTGCCTGTCGGGTCGGTGCCGGTCACCGCGAGCCAGCCCGAAGTGCTTCGACCAGGGCGGCGAAGGCCCGACCGCGATGTGAGACGGCATGCTTGTCGGCCTCGCTCATCTCCGCGAAGGTGCGGCCGTCGCCGGCTGCGGGGACGAAGATGGGGTCGTAGCCGAATCCTCGCGCCCCGACCTCGGCGGCGCTGATCGTTCCCTCACAGACTCCGCGAACTACGACCTCGTGGCCATCGGGCCAAACGACGATGGCGACCGTGACGAATCGAGCAGTTCGCTCCACCGCCCCACGCCTGGCTCTCATGGCATGTAGCAGCTTGGTGCGATTGTCGGCATACGTGGCGTGGTCTCCCGCGTAGCGGGCGGCGTGCACCCCCGGCGCTCCGTCGAGCGCGTCGACGAACAGGCCGGTGTCGTCGGCAACCGCGGGCAATCCGCTGGCGGCGCTCACTGCTGCAGCCTTCAAGCGAGCGTTGCCCTCGAGCGTGTCGGCATCTTCGACCACGTCGGCGAGCCCCGGCGGCCGCGCCTCGAGATGCACCTCGCCGTCGAGCAGCGCGGCGATCTCGCGCACCTTGTCGGGGTTGGCCGACGCACATACCAGCCGGAGCGTCACGGTGCCTACCTCAGCGGCCGAGCACGCGACGCGACGGAGCTTCGGCGATCATCTCCTGCTGCAGCGACATGATCGTCTCGAGCCCCGACTCGGCCAACCCCAGCAGGGAGTCGAGCTCGCCCCGCGTGAAGGCCATGCCCTCGGCGGTGCCCTGCACCTCGACGAAGCGAGCACCCTCGTCGGGTCTGCGCAACATCACCACGTTCATGTCGACCTCGGCCGACGAGTCCTCGACGTAGGGCAGGTCGAGCACCGGCACGCCGCCGATGATGCCCACGCTGATCGCCGCGCACAGCGAATGCAGCGGCTGCCGGGTGAGGTCGCCGTTCTGGATCAGCCGTGTGAGGGCATCGTGCAACGCGAGGTAGCCGCCGCAGATGCTGGCCGTGCGCGTTCCGCCGTCGGCCTGCAACACGTCGCAGTCGACCACCACCTGACGTTCACCGAGTACACGCATGTCGCAGGCGGCGCGCAGTGATCGGCCGATGAGACGCTGGATCTCGACGGTCCTGCCGCTCTGCTTGCCCTTGGCCGCCTCACGATCGATCCGCTCGGGTGACGCTCCAGGAAGCATCGAGTACTCGGCGGTCACCCAACCCTTGCCGGAACCCTTCATCCATCGCGGCACGCTGTCGTCGATCGACGCGGTGCACAGGACCTTGGTGCGACCGAACGACACCAGCACGCTGCCGGCGGCCATGTCGGTGTAGTCGCGCTCGAAGGTGATCGGTCGGAGTTGGTCGTCGGCGCGGCCGTCTGGACGGGACATGAGGGACTCGCTGTTCTGTTGGGACATGTGAATCGGATGATCTGGACTGGGAGGATCAGGGGCTAGAAGGTGACCGACTCGGCGGCTGTGAGCTCGGGGCCGAGCAGCCGACTACCGAGCTCGGAGAACCGCTCGACATCGCCGGACGACAAGAACCGATGGGTTCCGGGGCGNNGTACGGGTAGTGCGTGCAGCCAAGCAAGAGGGTGTCGACCTTGGCTTCACGTACGGGCGCCAGCAGGCGCTCGGCGAGCACGGTTATCTCGTCGCCCTCGGTCACCCCGCGTTCGACGAACTCGACGAACCCGGGGCACGCCGCACACGTGAGCTCGACCGGCGCCGCCGGACCACCCACGGCAGATGAACCACCATCGCCGGCGATCGCCTCGAGCCTGGCGACATGCTCGTTGACCGCGCGTTGATACGAGCCTGATCCGATGGTGCCGACGGTGCCGATGACACCGACCTGGCCCGAGCGCGTGGCCGCCACGAGCGCCTTGGCCCCCGGTTCGATCACACCAATCACGGGTACCGACAGCTCAGCGGCGAGATCGACCGCCGAGGCGGCCGTGTTGCAGGCGACCACGATCACCTTCGCGTCGTACTCGTCGATCAGGAACTTGGCGATCTGGCGCGCGTACTCGGCTACGTGCTCCTGCGGCTGCGACCCGTACGGGTACCGACCGGTGTCGCCCACGTAGACGATGTCTTCGGAAGGCAGCAGGTCGATGACGGCCCGAGCCACCGTGAGCCCGCCGAAGCCGCTGTCGAACAT
>CXWL01049447.1_pt1 | contig 10336 bp, 14 predicted proteins | sample 590931 | NCBI WGS metagenome assembly CXWL01 (sample SAMEA3498368, study PRJEB10139) | groundwater metagenome | biome: water well; material: biofilm material | place: Germany | collected 2015-04-27
GCGTAGGATAGCCATTCGGATAGCTATCTCGCCCCCCCCCCGCCCTTCTCCCCCTCCATGCCCAAGACCTACTCCATCGCCCAGGCCCGGCAGAACCTGCCCGCCGTCGTGCACGAGGCCGAGCGCGCCGGAGAGGTCCGCATCACGCGACGCGGCGAAGTCGTCGCGCGCCTGGTGGCCGAATCCGAGTTCCAGCGCCTGACGCGCCGCAAAGGCCCCATCGACTGGGGCGCGCGCCTGGTCAGCCTGCGCGAATTCCGCTTCGATCGCGACGAAGCCAACGCGCGCTGAGGGCGCATGGCGCGGCATTTCGTCGATACCAACGTCCTGGTCTACGCCTTCGGCGAGGACGAGCCGCGCAAGCGCGCCATCGCACGGGACCTGGTCGAGTCGGGGGATGCCCTGTTGAGCACGCAGGTCCTGTCCGAGTTCGCCAACGTGCTCACCCGGCGCCTTGGGTTCGCCCCGGCCGAGGTGCGCGCGCACGTGGCCAGCATCGCCGGCAACTGCGAAGTAGTGCCGCTCTCGCCGGCGATTGTCGGCGACGCGCTGCGCATCATGGAGCGCTACCGCTACGGGTTCTACGACAGCCAGATCCTCGCGGCCGCGCTGGCCGGCGGCGCCGCGCTCCTGTACACCGAGGACCTGCAGCAGGACCAGGTGATCGACGGTCAGTTGCGGATCGAGTCGCCGTTCCGCCTGCGCGCACGGGAGCGGGCCGCCGCCTACCGCGCCGGCCGCCGCCACGCAGCGGCAAGGAGCTGAGCGCCATGGCCGACCGCAGCTTCGGATTCGAGACGCTGGCGCTGCATGCGGGACAAATCCCCGACGCCGCCACCGGGGCGCGCGCCGCGCCCATCTACCAGACCACCTCGTTCGTGTTCGATTCCGCCGAGCACGCCGCGAGCCTCTTCAACCTGCAGACCTTCGGCAACGTCTACTCGCGCATCTCGAACCCGACGGTGGCGGTGCTGGAGGAGCGGGTGGCGGCGCTGGAAGGCGGCCGCGCCGCGCTCGCCTGCGCCACCGGCCAGGCGGCCGAGGCCACCGCGATCCTGACCCTGGTCAAGGCGGGCGACCACATCCTGTCGGCCTCCACGCTCTATGGCGGCACCCACACCCTGCTCGGGGTGAACCTGAAGAAGCTCGGGGTGGAAACCACCTTCGTGCACCCGGACGACCCCGCGGAGTTCAGGAAGCACATCCGGCCGGAGACCAAGCTCATCTACGCCGAGACCCTGGGCAACCCGCTCATCAACATCGTGGACATCGAGGCGCTGGCGCAGATCGCGCATGAGGCGAACATTCCGCTGATGGTGGACAACACCGTGCCTTCGCCCTACCTGTGCCGGCCCTTCGACTGGGGCGCGGACATCGTGGTGCACTCGGCCACCAAGTACATCGGCGGCCACGGCACCACCATGGGCGGCATCGTCGTCGAGTCGGGCAAGTTCGACTGGGGCAACGGCAAGTTCCCCGAGTTCACCAGCCCTTCCCCCGGCTACCACGGCGTCATTTTCCACGAGACCTTCGGCGACTTCGGCTACACCATGAAGGCGCGCATGGAAATCATGCGCACCTTTGGCGCAACGCTCTCCCCTCTCAGCGCATGGCTGCTCCTGCAGGGCATCGAAACCCTTCCGGTGCGCATGGACCGGCACTGCGCGAATACGCTCGGCGTGGCGCGGTTCCTGCAGAAGCACCCGCGCGTGGCCTGGGTGAACTATCCGGGCCTCGAGGACAACAAGTACCACGCGCTGGCGAGGAAATACCTGCCCAAGGGCGCATCAGGTTTGTTGAATTTCGGCATAAAAGGTGAAAATCCGGACGCCGCCGCAAGAGCCGGAGAGCGATTCATCGAAGCGGCGCAGTTCATGAGCCACCTCGCCAACATCGGCGACGCCAAGACCCTGATCATCCACCCCGCCTCCACCACCCACCGGCAGATGACCGCCGAGGAGCAGCTGAAGGCGGGCGTGACGCCGGACATGATCCGGATGTCGGTCGGGATCGAGACCCTGGACGACATCCTGTGGGACATTGATCAAGCGCTGGAAGCTTCAGCGAAGGCGTGAAAGACATTCAAGCACTCGAAGGGCTGCTGGCGGCGAAGATGCCCATCGTCGCCATCGAGTCGCACGAGGAAGCGAAGGTGCTGCAGATGGCCGAGCGCTTCGCCGCCCTCAACAACCGCACCCTGTGGCGCTGGAGCGTCACCGAAGGCCTGCGCCGCGCCAACGGCAGCGAAGCCGCCTACAACACCACCCGCATCGAGGACGCGCTGCGGCACGTCGAGAAGTCCATCGCCAACTCCATCTACGTGTTCCTCGATGCGCACAGCTTCCTCGGCGACCCGGTGGTGCTGCGCCAGATCAAGGACATCGCCTCGAAGACCGAATGGACGCACCGCATGATCGTGTTCCTCTCGGCCAAGCTGACCGTGCCGGAGGAAATCACGCGCATGACCGCGCGCTTCCGCCCCTCCCTGCCGGACGCGAAGCGCATCACCGAGATCCTGAACGAGGAAGCGCGCAAGTGGAAGGAGAACACCGGCGACCAGGCGCGGGGCTCGCGAGAGGCGATCGGCGTGCTCATCCAGCACCTGGGCGGGCTCACCGAGGACGACGTGCGGCGCCTGGCGCGCATGGCGATCCACGATGACGGCCATGTCTCGGCCTCGGACATCGCGGCGGTGCTCAAGGCCAAGCACGAGGTGCTGTCCGCGAGCGAGGTGCTGCAGCTGGAGCCCGGCATCCCGGACATCAACCAGCTCGGGGGCCTCGCGAACCTGAAGCGCTGGCTCAAGGTGCGGCGCGAGGTGTTCATGAATCCATCCCCCGACTCGCCTTTGCCGGCGCCGAAAGGCGTGCTGCTGCTGGGCGTGCAGGGCGCGGGCAAGAGCCTCGCCTCGAAGTGCGTTGCCGGCGCCTGGCAGCTGCCCCTGTTCCGCATGGACTTCGGCGCCCTGTACCAGAAGTACCACGGCGAGACCGAGAAGAACATCCGCGAGGCGCTCGCGATCGCCAACGCCATGCAGCCCTGCGTGCTGTGGATGGACGAGATCGAGAAGGGCATCGCCGGCGACAAGGGCGGGGATTCCGACGGCGGCGTGTCGCGGCGCGTGCTGGGTACCCTGCTCACGTGGATGAACGACCGCGAATCGCGCGTGTTCCTGGTGGCCACCGCCAACGACGTCTCGCAGCTGCCGCCCGAGCTGCTGCGCAAGGGCCGCTTCGACGAAATTTTCTTCGTCGACTTGCCGCAATCGGCCGGGCGCGAGGAGATCCTCAGGATCCACCTGGCGAAGAACAAGCAGGACCCGAAGGCCTTCGACCTCGCGCGCCTCGCGGCGGCGAGCGAGGGCTTCTCCGGCGCGGAAATCGAGCAGGCCATCGTCGCGGCGCTTTACGAGGTGCACGCCGAGAAGAAGCCCCTGGACGCCGACGCCGTGGAAAGGGAAATGAAGCGCACCCGGCCGCTGTCGGTGGTCATGGCGGAAAAGGTGGCCGCGCTGCGCGCCTGGGCAAGCGAGCGAGCGGTGCCCGCGGACTGAATTCAAAGGAGAGGAAACATGCAAAGCTGGGACGTCATCGAGCACGGCAGGCCGCTGCAGAAGGTCATGAAGGAAACCCCGAAGCCCAAGGGCACCGAGGTGCTGGTGCGCATCACGCGCTCCGGCGTGTGCCATTCCGACCTGCACATCTGGGACGGCTACTTCGACCTCGGCGGCGGCAAGCGCTTCTACGTCAAGGACCGCGGCTGCATCCCGCCGTTCACGCTGGGGCATGAGCCCTTCGGCGTGGTCGAGGCCGTCGGGCCGAAGGCAAAGGGGGCGAAGGTCGGCCAGAAGCGCATCGTCTATCCCTGGATCGGCTGCGGCAAGTGCGCCATCTGCAAATCCGAACAGGACAACTACTGCGTGTCCGGCTCGCGGTTCCTGGGCGTCAATCGCAGCGGCGCCTATGCCAGCCACGTGCTGGTGCCGCACCCGAAGTACCTGGTGGATGCGAGCGGCGTGGATGAGGCCTTCGCCTCGACCCTGGCCTGCTCCGGCCTCACCACCTACAGCGCCACCGCCAAGCTGCCGGAACTGGGCCCTAAGGACTGGGTGGCGGTGATCGGCTGCGGCGGCCTGGGCCTCGTGTGCGTCTCGGTGCTGCGCGCCAAGGGCGTGAAGAACATCATCGCCTGCGACGTGGATGAATCGAAGCTCGCCGCGGCGAAGAAGCTCGGCGCGAAGCTGACGCTCGACACGGGCAACGTAAATGCAGCGCCGGACGCGATCCAGAAGCTGCAGGCGCTCGCCATGGGCAGCCTCGCCGGCGCCATCGACCTGGTGGGCATGCCCGCCACGGCGGCGCTGGGCCTGGGCGCGCTGCGCAAGGGCGGGCGCTACGTGCTGTGCGGCCTGTTCGGCGGCGAGATCACCCATCCATTGCCGCCCTTCGCGCAGCGCGCCATCGGCCTGGTGGGCTCCTACGTCGGCAACCTGAAGGAACTCAAGGAAGTGGTGGCGCTGGCGAAGAAGAAGAAACTGAAGCCCACGCCGGTGTCCACGCGGCCCGGCGACGAGGTCAACGCCGTGCTGGAAGACCTCAAGGCGGGCAAGGTGCTGGGACGGGTGGTGCTGTCGTTCTAGCGGCGCCGCGGCCGATGTAACCGATCGGTTACATCGGCACCCTCAGGACGCCGCCTGCACCAGGTCCAGGCGGTAGCCGCCCCGTACCGGCGCCGCCGCGGCGCCGTGGCGCGCCAGTTCGCCGTCCGACAGCAGCTCACCGGTCGCCGCCGCCAGCGCGCCCGCGTCGTAACCGGTGGCGAGCAGCACCAGCGGCATGTCCGCGTCCTTGCCGCGGAGGCCCTGCTCCTTCGTCATCGGCGGCTGCGCCGCCGGCGCGAGCAGGTGCGCGCTGGCGAGGCCCGGACGCGCGGCCAGGCCGGGAAGGACGTCCCCCGCGAGCCATTGCTGCAGCCCGGGTTCCGCGCCCGGCTCCGCCGTGTAGCGCACCGAAACCAGCGCATGGCCCAAGCCGTCGCCCGCGCTCGCGGTGACTCCGCAGAAGCCGCGCACCATGCCGCGGAAATTCGGCATCATCCGCGTAGTCCAGGGCGTCGGGTTGTTCAGGCGCGCGAGGTACGGCGCGCCGCTCAGCACGGCCACCTCCTCCACCTCGTACAACACGAGGTAGCGTGGCTCGGCCTCGACGGCCACCCAGCGGCTGGCGCGCACGAAGCCCGGGACCGACAGCCGCTCCGGGAAATGCTCGTGCGTGTGCCAGTGGTCGTGGTCCGCGATCGCGGCGGCCTCGATGCCGTAGAAGAGGACCATCGCCGCGCGGCCGCTCAAAGCCATCGCCTCACCTCTTTCAGGTACGCCTCGAACGGCGCGCCGAACTTCTCCCGCAGCACCCGCTCCTCCGGCCCGATCTGGAACCGGTTCATGTAGGGCACGAACAGCACCGGCCCGATGAACGCCAGCAGGCAGTCCAGGACCACGCCCCAGGCGAGCAGGAAGAGGAGCATGCCGACGTACATCGGGTTGCGGGTGAAGCGGTAGACGCCGCCGGTCACCAGCGCGGAGGCGCGCTCGGGCTTCAGCGGATTGACCGTGGTCTTGCTGCGAAAAAACGCGAGCAGGCCGGAGAAATCGAACGCCGCGCCCATGAGCGCGATCGCCACGGCGACCGGTACGCGGATGGCGAATTCCAGTCCGAGCGAAGGCGCGACCCGCGCAAGCCCCCACATGCCGCCGGCGAGCACGAGCGCGACGAGCGGCGGCGGGATCCGGTTGTCGAGGACACTCATCTCAGCGCCGCCTCGGGCACGCGCGCTAGTTCTGCCCGGACTCCGTGAACTCGACATTCGTCACGATGCCCTGGCGATTGAACGTCACCACCAGCTGCTTCTGCGCGAACTTGAGGGTGAACGCGTTGCCCGTGGTCTGGCTGTAGACGTAGTTGACCGCGTTGTCGGATTCGCCCTGCACCATCGGGTGGATGTACCGCCCGCCCGGCTGGCCGAACAGCCGCGTCACGTCGGCCAGGGTGGAGCGGCCCTTCTGGATCTGCGCCGCCTTCGTGCCGTCGAAATTGGTGCTGTCCACCTTCCAGGAGCTGGTGAACTCATGGCCCACCAGCCGGTCATTGAAGTAGAAGAAGGCCTGGCTGCGCGCCGCGATCACGCCGTCGGCCGCGCCTTCGGCGCCGGTGTTGGCGTAGGCGTAGGCCGCGGTCCGGATCTGGCGTTCGTTCTTCGTCACCATGCCCTCCCGGTACGGCGCGCCCAGGCGCGCCTTGATCTCGGCCTCGGTCGTGCGGCCGAGGACCAGCGCGTCGTCGGCGACCCGCACGAAATCCGTGCCGGCGCAGCCGGCCAGGACGACGGCGGCAAGGACCACCGTGAACTTCATCACCATCGATTTCATTTCCCCACCTCCCCGTTGTTGGTTCCGGATTCTCCGCTCAGGGCGGCGCTCCCGGCAACGTCCGGATGCAGGTGGCAATGCCGAGGCCGCGCAGCGCGCTGGCCGTTTCCGCCACGCCCCGTACCTGGAACGCCTGCAGCCCCACCGCGCGCGCGGCGGCGACGTTGCCGGGCAGGTCGTCGAAGAAGCAGACCTGCCCGGCCTCGACGCCGAGGCGCCGCAGCGCGTCCTCGTAGGCCCCGCGGCCGGGCTTCAGGTGGCCGGTGAGGTGGGAGGCGATGCAGACGTCGAAGACCTCCTCGATCCCGTCCAGCCGCGCCCAGTGCGCGGCGTTGGTGTTCGACAGGCAGGCGATCCGGTGGCTCGCCCGCAGGCCGGACAGGAGGTCCCGGGCACCGGGCAGGAAGCCCCGCACCCAGGAGGAGAACTCCTCGAGGAACTGCGCCGGCTCCAGGCCAAGCGGCCATTCCGAGAGGAAGGCGCGCGCGAACGCCTCCTGGGAGATGGCGCCGCTTTCGAAGCCGCTCACGGCGCTGGAGCCGAGCCAGCGCTTCAGGATCTCCTCCCGGCCCAGCTGCGGGAGCAGGCGCTCGAGCGTGGCGAGGCCAGCGGATTCGACCACGACGCCGCCCAGGTCGAACAGGAGGACGCGCTCGTCACGCATGCGGGATCGCGGCGATGTCGACCTTCCTCGTCGTCATCATGTCGCTTTCATGACTTCCTTTCGATTGACGCCCGACGTCCGGCTTCAGACGCGCGCCGCTCGCGGCCGCCGTTCCACGACCCATTGTTCGGTCGCACACGCGTCCCGAAGTACAGTGTCATGAGCAGCCGGTTCCGGCCATGAACGGTCGTTGGAAGATGCTCTATTCGATCACACGGTCGGCGCGCAGCAGTACGGATTGCGGAATCGCAAGCCCCAGCGCTCTCGCGGTTTTCTTGTTGACGACGAGCAGGAACCTGCTCGGCTGCTCGACCGGAAGCTCGGCTGGCTTTGCTCCCTTGGCAATCCGGTCCACGTAGTAGGCAGCTCGAAAATAGGCGTCGCTAAGCGGCTGGCCATAGCTCATCAGACCACCGTCCTCGACCGCCTCGTTGACTCCGAAGAACGACGGCATGCGCCGTTTGGCCGCGACCGCGACGAGCTGCCGCCGCAAATGGGTAAGGAAAGGATCGTCGGGCAGCACCATCAGCGACGCGAATTGTTCCGACGCCGCGCCGTCGAGTTTCGCCGCGATGTCGTCCTCCCGCCCGATTTCCACGGGCACCACGCTCACCTTGAGCAGCGGCGCGGATGCTTCCATCTCCCTGAGGAATACGCGGTGCACCGGATTCCGGGGATTGAACGCGACGGCGACGGGCGATGCCTTGGGCACCGTATCGACCAGCAGCTGCAGCATCTTGGCCGCGACATCCTCGAACTGGCTTGCCACTCCGGTGATGTTTCCACCGGGCCGCCGGTAGCTGGCGATCAGTCCCTGGCCCACGGGATCCGAGGCGGCCGCCATCACGAGCGCGGTGGTCCGGGTAGCCTTGCGCATCGCGTTGGTGGTCGGGGTGCAGGTCGTGACCACCATGTCGAGGTTCAGCGCAGCGAACTCGTTTGCAATCTCCGCAACACCGGCCGGCCGGCCTTCGGCGTAACCGCGCACGAGCAGCAGATTTCTGCCCTCGACGTAGCCGCGCTCGCGCAGCGCCTCGATCAGCGTCTGACGCAGGTGTCCGCTCATGTCGGAGTTGCCGAACGCGAGGAGCCCGACCCGGAGGGGCTTGTCCTGTGCCAGGCCGGCGCCGGGCCAGCCCAGCCATGACAAGGTCCCCAGCACGGCGAGCCGGACCAGCAAAGAGCGTTTCGGGTTCAGCATGGTTCCTCCGGTCGACCAGATGTCGCCGAGCGTCACGCTCGGCCGCACGCCTCAGCGCATCGACCGCGGCGGCAGCCTATGCCGCAGTTTGTGGATGATCCTTCCGTCCGGGGAATACCCGTGCGCTCCGCGAGCTGGTCCCGGCCAAGGTCCTGCAGCCCCCGGATGATGCGCACGGATTCGACAACGGAGTCGGTGACCCGCCACTGCAACCCGAGGCGCGAGGAACGACGGCCTTTCCATTCTCCCGCCACGGCCCGGTCGTTGAAGCCCCTGATCAAGGCGGATATGGTATGCCAAGCCGCGCCCCGCGGGCGCACCAGGGGAGGCGGCGCGATTCACGGCGTCGGCCCGGAGCGAGAGGTTGGGCGTCATCGAAACCGTCTGCCGTGTCCGGCCTTGGGGGGGCGCCTACGCCGCCGGAACGGCGGCCGTCGCAGTCGCGTGAACCGCGAGCTTTCCGTCCGCACCCCAGAGCCTGGCCTCGAGGAACACGAGCTGCCTGCCTGCCTTTACAACCGAGCCTTCACCCCGGCATTCACCCAGCTTCATCGGCGCCACAAAGCTGCTCTTGATTTCGACCGTGGGCAGCCATGCCTTCGTTTTCGCGAAGGCGGCGATGGAGACGAGTGCGTCAACCATGGCGACCGCGAACCCTCCCTGGACATTGCCGAAGTGGTTCCTGAACGCGGGCTGGGGGGCAAAGAGCAGGACCACGCGGCCCGTGTCGAAATCCGCGTCCTCGACAATGCATGGCGTCAAGGCCGCGCAGTCCGGTTTTGGCTGCGCGTCGAGCATGCGCTGCAGTTCAGAGGCATTCGACATGACGGGTCCCGGTGTTCTGACGTCCAACGTCGTTAGGCGACGCGCGCGCTGGCGATGGAGATGGAGATGGATAGAGCATAGCGGTCGCGCGCGCGTCAGCCTGGGCTGCGCTGTTAGTGCGCAAATCTCGACGCGAGTACGTTCCGGACGTCATGCCTTTTGATCGGTTCTACCGTACTCACGCTCTACCTTACAGATGCGGATCATCCAGTGCGCATACCACAACTCGCGCCCTTTAACCTTCGCGGCCTGATGCATGGGATCTTTCGCCCAAGCCTGTATGGATTCGAGATTGCTCCAGTAGACGGCCGTGACGCCGGTGCCGTCGCCATTCCGCGAGCCCTCGATGCCCAGAAAGCCCGGAAATGTCTTCGCGTGCTCCACCAACCTGGCGGACAAGGCCGTGTGCTCTACGTGGTCGACTGGTGCGTTGATGGACGTGAAGATGACCGCGTAGTAGGGCGGCTTTGGTGTCGCTGCTATATACGGCACTGACTCTCCCCTTTTTGCGCACTAACGTCCCCGGCAACCCGCGCGCGCGTCGGCGTTGGCTGGGTGGTTGGAGCGCACCGTTACTTGATGTCTTCCAACTTGACGCCTCGGCCCGCACGGAAGCTCGCGCGAGCCTGCTCAACGCGGCGCAGGAATCGTGGATCGTGCTCGAGCCGGTAGTCGAACCAGTCGTCCTCCGATTTGAAACCGATCAGCACACCGGCTGGCTTGCCATGCCGCGTGATTACGACATCCTGCGTTTCGGCCTCCCGAAGAAAGCGGGACAAGTCGTCTTTGACCTCGGACAGTGNNGACAGTGGCACTTCCTTCACTTTCACCTTCCGAACTGGGCCAGCCATGATTCAGCCTCCGGTTTGGGGACGATCGCCAGTACCTCGACGGCCGAACCCGAAACATCGTGGAACACACGGACCTCTTCGACGCGGAGCCGGTACTGCGGTCGCGCCATGCCTCGCAAGCGCTTGATTCGGCTACGGCTGGTCTTGGTTGGTTCGTGCCGCAAATGAGTTTCGAGTGCTTGCTTTACTGCTGACCTATCGTTGGCCTTCAGCCTGCGCAGGTCTTCGATGGCCTCGGGAGCCAGGAGTATCTCGAACCGCATTCTGGCTAGATTATAGCCAGAACTTGTGTCAACGGATAGTGCGCTCTAACGTGGAAGCCAGCGGCGCGCGGCCACTGACGTTTGCGACTCGCGACGCTTCCTGCGCGT
>CXWL01050806.1_pt1 | contig 10334 bp, 7 predicted proteins | sample 590931 | NCBI WGS metagenome assembly CXWL01 (sample SAMEA3498368, study PRJEB10139) | groundwater metagenome | biome: water well; material: biofilm material | place: Germany | collected 2015-04-27
TCGCGAACGCGTGGAATGCGCGCGATGCGGCGGCGCTCGCCCACTGTATGACGGAAGACGTCGCGTTCGTGGGCATGCTCGGCGAGCGCTATGACGGACGTGAGATCGTCGAACTCAGTTACCGCCACGTCTTCGGCACGATCCTTCAGGGGGCCCACGCCGTGTTTACGGTGGAGCAGGTCAGGTTCCTAAAGCCCGACGTCGCGGTTGTGATGCTGCATCAGAAAGTGACGAGCCACTTGCCGCAAACCGCGATCGCCTCGACTGCGCGCCAGCGGCAGATGAGCGACACGCTGCACGACAGCGAGGCGCGCACGACCTTGACGCTCGTCAGGCACGGCCGCTCGTGGCTGATTGCGACGTTCCACAATACGCTCGTTGCGTCCGTCGTAACGGGGCGCTCATGACGCGGCCGGTTCACGTCGTCGGCGGGGGCTTGGCGGGCAGCGAAGCGGCTTGGCAGATCGCGCGCGCCGGCGTGCCGGTGATCTTGCACGAAATGCGGCCGGTGAAGATGACGCCGGCGCATACGGGCGAGAGCCTGGCCGAGCTCGTCTGTTCGAACTCGTTTCGCTCCGACGACTGGGAGAACAACGCCGTCGGTTTGCTGCACGAAGAGATGCGCCGCGCCGGTTCGCTGATCATGACTGCCGGCGATGCGCATAAAGTGCCGGCGGGCGGTGCGCTCGCCGTCGACCGCGTCGGGTTTTCGGCTGCGGTTCAGGCGGCGCTTGAGGCCGAGCCCTTGGTGACGATCGAGCGGGCGGAAGTTGCGGGCTTGCCGCCGGACGATTGGGACAGCGTCATCATCTCGACTGGGCCGTTGACCTCCTCGGCGCTCGCCACCGCGGTCGGTCAGCTGACGGGCGAGGACTCGCTCGCCTTCTTCGATGCGATTGCGCCGATCGTGCATAAGGAATCGATCGATCTTTCGAGGGCGTGGTTTCAGTCGCGCTATGACAAGGGCGACGGGGCGGATTACATCAACTGCCCGATGGACGAGGCCCAGTATCGCGCGTTCGTGGCGGCGCTGATCGAAGGCGAGAAGAGCGAGTTCAAGGATTGGGAGAAGGACACGCCCTATTTCGAGGCGTGCCTGCCGATCGAGGTGATGGCGGAGCGCGGGGCGGANNCCTCACCGATCCGCACACGGGGGGCCGCGCCTATGCGGTGGTGCAGCTTCGCCAGGACAACGCGCTGGGCACGCTTTACAACATGGTCGGCTTTCAGACGAAGCTGAAGCACGGCGAGCAAACGCGGATCTTCAAAACGATCCCGGGGCTTGAGGACGCGCAGTTTGCGCGGCTCGGCGGCTTGCACCGCAACACGTTCATTAACTCGCCGAAGTTGCTCGACGAGAAGCTCCGGTTGAAGCTGATGCCGCGGCTGCGCTTTGCGGGGCAGATGACGGGCGTCGAGGGTTATGTGGAGAGTGCTGCGATCGGGCTTCTGGCCGGCCGGTTCGCCGCGGCCGAGCGGCGGGGCGATCGCAGCGTGTCCCCGCCACGGACGACCGCGCTCGGTGCGCTGCTCGCGCACATTACCGGCGGGGCCGACGCGAAGACGTTTCAGCCGATGAACATCAACTACGGCCTGTTGCCGGAGTTGCCGCCGCCACCCGGCGTGAAGGGCCGCGACCGCGGCCGCGCGAAGAAGCAGTTGATGTCGCGGCGTGCGATTGAAGACGTGGACGTCTGGCTCGGCCGCCGCGAGGCCGCCGCGGAGTAACCGCGGACTTCGGTTTGCCGGCAGACAGTAAAATCCTATCCGTTATATGCGTTATTCTGGCTGATTTCCGCCGTTTTATCCGTTCGGAATCCGTTATTAATCCGTTCGGACCCGTTCGATGCGCCGGCCGTTCGAGCGGCCACAAGCGCTGAACGCCGCGCTTTCGACATGCGCCTGCGTGCGACGTCGGCCGCGGAGCGGCTGATTCGAAGGTTCAACAGGTTCAAGTCGCAGCCGCGCATCGATATCGGATGCGGGAAAGCGCGCCGCGACGGGCTCGCTGGACTAGAACAAATATAGAACTATTTCACGGCAAAAGTCAAGCGCCATATTATTGTGTCCTATCATTCCAATAGTCGGCGTTGCGGGCTTACGCATGCCGCGTACGTCACTGGACTGCGCCGGGGCCGACGGCGGGGCGCACGACGCGCACATCGAAGAACAAGCGAATGGAGTCGCCTGCTCCGCGCGCGCCGGGCGTTACGGTCCCCATATCTTGGCGGCCCAGCTGCAGGCGGAGGAAGTTGTTGATGTCGATCGCGACGAGCGTGCCGAAGCCGGCGTCGGAGAACGTCTGCCTTGCGAACGCCGCGCCGATGTTGCGCGCGTCGGGGCGGTTTGCGCCGGTGAAGCGGAAGTTGGCGACGGTCATTTCGGCGCGTTGCAGAATGACCGGCTTGCCCGGCGGCCCGTTCGTGCCGAAGAACATCACCACGTCCAGGTCGAACGTGCCCGACACTTTCAAGGCCGGCCCAAACACATTGCGCCGGACGGCCGACATGCTGTTGCCGCGCGCTTGGAATTTCAGCCGGAGAGACTTCGTTTGCGGAATGGCCGTGAACGAACAGGCGCCCCGCGGGGTAAAGCCGAATTGCACCGGCGGCAGCGTCACGCTGATATCGCGCAACTGCATCGATGCCAGGCGGTCTTTGATGACCTTTTGCTGATTGACGCGTTGGAACGTCCATATCTTCGTCATGTCGCCCCAGAGGAAGAAATTGACGACGGACGGGGGCGCCAATCCGGGTGGGGCTAAAACCGCGACGCTGGTGTCGCATTTGACGATCGAGCTGTCGCCGCGCAACGGCTCCAGCGCTTGCGCGTGGGCAGCGCCGGCGAAGAGCGCGATGGCGGCGGATGCGGTGAGGATGACAGAGATGAACAGCGCGTGGGGCATGGTCTTCTCCGGCCACGTTCGACGGGAGGCTAGCACAGGTTCCGCTGCAGGTGAGAGCGCGATACTATGACTCGGCCAAGACGAGCTTTTTGTTCGGAGTAGGCGCGAGATCGCAGCGCGTTGGTGCACCACGCCGGATGGTGTAGTCATTTGCACGTTCCTTCCCCACCGCGAGCGACCCGCAGCCCATGAACATTTTCCTCAGCCGCCCGACGAAGGTTGGGACGGATTATGAAGCGGCCTATCAGTTGTTCGAGAAATTCTTGGACACGCAGGGCTTCACGCTGAAGCGGCTTGGCGGCGGGAATTTTTCGAAGAAGGCGCCGGTGCGCGCGGTGATCGACCTCATCAACGGGTGCTCCGGCGCGATCATACTGGGCTATCCGCAACTCGAGTTCAGCCACGAGGCGCGGCGCAGCGCCGAGGTGCAGAACAAGGTCAGCTACGCGGTCCCCACGCCCTGGAACCAGATCGAAGGCGCGCTCGCCTATGCGAGCCACAAACCCATTCTGGTCGTGGCGCACCCCGGCATCTCAGGCGGCGTGTTCGACCATGGCATCACCGGCGAAGGCGTGCTGCACTTGGATTTGACCCAAGCGAAGTGGTTCGAGAAGCCGGAGTTTCAGCAGCCGTTCGCGGAGTGGTTGGGGGAGGTAAGAGATGGAGTGTAGGCCTGACATGAACTGTGTGCGGCAAGAAACGTTTGCGTGACGTCACTTGTGACGTTTTTGACATTTGGCGGAGCATGTGGTAGTTTTAGGCATCTTTCCTGGAACAAGCTCATGCGCGTCGAACTGCAAACCCTTCTCGAACAGCCAAATTTTCGCCTGCCCCCCGGTGAACGGGTCGTCTTGGAGGCGCTGCTCGCACTGATCCCTCGGACTGGCCCAAGCAAGGTTACGGCCGACAAGCTCCGCAAAGACGTTGCCAAACGCCAGGGCCGGTCAATTTCCGAACCGACGTTTCGTCAGCGTCTCAAGCGCCTGAACGATTCGCTTCGCGATGCCGAAGCTCCGTTCATGCTCTCAAGCGCGGCCGGCGAAATCGTGGTCGAACCGAACGTCAATCGCGATAGGATCATGCGCGAAGGCGAAGTTGGCGAAGGATTGGAGCGCCATTCGGATCAAGCGACGCAGAAGACCCTTGCCGACGCCGTTCAACCGCAAGCCGTACAAGAGAGCGCAAAACCTGAACGGCTGTTGGTCATGTTCTCATACGCTTGGCTTGAAAGCGCGGAGCAACAGAAAATTCAGGTCGCATTCTTCGACGCACTGAAAGCCGCGCTCGCTCATCCTCCAGCAGATTTCGCGAACCTGCCCAAGATCGAACTGTGGCGCGACGCCGAACGAATGAAACGGACGTCGCCATCCGATCCCCAGATCGATGACGTTTGTCGCGAAGCGTTTCTGGGCATTTTGCTTTTGTCACATCGCTACCTGCACAGGCCGGTGTGCACCCATGAATCCAGCTTTTTTCTCGACGAAGTTGGCTACAACCAACCAGGGAAAGCCTGCATCACGGTTCCATTCGACGTGGGGCTAACAGACGTCGCGGACCGCTACAGAGCAGGCAATAGAATCTGGGCCTTCGACGATCAGGGCAGAACTTTGATCGAGCTTTGGAGCAGAGGTGACGCTCACAGTCGCAACGAATTTGTGAGAAGAATTGCCCGCGACATTTTTGAAGAGGCGAAGAATTTCCTACGAACACCTCGACCGCCGTCGCGACCAAGCAAGACCAAGGATGCAATTGACGCGGATGATCGCGTCGCACGCTTCGCTGAGGGTCGCGAGCTTCAGGCTCGCGGCGAGTACATGGTCGATCCCCGGGCACACGCCGACCAACTCACTGTCCGAGCGGGCATTCCGGGGCAGAGAGCCGCAAGCGAAGAGGGCATTCCAATTGTGCCGCATCTCGCCGAGTGGGCCGCACAGGCGCACGGGCCCCGGGTGGTTGCGTTGTTAGGCGAATTTGGCATGGGGAAGACGGTCACATGTCGTCTTCTAACGCAGGAGCTGATCAATCGTCGTGGCGGCAAGAAGAAAAGTGGGGCGCCTTTGCCGGTGTATTTCGACTTGCGTGAAATCGACAAACCGGAAGACGCCGGTCGTGCACCGCTGGCATCGCTGATCGACGACATGCTGCGCCGTGCGGGTGAAAACCCGCCAACGTCCAAGGATGTCATCGACTACATTCGCCGACACAATGCGCTCGTAATCTTCGACGGTCTTGATGAAGTCACCAATAAGCTTGCGTCCGATCAAGCGCAACGTCTCTACCGCGAACTGCTTAGCATCGTTCCGGCCGAAGTCTGGCGCGAAGACGTTGAAGCGCGCCGTAACGCGGCACAAGGCCGGGCCAAGAACGCACAGAGAAGCAACGACATTGGAACAGCGCGGCCTCGGGGACCAAAAATCCTCGTCTCGTGCCGCAGCCACTATTTCAAGGATATGGCGGCGCAACGTGGGTTTCTAACAGGTCAAGACCGCGCCGACTTGGAAACCGACAAGGATATTAAAGTCTACTTCATGTTGCCGTTTAGTTCGGATCAGATTCGCGAATATCTCGCGTTGCACCTCAGTGAACACGACGTCGAGCGGGCCATCGGATTGATCGGCGAAACCTACAATCTTGGCGAGCTCGCCGCACGGCCCGTCTTGTTGCGCTTTATCCGCGAGACATTTCCACAGATTGAGAAAGAAAAGCTTGCCGGCCGCGCCGTCAACATCTCACGACTCTACGACATCTTCGTCGACCAGGTTATCGAACGCGATGCGCCAAAACACCTAATTCCGCCACGTGAGAAGAAGCTATTGCTCGCCGACCTTGCTCTGGCACTGCATGCAACGGGACGGAACGAACTGTCGAACGATGCGCTCGACGACTGGTTCCAAGATGCTGCGGCTCACCGGCCTCGGTTGCACACGGCGCTTTCCGGAAGCGACGGCCTGAAGCTCTCCGAAATATTCTTGCAGGACCTGCGCAACGCGACCTTGCTAGTGCGGCCGGCTGAACAAAGCTTTCGCTTTGCACACACCTCAATACGTGAGTATTTTTTGGCCGATGCGATTTACCGTGCTATCCGTGAGGGCCGGGGCGCGACCGTGCTCGATATTGTCGTTCCGTCGCGCGAAACATTCGACTTTGTTCTCAAGCACCATCAGATAGTCGAAGAGACCGATCAAACCGCATTCGGCAATGCGGCTGCGAGATTGATGGAACCGGGCCAGCGGCCAAGGGTCCGACAGCTCGCTTTCGCGCTCTGGCGTGCGTCGCAATACACCCTGCCGCGACCAACGGTGATCGATCTTTCGGGCCTTGAGTTTTTCGGCGAGGAATTTGTTGGCACCGAGGTGATGGCGATTCCTTTTGCCGACACGAATTGGCGAGATGCCAATTTGCGCCAAGTCGCATTTGAACAAGTTGATCTCTCGCGCGCCGATTTTACGACCGTCGATGCGTCGATTAGTCAGTGGGTCAATTGCCGAGTCGATGGCGCCGATTTCTCGAAAGCCAATCTCTCGGGTTCGACGTGGCGCCAAATAGAGTCTGAAAGTGCGACACTGGTGGACGCCAATATCGGCGACGCGGAATTCGTTGACTGCAGAATCGGTGGGCAGCCCAAGCCCATCAGTTCATCGCCATCGGCAAAGAACTGGTCGCTCGTACGTCGTTACCACGCTGGCACAGTCGGCGCTGTCGCCCTCGGTCGCGTTGGCGCTCGCGATGTCGTCGTCTCCGGTAGCCGCGATGGCAGTGTTCGCCTGTTCGATGCCGTCACAGGGAAGGCGCTCGCGACGCTCGAAGGCCATACAGGCACGGTCAGCGCAGTCGCGCTGGGCCGAGTCGGGGCGTGCGACGTCGTCGTGTCTGGCAGCTTTGACAACTCCGTCCGCTTGTTCGACGCCGGCACAGGCAAAGCGATCGCAACTCTCGAAGGTCACACCAACTCGGTCACCACTGTCGCGCTTGGCCGCGTCGGCGCGCGCGATGTCGTCGTCTCCGGCAGCCACGATAGCAGCATTCGACTATTCGATGCCGCCACAGGCGAAGCGCTCGCAACCATCGACAACACCACCCCTGTCGCCGCCGTCGCCCTCGGCCGAGTCGGTGCGCGCGACGTTATCGTCTCCGGTGGCTATCATGACAAAGTCCGCTTGTTCGATGCCGCCACAGGCAAGCAGCTCGTAACCTTCAAGGGCGACAGACGCGCAATCAGCTCGATTGCGCTCGGCCACGCGGGCGCGCGCGACATCGTCGTCTGCGGCAGTTTTAACAACTCCATTCGCGTATTCGAGGCTGCCACAGGCAAAGAGCTCGCAATGCTCGAAGGCCACACTGGTCCGGTCAGCGCCGTCGCACTGGGCCGTGTCGGTGCGCGCGATGTTGTCCTATCCGCCGCTCATGACAACACTGTTCGCATGTTCGACGCCGCCACTGGCAACGCAATTATCACGATCGACTGTCGCCGCTCTGCCGGCGCCATCGCGCTCGGCCGCGTCGGCGCGCGTGACGTCGTCGTATCCGGAGGGTACGACCACAGCGTCCTACTGTTCGACGCCGCCACCGGCAAGGCGCTGGTAGCCCTCGAAGACCGCCAAGGCGGGGCGCACGCCGTCGCATTTGGCCGCGTTGGTGCGCGCGATGTCGTCGTCGGCAGCCGCGTCAACAGCATTAGCGTGTTCGACGCCACCACTGGCAAGGTTCTCACAATTGTCGACGACACGGGCCCGGTAGCCGCCGTCGCGCTGGGCCGCGTTGGTGCGCGCGATGTCGTTGTAGCCAGCAGCTATAGCAACACAGTTCGCCTATTTGATGCCGCCACCGGCAATGCGCTGGCAACCCTCAAAGGCCAAACTGGCGTAGTCAGCACCGTCGCACTCGGTCGTGTCGGCGCGCGCGATGTTGTGGTCTGCGGTGGCTATAACACCAAGGTTCGATTGTTCGATGCCGCCTCCGGCAAATTACTAGCAGCCCTCAAAGGCCATAGACGCTCGGTCACGACCCTTACGCTGGGTCGAGTCGGTGCGCGCGACGTCATCGTCGTTGGTAGCGACGACAATAGTATATGCTTGTTCGATGCGGCCACGCGAAAGGCTCTCATAACCCTCGAAGATCACACTGGCCCCGTCACCGTCGTCGCGCTCGGCCGCGTCGGTGGGCGCGATATCGTCGCCTCCGGCAGCTATGACAGCGCTATCCGGTTGTTCGATGCCGCCACCGGCAAGGCACTGACAACCATTAAGTGCCACACTGGCCCAGTCACCGCCGTCGCGCTTGGCCGCGTAGGCGCTCGCGACGTCGTCGTATCCGGCGGCTATGACAACTGTGTCCGCTTGTTCGACGCTGCCACCGGCGATGCACTCGCAATTTTCAAAGCCCACTCGGGCCGGGTCAGCGCTGTGGCGGTCGGTCGCGTCGGCGCGCGCGATGCGGTTTTCTACGGCAGCACCACAGGCAGTGTTCACATTAGTGAAATCGACCGCAAGTTGGCCGTCACTCGAACTCTGGTCATAGGTCCCGACTCTCACACTGCTATCGAGCTTGTCCCGGATGGCAACGGAGGGTCGAGACTACTCAGCCTGTCCAGTGGCGCGTGGCGCTATTGGCGAGCGCAGGCCATCACGGACCAAGGACTGATTAATGTACCAGTCGATTTCATGCCACGCGCAAAGTGATGAGTCGCGCTCTCTGCGAGGGGGCGCTCTACGCGTGAGGGCCGCTTCGCAGCGCCCCCCGGATCATCTCCGCGCCGCGTTCGACGTTGTGCCGCGCAGTGTCGATCACCAGGTGCGCACGATTCCACGGTTCGTATATGCGCGAGACGACTTCGGTCCAGGTTGGGAGTTTGTGGCCGGGGATGTCGGCTTGCCTCGTTTCGATGCGGCGGCGGTGTTCTGCTTGATCGGTGCAGATGNNGTGCAGATGAGTTCGACTTCGAGGAGGGTGGCGTTGGTGCGGGTGGCGGTTTTTGCGAAGGCGTCGCGGGTGAGGTTGAGCGGGTTTGCGGAGTCTGCGACCACGGTTAGGCCTTGGCGCAGGTTTTCATCGGCGAGTGCGTAGGCCGCGCGGTAGCCTTCGTCCTCCATTTCGCCTGTGAAGGCTCGCGAACTTCTGAGCGCTTGTTCGATCGTGTCGATGCGCAGGTAGACGGCGCCGAGTTGTCGCGCGAGTTCGCGCGCGATCGTGGTTTTTCCGGTGCCGGGGAGGCCCGCGAAGGCGATGAGGGTTGGCATCGACGAAGGGTGGCAGGTCTTTGCCGCTTGGTGAAGCGGCTCGAAAAGAGCGGGCGGGCACCTGCGTGTGATACAACTGCTCATGGCGAAAATTCTGATGCCGTTGCCGGCGCGCGACTTCGACCCGACGGAGACCGGGGTGCCTTGGCGCGTGTTGACGGAGCGCGGCCACGAGATCGTTTTCGCGACGCCGGATGGCGAACCGGTTGCGGCCGATCCGTTGATGGTGACGGGCAAGGGATTGGGTTTGCTTGGGCCGTTCTTGCGCGCAAATGCGGAAGCCCAAGCGGCCTACGCCGCGATGACCGCAAGCGCTGCGTTTCGGGCACCCCTGCCCTACGCGGCGATCCGGCCCGAGGACTTCGACGCTATCCTGTTGCCGGGCGGACATGCGAAGGGCATGCGGCCTTATCTGGAGTCGCCGGTGCTGCAGGGACATGTTGCGGCGTTCTTCGCCGCCGCCAAACCCGTCGGTGCGATCTGCCATGGCGTGGTGCTCGCGGCGCGATCGAAGACGCCGGCCGGCGTGTCGGTGCTGCATGGGCGCAAGACGACGGCGCTCACGCGGCAGATGGAGATGACAGCGTGGCGCCTGACCGCCCTCACCCTCGGCGACTACTACCGTACGTATCCCGTGACGGTGGAGGACGAGGTGCGCGCCGCGCTCGCGCGGGCGGACGATTTCGTCCAAGGCCCGATGTCGCTCACACGCGATTCACTTGCGCACCTTGAGCGCGGCTTCACTGTGCGCGATGGAAACTACCTCTCCGCGCGCTGGCCAGGTGATGCGCATAGGTTCGCGGTGGCGTTTGATCAAATGGTGCGGGACGCGGCGGAACGCGACCGCCCGGCGCAACGTGCGATCGGGGGCGCCCTGACTTTCAAACAAAGCCGGAGATAGCGATGCGACTTGCGACCCTTGCACTTGCCGCGTTCATGGCGATGACTGCACACATGGGGATGATCATGACGCCTGCATCCGCCGGGACCGAGCCCGCAGAGAAATCGCAGGCCGCGGTCGAGAAAACGCTGCGTGATATGTACGAGGCGCTCGCGGCCGACGACGCGGAGCGCCTGGCGACGATATTTTCGGAAGACTTCTACGCATTCGATGCCGGAAAGCGCTTCGATGGACCGGCGCTGACCCGGCTCGTCATGGATGCGCACAAGGCAGGCAAGCGCTACGTCTGGAC
>CXWL01035537.1_pt1 | contig 10332 bp, 10 predicted proteins | sample 590931 | NCBI WGS metagenome assembly CXWL01 (sample SAMEA3498368, study PRJEB10139) | groundwater metagenome | biome: water well; material: biofilm material | place: Germany | collected 2015-04-27
CCTTGGCGCCAGTCGTGGCGATTTCCTGCGCTTCGTCGTAGTCGAGCGCGCACAGCAGGCGCGCGTCCGGCACCAGACGCGGATTGGCGCTGAACATGCCCGGCACATCGGTCCAGATCTCGACGCGCTGCGCGCCGAGCAGCGCGCCGAAATAGCTCGCCGAGGTGTCCGAGCCGCCACGGCCGAGCAGCACACCGGCGCCGGACGGCAATCGGGCGATGAATCCTTGCGTGAGGAAATTGGTCCCGCGCTCAGCCAGCGCAGCCGCGACCTCCGGACGTTGCTGCACCGCGCACATCGCGCTCATATGGCGCGACCAGTCGTTTTGGTGCGGCGGATCGAGCGCCCGCAAGTACTCGCGCGCATCCAGCCACTGCGTGTCGATGCCGCACTGCGTCAGGAAATGCGCGCCGAGCGTGCTCGAATAGAGCTCACCGAACGCGAGCAGTTGCGCAGTCCAGGCGTAGTTCGTGGGCGCGGCCCGCGGATCGGAACCGACCTCGCGCAGGCTGGCATCGAGCGACGCCAGCAGCGCCGGATCGAGATCGAGCTCGCTCGCAAACGCGTGATGGCGAGCGATGAGCGCCTCGATGCCGTGTTGCAGCGCCGCAGGATTACCTGCCTGCGCCGCGATGGCTTTCAGCGCATCGGTGACGCCCGACAGCGCCGACACCACCGTCAGCACGCGCACCCCGCCCTCCTGGCGCGCGCGCATCAGGCGGCCGATGGTCTCCCAGCGATGCCGCCGCGAGACGCTGGTGCCACCGAACTTGAGTACGATCCAGGCCATGATCCGTCGACTGTCCTCTTGGTGCGCTGCGTGATCGGCAGCAGCGAAACCTATCGCACTGCAGCATGAATATGCGAACCAGTGGTGGCGCTGCCAGCGGTTTGCCGCAAATTGGAGGCAAAGCAAAGCGGTCCGCAGATGACGCAGATGGCGCAGATAGAAGCAAAGCTGTCTGCATCGACTACGGCGTCCCCCATTGCGTGGCTTTTCATCTGCGTCATCTGCGTCATCTGCGGACCGCTCCTGTTCTTTCGCTCGGGCTTGCAATCCCGCCGCCCGCATTCCAGTCTCAGTGCCCGCTCCCGCCGGCACGCCAGCATGCTTCGACCCTTTGTGCAGATCGATGTGTTCACCGCGCAGCCGCTGGCGGGCAATCCGCTGGCGGTGGTGCTCGATGGCAACGGGCTCAGTGACGAGGCGATGCAGCGGTTCGCGCGCTGGACCAATCTGTCCGAGACCACGTTCGTGGTGCCGACGACCATCGAGCAGGCGAGCTACCGCGTGCGCATCTTCACGCCGATGGCGGAGCTGCCGTTTGCCGGACATCCGAGCGTCGGCACCGCGTGGGCGCTCGCGGATGCCGGTCTGATCAAAGCCGAGAAGGGTCGGCTGCTGCAGGAGTGCGCGGCCGGATTGCTCGAGGTGCGCATCCTTGGCGAGAAGAACGAGCGCGTGGTGTCTATCCAGGCGCCGCGTCCGGTGCGCACGGCGCTGTCGCCGGAATTGATCGAGGCGCTGCCGCGTGCGCTCGGCACGCCGGGCGCCACGGTCGGCGAACGCCCGATTCTGTCCAATGTCGGTGCGCGCTGGGTGCTGGTCGAGCTCGCGTCGCGTGCCGCGGTGCGCGCGCTGGTGCCGGATTTCGACAGCATCGCGCGCCTGAGTCTGGCGGCGCGCGCCGAGGGCGTCGCCGTATTCGCGTTCGACGCGAGCCTGCCGATTCCGCTGGAGCTGCGCGCGTTCGCGCCGGCGACCGGCGTCCAGGAGGACCCGGTGACCGGCAGCGCGCATGCGGCGGTGGGCGACTGGCTGCTGTCGCAACGGCGGCTGGCCGCCACCGGCGGGCGCTATCGCGCCAGCCAGGGCTACGCCGTCGGCCGCAACGGCGAGGTCGAGGTCGCGAGCGACGCCGATGGCCGGATTCATATCGGCGGGCGCTGTTGCGCGCTGGTGCGCGGCGCCGTCGACCTCTGAATGCCGAAAGCGTCCGCGCACAGCGCAGACCTGCAAAAGCCTAGCAGCCTGTCGGACTTTCCTCATGAGTGCGCCGGAAGTCCTTTTGGCTCATGACTTCGATCGACTCTTGTCCAGAATCTTGGATTTCTCGGTTCAATTTGGCCTTCGTGTGGCCAAAAGGCCGTCCGGCCCTTCGGGTTGCGTGTCTGGACGGCGTCTGCTGCGTTGCGACGCTTGCCAATGGAGGAGCCATTGGCTGCGCGCCGCGCCTTGCATCCATCCGCCCAGCCACACAACGCATCTCATGTTGAAAGCCCGACAGGCTGCTAGCTGAACGAAAACCGGCCAACCAGGGAACCCGCGCTCGTGCCAGTGGTCTATTGCGGGACAGCCGCGCCGCCATTGGCTAGCCTCAATCCAATCTGCAGACTTTAGGAATCCCCATGCATCGCTCGAATGCACGTACGGCGCTTGCGCTGTCATTGACGCTTAGCTTGGCCGCCTGTGGCGGCGACGAGCCCGAAGCGACCGCACCGGCTGACGTAACTCCGGTCGCTGCGAAAGCGCCGGAAGCCACCACCTCCACGGCGCCGTTCGCAACGGTCGCGCTACCGCCACAGATTCCACCGGCGGTGTCGGCCTACGAGCGCGGACGCGAGTCGTTGACGTCGGTTACCAGCCTGCACCTCGAGTTGGAATACACGTCGGCGGCGAGCGCGACGCAATATCTGACCGGCGGGCGCAACGGCACGAGCTACACGTACAACGTTCGTTCCGTGCCCCAGCCGGACCGAGTCGCCGATGGCAGCTGGGTCATGCACAGCGGTCGCCACTTCCAGCAGGTCGGCGAGATCTGGAACAAAGAAATCAACACGCCAGGGTCGATTGTCGTCTACCTGAAGGCCATCGGCCTGCTGCCGCTTGCAGAAAGCGAGCTCGAGCCGGCCAGCGGGGCGGTCGACAACGCCGGCGGCGCGACCTGCCAGCAGCGCAGCGTCGACCTCAAGAAGTTGCCCGCGACCGCGAAGTACTTCAGGAAGCTCGGCGCCTGTGTCGACGAAAGCGCGGGCCTGATCGTCAAGCTCGACGGCGAAACTGTCAGCGGCGAACGCTTCGTCGCGACCATCTCCGACTACGGCAAGCCGGTGGACGTCCCGCAAGTCAACGAGCAGGTCAAGGCTTGGTACGACCAGTATCCGCGGAAGTGATTCGCGGGAGTAAGCGCAAGCGATCCGCAGATGACGCAGATGACGCAGATGAAAAGCGATTGCACTTCAATGATCTGCGGTCCGCATTTGCTGGCGCTTCATATCTGCGACATCTGCGTCATCTGCGGACCGCTTTTGTCCCTTGGCGCGCTTCACCGAACCCGCACCCTGACCTCGTCCCCCGGCTCGTCTGCGCTGAACATGTGGCCAATGTCGCCGTAGTAATCGTAGGTGACGTCGAAGCCCACGAGCTCGGTGCGCTCGGCGTCGGCGCCGTCTTCGCAATGGCGTTCGTAGCGAACCTGGCTGCCGGACTCGAGTGCGCGCGCGCGTTGTTCGCGTTGCTGCGCGAGCGCCGCCTCGAGCTCGGCGGCGGCCGGGGATTGCGGCGGNNTCACTCCGCCGACGATCTCCGGTCTGCCGGCCGGGCGCGGCGGCGGCACCGCGACCGGTTCGTCCCAGCATTCTCCGCCCGCCACGCGCTCGTAGACCGGTCGCGCGTCGATCACCTGGGCGTAGTCGTAGCGGCCGCGGGTACGCCGACCATCATCGTCATCGCGATAGCGCTGAGCGGGCGCGCTGGCCGAGACGGCCGCCAGCAGCAGGCCCAGCCACGCGACGTACGAGGATTTCATTGGGGTTTCGTTCCGGATGCATGCGCCGCTCGGTGCGCGCAGCCACAGTAGGTCAGCGTGATTGAATTCGGTCTGAATTCCACCCACGCCTGCTGCAACGCAACATGCGCAAACCTTGGCCTGCCGTGCGCCGAAGCGTAGTGTCGGGCGAGACGGGAGTGAACGCGACACGTGTGCCGGGTCCGGCGCCGGCGCGCAGTCGCTTCCACGCATGCCGGTCTCGTCCGGTGGTTGCGTCACGGCCAAATGCCCCATGAAGGAGGTCCATCGTGCCCGCCTATTCCACCTCGCAGATCCGCAACGTCGCCCTCGTAGGCCACGGCAGCGCCGGCAAGACCACCCTGTTCGAAGCCTTGCTCTTTGCCGGCGGCACCATCAATCAGCAAGGCACCGTCGAGCGCGGCAGCACCGTTTCCGACTACGACCCGATGGAGCGCGAACGCCAGCATTCGCTGGCCTCGACGATCGCGTCGATCGACCATCAGGGCTGCCACGTCAATTTGATCGACACCCCGGGCTACCCGGATTTCCGTGGTCCCACGCTGTCGGCGCTGACCGCGGTGGAGACCTGCGCGGTCGTCGTCAGCGCCAGCAGCGGCATCGAGCACTCGACCGTGCGCCTGATGGAATACGCCAAGGCGCGACGCCTGTGCCGCCTGCTGATCGTCAACAAGATCGATCATCCGGAGGCCGACCTCGAGATGCTGGTCGAGCAACTGCGCGAGACCTTCGGCAACGAATGCCTGCCGATCAACCTGCCGGCCAAGGGCCGCACCAAGGTGGTCGACTGTTTCTATTCGCCATCCGGTGAATCCGATTTCTCAACGGTGGGTGAGGCGCACCAACGCATCATCGACCAGGTCGTCGAGATCAATGAAGACGTCATGGGCCACTATCTCGAGGAGGGCGAGGAAGGCCTGTCCGGAAAGGAGCTGCACGACGCCTTCGAGCAGTGCCTGCGCGAGGGCCACCTGGTGCCGATCTGTTTCGTGTCGGCGCGCAGCGGAGCCGGCGTGGCGGAATTGCTGGAACTGTTCGAGAAGCTGATGCCGAATCCGGCCGAAGCCAATCCGCCAATGTTCACCAAAGGCAGCGGACCGAATGCCGAGCCGTTCTACACCGAACCGGATTCGAAGCAGCACGTCGTCGCCGACGTCTTCAAGATCGTCAACGATCCGTTCGTCGGCAAGCTGAGCGTGTTCCGCGTCTACCAGGGCACGGTACGCCGCGACACCCAGATCTTCATCGACGACGGCAAGAAGGCCTTCAAGATTGGGCATCTGTTCAAGCTCAAGGGCAAGGATCACGTCGAGATCGACGACGCGATCCCAGGCGACATCGCCGCGGTGTCGAAAATCGAGGAGATCCATTTCGACGCCGTGCTGCACGACAGTCACGACGAGGACCAGATCCGCCTCTCCCCGATCAACTTTCCGGACCCGATGTTCGGCCTGGCCATTCAGCCGGCGACGCGCGGACAAGAACAGAAGCTGCACAACGCGCTGCACCGTCTCACCGAAGAGGATCCGTGTTTCCGCGTCGAGCACCATCACGAGCTCAACGAGACCGTGATCCGCGGCCTCGGCGAGTTGCATCTGCGCGTGATGCTGGATCGCATGCGCGATCGCTATGGCGTCGAAGTGATCACGCGACCGCCGCGCATCGCCTATCGCGAGACCATCTCCGCACTGGCCGACGGCCACGCACGCCACAAGAAGCAGACGGGCGGCGCCGGCCAGTTCGGTGAGGTCTACCTGCGCATCGAGCCGCTGCCGCGCGGCACCGGTTTCGAGTTCGTCGACGAGGTCAAGGGCGGCACCATTCCCGGCCAGTTCCTGCCGGCCATCGAGAAAGGCGTGCGCCAGGTGCTCGACCAGGGCGCGGTCGCCGGCTACCACCTGCACGATGTGCGTGTGATCGTGTACGACGGCAAATACCACCCGGTCGATTCCAAGGAAGTCGCGTTCGTCAGCGCCGGCAAGAAAGCCTTCCTCGACGCGATCGCGAAGGCGCGGCCGATGGTGCTGGAGCCGATCGTCAACCTCGACGTGACCGTGCCCGATCAGTTCATGGGCGACATCACCGGCGCGCTGGCGACCAAGCGCGCGCGCATCAACGGCACCGACTCGCTGCGCGGCGGCGAATTGATCATCAAGGCGCAGGTGCCGCTCGCCGAGATCAGCGAGTACAGCAACGAGCTCAAGGCACTGACGGCAGGGCGTGGCCGCTACAGTATCGAGCTCAGCCACTACGAGGCGGTGCCCGGCAATGTCCAGCGCAATCTGGTCGACGCCTACAAGCCGCGTCAGGAAGAGGAATAAGGTCTTCTGAACATTGCGGTCGCGAGGCTGGGATTTTGTGGGAGCGGGCGCTGCTTCGTGTGGGAGCGGGCTCGTTCGCATCCACTCAGTGGTTGATCTTCAGAACTTCATGTCCGCTCACCCTGAGCAAAGCGTCCGGCGCTTTATCAGGACGCGTCGTCGAAGGGCGCGACACGCAGATCCGCTCGCCCTTCAACCCCGGGTTCCCGACGAACGACTCATGGTTCGATCCCTTCTTGTTGCAGCACTCGCCGTCGGTCTCCCGGTGACCGCGTCCGCCGACGCCGCGGACAACCGCAGCGGCCCGACCGCAGCCCAGCCGATCGATGCACCGCGCGGCAGCGGCATCGTGGCCGATCCGAGCTTTGAAGACGGGACGCCGAACAGCTACTGGGGCGAGTCCTCGACCCGTTTCGGTACTCCGCTGTGCGACGTCAGCTGCGGCGCCGGCGGCAGTTCTGCGCCGGTGCGTACCGGTCTGTGGTGGGCCTGGTTCGGCGGCTTCCCGTCAGGCACCGAGACCGCCAGCCTGACGCAGTCGATCAGCATTCCGGCCCACTCCTACGCGACCCTGGATTTCGGTTTCCAGGCGCCGGCGTGCGTGGCGAGCGCCTCGAACTTCATCGAAGCGCGCATCAACGGCGTCGCCGTGTGGCGCGCCGACGCTTCGAGCCCGCGCTGCGGCATCCCGGCGTACGCCGACATCAGCGTCGACGTCTCGCAGTTTTCGGGGCAGACGGTCGCGCTGTCGTTCAACTCGACGACGACCGGGAACGGCTCCACCAACTTCTTCATCGACGACGTACAGGTGACGGCGAGCGCGCTGCCGCTGCCGGTGCCGGGTTGGTCGGCGCTGGGCTCGAGCCTCCTGGTGCTGATGCTGGGAGTTGTGGGTCTGCGCGGTACGCGGACGATCTCGCGGGTGTCTACACTTCGCTCCCGGTGAGCCGCTACGCGGCACATCGGGCTACGCGGCACATCGGGCTACGCTTGCCGCGGTCGCGTGACTGCCACGACGCCGGCGAGCACCAGCCCGCCGCCGAGCAAGAGGCGCGGTCCCGGGCGATCGCCCCAGACCATGACGCCGAGTGCCACCGCGAACACCGGCGTCAGCAGCAGGTAGGGCGTCACCCGGGCCACCGGATGCCGCTGCAGCAGCACGAACAGCAATCCATGGCCGATCAGCGAGGCCCCGATCGCCGAGTAGAGCACGCCGCCCCAATCGAGCGCGCTTGCGCCGGCGAACAATTCGACGCTCACGGGTTCGGTCGCGAGCGCCAGCACGACCAGCGGCGGGATTCCGATCAACGCCGTCCACGCCTGCACCTGGAACGCATGCAGGCCGCTCAGGCGCCGCAACAGCACGGTGCCGAGCGCCAGCGTCGCGGCCGCCAGCAGCGAGATGCCGAGGGCGAGCGGCGCGTCCAGCACCAAGGGATCGAAACCGAGCACGATGACGCCGATGAAGGCCATGCCGATGCCAATCGCGCTGGCGCGATCGATGCGCTCGCCGAGCATGGCCCAGGCCAGCAGCGCGCTCATCGGGATGTAGCTCTGCAAAGTGATGGCGACCGAGCTGATGTCGCCGGCAAGCGCGATCGCCCAGAAGTTGAGGCCAAAGTGCAGCGCGCCGTTGCACAGTGCCGCGATCCCCAAGCGCACGCGCAACGGTCGCGGGATCGGCTTGAGGAACGGCAGCAACAGCAGCAGCACCGCAGCGAGGCGCAACGCGGTGAACGTGAACGCCGGGAAATGCCTGAGCGCCGCGGCCGCGGCCAGGAAGTTTCCGGCCCAGACGAGGGCGATCAGGACCAGCAGCAGGATGTCGCGAATCGGCACCACGTCCCCCGTCGCCAGGCAACCGCCGATGATGCCGAGGAAGGCCTCGAAAAAACAAAGGCTCAGCAAGGCGGTCCGCAGATGACGCAGATGGCGCAGATGAAAAGCCAGGCGCGGATCACTTCGAGCAATCGCCTGTCCATACGCTCTATCTGCGACATCTGCGACATCTGCGGACCGCTCTGCTTTGGATCTTCGTCCAGCGCACTGCTCTGCTAACCTGCGACTTTCCTCAACGGAGACCCGATCGATGTCGCCGTTGCAATATCTCGGTCGACGCCTGGCCGGTTTTCTCGCCAAGCCGCGCGAGTGGCAGGCACATCCGGCCACCAGCCCGCCGGAGCGTGTCGCCGCGGCATTGCGCAAAGGCGATGTGCTGCTGGTCGAGGGCACCAGCCGGTTCTCCAGTGCGATCAAGTACCTGACGCAATCCACGTGGTCGCACGCGGCGCTCTGCATCGGCGACCGCTGGGGTCACCGCGAGCCGGACGAGCCCGCGCGCGTGCTGGTCGACGTCGACGTCATCGAAGGCGTGCGCGTGATCCCGCTGGAGACCTTCAGCGGCCTGCATACGCGCATCTGCCGCCCGGTCGGTTTGACCGAGGCCGAGCTCGATCGCCTGATCGACTTCATGGTGTCGCGCGTCGGCTATCAATACGATCTCAAGAACATCGTCGACCTGGCGCGCTATCTGGTCCGCGCGCCGCCGGTGCCCGGGCAAAGCAAACGCCGCATGATCGCGCTCGGCAGCGGCGAGCCGACGCGCGCAATCTGCTCGACCTTGCTCGCGCAGGCCTTCGCCTCGATCCGCTATCCGATCCTGCCGGAAATCAGGATGCTGGAAAGCGTTTCGCCGAGCGCGCTGGCCGCGCGCGACGAAATCCTGCACATCCGCCACCACAGCCTGTACGCGCCGCGCGATTTCGATACATCGCCGTTTTTTCGCATCATCAAGCCGCGCCTCGAAGGCGAATTCGATTTCCGGCAGCTGCACTGGAGCGCCGACGAGTTGACCGATGGCTGAGCCGCCACAAAAATGTTGGTACCTGTATGTGCTCGAATGCGTCGGCGGCAGCCTTTACACCGGCATCGCGATCGACGTCGAACAGCGTTTCAACGACCACCTCGCCGGCAAGGGCGCGCGCTATACGCGCATGCACAAGCCGCTGCGCATCATCGCGCGCTTTCCGCATGCGAATCGCGCGGAAGCGAGTCGCGCGGAAAACTTGTTCAAGCAGCTGTCGCCGACGGCGAAACGCGCACGGTGCGTAGGTCACGTTGCGCCCGCTTGACGTGCATACGAGCGACAGAATCGACCGGGCGCTACNNGGCGCTACGTGACGACCCGCGCGTCACGTAGCGCCCGTTCATCGACATCGCCCGGGCCGGCCGCTCGCGGGCGCAACGTGACCTACGGAACCATGAACCGCCTCAAACCGCCGGGATGCGCAGCACCTGGCCCGGATAGATCTTGTCCGGATCCTTGAGCATCGGCTTGTTGGCCTCGAAGATCGTCGGGTACTTCGAAGCGTCGCCGTACATCGCCTTGGCGATCTTCGACAGGCTGTCGCCCGACTTCACGGTGTAGGTGCGGGAGGTCCAGCCCGGCTCCGCGGCCGATTTTTCGGCCACCGAGGTCGACGCACCGACCGCACCCTGATCGGGCAGCGGCGTGCTGGCGACGACGACCGGCGGCTTGGTGCCGATGCGCAGGCGATCGTCGACCTTGTCGACACCTTCGACGTTGCCGACGATCAGGATCACCTTCTCACGCGTGACCTGATCCGGGACATAACCCTCGACGATCAACACACCGCTTTGAAAATGGAAATTGATGTCCTTGGCCGAAATGCCGTGCTCTTCCACGTGTTGTCGGAGCGGCTTGGATGGCTCGCCGTGCATCTCGGGCTTGTCCTTGCCGAACAGCTTCGCACCCGCGTTGCGGACGAAATCAAAAATGCCCATGGTCTTCTCCTTGTCGAAACGGCACGGGGGTCCGGCCGTCGCTCGCTGGCGACGAATACTGTTTCACGCATCGTGAAGAAGGAGTGCGGGCTACAGCGCAGCTGCTGCAGACTTTGAAGCAGCTGCTGAATCCTTTGAAGCGGCCCGACCGGAACTGTAGGAGCAGCTATAGCTGCGATTTTTCGGCGCAAGCCGAGGCTCCATGCGGAATCGACGACAGCGTCGGCTCACGCCGATCGCAGCTGTAGCTGCTCCTACAAGTCTGGCCAAGTCCGCTTCAATGACTGCAGCAGCCGCTCGACCGCACCCGTGATCGCCGTCGCGGCATCGGGGTCGCGCGTTCGTGCGGCCTCGCCGAGGCGTCGCGCACTCTCGGTCAGCGCCGGTGTGCCCAGCAG
>CXWL01043613.1_pt1 | contig 10332 bp, 9 predicted proteins | sample 590931 | NCBI WGS metagenome assembly CXWL01 (sample SAMEA3498368, study PRJEB10139) | groundwater metagenome | biome: water well; material: biofilm material | place: Germany | collected 2015-04-27
CGATAATGGCTCCCGTGCAGAGGTGCGGCAGGAAGAGCTCGACGATGATCAAGACGATGAAGAAGATGATGAAGGTCAGGAACACCCAAAACGGCATAGACTCATACACCAGAATTTCGATGTCGAAGAACCCCGCTTCGCCTCCATCTCCAAAGTACTTGTAGGCGAAATACAGTTGGTACGCGAGCAATTTCACGTCCAGGAGCGTTTCAAAAAGCGATGACGTGAAGGACCATCGACGAATGGAAATTTCTTTGACGGTGATGGCCCAGGCTGCGGCGATTATTTCTCGCGGGGTCATTTCGTGGGGAGGAGGGACTGCAACGGAGAATAAGTGTAGTCCTTCCCGAGGAGGAAACGAATGGAAGTCGATTCGGGAACCGTCCCCGGATCGATTGTCTCAATCTCCAATTTCACCTTCAGCATATCAGCCAAGAATGTGGCATAGTCTTTATCCGTTTCCATGGCGCGAATGACCGAAGAAGGCAGTTTTTCTTTATTATCAGCGTTGCCGACTGGGTCTGTTTTGAAGCCGAAACGCGTGAATTCGCCGTCCATTTTTCTTCCGCTTCCGGGTGCAGCTCCCGCATTCAGGATATCGATGGGTTGATTGAAGACGAAATGCAGACGTTGATTGATTTGCATTTCTACGAGCAACCGTATTTGTTTCCAGGTGATCGGGGTTTCCGGAATGGAAACGGGGAGCAGCACCGCAGCACCTTTGAATTGGTTGCGTGGAGGCGTGTAGAGCAATCCTCCCGGCAAAATGAAGGAGCCATAGAGACCGTTTTGATCATTCAGCTGCAATGCGTAGATGTTTGCAGGATCAATGGAGGAGCCGATTTTTGCGAGCCCCAGCATGTCGCGCACGGCAAGCGTGGTCATCACATGATNNNTTCCAAGATCGTCAGCAGTTGCATGATTTGTTTCGGTTTCGTGAGCATTCCTTTGCTCTTTGCTTTGTCAGATATTGCTTTGAGAATTTGTTGCTGACGGCGCGAACGATCGAAGTCGCTGGTCGAGTGTCGACTGCGTGCATATTTCAGCGCCGTTTCACCGTCCAAGTGTTGCTCGCCCGCAAGAATTTCGAAGGTGGTGTAGCTGGTTTCATGAGCCGGATACTCGGTGTCGATCAGGTCTTCGGTCACAAGAACATCGACGCCTCCAATGGCGTCCACCGTCTGTGTGAATGCCTGGAAATCGACCATGATCACTTCGTGAATGTCGATGCCCAGGACCTGACCCAATTCCTGTCCCATTTCTTCCATGGCTAGCGTACCGGCTTCCGTTCTAGTTTTTCCTTCTTGTATGAGAGCCGCTTTATAATCGCGGTACATGGTATTGATCTTTCCCACGCCCATGCGTTTTGTCTCGAGAAGGTAGAGATCTCTGGGGATCGAAAGGAGCACGACGCTTTTTGTGTGCACGGGATCCAAACTGGCGATCATGATGGTGTCCGTCAGGTCGATGCCGTCATGTCCGGCGTCCCCTTTGCCCAGCAGCAAAATATTCGTGTGGCCGAAACTGTCGGCGGGAAGATCCGACGCCGCGACGGAGACGAGACTGCGAATATTGAGCACTTTCAAATCAAAAAGCGCTTTTGCCGTGGCTGCAAACAGCAGCGTTGCGCACAAGAAAGCGACGAGGATGACGAGAATGCGCTTGAGTATATTGATGCGTGCCGCATGCTTTTCTTTTTCCTGTCGTTTCTTTACTTGCGCTTTGTACAGTACTTCCAAAACGGTCATGATAGGGCCGCCGACTTTGAGAATCGTTCCGATCAGGCGCTTCCAAGGGAAGGGCCGCCGCGTTTTTTTGTCATCGCTTAAACGACGTACCGAGAAGGACATGCGGTGGTGAGTATAGGGTTAGGGTTAGGGTTAGGGCTAGGAAAAATGGAGAATTGATAAAGGAAAATTGAAAATGTGCGTCATTCCATATCTGTCGCTTTTTATAATTGCGGCATTCCCAAAAAGAAAATGCTGATTCCCAGCAGAATTGGTTGATGTATGAGGTAAATGAGGAGAGCGTGGCGGCCGGGTATTGTGATGAGGCGTAAGGCGTAAGGTGTAAGGAGTGAGGATGGGAGATGAGTTCTCCACGCGAGATTGCGTACGTAAAATGTTTGCCCTATCACGAGGCCGATCAGAACGGTGCTAAACCACGGGAGGAGCGGGAAGTAGTCCACTGTTTTGAAGAATGGTGGCATGAATCCCAGTGGCAAGAGCACATTCGCGGGGAGGATGATGGGGCGTATCCATGATCCCGATAGAAAAATGACCGTGGCAATGAGAAGATTCCATCGTTTGAATCTCATAAAAAATGGCAACAATATGATCGAGACGCCGATGAGGTGGAGAATTCCGAACCGCACATACGTCACCGGGTCAATGATGTACGTAACGATCGAGACGAGGTACCCGCATGCAATGACGGTGAGTCCTCGTTTCAGGAATTTTATCCATATTTTTTCTGCGGATGTTCGATTGCAGGAAATCGCAAAGCTGATGCCGACGAGGAGGAGAAAAGTGATGGCGACAGTGCGTTGCAGTATCAACCATCCCCCCTGCATCATCTGAAAATCGTAGTCGTAGAACGTCACCAGGTCATATGCACCGTGATAGATGATCATGCCGAGGATCGCGAGTGTCCGGAGGACGTCGAGTTCGGGAAAACGCATTGTTTTGTACATGTACGTATTCTATTCGTTTTTCTTACTCCTTACTCCTCAATTCTTATCCCTTCTTCGGCCACAGCATTCCGATCGATGTACAGAGTAGTATGATCGCGATTACTCTGAGCAACGGCAAAAACGGGGCGAGGAACGTGAGTATGAAACCGGCACCTAACAGCGATGCCGGAAGCACGATGCAAATGGGGCAGATCAGCGTAATGGCACCCAGTACTCCGGCAACACCTGTGGCGCTTTTTACACCGAGCGGGCAATTGCCATTTCGTGCATTCCATACGGCTAAGCCCGTCGTGAAAGAGAGCAGCTGTCCCAGAACGATCATGAAAAAGATATCCGTGAATGTTGCGGGGGGGCGGCTGAGAGAGGGGAGGATCGTTTCCAAAAAACCCAGTTCCCAACTAAAAAGAAGACCGAGTGCCAGCACGGAGACGCCGAAGGGGGCGAAAAAGTGCGGAGAACGAAGGATGCGATTCATCGTGTTTATGTCGTGTGGTCGCAATTACCTGGACACTCTGTAGTACACAGGCCCGAAGCGCATGCGGGATCGGTGTTGCAATTCATTCCTTTGCAGGCTTCTTTCTTCGTCGGACAAACGTATCCGTTGGCTGCAAAAGCTATGCCGCTTTTTCCTATGACAAAACCATACCCTGCGATGAGTCCGAGGATTCCGATGGTGACGGGCAGCCAAGGTGAGCGCATATACACAGAGTATAGCAGAAATGAGGGGTATGAAAAATGCCCCTTGCGGAGCATTTTTCGTTAGCAACAATGTTGGAAGCTTTAGGCCGCCATGTCGCGCTTAGCCATGAAACAGGCCTTGCAGAGGACAGGCTTTCCGCCTTCCTCGACTGGACGGGGCTTGAAGGGCACTTGGCAAGCCGAGCCGCACTGGGCGCAGACTGCATCGTGCATTTCGCGCGTGCCACGATCCGTCTTGCGAGCGGAACGGCAAGCCTTGCAGCGCTGTGGAGCGCTCAGGTTCTTGCTGGCATAAAATTCCTGTTCACCATCAGTGAACGTAAACTGTTGACCGCAATCGCGGCATGTGAGCTGCTGATCAGCCATAAAAGAGAAAAAGAAGAAAGTAATGACAGGTTCCTTTTCTTCTTAAGTTGTTCCGATGACTGACCTTTATGGGGACGATCGCCGTAGACTTCGATTGAAGGACTCTGTTAAGGGAAGTATACGGATCTGTGTTGCGTTGTCAACATAAATATGGGTATTTCGTCAAGGAGTCTGTTTGGGATGAATTTCCTTCCCGCGACAAGAAAAAGGCGACCATGCGGCCGCCTTTTGTCAGTGTTATTTTTACTCCTGCCCTGAACCATTCACGCTAAGGCGCTCAGGTACAGGACCTCCGCAAAAGTTTATTTGAGAGTAACTTTTGCTCCGGCCTCTTCGAGCTTCTTCTTCATGGCTTCTGCATCAGCCTTTGGCACTCCTTCCTTCAACATCTGAGGAGCGGTGTCGACTTTGGCTTTGGCATCGCCGAGAGCGAGACCAGTGATTTCGCGTACCACTTTGATGACGGCGATTTTCTGAGCGCCAGCTTCCGTGAGTTCCACGTTGTAAGCGGCCTTCTCTTCTGCGCCTCCGGCTGCTGCACCGGCAGCTGCGCCTCCGGCCATAGCCACAGGAGCGGCGGAAATTCCGTAGACTTCTTCCATGTATTTAACGACGTTATTCAAGGAGATAACGTTGAGTTTCTCGAGGGCGGTAATGACTGCCTTCTCCTCTGCAGAAAGCTCGATAGTAGCTGTATCAGCCATAGTAAGTGGGGAAAAATAGAGTAAGAAAAAATTATGACAAAAGGGGATTTACGCAGCAGGCTTGTCCGCCGTAGCTTCAGCGGAGGCAGGGGCCTCGGTCTGTGGAGCTTCGGCAACAGGGGCCGCAGGTTCAGTCGGTGCGGAAGTGGCGACTTCGACTGTAGCTTCCGGAACGGCAGCGGGCTTGCCATCCGTAGCTTTAGCGGAGGATGGAGCTTCTTTTTGCTTTGCAATCTCCGAAAGACCGCGAGCGAAGGATGAGAGAGGACTGTTGCACATAGAGGCAAACATGCCGAGGAGTTGCAACTTGCTCGGGATCTTTGCGATGGCGATAGCCTGTTCCTTCGAGATCAGTTTTCCCTCAAAAATACCGCCGATCAGTTCCACTTGCGGATGATCTTTTGCGAATTTGAATGCGATTTGCGCACCCGTGAGCGGATCGACAAAGCTGAAAATACAAGCAACCGCGCCATCCATGGCGGATTCCGGAATTTCCGGCATTCCAAGATCTTTCGCGGCGATCTGCATAAGAGTCTTTTTTGCCACTTTCATCTCGGAATCAGCGGCGCGCAGCTTGTCGCGGAGATCACTGACATCATGGACAGTGAGTCCGATGTAGTGAGCGAACATCACGGAGGTGCTCTTCTGCATTTTATCCTTGAGCTCGTTGAGCTGTGCGGTCTTTTGGGCTTTGGTGAGGGCCATAATTGAGTAGGGTTATAACAAAAAAATCGTTGGTCCCGCCCGGGAGACCAACGAGGCAAACGGCACGAATCACCAAGCCGGAGCCGGATGAGCGATGCTGTGTGCCTCGGAGGGGCTTACCTTCGGCCTGCGGCCTAATGCCCTCGGTCTTCGGACAGGCTCACATCATATCTTCTTCCTGTCGGGAGTCAAGAGCATTCGTATTTCATTGTTTTGCACGTATTCATGAAATTTTAACTTCATTTCTGCTATAGTGCGGAGCAATGCCCGCTTCCATCGTGACTCGGTCGGCACAGGATTCCTTCGAGCGCCTTTTGGAGGAAAGGAAGAAAAGCGGCATTCCCACCGACATCAAGCGGCTATGGGACGTGTTTCGCACGGCAGAGAAGGAGTATGGCGAGACCATGCACTGGACCGGCGAAACCGTGATGCAGCATTGTTTGGGAATTTTAGAGACTTTTCTGACATTTTCTCCCGATGATGATGCGGTGATAGCGTGTGTGCTGCATCATGTGCTGGATCAGCATCATTGGAGCTTGGATACCATTGAAAAGCAGTATGGTGTCGGTGTTCGCATGATGTTGAGCGGTGAATATTTGCTTTCGCATGTGACGCTCAAAAACAGGCGCATGTCTTTGGAACATATGCGGCTGATGTTTTTGAAAGTTTCCGGGGATCTGCGTTTGGCGCTCCTTTTGCTCAGTCAGCAAAATCATATTCTGGATCGTTTGTCTTTTCTTCCTGTGGATGATCGCAAGCGCATTTGTCGCGATACGCTTCAGATCTATGCGCCCGTTGCGGCTCGCCTTGGTATANNAATGGAATCAAAGGCGTTTCCCGTCATTTATCCCACGGATGCGGCGCGCATCGCAGAGCAACTTGAACAATTGCACGAAAAACACGATCACTTTTTACAGGGTGTCGCCAACGATGTGGTGCATGCATTGAAAGACGTCGGATTGAAGGCGCAGGTGCAAGTGCGCGAGAAGCAGCCGTACAGTATCTTTCATAAAATGCAGATAAAAAATATTACGCATGTGGAAGACGTGTACGACCTTTTCGCTCTGCGTGTCATTGTGGAAACGGAAGCGGATTGCTACCAAACGCTGGGGATTCTTCATAGAGTCGGGCATCCCGTTGCAGGACGTTTCAAGGATTATATCGCCTTCCCGAAGCCAAACGGTTACAAGAGCTTGCACACGACGCTCGCACAATTGTCCGGTGTGCCTTCCGGAGTGTGTATCGAAGCGCAAATTCGCACAAAGCAGATGCAGCATGAATCGGAGTACGGCATCGCGGCACATTGGAGTTACAAAGAAGCGGGAACGGCCGAGCAGGCCATGCATAAAGTGCAGCTGCAGCAGGCACTCACAAGTCCGTCCGATGCTACGGCCGCGACGCTCGAGGGTCTGCATGATCAAATTTTCGTGCTGACGCCGCAGGGAGACGTGATTCAATTGCCCGAAGGTGCGACACCGCTGGATTTTGCGTTTCATGTGCATACGACACTCGGACTCTCTTTTCGCGCGGCAAAGGTGAACGGGTCCATAGTGCCGCTGAGTTATATTCTGGAAAATGGCGACATCATCGAGATTCTCAAATATAGAGATCCGCGCCCGAGCCCCAGATGGATCACGTTGCTCAAGACCGCGTCCGCTCGCTCCCGGCTCAAGAGGTATCTTATTTCCCATGAACGTCCGACGTATTTGGCGATGGGTCGCACTGCCATGAATGAAGAACTTGCCAAACACCATTTGCCGCCTCTGGATACGGATCTTACTATCCTTCGGAAGTTTGACGGCAAAGCGCAAACGCTTTCGGATCGCGAAGAGATGCTCATTAAAATCGGTCAGGGATCGCAGAACGCATCTTCTATGTTTTTGCACTTGAATGTTTTGAAGGAACTGCTGGCTAAAAAAATGAAGCCGGATTCCGCTGTGAAAGTTTTGGTGACACGCGCTGCGGTGGCACAAGTGGAAGGGGATATTCGTATGCCCGTGCTCTATGCCAAGTGCTGCAAACCGGACGAGAATCGAACAACGGATATTGCAGGTGTCATCAGTAGGACCGGCGATGTGCGTGTACATGGCAAGAAATGCAAAATGCTCAAGAATGTGAATCCGGAGAGGAGGATCGGGGTGAAGTGGGTGACGAAGAGATGAGGATGAAGAAGATTCAGAGGAAGCAGAGGAAGCAGAGGAAGCAGAGGAAGCAGAGGAAGAACGGGGATGGTTGACATTTTGGCTGTAGAAATTAGAATTCTCAGCTATGCCTTCTTGCGAATGGAATATTCTATCGGCGGATGATGCGGATACGCATGCTGTTTTTCAAGGAGCACCCATTGCCGTACGTTACTCGAATGACGGAGAGGTGCATTCGTATCAGGCGGTGGCGACGCAGCCGGTTCTTCCCGCTGATTTTTTATCCTTTTTGAATAAGGTGGCGCCAGAAAAAGTACCCACTGCAGGGGGAATCATGGCGGATTGGAAGATGCCGGACGATACGGACGCGGAATCGGTGCGTTTGCAGGGTTTGCATCAAAAGGGTCTGAAAGAATTGTGGGTTCTTTTTGAACAACATCGGCGTGCATTTATGCGAGCACTTTCCGCTGTGCATTTCAGTGAAAAATACAGCGAGCGGAACGTTCCCTTTTGCACCGAAGACGAATGTCAGCCGGACATCTTTCATTCCATTCATTCGAAAAACGATCTTGTACGTATTTTTCAGCAGCTCCATCATGAACACGGTTCGCATTTGCCCCTTCAGCTTGCGGCGTGGCGTGATGTTGGCAAAAGGAAGAGAGGGAGAAGGAGCAAGCCGGTACATGTCGATTTTCCATTGTGGACAAGGGAACAATTGAAACGGGCCATGGGTTTTATTGCTCAATCTGAGCTAGAAAAAGATGCACGGAGCATTGCAGCAGAGATAAGAAAAGACACATGGCAAGCATTGAATGAGGCCAAAGCTACAAATTATATGCAAATGCCTCATCCGGATTCCGGAAAACCCATTTTTATCGATAGTCGTTATTATCAACAGTTGTCTCCGTCGATACTCGCCGCAGTGAATCATGAAGAATTTGAATCGGATGGCTTCAAGGCGGACGTGTCATTGGGCGAGCGCAATAGTCGCACACTCAAAATAAAGATGCGATTGTTGGAAAATCAAACGCTCTTTCGTTGCAGGATGTTTCCGCTACTCCAATGGACTCGCGATGATGACGGAGTGAGACGGTGGGAGTACGGTTCTCTTTCGGAAGCGGATTTCAGTATTCTGCAGCCTCATTTGCATGGGCAATATGAAGCCGATCAAGTGGATGCGTTGTTCGGGCTTATAGCGCTTTCAAGAACAAGACCGGACATTACGTCGCAATGGCCAAAGCGCATGAATTTACCGAATGGTCGTTATCCGCAGATTGTAGGTCCTGCGCAATTGCCGGTATTGGTTGCTATGAAAGAGCGCGAGATTTTAAAAGACAACGGCTACCTTGCGTCCTTGGAAGAAAAAATCGGTGTATAGATTATGATTCCCGATTAGCGGGAAGTGATTCATGCACCACCATTGAAGTCGATATTTTCTCCGTATTTTCAACGTCTTTTCCATAGAGAGCAGCTCCTTCCAGTCCAATGCTTTTCAGAGCGGCAAAACATTTTTTCCTTAGAATAATCTTAGTCTCGGTGTTTTTCCACCACAGTGTGTTTGCAATGATACGACGTACAAGATCTCCGATGTAAAATATGCCCTCATTGGCCATTTCTTGTATTTGTCTTGTTAAAAAATCAAATTGCGCCAAAGGGAGCGTGGATAGGCGCGGATCGATCCATGCCAGATCTTCGTAGTCGTCTTTTTCGCGATTTGCTTGAGTATGTTCATCAGAGTGAAGATTGATGTCATGATGTTCGAGCAGATCGAAGACGGGGTGATTTGTTTCACATAACATTTCAATGGAACGTGCATTGATTTGTCTGATGCGTTCGCGTGTGACATTTGTCACTTGTCCGAGTTCCTCCAGAGTCATATTTCTGCCGTATGCTTCCTGGTCCAATTCATAGCGCACGGGTTCCGCCGCGTTATCACTGCGCATTTCGACTAATCCCAGTCCGTAGTACCTGTTCATCTTGTCTCGGTCGCCTGGGGGGAGTGTGAGGAGGAATTCGATGATTGCATCACGCATGTCGCCAATGTCAGCGGATTCGGTTGGATCTGACTCATGAGAATCTTCAATCATATCTCCCAGAGAAGAATCGCCGCTTTCGCCGACGGGTTTGTTTAAACTTATTTCGCTTCGTGCAAATTTCCTGACCCCCTGCAGGATGTCCGGAGAGAATTCAAATTCTTTCATGATTTCCTGGTCTGTGGGATATCTGCCTGTTTTGCCAAGTACCTTTTGTTCGTAGTGCGTTATTTTATATGCGGCGGCTTGAATATGAGTCGGAGCTCGAACAGTTCGTTGTGTATCTTGTTTGTAGCGCCTGATTGCCTGACTGATCCACCAAAATGCATATGTGGAAAGTTTGACTTCATGGGAGAGAGAGAATTTATCCACGCTGCGCATGAGTCCGATGTTCCCTTCTTCTATCAGATCCAAAAACTGTTGGATGCCGCCTATTTTGCGCCAATATTTTGCAGCGACGAATATGACGAGCTGTGTGCAGCTTTTTATCAGTTTTTCACGATGAGAAAGCCATGTTTCGTGCAAATCTTCGAGTTGTTTCCGATCGTCTTTTGTAAAATCTGAACCGCAATTCGCAGACATCAATTCACGATGTTTGTGCTGAAACCATTGCGGCAGATGAAAGTCTTCATCCACAATCCTCCGGACAGTGTCACCCGCCTCCGGAGTATGGATTGAAAGTGCTTCCAGCATGTTTGCATGTGCCATCCTTTTTCTCCTCAGTGATTTTTCAGCGCCTGGGAATGAATGTGAGAAAGCGTCGTCACATCTTTGTTGGGATTCGTCGATAATGGCTTGAATGTCTTCTTTCAATGCGTCTTCCACCGAAGGAATGAAGAGAAGTTCATTGCACCATTTTTCTCTTGCGGTGATCATCTCCCCGATGACTACTCTTTCAGTTTCTCTATCCAGTATCCATTCGTCTTTGCATGCCTGTCGGCAATACACACGGAGTGGGTCATTGTCATCCGGTTCCACGCTCGTTTCTACAA
>CXWL01142626.1_pt1 | contig 10331 bp, 11 predicted proteins | sample 590931 | NCBI WGS metagenome assembly CXWL01 (sample SAMEA3498368, study PRJEB10139) | groundwater metagenome | biome: water well; material: biofilm material | place: Germany | collected 2015-04-27
ACCCTGAACCTGGAATTGCTCGGCGCCTTGCCCCAGGTGGTGCAGCGTTGTCATGACCATCCGAAGGCGCTGTACGGCACCTTGTTGCCAAAAAATGTGCAAAAGGCCTTCGACATTTCCGGCTAGCCAACACGGCCAGGAGTGCGCTTGAATCAGTCTCCACCCGCCATGAGTGCTTACCATGCAACTCCCGGACATGAACCTGTTGGTCGCCCTCGATGCGCTGCTTGATGAAGGCAGCGTCGTCGGTGCCGCGCGGCGGATGAACCTGAGCCCGGCGGCCATGAGCCGGACCCTGACCCGGGTGCGCGAAGCCCTCGGCGACCCGATCCTGGTGCGCGCCGGGCGGGGCTTGGTGCCGACGCCCAAGGCCCTGGAATTGCGCGCCCAGGTGCGCGACCTGGTAGAGCAGGCGGCGCTGCTGTTTCGTTCCGCTGATGACGTCGACCTGAGCACCTTGCGTCGGCGCTTCAGTGTGCGTGCCAACGACTTTTTCGTCGGCGTCTACGGCGGTCACCTCATCGATACCCTGGACCGTCAGGCGCCTCATTGCGAACTGCGCTTTGTCCCGGAAGGCGATGGCGACGACGAAGCGCTGCGCGAAGGGCGCATCGACCTGATGATCAGCAACACGCGCCCGCGTACTCCGGAAGTGAAGGTGCAGAACCTGTTCACGACGCACTTCGTCGGCCTGGTGCGCGAAGGGCATCCCCTGCTGGACGGCGAAATCACCGCCGAGCGCTACGCCAGTTTTTCCCATATCAGCATGTCCCGCCGCGGCATCGCTCGCGGGCCGATCGACACCGCGCTGCAAGCCTTGGGCCTGGAGCGGCGGGTGGCGTTGATTGCCCCAAGCTTCCACGCGGCGATGTTTGTCCTGCCCGATTCCGACCTGATTCTGCCGGTGCCCAAGGAGGCCTTGCGCAGCGTCGCGCGCCTGGGGCTGCGCCTGCGCTCGTTCACCCTGCCGATCCCCTTGCCGACGATGATGCTGACCCAGGCCTGGCATCCGCGTTACGACAAGGACCCGGCCCATCGCTGGTTGCGCGAAACGATCAAAAGCAGCTGCGATGCGACCTGGCTGGCGACGCAACCGGACTGACCAGCAATGCGTGCGTCTGACGCACTTATAAGCTGTCGATAAGTCAGTTTTCGTCAGCTGTCGCACTTCTTAAACTGCTCCGGTATTTCTGTAATCCGGAGCGGTTCTTCCCATGACTTCCCTCGCTGTTCCCGCCACGCTCGAAGCGGCCAGCGCACCCAAGGCGGTTGCCCCGCCGAGCTTCGGCCCACGGATCATCCTCGGTCTGGTGGGCGTGCTGCTGGCGGTACTGGTGTCGGGCCTGAACGAAATGGTGACCAAGGTCGCCCTGGCCGACATTCGTGGTGCCATGGCCATCGGCTACGACGAGGGCACCTGGCTGGTCGCCAGCTACGCCGCGACTTCGGTGGCGGCCATGGCGTTCGCACCCTGGTGTGCGGTGACCTTCTCCCTGCGTCGTTTCACCCTGTGTGCGATTGGCCTGTTCACTCTGCTGGGCCTGTTGATCCCGTTCGCCCCGACTTACGAAAGCCTGCTGCTGTTGCGCACGGTGCAGGGCCTGGCCGGTGGCGCCTTGCCGCCGATGCTGATGACCGTCGCCCTGCGCTTTCTGCCGGCCAACGTCAAACTCTACGGCCTGGCCGGCTACGCCTTGACCGCCACCTTCGGCCCGGGCCTGGGCACGCCGTTGGCCGGGCTGTGGACCGAGTACGTCAGCTGGCACTGGACCTTCTGGCAGATCATCGTGCCGAGTCTGCTGGCGATGGCTGCAGTGGCCTACGGCTTGCCCCAGGATCCGCTGCGCCTGGAGCGCCTCAAGCATTTCAACTGGCGCGGGCTGCTGCTGGGCTTTCCGGCGATCTGCATGCTGGTGATCGGCATCCTGCAAGGCAATCGCCTGGACTGGTTCGAGTCGAGCCTGATTTGCTGGCTGCTGGGCGGCGGCCTGCTGTTACTGGTGCTGTTCCTGTGCAACGAATGGTCGCAGCCGGTGCCGTTCTTCAAGCTGCAGATGCTCGGTATCCGCAACCTCAGCTTCGCCTTGATGACCCTGGCCGGGGTGCTGGTGGTGTTACTGGCGGTGATCATTATTCCTTCCAGCTATCTGGCGCAGGTGCAGGGTTATCGGCCGATCCAGACCGCACCGATCATGCTGCTGATGGCGGCGCCGCAGCTCATTGCGCTGCCATTGGTCGCGGCCCTGTGCAACCTGCGTTGGGTCGATTGCCGCTGGGTGCTGGGGATCGGCCTGAGCATGTTGGCACTGTCGTGCATCGGCGGCTCGCACCTGACCTCGGTGTGGATTCGCGACGACTTCTATGTGCTGCAACTGCTGCAGATCTTCGGCCAGCCGATGTCGGTGCTGCCATTGCTGATGCTCTCCACCGGCAGCATCAGTCCGCTGGAAGGGCCGTTCGCCTCGGCCTGGTTCAACACGGTCAAGGGCCTGGCGGCGGTGATTGCCACCGGCGTGCTGGAGGCGCTGACCACGGCGCGCCTGCATTTCCACTCGACGATGCTGGTCGACAGTCTGGGCAATTCGCCGCTGGTCGATGGCGACAGCGCCACGCTTGCCCGGCGTCTGCACCAGCAAGCCGTGGTCCTGACTTCTTCCGACTTGTACCTGTGCATGGCCGGGGTCGCGCTGGCGCTGATCCTGCTGATTTTCTGGCTGCCGACGCGGATCTATCCACCGCGCGCGCCGACCTGACTAAAACAAAAGGTTTGTTTATGACGATTTCATCCAGGCAAAAACTCACCGGTGCTACGGCCGCAGTGCTTGCCGTAGGCGCCTTGGTTTACCTGCTGGCGCCCGGCGTCTTTGGCCGCACACCCCAGCAAAGTACCAATGATGCGTTTGTCAGCGCCGACTTCACCCTGGTCGCGCCGCGCGTGGCCGGGTTCATTAAAGAGGTGCTGGTGGAGGATAACCAGCAGGTCAAGGCCGGGCAGTTGCTCGCGCTGATCGACGACCGCGACCTGCGCGCCGCCGCCGAGGCTGCCGACGCCGACACGCTGGTGGCCGCAGCCCAATTGCAGAACGCCCGGGCAACTCTCGAACGTCAGGCATCAGTCATTGCCCAGGCGCAGGCCACGGTGGTTGCCGCCAAGGCGGAAATGGCCTTCGCCGATCACGAATTGAACCGCTACAACCATCTGGCAGGCGTCGGTGCCGGCACGGTGCAGAATGCCCAGCAAGCCCGCACTCGCATCGACCAGGCCGCCGCGCGTCTGGCCAACGCCACAGCAGTGCTGGCGGCGGAGCGCAAGCAGGTGGAAATCCTCAGCGCCCAGCGCGACGCGGCCGAAGGCGGGCTCAAGCGCGCCCACGCCGCCCTGGAAATAGCCAGCTATGAGCTGTCCTATACGCGCATCGTCGCGCCGGTGGATGGCATGGTCGGTGAGCGCGCCGTGCGGGTTGGCGCCTATGTCACGCCGGGCAGCAAGATCCTCGCCGTGGTGCCGTTGGCGCAGGCCTATGTGATCGGTAACTTTCAGGAAACCCAACTGACTGACGTGCAGCCGGGACAGGGGGTAGTCGTGCGTGTCGACAGCCTGGGCGGTGAGGCGCTGACCGGGCGGGTCGAGAGCATCGCGCCGGCCACTGGGGTGACATTTGCCGCCGTTAAACCGGACAACGCCACGGGTAACTTCACCAAGGTCGTGCAGCGTATCCCGGTGAAAATCATGCTCGACCCGGGTCAGCCGATGGCCCAGCGCCTGCGGGTGGGGATGTCGGTGGAGGCGAGCATTGATACGGTGGCTGTCAAGGCGAATGAGGTTGTTCAGCGATGAAGATATCCGTTGATTGTGCCGACGCCTTCGCGAGCAGGCTCGCTCCCGCAGTTGATCTCGGCAGTTCGCACATTCTTTGTTCAGACGCAGATCCAGTGTGGGAGCGAGCCTGCTCGCGATGGGGCCTGAAGCCGCGCCTCACACTGTGTGCCTTGCTCATGTTGAGTGTGTCAGCCTGCACCGTCGGCCCGGACTTCCAGAAACCCGAGACGCAGCCACAAACCGAATGGTCCAAACCATCACAAGCCGCCGCCAGTCAGGTAACGGCCGAGGCAATGGACGAGCGCTGGTGGGAGGTATTCCAGGATGCGCAACTCTCAGCCCTCAGCCGTCGCGCGTTGACCGACAACCTCGACCTGCAGTTGGCCAGCGCCCGCTTGCAACAGAGCCGCGCCGTGCGCCAGGTGATCACCGCCGAGCAATACCCCAACAGCAGCGTCAGCGGCAACTACGGGCGCAAACGCAACAGCGGCGAGGGCTTGAGCGATCCGTCCGGGCACAACGGCGATTCTGCCTTCAACCTGTGGGAGGCGGGTTTCTCGGCCTCCTGGGAACTGGATTTCTGGGGCCGGGTGCGGCGCCAGACCGAAGCCGCCGACGCCAGCCTCGAAGTGGCGGAGAACGATCGCCGCGGGGTGCTGCTATCAGTGCTGGCGGAAACTGCCCAGGACTACATTCAGCTGCGCGGTGTGCAGAGCACCCGCGCCGTCACCGAGCAGAACCTCGAGGTCGCCCGGCATAGCCTGAAGTTGTCGCAACTGCGCCTGGCGGATGGCGTGGCGACCGATCTGGACGTCGCCGAAGCGGCAGCCCAGGTGGCGGCCATTGAAGCGCGGTTGCCGGCGCTGCAACAGCGTCAAGCGCAACTGATCAATGCCTTGAGCCTATTAATGGGCGAGCGCCCGCAGGCGTTGCAGGCCCAGTTGGCGCAAGACGGTCCGGTGCCGCAGACGCCGCGTCAGGTCGCCATCGGCTTGCGGANNGCCGCAGACGCCGCGTCAGGTCGCCATCGGCTTGCCGTCGCAACTGGCCGAGCGACGTCCGGACATCCGCCAGGCCGAAGCCCGCCTGCATGCCGCCACCGCCAACATTGGCGTAGCCAAGGGCGATTTTTACCCGCGCATCACCTTGTCCGGCAGCCTCGGCTCCCAGGCGATGCAACTGAGTGATTTCGGCTCCTGGGGCTCGCGCCAGTTCGCCATCGGCCCACAGCTCAGCCTACCGCTGTTTGACGGCGGACGCCTGCGCGGCATGCTGCAACTGCGTGAGGCACAACAGCAGGAAGCGGCGCTCGCCTATCAACAAACCGTGCTGCGGGCCTGGCATGAAATCGACGACCAGTTGACCCGCTACAACGCCAGCCAACTGCGCCGCGACAGCCTGGCCGAAGCCGTGCGGCAGAACCAGATCGCGCTGCGCACTGCACAGCAGCAATACGTCGAAGGCGTGGTGGATTTCGTCAACGTCCTGACCGTGCAGGGTGAGTTGCTGGCGACTCAGGAGCAATGGGTGGAAAGCGCGACCGGTGTGTCGCTGGCGATGGTCGATCTGTACAAAGCGCTGGGCGGCGGTTGGCAGTCGGTCTACCCAACCGGCATGGGTAGGAGCGAGCCTGCTCGCGAAAAAGGTTAACGATAACGCGTACATCACGGTTGTACGCGGCGTCTTTTCCCCTCATTCCCGACCCGACAAATCCGCCATGCCCTTGAGCAACTCGATCGGCAGCGGAAAGACAATGGTCGAGCTTTTGTCGCCGGCAATCGAACTCAAGGTCTGCATGTAGCGCAGTTGCATCGCACCCGGCTGGCGCCCGAGCATTTCGGCGGCCTGCATGAGTTTTTCCGAGGCCTGCAGTTCGCCCTCGGCATGGATCACCTTGGCCCGCCGCTCGCGCTCGGCCTCGGCCTGTTTGGCGATGGCGCGGATCATCGATTCGTTGAGATCGACGTGCTTGATCTCGACATTGGCGACCTTGATCCCCCAGGCATCGGTTTGGGCGTCGAGGGCTTGCTGGATATCGACATTCAAGCGCTCGCGCTCGGCCAGTAACTCGTCCAGCTCGTGCTTGCCGAGCACCGCACGCAAGGTGGTCTGGGCCAGTTGGCTGGTAGCGGCGAGAAAGTCCTCGACCTGGATGATTGCTTTCTGCGGATCGAGCACGCGAAAGTACAGCACCGCGTTGACCTTCACCGAGACGTTATCGCGGGTGATCACATCCTGTGGCGGCACATCCAGCACGATGGTGCGCAAATCGACCCGGACCATTTGCTGGACCACCGGAATCAACAGGATCAACCCCGGCCCCTTGACCTGCCAGAAACGCCCGAGCTGGAACACCACGGCCCGTTCGTACTCGCGCAGGATGCGGAAGGTCGAGCCCGCCAGTGCAATCAGCAGCACCAGCAGCGCGGCAAAACCCAATTGTAGGCCCATGATCATTCTCCCAGCGCCGGCGCGTCAGTGGCGGCCACTTCGAGCACCAGCCCCTTACGTGCGATCACCTGTACCCGTTGGCCCGGTAGCAGTGGCGTGGTACTGCGCACTTGCCAGCGTTCGCCCTGCAGGTGCACCCAGCCGTGATAGGCACTGCCCGGCTGCAGGGCGAGCACCGGGGTGACGCTGCCGAACAGCTCGGTATCGCCGCTCACCGCGTGGCGCGGCCGGGTTCTAAAGGCATGGATCAGCAAGGCGATCAGCAACAGCGCGCTGACCACCGCCAGGCCGGTGATCAGCGGCGTGGGAATCTCGGCATTGCTCAGCATCACCGCACCGATCACGAACATCACAATCCCGGCCAGGCCGACCACGCCGTAATTAGGCAACAGGGCCTCGGCCACCAGAAATGCCACGCCGAACAGCATCAACCAGACGGCGAACGGATTGCCCGCCATCAGCGTCACTGCATCAGTAGCGAGCGCCGAGGTGCTCAAGCCCGATAACAGCGCAACCACACACCAGCCACGAATATTCACTTCGACCCTCCGGGAGAGTCATCCGTCAACGAGCCGGAAGAAGGCCCTCTTTACAGTCTAGTAGAGCCTTGGGTTGAACGAATTTTGATCAGCCGGGGTCGAGTCTTCCAGTGGGCGGATTTTCCGTCGTCGACGGCCATCCGACCTAGACTTCGAAAGGCGAGCCAAGGCCTCTCCCGTCAATCCCCAACGAAAGGAGCTCCCTCATGGAAAAACCAACCCACAGCCTGCCCAGCCTGTTCAAGCAACTCGGCCTGGCGGATGACGCCGAGAGCATCGACAAATTCATAGCCAGCCATTCCCCGCTCAAGCCGGAACTGCATCTGGCGGATGCGTTTTTCTGGTCCGAAGGTCAGAAACAGTTCCTGCGAGACGAAATTCGCGAAGATGCTGATTGGGCTGAGGTGGTGGACCAGTTGAATCTGTTGTTGCGTAAGGGGCGGGGGCAGTAGGGCGGAGAGNNTGCAAAGTGTTCTGGCTGATGTGGCGATAGGTTTCGACGAGCTAACAAATTTCCCGGTAATTTGTTTCAAAACTTGACTGAAATTCCCCGCCAATGTCATATTGATAGTTAGCAAACTAACAGTGTGCGAAGCCCCCCGTGCCTCAGACCCTCGACACCCTTCACATGAATATCAGCAGCGCCATGGTGGTCGCCTCGCGGCATTGGCGCAAAGTCTGCCAGACCACCCTGGTCAATTTCGGCATTTCCGAAGCCTGTGCCGTGCCGTTGTTGATGATCGGCCGGCTCGGTGAAGGAGTGCGACAGGTGACGGTGGCGCAGGCGGCCGGGATGGAGAGTCCGTCGCTGGTGCGCCTGCTCGATCAATTGTGCCAGGCCGGTTATGTCTGCCGCACTGAAGACCCCCATGATCGCCGCGCCAAGTGTCTGAGCCTGACCGACAGCGGGCGGGTGCTGGTGCAGGCGGTCGAGGTGGAACTGGTGCGCCTGCGCCGCGAGGTGCTGCAGGGCATCGATACCGCCGATCTGGAAGCGGCGTTGCGGGTGATTCGCGCATTTGAAAGCGCCGAACAGCCAGCGGTGACCCAGCCTTGAACGGATTTTTCAGCGGTCTGCCACCTGCCCGTGACTGGTTCTACGGCGTGCGCACGTTCGCCGCGTCGATGATTGCCCTGTACATCGCCATGCTCATGCAAATGCCCCGCCCCTATTGGGCGATGGCCACGGTGTACATCGTTTCCAGCCCATTCGTCGGCCCCACCAGCTCGAAGGCGCTGTACCGGGCCATCGGTACGTTTACCGGTGCGGCGGCGGCTTTGCTGTTCGTCCCGATGTTTGTGCAGAGCCCCTATGTGTTGGTGGTGGTCATTGCGCTGTGGACCGGCATCCTGTTGTTCCTGTCCATGCATCTGCGCACCGCCAACAGTTACGCGCTGATGCTCGCCGGGTACACCTTGCCGCTGATCGCCCTGCCAGTGGTGGATAACCCGCTGGCGGTGTGGGACGTGGCCGAGGCGCGCACTGAAGAGATTTTCCTCGGCATCATCTGCGCGGCGGTGGTCGGCAGCCTGTTCTGGCCTCGGCGTCTGGCGCCAGTGCTCGATGATGCGGTCATCAAGTGGTTTGGCGCGGCAGTGACCTACAGCCAACGCTTCCTCAGCCGTGACGTCCAGCCCGAGGAAGTCAGCGCGCTGCGCGCCTCGATGGTGGCGACCTTCAACACCCTGGAACTGATGATCGGCCAGTTGCCTCACGAAGGCGCACGCCCGCAAACCGTGCGCAACACCAAGGAACTGCGCGGGCGGATGATCCACCTGCTGCCCGTCGTCGACGCCTTGGACGATGCGCTCTACGCCTTGCAACGCCGCACGCCGGACCTGGTGGAAAAGATCCAGCCGATGCTCGCCGCCGCCGAGGAATGGCTTGAGCACCGCGACGCTTCGGTCGAGCGCTGGCAGGCGTTGCGCGACCAGTTGGCCGCCCTGCAGCCAAGCCCCGAGGCGCTGGATGAGCGCAAGCAATTGGTGTTTTCCAACGCACTCTATCGGCTCGGCGAATGGATCGACCTGTGGCAGGACTTGCGCAGCTTGCAGCAGGCGATTCACAACGACAGCCAGGACAACTGGCGCGCGGTCTATCGGCATTGGCGGCTGGGCCGGCTGACGCCGTTTCTTGATCGCGGGCTGATGCTCTATTCGGCCGCGTCGACGGTGCTGGCGATCATCGTTGCCTCGGTGTTGTGGATCCTGCTGGGCTGGACTGACGGCGGCAGCGCGGTGATTCTCGCGGCGGTGGCCTGCAGCTTTTTCGCCGCGATGGACGACCCGGCGCCGCAGATCTACCGGTTTTTCTTTTGGACCGCATTGTCGGTGGTGTTCGCCAGCCTTTATCTGTTTCTGATTCTGCCAAACCTGCACGACTTCCCGATGCTGGTCCTGGCGTTTGCCGTGCCCTACATCTGCGTCGGCACCCTGACGGTGCAGCCGGCGTTTTACCTCGGAATGCTGCTGACCATCGTCAACACGTCGTCCTTCATCAGTCTGCAGGGCGTCTACGATGCCGACTTCCTGAGCTTCATCAATTCCAACCTGGCCGGGCCAATCGGCTTGCTGTTTGCTTTTATCTGGACCCTGGTGGCTCGGCCCTTCGGTTCTGAACTGGCGGCCAAGCGCCTGACCNNCCTCGGTGTGCAAATGCTCGACCGCCTGATGCAGCACCTGCCGCGCCTGGCGATGATCGGCCAGGACACCGGCGTGGCCCTGCGCGAAGTGCGTGTGGCGCTGAACCTGCTGGACTTGCTCGCCTACGCGCCACGAGTGAGCGGTCCGGCGAATGCCCTGGTACGCCAGGTGGTGGCCGAGGTCGGCGATTACTTCAAAGCTTGCCTGAAAGCCGGTGAACGCTTGCCGGCCCCGGCACCCCTGCAGATGACCATGGACCGCGCACGCCGCGCGCTCAACAGCCAGGCGCTGGCCGGTGACGACGACACCCGCCTGAATCTGCTGCACGCCCTCAGTGGCCTGCGTCTGGCGCTGTTGCCGGGCGTGGCTTTCATCGGCGCCGGCGAGACCGAGGAACTGCTTCCCCATGGAATCGACGGAGCGCCTTTATGATCGGTGACTTGGATGTCAGCGGGGTATTCCTGCCTACGCTACTGGTGCTGATGGGCATCACCTACCTGCTGTATTTGCTGGTGCACGGCCTGCTGACGCGCCTGCACTTTTATCGTCTGGTCTGGCACCGGGCTTTGTTCAACGTCGGTCTTTACGCCTTGCTGCTCGGCGCTGTGGACTCACTCAGTCGATACCTGATGACATGAAAAAACCTGTTTTGACCCTGGGTCGCGTGATAGTGACCCTGCTGGTGGTGACCCTGGCCAGCGTCGTGGTGTGGCGCATGATCATGTACTACATGTTCGCGCCCTGGACGCGGGACGGGCACATCCGTGCCGATATCGTGCAGATCGCCCCGGACGTGTCCGGTCTGATCCAGCAAGTGGACGTGCGCGACAACCAGTTGATCAAGCGCGGCCAAGTGCTGTTCACCATTGATCAGGACC
>CXWL01000467.1_pt2 | contig 10330 bp, 13 predicted proteins | sample 590931 | NCBI WGS metagenome assembly CXWL01 (sample SAMEA3498368, study PRJEB10139) | groundwater metagenome | biome: water well; material: biofilm material | place: Germany | collected 2015-04-27
CCGGTCTGTGAGGTCCATCTGATGCTCATGGTCTGGCTCTTTCTGGATCGTTAGATCCCACCGACGGCACGTTCAAGCCGAGCGAGGGCGATGGAGAGGTCCGCGCGAGCCTGGACGTACTCGAGTAACGTTTGCCGGTATACGCGTTGGGAATCGAGCAGGTCCAGGAGGCTGGCAACTCCCTGCTTGAAACTGATACGTGCAACCCGCAGCGTCTGCTCTGCTTGCTTCAGCAATCCCGTCTCGAACACCTGGAGTTGCTCGGTTGCGGTGCGGACATCCTGCACATGTTGCGTGATGGCTTGGGCAATTTCATTCTGGGCGCGTAGCCGCTCGGCTTCAGCGCGATGTCTAGCCCCGAGTGCCGTTTCGATCTCTCCTTGACGTCGGTACCAGAGTGGCAGAGGAACGCTGAGCCCTGCGGTGACCGACTCATCACCGGCCTCACGATGATAGTTGCCTTGCACCGTGACGTTTGGAATCCTTGACTCCTTTTCGAGCGTGGTGCTGAACTCCGCCTGTTCGACGAGTTTGGTGAGCCGTCGGAGGGTCGGATGCTGTTCCATCGCGCGTGCAGAGAGCATCTCGAGATCAAGCCCCTGTTGGAGGGGCTCAAAATCGCCTTGGATCGAGAACTGTTTGCCCAAGGTACCGGCCGTCACCATATCAAGCTTGGCTCTCACGACCACCAAGGCATTCTGGGATCGTGCGACTTCTTTCGTGGCTTTCTGAACCTCGACGGTGGCCTTCATCGTTTCAAAGACCGTGGCGTCGCCCGCAGCCACACGGGCCTTCACGGTTCGTAGGACCTCTTCCACCATCGTCAGGTTTTGGCTGGACAACTCCACATCTCGCTGCGCGAGCAACACATGATAGAAGGCGACCTTGGTCTCAGCGATCACGTTGAGGCGAGTCTCGTCCACCGCGGCGTTGGCCCCTGCCGCTCCTGCATCCGCTGCCTGCTGTCTGGCGCGGCGCTTTCCTTGCCATTCCAGAGGCTGTTCGACCGTCACCGTCCGTTCGGTAATCTTCACCCCCGTACTGGGATCACGAATGCTCCCTCGCCCGGCTACTCCTGAAATGGAAGGGTTGAGATAGGCCCCGGCGGTGACTTGTTGTCCCAGACTTTGCCGCACAACGCCCTGGGCTCCTGCCATCGCGGGGTTATGTTCGAGCGCGAGGGAGATGATCTCCGCCAGGGCATATTGTTGCGGGCCCTCGGCGTCCGCATTCGTAACGGTTCCGATGATGGCGAGCGCGTAAGCGCAAGTCATCAGTAGAGACAGCTGGTACCATCGATTCGACATCTGACACCTCCGTCTTTTCGCACGTGCGATGCTCAGCCGAAATAGGCTTTGCCGCTATCTCCGAGTCAGAACCAGTGGTTCTGTAGAAACGGCCTGGCTCTGCCAGGGAGAGAGCTTCTGCGCATGCTCCCAGCCTCAGGAGGCCGGGTTCTGTGAATCATGCTGGGGGAATTGATTCAGATGGAGGTTGCAGGGGGGGCACGGCCGGAGAGATCGTGTGCGAGGAGCAGCAAGCTGGGCGCGGGGAACATAGCCCGGCGCGTGAGGAAGCCGGGACGGGTCGGCAGGCTGAGATCCACTTCCGCGAGCAGGGCATGGGACAGAGGCTGCTTGACCGACTGGTGATCTGGAGAGGAGGAGAGAAACGCGAATCCGATTTCCGGATGGCTCAAGAGGCCTGCTGCTGCGCCGAGGAACGGAAGAACCGACGGCTGAATCACCGGCGCGTCATGCGCGTGAGCATGATGCCCATATTCGCCCTCCAGGTCTTGCGAGAAGACGGTGTGGAAGACTCCGCCGTGGTCATGACCGGTTATCCCATGATGCTGATCCGCGTCGGGGTGGACATGGATCAACGGGATCGCGAGCATCCAGAGGATCAGCCAGAAGACAGGAATGATACGAAGCCGACGCACATTCAACCTCATCGCCTCAGTGGAACGCTCGATAGCCACTTATATGGTTAGCCTACACCACGTGCAGCACTGGAACAAGTTTTCTTATCACCCGTGATGCGTCTCCTGCCACTTTCCTGACTCACCACTATCCTTTCGCAGGTATATGCGTTGCCGTCTGTACGCCGGCGCCATGTTCATAGACGAGATTACCGCCGGTATGGCCGGTCGCACTTACAGCGATGAGTCCAACGGTCGCCATCATAAAATACGCAATAAGGGCCTTCCTACTGAAGCGATTGCGAAGCAACAGCCGATAGAGAAACAAGACCGTCATAATACCGAGCGTCATGTAGGCCAGCGTTTCATGGGTCTCGATGAGGGCTTCTGCCACCCCGGCTTTCTCCGCTGCCCCTTCCGCCTGCCCTCCCGCAATCGCCGCGACGATGCCTCCCAGGAGCCCTAAGCCCAATAGCCATTGCGCGGCCTCGCGGAGACTGTCGCGTGTGAGGACTGTGCTGGCCACATCAAAGAGGACGCTGGCAAACAGCAGCGCGATCGGAAAATGGACGAGCATCGGATGAAATGGGATCGTCATAGCCGGGTCTCCTTTATCTTGAAGGCATCGTGCGCGGGATCAGACCGGACTGTTCCGGCCTGATCCCGTTGGAATCACTGTCGCGCTTACTTCTTGTGGCTTCCTTCGTGCTTGGCTGCTTCCTTGTCTTCTGAAACCAGGCCCGATTGTGCGTCGACGGTATATTCCCGGCTCTCTCCATTGGTGCTGACCACGGTGACCTCGTATTCGGTCTTGCCGTCCTCAGCTTCCAGCTCCGCTTCAATGACCCGGCCTGGGTACTTGTCCGTGACGGCCTTGATCGCCTGTTCCAGCGAGACCGCCGTCTTGGGGATGCTTTTGTGATCCTTGTCGGCGAGTGCCAGGCCGGCAAAGGCGGTGAGCGACACTGCGACACAGGCTGCCATGATGACCTTCTTCATGATGAGACCTCCTTATTGAATAGTGGAATAAGAATGAACCGACGCTGCTCTGGTATGCAGACTACCTGGTCAACATGAGGGGACTATGAAGCGAAGATGAAGAATTCTTCATCGAAGGCAGTTCCGTTCACACGATTCGTGCCTTGCAAAGGGGAAAGGAGCTTTGTCTATGGGTGTGGAAGAATATTCCTTGACGGCAGCAGGAAACGACGGTATCCCCATACGACATGGCATCTCCCTCTAGCAGTTTGGCCTATGGATCGGTCCTCCTCGCGGCGGCCCTCTGGGGCGGTTCGATTGTGGCGCAGAAGATGGCCCTCGGGTCGTTCTCTGCCGTCGAGGCCTCGGTCCTGCGCGACATCGGTGGCCTGGCCATTCTTCTGACTACCTGGTGGTGGCAGGAAGGCACCCTGGCCAAGCTGACCAAGGCCGATCTGTGTTTGTTGGGATTGCTCGGGTTCGGTGTGTTGGGCAACCACCTCTTCATTCTCATGGGACTCAACTATGTGAGCGGGGCCGTGGGTGGCGTGATCATCGGATCGAGTCCAGTGGTGACATCGTTGCTTTCGGCTCTGTTGATTCAGGATGTCCCACTGCGAGCCGTCTGGGCTGGCGGTCTCCTGTCCTTTGCGGGTGTTGGGTTGGTCTCAGTGGCGGGGTTTCAGGCCGCGGGCGATCAGCCGCTGCTCGGCAGCCTGCTGGTCTTCCTCGGTGTGGTGAGCTGGGCTCTCTATAGTATCGGCAGCCGCCAGCTTATGGAGCGCCACTCGGCCCTCACCGTCAATTGGACGACGCTCCTCGTCGCCACCGTTCTCCAAATTCCTCTCTTGTGGACGGACCGCAAGATGCTGGATGCAGGACTTGGGTCCGTGACAGAGGCGGATTGGATGGCGTTGGGCTATCTGGTCCTGTTCGCTACGGCCATCGCACAACAGGCCTGGCTGTTCGGCGTGAAGGGCATCGGGCCTTCGCGCGCCTCCGTTCTTGGCAACCTGACTCCTGTGGCCGCCATTATCCTCTCTGCGGTGCTCTTGAAAGAATCAGTCGGCACCAGTGAAATCCTCGGCATCGCGCTGATTTTGGCTGGGGTGTGGGTGGTTGATCGGCAAACCTCCAAGCTCACAGGCTGCTGAAAAAGGCCGCCAGCTTCGTTCTCGCATCGTTCAGGCCCTCCACGTACCCTAAAGGGTACGCCTCGGGCCTTCGCTCGCTGCGGCCTTGCTGGACGGCCTTTTTGAGCAGCCTGCGAAATTGATTATTCTTTTTCAATCGCTGCTTCCTGCAGTTAGAGCAAGGGGGACTGTCCTCCCTTGCGCCCCTGGCCCCGAGCCTCTCGCCCTTCTCTCGGTGATTGCAGTATGATACGGCTCATTTTTCAGCTAAGGAGCCCTGCATGCTGGAGCAACGTATCGAGGAAGTGAACAAAGCGAACCATGCCTTCTATGCCGCATTTGGGAATCTCGACATCGCCGAGATGGATAAGGTGTGGGCGCATCAGGAATATGTCACCTGTGTCCACCCCGGCTGGTCGTTGCGGTCGGACTGGCCGGCGGTCCGCGACTCCTGGGTCTTGATCTTCAATAATACCTTCTCGATGACGTTCGAGCTCACCGACGTGATGGTGCAGGTGGCGGGCGACATGGCCTGGGTCGTCTGCGTGGAGCACATCACCACCCATCAAGCTGACGAACCGCAGCAGGCGCAAGTCTTAGCCACGAATCTTTTCGAACGGATCGGGGATGAGTGGTTGCTGATACATCATCATGGAAGTGCGGTCATGGGGTAGAGGGGGTGTCCCTCTTGCTCCCGCACCCCCCACATCAGAATGTGCGAGGTGGACGGGCGCAGTTGAGTGACAACCCCCTCCACCCCATTTTTATAGAGTAGGGGAAAGAGGGCGGCGTTATTCGATGTGCGTTCGTTTGCTTGGCAAGCTATAGAGGTGCAGTAGCCGGCAGTACGGAGGTTGCTATGTCACCAGGCGTTGCTGAGATTGAAGCGAAGATTCGGTCCCTGAGTCTCGAAGATAAGTCCGAGTTGCTGCGGGTTTTGATCGCAGAGATCGATGGCCCAGCTGATGCCGATGTCGAGCGTGCTTGGTTAGCTGAAGCGCAACGACGCTTTCGCGAAGTCCGCGAGGGGAAAGTGCAGCCGGTGCCCGGCGAAGACGTCTTTGAGAATCTTCGCGCTCGTTTGAAGCAATGAAGCTGGAGCTCCACCCGGAAGCCGTAAAATGGTCATTGCTTGACTTGACAGTGCTGTAGGGCTTGTCGCTACACAGAGGTGGGATTGGTAGATTTTATTGGTGGCCAGGCGGTCAAGTGCAAAGCCAAGCAATGACCCCGTCTTCGCTCCCGCAAGCAATGGATGCCTAGCGGAGAATACGCTTTAAGAAGGTAAGCACCTGCGATAGTTCGCCTCGATTGTCCTGATCCGCAAGCGCGTCGTCGATGTTTTCCTGCCAGCGAATTAGTGTCCTGCCGATGTAGTTGATCTTCTCTTCGAGAAAGTTTCCCTGTTTTCCCTCATAGCCGAAAAGCTTATGCGGGTCTTTCGGGGGGTATGTTTGTTCGAGTTGCCGTATAGTCACAAGCACGTCATCGGCATGGTCCACATCACCTAGTTCATAGAGGCGTTCACTGACACTTCCTAGTTCCTCTACCGAAAGCAAATGATTTAAGGCTAACCCCTGCAAGGCAGCCGTATCGGTATCTGCTAAGGCCTCGGCAACTTGCTCCTTGGTCAATCTCGATCTTTGATACGCAGTCGCTCTGCAAGAAGGGTCTTTATCGCGCCTCCCGAAACGAAGGGTATCTGTATGACGGTTAGGGTCACAACCTACGAGAATAGTCCATCTTGTGGTCTCGTCCTTACTCTCCCGTAGAGCAGTTGCTCTCGTGACATCGTCCGTTCCTACAGTCTTATACACAAAGCATTTCAAGCTCTCTTCGTCCGACGGCCATGCCGAGATATGCTGCCACAGTCTTGTGAAATGGCTCGTTGTACTTGCCCAATCTGGGCCATCGGAAAAATCAGAACTACCCTTATGGCTCTTTTTAATCACCTCTGTGTTTGACAGGAAGGCTCGGACCAAGTCCCGGCGTTCAGCCAGAGTGATACCTAGCTGCGTTTCATCGTAAAGAAAGATTTGCTCAATTAGCTTTTCACCTACCTCCGGGTTTCGCATAAGAGCCAATCGCTCTAATGGTGCTGCTTCTAGAAATAACTCAATGGGCTGGTTGAGATGCTTGAACCCACCAAACCGAGGGTTTTCGTAAACACAGGCACGCACATAAGGATCAGGGTCTTCCAAAAGTCGCGCTTCCAGGTCGTGATAATTGGGCAAATCCTCTCTTGCCCCAAACTGGAGAGGCGCCCCGTTCTTAGCGAACCACGCTCTCACCCTTGCATCAGGGTCTTCGACGGCGAGGAGAGCAATCTCTACGGGAATATGGCGACTTTTGAGCTTCGCTAGCAAGCGGAGACGTTCGCGGGAAGAGCTTGCGGCATATTCCCGTCGAAGCTCCTCCAAAAGGTAGGCATCGATGAACGAGTATCTATCAGGTTGCTTCGGTCTCATTAGTGCGTCATCCCCTTCGCCAGCTTCTGCCCCATCTCAATAATCCGCCTCAATCGCTCCGGCAAGTTTTGCGACTGGTGCGAGGTCGGCCCGTGCTTGTTCAGCAACTCCAGGATGTCATCGATGATCTTGTTCTCGGTTTCGGTGAGGAGCACGACTCCGGGAAGGCCGTCTCGGGGATTCGTGCACGGGGGTTCTTCCGGCGTAGCTCGTCGATGATGGTGTGGAGGTCTTGCTTGGTACAGAAGCCCTTCTGTTCCAGCAGTTCGACAATCGCGGCCATCTCCCACATGTTGGAGATGGCCGCTTCTCCAGTGGACATGGTTTCGCGTTTCAGGCGTTGCTCGGTTATGCTGCTCTCCCTCTGTATGCACATCGTGGGTGGCTGGGCTGCATCAAACTCTTCCAACTTTCCAAAGGCGGCTCAATAGAGAATGGCTGTAGTATTTTCTCCCGGTTGCATCGCATACCAGGCCAACATACTGGGAGGGCGTCATCTTGTATTTCTCTTTGATACGATCCTCGTCCAGAGTGAATGAATGAGATTTCCCTTCCGTCAGTTCCACAGGGTAGTTGCCAGTCCGGCTACCGACGCATAATAGAAACCCTTCCTTTGGCAACATAAGGGCTACCGACGTAATGTTTGCAGGTCGGCGTCCAATGTTCACCGCATCAATGAGGAGCAAGTGATAATCTCCAGCGATTGGATCAGGAGGATATTGCTTATACCCCCCTTTCACTGTCACTTTGATATTCGCACGATCTTTTCTGTACTCGAAGAGCTTGATGATACCCAGTACTGTAGACAGTAGAGCGCCCCATAAGGAGAGAATAAAGGTTGGACTTGTATAAATTTGGCTATCCAAGGAAGGAACCATTTCGTTGGCGGGGCCAAATCGTGACGTGCATAGGGGCCTCGCAGGGTAGCTGATTGTAGAAGGCGAAGACCCAAACCGCAAGGCGGGGCACAGGAAAATGCGTGCATTGATCGACAGGATTTCTCGCAGATGCGGGGATGGCCCCGCATCGGGTGTGAGCCTAAAAGAAGAAAAATTGGCAGCAACTGTCTTGACTGTCAAGCGCACTGTTCCGAGCAGGAATAAAGTGGGCAGGGACCGTTACCTTGTATGTTGGCGCGGATCGTTAGGATTTTGGCACTGAGGCGGCTGGGGCTTCTTCGACGCGGATGGTATTGGCCCTGTCTGAATGTAAGTGGGCAGTGCAGGTATTATGCGGAATAGTGTTTCCCGAGGTGGTCGCGTTGAAAACGTAGGATGTGTCGGATCAATAACTCCTGGTCCTGTGTGGGCATTCTGACGAAGCGGGTATGTAGGCGGTAGGTATCGACCTGATACGGGAGTGGCTCTAGCCGCAGCACTTCGGCGTAGGCTTTGAAGATGACTTTGTCGGGCAGGATCAGCGTGAGCGACAGAATTTCACCGGGCTTGTAGACCTCGTTCACGGTCACGCCAATACCCCCGCCGCTAATGTTGACGGACTTCTCTATGGGCGGACCCTCTGCTCTGTCCATTTCCATTCGAATGCTGATGGGCAAGACGACGTTGATGCGAAAGTACGCGCGACGGTCTTTGGGGGATGGCTGTGAGGTTGGTGCATCAGATGGCATGGCACGGGAAAGTATATCAAATTCAAGAGGGGATAACGGGGCAGGTTACGGTATTTGGCGAATTCTTCGATCATTCGCGCCGGCAGAGGGCGGACTCTAGCCTGTAGGAAGTCGTCGACGCCAGGTGAGATAGTTGAGAAAGTGCTCCCGGCAGACAACGCGACATTGCGAGGTGGAATCATGAAAACGGTTACGCTTGAAGTACGCTCACCCGAAGAAGGCATGAGTGAGTTTGTGGAGACTTGGAGGTCCGGGAAGGCCCAACGGTCGGCGCGTCGCGTTCAACGTGACGTGAAGGCCGTTCACAGTGACGTGACGGCTCTGTTGTCTGCGGGCCTGTTAAACCGCACCGAGACCGGCAACATCGAGTTCCCCTACGAGGCCATCAAAGTTGAATTCCTCCTCCATGCTGCGTAGTCCATCGGACATGCAGTCATAAGTTGGCAGAAACCGTTTTCTGGTGTGGCGGAGACGGGCGTTAGGATTTTGGTGCTGCGGCGGTGGGAACTTCTTCAACGCGAATGGTGTTGGCCCACTCGGCTACGAGCGTGTATTGATTGTGTCAGCGATAGACTTCCCTGCGGNNNNGAGGAGGCTATAAGAGCCCGTCACGTTTCAGGTCCTCAATTACCTTTTCGAAGGGACGGGAAGACTCTTTGCGTCGTGCGGTCACAGCGGCTAGGTCGATGTCGTCTTCCCGCATAGCTTCCAGCACTGCGGCATTGACCAGGTCTGAGACGGTCCGATCCGTCGAGGCTGCTTTGGCTTTCAGGGCCCGGTACACTTTGGGCTTTAGATAAACCGTCGTTCTTGTATCTGTTGCCATGGTCGGCTCCAGTTTTCGCAAGAGGGGCGCTGCTTCTCGTGTTGGTATTGTAGCATGGCCGAGGAATGTCGGCTAGCCAGCTTGGTTGGCGACGGGCGTTAGGATTTTGGTGCTGCGGCGGTGGAAACTTCTTCAACGCGAATGGTGTTGGCCCATTCGGCGACGATGGGGTCTCGCTCTTCCATCGACATTCCGGCATACTTCATGAACATCTGGGGGCCTTTGCGGCGGCGCCAGGTGAGATAGGCGAGGAAGTGATCCCGGCAGATGCTGTGAGTGCCGGCAGGAGCGTAGACTCTCGTTTGGCAGCCCTTAATCAGACAGGTCAGGTCGTGCATTCCATCCTCCGGTTTAGCAGGATGCTGAAAAAGCCCGCCAGCTTCGTTCTCGCATCGTTCAGACCCTCAACGTACCCTAAGGGTACGCCTCGGACCTTCACTCGCTGCGGCCTTGCTGACGGCCTTTTTGAGCATCCTGCGGGGGTAAGCCCCGTATCTGTCAGATCTACAGGTCACCGAGGTTCCACTGCGCTGAGATGGGTGTTCCGTGGTCTGTTAGAAACCATAGTATGCAGGACGGACGGACTGATTATCAACCAGGCTCAGCTTGACGCCTCAACCTCCGTTCCGGTAAGTCCATGGCTATGATTGGCTCGCTGAAAATCCTCGCCATATTCTTGGTCGCGCTTATTTCTCTTCCCAGCTGTGTGTCGGCATCACGAGAAGGGCTTCCCCCTGGGAGTCCCTTTGCGGAGACCGCTGCGACGAGTCTCTTGCCTCAGGGGATTGCAGTGGGGGATGTCACCAGCGGGTCGGCCTTGCTCTGGGTGCGGACCGACGGGCCGATGACGGTGCAATTTGAGTGGGCGCCGGTGGCGGCCTGGGATCTTGTGTCGAAGATGGCGACCGCTATTGCTCCCGTGGCGCGTTCGCCCCTTTTCACGACCGGCCAGGAGACTGATTTTACCCTGGCGGTTCCCATTGGAGGATTGATGCCGGCCACCAGGTATCGATTCTATGTCGTTGCCGGCCGCAAGGGGCGCGAGGGGACGCCGACGGAGGCGCATGCGGCGCTACAAGGTGAATTTACGACGCTCCCCGATGCGAAGAGTCATGCGCCCGTGACCTTTGCCTGGAGTGGCGACTTGGGTGGGCAGGGGCTCTGTCGGCGGGGCGTTGCGGGCTATCCCATCTTCGATATGTTGCGGAAGCAGCCGCTCGATTTCTTTCTGTTTCTCGGTGATACGATTTATGGTGACGATCTCTGCCCTTCTCCTCCGAACGAACCGGGCGCCGATTTTCGAGCGACGAACCTGGCCGAGTACCGTGCCCGTCATCGCGATCAACGGAGTGCAGAGGCGTTACGGCGGTTTCTCGC